>WNFA01000424.1_pt1 | contig 33246 bp, 28 predicted proteins | sample 5400481 | NCBI WGS metagenome assembly WNFA01 (sample SAMN13153340, study PRJNA577476) | soil metagenome | isolation source: 120 cm saprolite under Douglas fir tree site 2 hole 1 replicate 2 | place: USA:California | collected 2015-04-18 | reverse complement strand
TTTGTGCGCAAGAATCCGGCGCTCACGGTGCTCGACTATCCGCTGATCTTCCCCTACGGCATCGTCTGCAACACGCGTCGAGCGCCGTTTGACGACCGGCGCGTGCGCCTCGCCGTCGCCCTCGCGCTCGATCGCCGCGCCATCGTGGACGGGTATCTGTACGGATTCGGCGCGGTCGCCGACGGCCCGGTGCCACCGGGGGTGCCGGGTTGGGTAGGGGGGCGGGCCGTCCCCAGCGATCCCGATTCGGCGCGGCAAGTGCTCGGCGGCCGGCGCATCGCGTTCGAGCTGCTCACGGTCGGCAGCGGCGAGGCGGCACTCGAGCAGATGATCCAGGCCCAACTGGCTGCCGTGGGCTTCGATGTCATCATCCGGCAGGTCGAGCTCACGGCCTTCCTCGAGCGCGTGAGCCCGGCGCGCCGCGATTTCCAGGCGGCGGTGCTCGGCACGGCGGGCGACCCCGGTCTCGGCTACGTCGCGAACCTCGCGGCCCTGGCCGGGATGCGCGCGCCAGCCGATCCGGCTCAGGCGCAGCGGCTGTTCCGCGACTCGCTCCCGGTCGTGTTCCTGTACTATGCCCGCGGCGTCCAGGGACTGAGCCGTCGGGTCCAGGGCGTGCGCATGGACCTGCGCGGCGAGCTGCCGACCATCAGCGCGTGGCACACGGCGCCGTGAGCCGGCGCCAGCTGCCCACGGAGTTCCGCGCCGTCGCACCGGTGCGGCTGGACTTCGCGGGGGGGTGGACCGACGTACCGCCGTTTTCGGCACGCGAGGGGGGGGTGGTGGTGAGCGCTGCGATCGCGCTCTCGGCCCAGGTCGCCGTGAAGCTCGGCGGCGCGCGGATCCGGCTCGTCTCGGAGGACCTCGGCGAGGAGATCGAATGCGCCGATTCGCGCGGGCTCGTGCTCGATGGCCGGCTCGACCTCCACAAGGCGGCGCTGCGTATGTTCCCGGTCCAGAGCGCCTGCACGCTCACGACGCGCTCGGATGCGCCCGTGGGGTCGGGGCTCGGTAGCTCGGGGGCGATGGACGTCGCGCTGGTCGCGGCGCTCACGCTGGCGCGCGCGGAGCGCCCGTCACCACGCGAGATCGCCGAGCTGGCGTGGTATCTCGAGACCGTCGAAGCGCGGATCCCCGGCGGCAAACAGGATCAGTTCGCCGCGGCGCTGGGCGGCTTCCAGCGGCTTACGTTCCGCGACCCCGATGTCGGTGTCGAGCCGATCACCCTCGATCCGGTGTTTGCCGCGGCGCTGGAGCGTCGCACGCTGCTGTGCTACACGGGTCGCTCGCGCGTCTCGGGTGCGATGATCGCGCGGGTCATGGCCGCCTACGAGCGCGGCGATCCGACGGTGACCGCCGCGCTGCGGGCGCTGAAGGAAGCGGCGGCGACGATGGCCGAGGCACTGCGCGGCGGGGACCTGGGGCGCGTCGCGACGCTGCTCTCGGAGAACTGGCGGCACCAACAGGCGCTCGATCCTGGCATGCGCACGCCGGAGATGGCCCAGCTCGAGCAGGGGATGCGTGCCGCCGGCGCGCTCGGCGGCAAGGCAGCTGGCGCTGGCGCGGGAGGCGCCATGTTCTTCGTTACCGGGGACAACCCCGCACCGGCGATTGCCGCGGCGCGCGCCGCGGGTGCGACGCTGCTGCCCGTGCGGTGGGCGTTTGAGGGGGTGCGGGCGTGGTGACGGCGGACGAGCTAGCGGCCCGGCGCGGCGAGATCGCACGCTCGAGCGATCTCCGGGCGCTCAGCGCGCACCTGCGCGAGCGGGCGGCCCCCCTGCTCGGGCGGCTGCCGAGCGTCCCGCGCGCCAAGGCGCTGCTGTCGGTCGACGGCGGCGTCTGCCCCGACGACGGCACGGGGCTCGTCTTCGACCCATGGAGCCCGAGCGCGCACCGCTGCCCGCGCTGCGGCAAGGTGCACGGCGGCGAGCGCCACGACCGACACTGGGCGCGCTACCAACACCTGTGGCTCGCTGAGCGCGCCGCGCACCTGGCGACGCTCGCCGCCCTGGAGGACGACCGGGCGGCGGCGGCGCGGGCGGCGGAGATTCTGGGCGCCTACGCCTCGTGCTACTGGCAGTTCCCGAACCGGGACAACGTGCTCGGCCCGAGCCGGCTGTTCTTCTCGACCTACTTGGAGTCCATCTGGATCTGCAACTATCTCGCGGCGGCGACACTGCTGCGCGCTGCGGACCAGCTCGACCCGGCGACCGCGAAAGGCGTCAACCAGGTGGCCGACGAGGCCGCGAACCTGATCGGTGAGTTCGACGAGGGGTTCTCGAACCGACAGACGTGGAATAACGCAGCCCTCACGGCGATCGCCACCTGGTTCGAAGACGAGGAGCTCGCCCAGCAGTCGATCCACGGCCCGAGCGGCCTGCGCGCCCACTTGCTGCGCGGCTTCGGCCGCGACGGCATGTGGTACGAAGGGGAGAACTATCACCTGTTCGCATTGCGTGGGTTCATGACCGGCGCGGCCTGGGCCCGGCAGGCGGGCGCAGACCTGTATGCCGCGCCCGAACTCGCGGCGCGCATCCGGACGGCGCTCCTCGCGCCGACCCACACCGTGCTGCCGGACTTCACCTTCCCGGCGCGCAAGGACTCACCGCGGGGCGTCTCGCTCGCCGAGCCGGCGTATGTCGAGTTGTGGGAGCTCGGGCACGCGGCACTGGGCGGGGCGGGCACGGCGGAGCTCGACGTCTGGCTGCGGGCGCTGTACGCGGCGCCGCCACCGCCCGCGCGGCTCTCCGAGTCGTATCTGCACGACGCGCCGAACGACCCGGCCGCCCCGCTCGCCCCGGCCGCCGCGCCGCCGCGCTCCCCCGCGCGCGCGCGGCTGTCCTGGTGGGCGCTCCTGGGAATGGGGGGCGAGCTGCCGGGGGACGCGGCGGCCTGGTCGCCGGGGAGCGTACTGCTCGAATCGCAGGGGCTGGCGGTGCTGCGCTCCGGCGAGCGCTACGTGAGTCTCGAGTGCGGACCGTCCGGCGGCGGGCATGGACATCCGGACCGGCTCGCGCTCACGTTCTACGCCGACGATGTGCCCTGGCTCGCCGATCCCGGGACGGGGAGCTACGTGTCCCGAGACCTTGCGTGGTACCGCTCAACCCTGGCGCACAACGCCCCGCGCCTGGACGGCGCGTCGCAGCCCGTGGGAGACGCGGTGTGCGAGGCGTTCGACGCGCCAGGCGAGTGGACGTGGGCACGGGGGCGCTACGGCGAGCTCACGCGTGCGGTGGTGGCCGGTCCGGCGTACGTGCTCGACGTGCTCGAGCTCGCGAGCCGCGGCGAGCACGCGCTCGAGCTCGCCTGGCACTTTGCGGGGGCGGGCGACCGGGGACCGGACGGGGGGCGCTGGAGCTCCGCCGCGCTCGAGGACGCGTTTGTGTCGCGCGTCGAGCGCTTCGTGCCGGAAGGCCCGGGGCCGCACCGGCTCGAGCTGACCAACGGCGTCCGCACGCTCAAGGCGTTCCTCTCGTTCGAGGGTGAGCTCATGCGTGCCGAAGGGCCGGGGAGGGCGGGTGCGGGGAAACGGGAGACGTTCTATGTGGCGCGCGCCAGCGGCCGGGCCGCCCGGTTCGTGACCGTGCTCGAGCCCGTGGGTGATCGGGGGACCGTGCGCGCGGTGCGCGCCCACGGCAGCGTCATCGAGATCGAGACCGCCCTTGGCACCGACCGGCATACTGCCACCCCAGCCGGCTGGGAGATCGTCCCGGCGGGCGGCGCCCGCGTGCGGCTTGCCGGTGGACGCACGCCCGAGCCGCCGTTCACGCCGCTGATCGAGCTCGACGCACCGACGCCCGCGCTCGCCGCAGCGCTGCGCGTGAGCGCGCCGCCGCCGCTCGACGGCTCGCTCGACGGCTTCGACACGAGCGAGCCGCTGCGACTCGAGCTCGAGGACCAATACCGCCGAAGTGAGGAGCCGTACGCCGGCCCCGAGGAGTTCTCGGGCGTCGCCTACGCCGGCTGGGACGACGAGGCCCTCTACCTCGCCGTCGAGGTCACGAAACCGGATCTCTGCTTGCGGCCAGCCGACGCCCCGCCGCTCGCACTCGACAACGAGCCCGACGACATTCATTCGGATGGTCTGCAGCTGTATCTGTCCGACCCGGAGGGCAGTGCCGGTGCTGGGTTCCTGGTGGTGCCCGAGGTTCGTGGCTGGGGACTGCGCGTGCGCGGAGCGGGCGAGGCACCAGGCGCCCCGGCCGCGGTGCGGGGCGCCTGGAGCCGGCTCGAACGCGGCTACCGCGTGACGCTCGCCATCGCGTGGCCGGAATGGCAGCGCGCCCACGTCGGGGGCCACGTGCGCTTCGATCTGCTCGTGAACGAGATGCTCCCGGGGCGGCTGCGGCGCGCCGGCCAGCTGGTGTGGAGCGGGCGCGACGGGTGGGTGTGGCTGCGAGGGGATCGCCAGCCTCCTGAGCACCTGGGGGTCCTGGAGCTCGTGGGATGATCGTCACCGTGTTGCACGAGCCCCAGGAGCTCATGAACATCGCCCACGTGGTGCGGGCGCTCAAGAATTTCGGGTTCCGCGACCTCCGGCTCGTGGCCCCCGCAGCCTACGACGCGTATCGCATCGAGGGGATCGCGCATCAAAGCCAGGATGTGCTGGCCCGGGTCGCGCGCTGCGAGCGGCTCGAGGATGCGCTCGCCGACTGCGTGCACGTCGTGGGGTTCACGGCGCGGGGCCGCGCGGCGAAGCGCAACGTGCAGCGGCCCCGGGCCGCGGCCCGGGAGATCCTCGCGCGGGCCGAGGCGGGTACCGTCGCGCTCCTGTTCGGGCGCGAGGATAAGGGGCTCCCAAATGAGGCGCTCGATTTGTGTCACCGCGTCGTAACGATTCCGACGAACCCAGCGTACCCGTCGCTTAACCTCGCGCACGCGGTCGTGCTGATGCTCTACGAGCTGGCGCTCGCGGCGGGCGATGAGGACCGGCCGTTCAAGGCGCCGCGCCGCCCGGGGGCGCCCGCTCCGGTGGCGGAGCTGGAGCGGTTGTTCGGGGACGTCGAAGCGGCGCTCGGCGCGATCGAGTTCTTCAAGACGCGCCAGGCGGAGGGTGTGATGCGGACCGCGCGCGAGATCATCCACCGCACGCCGCTCGATGAGCGGGAGGCGAAGCTGTTGCGCGCGATGGCTATCGAGGTGGTGAAATACGGTGAGCGACTGGCGCGTACCCGGATTCACGTCGACCGCTAGCAAGCGGCCCGAGGCGCTGTTTGGCGCCGGGGTCGAGGGCGCTGCGGGCCTGCCGACGCGCGTGGCGCGGGCGGCCGGGTGTCGCGTGTGGGACGCGGCGGGCCGCGAGTACGTGGACTACATCATGGGGCTTGGCGCCGTGGCGCTCGGCTACGCTCACCCCGAGGTGAACCGCGCCGCGGGCGCAGCCATCGCGGCGGGCATCGCGGGGCCGCTGCCCCCGGTTCTGGAAGAGGAGCTGGCCGAAGCGCTCGCGATCCGCATCCCGTGGCTCGAGCGGGTGCGGTTCTTCAAGACCGGAGCCGAGGCGGTCGCCGCGGCGGTGCGGCTCGCCCGCGTCGCCACGGGACGGGAGCGCGTGCTCGGGTGCGGGTATCATGGCTGGCTCGACTGGTGTCAGGGCGGCGAGGGTGTACCCGCGGCCATCCGCGCGCTGTACGGCGAGATTCCCTTCAACGATGTGGACGCGACCCGCCGCCTGATCCGCGAGGCGGGGGATCGACTGGCGGTAGTCGTGATCGAGCCGGTCGTGGTGGTCGAGCCCGCGCGCGAGTGGCTCGAAGCGGTCCGGAGCGAGACGGAGCGGGTGGGCGCGGTGCTCGTGTTCGACGAGATCAAGACAGCGTTTCGCCTGGCACTGGGCGGAGCAGCAGAGCGCTACGGCGTCCGCCCCGATCTCGCGGTGTTGGGCAAGGCCATCGCGAACGGATTCCCGCTCGCGGTCGTGGGTGGACGGGCGGACCTGATGGCGGGCGTGGCTCGGACCTGGATCTCTTCCACCCTCGCGACTGAGAGTGTGGCACTCGCCGCGGCGCGAGCGACGCTGGACGTATTCGCGCATGAGGACGTGTGCGGCCATCTGCACCGGATGGGCACCCGGTTCCTACATGGGCTCCATCGCCTTCACCGTAAGCACGCGGATCTCGTGACCGGCGTCGGTGGCATCGCGGAAATGTGTTTTCTGCATTTCGCGAGCGAGAATGTCTCGCAGGAGGTGGCACGCGGCTGCGCGGCGCGCGGTCTGCTGTTCAAGCGGACCGCGTACAATTTCGTGTCCATGGCGCACGACGAGGAGACGATCGACCGGACGCTGGACCTGCTGGGGGCGGTGCTCGGGGCGATCGCCTAGGCTCCCGCGGTGACCGCGAGCCGCCGACCCCGCTGGGGACTAATGCCGCCGCTGGCCTTCTGCGCTAGAATTCCAGCCATGGCGCCCCTGGGATCCGTTTCGTGACCCTGCAGCGCAAGCTGCTGCTCGGCTTCTCGCTCATGGTCCTGCCCGCCTTGCTCGTGGGCGTGGAGGCGATCCGCACGAACGCGCTGGAGCGCGCGACGCTCGAAGAGCTGGGACAACGCCTGTCCCTGTCACGCACCTATGCCGAGGTCGAAGACGCCATGTTCAACCAGACCCAAGTGGTCTGGCGCTACCTGAGCGGCGATCCCGCGGCCAAGCAAGAGTTCCCGCTCACCGAGCAGGTGGTGGATTTCTGGCTCGATCGCTGGACGGCTGGGCTGCCTCCCGATGAAAGCAAGCTGGCGACCGGAGTCCGCAACATTGAAACCGAGCTTCGTGCCGTCGCGAGCCGCGTGTTCCAGCTCTACGACTCGGGCCGGCGCGAGGCGGCGTACCTCACCGCGCGGCGCGAGCTCGTGGAGCGGCTGCAGCCGGCGTTGGCGGGGGTGAACCGGGAGATCTATCGTCAGGCTCGTCAGTCCAGCGTGCAGCACGCCCTGGCCCAGGTCGCGGGGACCGTCGAAGCGGAGCGACGGGTCCTGTGGGTCATCATCGGTCTCGCGCTGGTCGCGGGCCTCGTTGCGTCCGGGCTCATCGCCCGAAGCCTGGCGCGCCCCATGAACGAGCTGCGCCAGGCTATGGCGGTCGTCGGCGCTGGGAACTTAGACCACGCGATCGAGCCGCGCTCCCGGGACGAAATCGGCGAGCTGGCACGCGCCTTCGCCCACATGACGGAGCAGCTGCGCCAGTCGCGCGCCCAGCTCGTGCAGTCCGAACGGCTGGCGTCCATCGGGCAGATGGCGGCGGCCGTGGCCCACGGCCTGCGCAATCCGCTCGCGAGCCTGCGCGCGGCGGCCCAGCTGGCGCGCCATCGGGTCGAGTCCCCCGCCGCCCGCGATCAGCTCAATGCGATCGTGGAGCAGGTGGATCGCCTCGACCTCCGCATCACGCACCTGTTGGCGTTCTCCCGACCGGCGCCCTTGCACCCGCTGAAAGAGAGCGTGCGGGTCCTGGTCGAAGGCACCCTCGCCGGCGTGTCCGCGCTGTTGCGCGAGCGCCGCGTCGAGCTTGCGCTGGACCTCCCAGCGACCCTCCCGGACGTGCGCGTGGACCCGATGCGCCTGGAACAGACGCTCACCGAGATCGTGTCCAACGCGCTCGACGCTATGCCCGACGGCGGCGCGCTCACTATCGCCGCGCGGCTCGAGCGCGGGGACACCGGGCGCGACGGCGTCACGCTCGAGGTCACCGACTCGGGGCGCGGCATTCCCGCCGAAGTGTTGCCCAAGGTGTGCGAGCCGTTCTTCACCACGCGACCGGAAGGCACGGGGCTGGGGCTCGCGATTGCCCGCCGCTACGTTGAGGAGACCGGTGGCCGCCTCGCGATCGCGAGCGTGCTGGGGCGCGGCACGACGGTACGCATCTGGCTCCCGGTGGCGGGTGGCGACGGTGCGCCCGCTGCATCCGCTCCCGCCCCACCGGCCACGCCGCTCGCTACGCCTGCATGAGCGGCTCCACCGTCCTGATCGTCGATGACGAGCAAACGCTCGCACGGTCCGCCAAGGCGTTCCTCACCGACCATGGTTATGAAGCCGAGGTGGCGAGCTCCGGCGAGCAGGCGCTCGGCTTGCTCGAGCGCTTGCAGCCCGACGTCGTGTTCTTGGACGTCCAGCTGCCGGGCATGAGTGGGATCGACGTCCTGAAGCGGATCCGCGAGTTCGATCCCGTGCTCCCCGTCATCATGCTGACGGCGTACGGCTCGATCGAGGGTGCGGTGGCGGCGGTGAAGCTCGGCGCCTTCGACTACGTGAAGAAGCCGGTCGACCTGGAAGAACTGAAGCTGCTCGCCGATCGCGCGCGCGAGCACAGGCTGCTGAAACAGGAGCTCTCCTATTACCGGCGTCGCGCGGTCGGCGATGTCGGATTCGGGACGATGGTCGGCACGTCTCCCGCCGTGCGCGCCGTGCTCGAGCGGGCGCGCCAGATCGCCGCCTTGGACGACACGCCACCGGTGCTCTTGACCGGCGAGACGGGCACCGGCAAGGGTCTCCTCGCCCACGCGATCCACACGTCCGGTCCGCGCGCCCCGAAGCCGTTCATCGAAGTCAACTGCACGGCCTTGCCGGCGACCCTCATGGAGGCCGAGCTGTTCGGATACGAACGCGGAGCATTCACCGACGCCAAGGAGTCGAAACCCGGGTTGGTGGAGGCGGCCGAAGGCGGATTCCTGTTCCTGGACGAGATCGGCGACATCGACCTCTCGGTGCAGGGCAAGCTGCTGCGGGCGATCGAAGAGCGGACCGTGCGACGGGTCGGGAGCGTGCGCGAGCGCAAGGTCGACGTCCGCATCATCGCCGCGACGAACCGCGACTTGGAGCGCGAGGTGGGCCGCGAACGCTTTCGGAAGGATCTCTATTTCCGCCTCGCGGTCATCGTCCTGACGGTGCCACCGCTGCGCCAGCGGGGAGAGGACGTGCTGCTCTTGACCGAGCACTTCCTGCGGCTCCTGAACGCCAAATACGCGAAGGCCGTGCGCGAGATCAGCGCCCCGGCACGCGAGCTCCTGCTCGCCTACCCCTGGCCCGGCAACGTCCGCGAGCTGAGCCACGTGATCGAGCGGGCCGTGTTGTGGAGCCACGGTCCCATGCTCGACGTGGAGCACCTCTCGCTCACGAGTCCCGACCATGGCACGCTGTCCACCCCGAGCCACGACGCGGCGGAACCCGAGGCGGCGACCGGCGCACCGGCGTTGCCGCCCCCGGGTGTTGATCTCGCTCATTGGGAGAAGGCCATGATCGAGCGCGCGATGCGGGAAGCGGGCGGCAATCAGACACAAGCCGCGCGGCGGCTCGGCATCTCGCGCGACACCCTGCGCTATCGGCTGAAGAAGTTCGGCGTAACACCCTAACACGGCCGGCGCTGGGTCCTATCACCCAACTGTGGGTGAAATGACCCTCGAGCGACACCGCGGGGCGACGGGCGCGGCGCGGTCGGGTGTCGTAACGATCGCCGGAAGAACGAGTTCGGGCGCGGGACCGATTCCAGGCCGCTTGGCACATCGCATGCACTGGACCGCAGGGAGCGCTTGTCGTGGTCGACCACTATTGCTCTTCGGAGGCAGGAACATGACTTGGACGAAGCCCGAATTCGCGGTCGTCGAGCTGGGGATGGAAGTCGGCGCGTACGCCGGCAACGCCTGAACCGAGCTGGCACGGCTGATCGAGGGGCCGGGTGAAGAACCCGGCCCTTTTCTTCCATGCGCGCCATCATTCTCGGTTCGGCTGCCGGCGGCGGCGTGCCGCAGTGGAATTGCGGCTGTGCGAACTGCGTCGATGCCCGATCGCGCGGCGCGAATCGCACTCAGTCGTCGGTGGCGCTCTCCGCCGACGGTGAGCGCTGGATCCTCCTGAACGCTTCGCCGGATCTTCGCAGCCAACTCGCCGCCCACCGAGAGCTCTGGCCCTGCGGCCCGCGGGGCAGCCCGGTGGCCGCTGTGATCCTCACCGACGCGGAAATCGATCACACGCTTGGTCTCCTGCTCTTGCGCGAGAGCGCCGCCGCGCTGCCCGTCTACGCCCCCGCCGGTGTGACGGCGCTGCTCGGCTCGGAATGGCCGCTCTATCGCGTGCTCGCGGCGTACGCCGGCGTCGAGCCGCGCGCGCTCGAGGACGGTCGCCCCATCGCGCTCGCCGACGCGTCCGGCACGCCGCTCGGCATTTCGTGCTCCGCGAGCGCGGTGGCGCGACGCCCGCCGCGCTACGCCCGGGCCGCGCCGGCCGCGCCGGCCGCGACGTTCGACGTCGGTCTGCGGCTCACCGACGAGCGCACCGGCGCGACACTCGCCTACGTGCCGACCGCCGGCGCGGTGGACGACGCCGTCCGACGGGTCGCGACCGGCGCCGATCTACTGCTCTTCGACGGCACGTTCTGGTCCGACGGTGAGCTCCGGGCGGCGGGCGCGGACGCTCCGACCGCGCGCGAGATGGGCCACCTCCCGGTGGGCGGGCCGGGTGGGAGCCTGGAGCTCCTCGCGTCGCTCGGCGCCAAGCGCACGGTGCTCGTGCACGTGAACAACACCAATCCACTCCTCCGCGCCCGCTCGCCCGAACGGGCCCAGGTCGAAGCGGCGGGGATCGTGGTCGGCGCCGACGCCATGGAGTTCGAGCTGTGAGCGTGCCCGTAACCTCGCCGGCACGCCCAGGCACGGGACCCTCCGGTCACGACGAGTTCGTCCGCCGACTGCGTGGCGTGTTGGAGCGCCGCTACCACCACCTCCACCCGTTCAATCAGCGGATGCACCGCGGCGAGCTGTCGCGCGAGGAGCTGCAGCTGTGGGTAGCGAACCGCTTCTACTACCAGATCAACATCCCGGTGAAGGACGCGCTGATTCTCGCGAACTGCCCCGAGCGCGAGGTGCGCCAACAGTGGATCCAGCGCATCATCGACCACGATGGGCGGCCCGGCGAAGAAGGGGGCATCGAAGCATGGTTGCGCTTGGCCGAGGCGATGGGCGTGGCGCGCACCGAGCTCGTGGCGCAGCGACGCCTCCTTCCGGGCGTGCGCTTCGCCGTGGACGCGTATGTGCAGTTCTGCCGCTCCCAGCCGTGGCTCGAGGCCGTCGCCGCGTCGCTCACCGAACTGTTCGCGCCGTTGATCGTCAAGGAACGCCTCGCCGCCATGCTCAGCCATTACCGCTGGGTGGATCCGGCCGGCCTGCAGTACTTCCGGAACCGGCTCCACCAGGCGCCGCGCGACGCGGAGTACGCGCTCGCCCTCGTCACCGAACGGTTGCGGAGTCCGCACGAGCAGGCGCGCGCCGCCGCGGCGCTCGAGTTCAAGTGCGACGTGCTGTGGTGTCTCTTAGACGCCGTCGAGCGGGGAGCCTCCCCGGGGAGCGGGGCGTGAGCGCGGTGGCGCCGACGGAGAGGCCGCGTCTCCACCCGAAAGGGCGGCTGCAGCGCGACGAAGTGCGCGGGGGCGATGTGCTGCTCTATCCCGAAGGGCTCGTCACGCTCAACCCCACCGGGGCCGAGATCCTCGGGCTCTGCGACGGGGCGCGCTCGCTTGCCGACATCGTGGCGACGCTTGAACAGCGCTACGGCGCGCGCGGCCTCGAGCCCGACGTCACGGCCTTCCTCGATGCGCTCGCCGCCAAAGGGTTGATCCTCTTCGACCCGGCCCGAGGCGCCGGATCAGGTGCGGAGCGCTAGATGGCGGTGCCGGTGCCCAAGCCGCTGTGGCTCCTCGCGGAGCTCACCTATCGCTGCCCGCTGCAATGCCCCTACTGTTCGAATCCACTCGACTTCGCCGGGGCCCGCTTCCAGGGCGAGCTCGCGACCGAGGAGTGGTGCCGCGTGTTCCGCGAAGCGAAGGCGCTGGGCGTGCTGCAGCTGGGGTTGTCCGGTGGGGAGCCGACGCTGCGCCCGGATCTGGAACACCTGGTCCGCACCGCGCACGGGCTGGGGTTCTACAGCTCGCTCATCACCTCGGCCTACCGCCTCACCCGAGAGCGCCTCGCAAGCCTGAAGCAGGCCGGCTTGGACCACGTGCAGATCAGCATCCAGGCGGCGGACGCCGGTAGCTCCGATGCGATCGCGGGCACGCGGTCCTACGCCGACAAGATCGCCGCGTACCACTACACGCGGGAGCTGGGGTTCCCGCTCACCGTGAACGCGGTCTTGCACCGGAAGAACCTCGATCAGGTCGAGCCCTTGATCCGGCTCGCCGAATCGCTCGGGGCCGAGCGGATCGAACTCGCGAACACGCAGTTCTACGGCTGGGCCCTGCACAATCGCGACGCGCTCATGCCCACGCAGCAACAGCTTCAGGCCGCGTGGCAGGTGGTCGAGCGCGAGCGGGCCCGGCTCGGGTCCAAGCTCGAGATCGTCTGGGTGCTCCCCGATTACCACGAGCAGTATCCCAAGCCCTGTATGGGCGGCTGGGCGCGCGCCTACATGACGGTCACACCGGCCGGAGAGGTGTGGCCCTGCCACGCGGCCGGTCGGATCACCGCGCTCACCTTCGAGAATGTGCGCGAGCATCCGCTCGACTGGATTTGGGAGCACTCCGAGTCGTTCAATCGATTCCGAGGGGACGCCTGGATGCCCGAGCCGTGCCGGTCTTGCGCGCGGAAGACCGTGGACTTCGGCGGGTGCCGCTGCCAGGCCTTCCTGATCACGGGCGACGCCGCGCTGACTGATCCGGTGTGCACGCTGTCGCCGCATCGCCACTTAGTCGACGCAGCAGTCGCCGCGGTAGCAGCGGCGGGTCAAGCGGAGCGGGTGAGCGACCAGTGGACCTACCGCGCGGCCCCGGCGTCGCGCCGCCTCGCCGCGAAGGGATGACCGAGGCGGCGATCGAGGCGCGCGGGCTCGGTAAGGACTTCGGCTCGATCCGCGCCCTCGATGCGCTGGACCTCGATGTCGGCCGCGGGGAGTTCTTCGGCTTGCTTGGGCCGAACGGTGCCGGCAAAACGACGACCGTCCACCTGCTGGCCACGCTGCTCGTGCCCACGCGCGGTCGCGCTCGAGTGGTCGGGCATGATACCGCGCGCGAGGGCTTGGCCGTGCGCCGCGCCATCGGGCTCGTGTTTCAAGAGCCGACGCTCGATCGCGATCTCACGGTCGAGGAGAACCTGCGCTTCGCCGCCCGCCTCTGGGACCTCGCCGCGGCGCGCGCCCGGGCGCGCATCGAGGCGCTGCTCGCCCAGTTCGGCCTGCTGGAGCGGCGCCGTGATCCGGTGCGCACGCTCTCGGGCGGGCTGCGCCGTGCAGCGGACATCGCCCGCGGCCTCCTGCACGAACCGCGCGTCCTGTTTCTTGATGAGCCGACCGCCGGGCTCGACCCGCGCGCCCGTCGCTCATTGTGGGAGCTGATCCGTGGCCTGCGGACAGCGTCCGGGCTGACCGTGTTCCTCACCACGCACTATGTGGAAGAGGCGGAGCCGTGCGATCGCGTGGCCATCCTGGACGGCGGGCGCCTCGCGGCGCTCGGCACGCCGGCCGACCTGAAGCGGTGCGCCGAGGTGGGCTCGCTTGAGGCGGTGTTCCTGGCGCGCACGGGACACCGCTGGGCCGAGCCGGGGGCGGGGGGGGCGGGGGGGGCGGCCTAGGCATGCGCGCCGTCTACGGAATCGTGGTGCGCGAGGTGGTGCGGTTCCTGCGCCAGCGCGGCCGCGTGCTCGCGAGTCTCGGGCGGCCGTTCGTGTGGCTCGTCTTCGCGGGTGCGGGCTACGCGGCGGTCTTCGCGGGCAAGAACGCGATCGACTATCGGGTTTACATGACGCCCGGCTTGCTCGGCATGGTGGTGATGTTCGGCTCGCTCCTCGCCGCGCTCTCGACCGTGACCGACCGGGATGCAGGGGTGCTCCGGATGTTGCTCGTCGCGCCGATCCGCCGCAGCACCATCGTGGTGGGCAAGACGCTCGCCGCCACGCTGCTCGGCACGACGCAGGCGCTCGTCGTGGCGGCCCTGCTCTTGCCGCTCGTCCAGCTGCGGCCCACGCTCAGCGGGGCGCTCCTCGCCGGCGGCGCCATCGTGCTCTCGAGCTTCGCACTCGGGGCGCTCGGGCTGGTGCTCGCCGCCACCATCCGCTCGATCGAGAACTTCGCGGGCGTAATGAACTTCGTCATCTTCCCGATGCTGTTCGTGTCGGGGGCGCTCTATCCCCTGCGCCATTTCGGGCCGGTGCTACAGGTGGTCGCCCACCTCAACCCGCTCGCGTACGGCGTGGACCTCCTGAAGCACGGGCTGCTCGGGGCTTGGGCGGGGACGGGCTACGGCGGGGAACTCCCGGTGTCGCTCGACCTGGCGGCGCTCGTCGCCTTCGCCCTCGCCGGTCTGGCCGTGGCGGCGGCGCTCATTGGCCGCGAGGGCGGCGTGACGCGCGCCGCGTTCCGCGAACGGAGCTAGGGACGCGCCGCTACGAGATGAACACTTGCGTGAGGACGGCCCCGACCAGGAGGGCGATCAGCGCTGCCGCGATGCTCGTCAACAGGGTGGCGGCGGCGATCTTGTCGCGCGGGACTTTCATCACCGACGAGAGCCCGAGCGCGAACAGGCGAATACTGTAGAGTCCGAAGAGCATCCCGATCGGCGCGAGTTTCGGGAACACCGCGACCACGCCGGCGAGCCAGTAGGGTGTGCTCCCGTAAGCCGCAACCTTCAGCGCCTGCACGCGGTTCTTCTGCCCCCCGATCGCCCCGGCGATCGCCGCGACCGCGAGTGCCAAGACGTACACGCCCACGAGGTTCAGCACGTATTGGAGCACGCCGGCCTGCACCGCGTCCCCCGCTGACGTCGGTACCGTTGGGACCAGGGGGATGGTGCCTCGTTCTTCGAACACCACGCCACCCACGGTTGACGCTACGGGTCCGATCGCCGCCATGACCAGCAGGTACTTCACGAAAATCGGTCCGGCCGTGGTGAACTCTCCGGCGATGACCGTCAGCTCTTGGGCCGGTTGCAGGATCAGGCGCCGCGCACGCTCGAGCCACGCCGGCAGCTTGCGGGGTGGCTTGGGCCGCGCCGCAGGCGGCTTCACGGTCGGGCGCGGGGGTGGACCAGCCTTGGGCGGCGTGGGACCCCGTCCCGGTGGCGTCGGCCCGCGCGAAGGCGGTGTGGGGCCGCGGGGCGGTGGTGGTGGGGGAGAGCCGCCGGGCGGCCGCGGCGGTCCGCCGGGCGGGCGCGGCGGCGGTGGCGTGCCCCCAGGCGGGCGCGGCGGTCCGCCGGGTGGGCGCGGGGGTCCTCCGGGCGGGCGCGGCGGTATGGGCGGTGGGGGCGTGCGCATGGTCGTCCCTGTCGCGGGGGGGTGGCACAAGATACATCAGTAGCCCCAGACGCCAAGATGCGGGCTCGCGCCTGGCGCCCCGGCGAGCACGCGGACCACGTGGCGGCGTCGCGCCGCGCCACTCAGATTCCAACCATGCTGATCGACGTGCACGCCCACTTCTACCACGACCGCACGCCGCGGGCCGACTGGCGGGAGCGCAACGCCAGCCGATTGCGGGCCGGGGAGAAGATCGGCGTCACGCACCACGTAGCATCGATCCTCGGTAGCTGGGGCCTCACCTCGCCGATCTATTTTCCCTCCCCCCCGGACGTGGAATACGGCAACGACGCGCTGCTCGCGCTCGCGCGCCAGCATCCCGATCGGATCCGTGGCTACGTCACCGTCAACCCCAATTACACGGCGCACGCCCGGGCCGAGATTGCCCGCTGCCTCGGCGCCGGGATGGTGGGGATCAAGCTCGCCGCCAGCCGCCGCGCCACCGATCCGCTGCTCGACCCGATCTGCGAACTCGCCCGCGAGCGGGGCGTCCCGGTCCTGCATCACGCGTGGCAGCACCGGCGGCGCGACTGGCCCGGCCAGGAGGCGACGGACGGCGCGGAACTTGGCCGCCTCGCGGGGCGCCACCCCGGAGTGCAGTTCATCCTCGCCCATATTGGCGGGGGCGGCGACTGGCAGCACTCGCTCGCCGCCCTGCGGTCGGTGCCGAACGTCTTCGTGGATCTCTCGGGCAGCGGTGTCGACGGCGGGATGCTCGAGGCGTGTATCGAAGCGGTGAGCCCGGAGCGGCTGCTCTGGGGCACCGATCTGACCATGGACACCGGGTGGGCGAAGCTCCGCCTGCTCGCGCACCTGTTGCCGCCGGCCGCGCTCGAGCTCGTGAAGTGGAAGAACGCGGCGCGCATCTTTCCCCGCGCCGCGTTTCCCGCCGACTGATGCGCATCGACGTAAACGCCTTCCTCGGCGCGTACCCCTACCGCCGCGTCCCGGGCACGGCACCGGAGGGGCTCATGCGAGCAATGGAGCGGGTAGGGATCGACGAAGCCTGGGTGAGTCATCTGCCGAGCTTCGCCTGGAGCCAGCCGATGGCGGGCAACGCCTGGCTGTACGACACCGTGGCGCGGGAGCCGCGGCTCAAGCCCGTCCCGGCCGTGCATCCGGGGCTCGGCGGCTGGGACGCGGCGCTCGGGGAGGCGAGTGATCGCGGTGCGCCCGCCGTGCGCTGCGATCCGACGTACTACGGCCTCGATCCCGCGGGCCCCGAAGTGCGGGTGCTCGCCGCGGCCTGCGGCACGGCGCGGCTGCCGCTGATGATGGCGGTGCGGCTCGAGGACGCGCGACAGCGCCACCCCAACGACCGCGCCGCCGAACTGCCGGCGGCGGCGGTGCGCGCGCTGATCCGGAGCGACGAGGATGTGCGGGTCGTGATCACGCACGCCGATCGGGGCTTCATCGAGGAGGTGCACTTCGGGTCGACGCCGGAGGAGGCGGCCCGGATCTGGTGGGACACGAGCTGGATCTGGGGGCCGCCCGAGGACCATCTTGAGACGCTCCTCGGCACGATCGGCGTGGAGCGCTTCGTGTTCGGGACCGGGCAGCCGCTGCGCATTCCGGAGAACGCCGTGGCGAAGCTCGACCTGTTGGACCTCTCGCGCGAAGCGCGCGCGGCGATCGAATCGGGCAACGCGCGCGCGGGACTGGTCAGCTGAGCGCCCGCTCGCCTGACGGTCTCGCGGCGCGCCTCGAGTGGGGATTGATCCCCGCCGTGCCGGTGCCGTTCCGCGGGGATCAGCTGGCGGAGGACGCGCTGCGGGCGTATGCGAACTGGATGGCGGGACATGCCGTGGCGGGCGTGGCGGTGTGGGCGCACACGGGCCGGGGGCCGCACCTGTCGGCCGAGCAGCGCGGGCGCGTGCTCCGGGCGTGGCGCACCGCGCTGCCCCTGAGCGTGATCGTCGCCGGCGCGGCGAGCGTGACGATGGCGGCGGAGGCGAAGGCGGGTGGGGCGGACGTGCTGCTCGCCTTCCCGCGAGCCGAGGATCCCGTGGGCTACCACGAGACGCTCAGCCGCGAGCTGCCGGTGATCGTGTTCTATCTGTACGAGGCCGCGGGGGGCGTGGCGTACGACAATGCGACGCTGCATGCGCTGCTGGCGCTGCCCAACGTGATCGGGGTCAAGGTGGCGACGCTCGACTCGGTCGTGACCTTCCAGCGGGTCGCCGGCCTCGTGCGCGATCATCCCACGAAGCTGCTGATCACGGGCGAGGACCGCTTCCTCGGCTATTCGCTCACGATGGGCGCCCGCGCGGCCCTGATCGGGATGGGCGCCGCACTCACGGACCTCCAGGCCGCCCTGCTCGAGGCGTTCCGCGCCGGCGACTTCGCGTCGTTCGTGCGCCTGTCGGGGCTGTGCGACCGGTTTGCGGGGGCGACGTTTATCCCCCCCATCGAGGGCTACGTGCGCCGCATGCTGTGGGCCCTGGCGGCGGACGGCGTCATCCCGGAGGACGCGTGTAACGACCCGTGGGGCCCGGCGCTGCCCGCGGCCGAACGCGACGCCGTGCGGAGCGCGGTCGGCGAGGCCCGCCGTGCGAGGCGTTCCGGCGTCCCGTGAGGCGAGTGGGGCGGCGATCGTTCCTGGAGTCCTGCGCCGCGGCGAGTTCGGCACTCAGCGCGTTTCCCCTAGTGAAGGGCGTTCTGCCAATGAGCAAAGCACGGCACGTGGTGGTGGTGGGCGCCGGGGCGTTCGGTGGCTGGACGGCGCTGGCGCTGCGCCGGCGCGGCGCCCGCGTGACGCTCGTCGACGCGTGGGGACCGGGCAACGCGCGCGCGAGCTCGGGAGGCGAGACGCGCGTGATTCGCGCGACCTACGGGCCGCGCGGCATCTACACCCAGCTCGCCGTGCGGGCGCTCGCCCTCTGGAAGGAGCACGCCGAGCGCTGGCACCGCAAGCTGTACCACGGGATCGGCATGGTGTGGCTGGTCGAGAGCGACGACCAGGAGGAGCAGGCCGCGTTGCCGCTCTTGAAAGAGGCCGGCGTAGCGTTCGAACAGCTCACCGGTGCGGAAACGGCCCGGCGCTACCCCCAGATCAACTGCGAGCGGGTGCGCTGGGCGATCTTCGAGCGCGAGGCCGGTTACTTGACCGCCCGCGCCGCCTGCGCGACGGTGCTCGAGGGGTTCCTGGCCGAGGGCGGCGAGTACCGCCAGCTCGCCGTCGAGCGGCCCGCCGCCGTGCAGGGCGAGCTGCAGGGCGTGACGCTGTCCGACGCCACGACGCTCACGGCCGATGCCTACGTGTTCGCGTGCGGCCCGTGGCTCGGTCCGCTCTTCCCGGACGTGATCGGCGAGCGCGTGCGCGCGACGCGCCAGGAGGTGTACTTCTTCGGCACGCCGGCCGGTGACCGCCGCTTCACCGAAGACGCGCTGCCCGTGTGGGGGGACCACGGCACCCATTTCTGGTACGGGATCCCCGGCAACGAGTGGCGCGGCTTCAAGCTGGCGGACGACACCCGGGGACCGCCGTTCGACCCGACCGCGGGCGAGCGGGTCCCGAGCGCCGCGGGCATCACCGCGGCGCGCGCCTACCTCGCCTACCGGTTCCCGGCCCTCAAGGCCGCGCCGCTCGTCGAGGCGCGGGTGTGTCAGTACGAGCAATCCCCCGACGAGCACTTCATCATCGATCGCCACCCGAACGCGGCGAACGCGTGGCTCGTGGGCGGGGGCTCGGGGCACGGCTTCAAACACGGACCCGCGGTGGGCGAGCTCGTCGCCGGGCTGGTGCTCGCGGGCGGGACCGCGCCCCCCGAGTTCCGCCTGTCGCGCTTCGCCAGCTAGCGTGCGGGCGCACCTCGAGCACGACTTCGAGCGGTTCAAGCGCGAGCTGCCGCGCGACTTCGCGGCGCACGTGCGCGAGGCGTACCGCATCGATCTCAGCGCGCGCTACCTGGGAGAGACGCTGCCCCACCCCGTGGGGAAGGGCTCGGGGCAGCTGTCGCTCAATGCGGGCCAGCTCGAGGACGATGCGACGGCGGGGCTCGCGTTCGCGGTGCTGAAAACGGTCATCGCCGAAGACGACACGGGCACACAAACCATGGCCGCCTGGGCGATTCACGAGACCAAGATGACGGTCGAGCGGCGGCCCGCGGCCGACGGGCGCGTGGGGTGGACGGTCACATGGAAGGGACGCGGCTGGGACAAGACGCTCGACGAGTATCTCGCGCTGGTCCAGGGCGGGCGTGACCTGACGCGCGCGGGCCGGCTGTTGGTCGTGCCGTCGGTGAAGTACCACCTCCCGCGGCTCGGCGAACCGTTTCGGGATGCTGAGTACCGCCACACGACAGGGCGGCTCGCTGCCGCCTGGGGTGACGCGCCGCTCCTCGTCGAGAAGGACTTCTCGCCCACCTTGGCGGGGGACGCGCTCGCCCAGGACCGCGCCCAGATCCTGCGCTGGCTCGCCGAAGTGCCCGCGCGCATCCGGGCGGCGTCCCCGATCCCGGTGCGCATCGCGGTCAAAGTGATGAACGCCCGCTTCGATGCGCGCTTCCAGCGCGCGATGCTCGATGCCGCGCAGGGGGCGGACACCCTGGTGGTGTTCAATCGGCTGTTCGACGCCGAGCGAGCAGTGGCGTACGGAGGCTGGGAGCTGAGCGATCGGAATCTGGCCGTGCTCGACCAGTACGCCGACCACGGGGTGAGCGGCGCGGGCCACAGCCCGTCACTCGTCGGTACGGGCAACGTGTGTTCCGGCCGCATGGTGCTGGAGTACGCGCGCCGCGGCTGCGAGAGCGTCGCCCTGCACACGTTCTTCCAGCTGCCGCTCTCCTACTACCCTGCGACACATGGCTCGCGCACGCAGCGTGCGCTGCATGCGCTGGTGTTCGCGCCCGGAGACGGGCTGATCGCCGGGATGCTCGAGCTCGAGACGGAAGGTCGGCTCGCGCGGCGGGACGGCGAGCTGCACTTTCTCGACCTCGTGGCGCATGCGTATCACCCGAGTTGAGCTGCTCGAGCTGACGCTCGCGTTCCTCGAGCCCTTCATCATCTCGGGTGGCCGGCTCGACACCCGCCGCTCCATCGTCGTCCTGCTGCACGACGAGCTGGGACACACGGGCTACGGCGAAGTGGCGCCCGACGAGCTGCCGTTTTACTCCGAGGAGACGCTCGGCAGCGCCCGCGACCTGATCACCCGCGTGCTGGTCGCCCGGGTCGTGGGGCACGAATTCGCCGCCCCCGAGGCGGTGGACGCCGCCTTGCGAGCGGGCGTGCGGGGGAATCCGTTCGCGCGGGCCGGCATCGAGACGGCGGCGTGGGATCTCGAGGCGCATCGGCGCGGGACGGGGCTGGCTCAACTCGTCGCCGAGCGACTCGGGGTCGCGGCTGGGGCGAGCTTCCCGTGCGGCGTGGCCATCGGGATCCCTGAGGATCGCCGCGCCGACACGCTCACCCAGCGCGTCGCCCAGGCACTCGAGCATGGCTACCTCCGGGTGAAGATCAAGGTCGCACCAGGATGGGATGAGGTCGCGGTGCGCGCCGCCCGGGCGGGGATGGCGGGCTCGGAGCTGCCGCTCACGGTGGACGCGAACGGCGCGTATGCGTGGCCCGAGGACGCGCGGGCCCTCCAGGCGCTCGACGATGCCGGGCTCCTCTACATCGAGCAGCCGCTCGCGCCCGACGAGCTCGTGGGGCATGCGCGGCTGGCACACACGCTCAAGACTGCGGTGTGCCTCGATGAGACGCTGCGCGACGCGAGCGTGGCCCGCCAGATCGTGGCGCTCGATGGCCCAAAAGTGTGGAACTTGAAGGTGCATCGCGTGGGCGGGCTCAGCGAGGCGGTGCGCATCTGCCGCGTCGCGCTGGAGTGCGGCGCCGAGCTCTGGGCCGGGACCATGCCCGAGTCGGGGATCGGCTCGCAGGCCGATATTGCGGTCGCTGCACTGCCCATGTGCGCCTATCCGTCGGACTTGGAGCCGAGCGCCCGGTGGTTTGGGCGCGGGGTAGATCCCGTCAAACTGACCATGAGCCGGGACGGTCGGATGGGTGTACCTGGTGTCTCGATTGCCCGGCTGCTCGACGTGGCGCGCTTGCGGGCCGCGACCAAACCCCTCTCCTAGGAGTCGCAGCCGTGGACCCACTCCGTCGCGCCGCGTTGCTCCTCACCCTGCTCCTCGCCTCCGGAGGATTCGCCGCCCGCGCCCAACAGTACGACCCGGCGCTCTTCGGTGCGCTGCACTGGCGCGAGATCGGCCCGTTCCGGGGAGGCCGCACGGTGGCGGCGGTGGGCGTCCCGGGCCGCCCGCCGGCGTTCTACATCGGCGTGAACCACGGGGGCGTGTGGCGGAGCGGCGACTACGGCCGTACCTGGGTGCCGATCTTCGACGACCAGCCCACCGGCTCGATCGGCGCGATCGCCATCGCTCCCTCCGATCGGCGGATCATCTATGTCGGCAGCGGCGAAGGGTTGCAGCGGCCCGATCTCTCGGTGGGCGACGGCATCTACAAGAGCACCGACGGTGGCGCCACGTGGCGCCACCTCGGACTCGCCGACGGCCAGCAGATCCCGGCGATCCTCGTCGATCCGGGCGACCCCAACCGGGTGCTGGTCGCCGTGCTCGGCCACCCCTACGGGCCGAACCCCGAGCGCGGTGTCTACCGCTCGACCGACGGGGGCGAGACGTGGCAGCGGGTCCTCGCCAAAGACGAGAACACCGGAGCGATGGACCTCGCCTTCGATCCGGCGACCCCGCAGACCGTGTTCGCCGTGCTGTGGGCGGCGCGCCAGGCGCCCTGGGAGATCGGGAGCTCCTGGACCCTGTCGGCCGCGAACGGCCTCTACAAGTCGGCGGACGGGGGCACCACGTGGCGCCAGCTCACCGCCGGGCTCCCCGCGGCGTCGGACGGGCTCGGCCGGATCGGGCTCGCGACCGCACTCAGCACGCCCGCCCGGATGTACGCCGTGGTCGGCGCCACGCGCGGCGGTGGCCTGTACCGCTCCGAGGACGGCGGCGAGCACTGGCAGCTCGCCAACGCCGACGAGCGGCTGTGGGGTCGCGACGGTGACTTCAACGAAGTCAAGGTCGATCCCACGAACCCCGACGTCGTCTACGTGGCGAATGTGGTGACCTGGAAGTCCACGGACGGCGGGCGGACGTTCACGGCGCTGCGCGGCGCGCCCGGCGGCGACGATTACCACCGGCTGTGGATCGATCCCGAGGATCCCAAGATCATCCTGCTCGCCGGCGACCAGGGGGCAGTGGTGTCGGTGAACGGCGGCGAGACCTGGAGCTCATGGTACAACCAACCCACGGCGCAGTTCTACCACGTCGCTACCGATCACCGCTTCCCCTACTGGATCTACGGCGGGCAGCAGGAGAGCGGGTCGGCCGGGGCGGCGAGCCGCGGCAACGATGGTCAGATCACGGTTCGCGAGTGGCACCCGGTCGGGATCGAGGAGTACGGCTATGTCGCGCCCGATCCGCTGCACCCGAACCTGGTATATGGCGGCAAGGCGACGCGCTTCGATTGGAGCACGGGGGCCGTGCAGGACGTCTCACCCGAGCCCGTGCGGGCGGGGAAATACCGCTGGGTGCGGACGATGCCCCTGGTGTTCTCGCCACGCGACCCGCGCGCGCTGTACCTCGGTGCCAATGTCCTGTTCCAGACGACGAACGGCGGGCGGCGCTGGCAGACGATCAGCCCCGATTTGACCCGGGCGAGCTACGATGTGCCCGCGACGCTGGGCCCGTTCACCGCGCTCGATCCGGAACAGGGGAAACACCGCGGCGTGATCTACAGTATCGCGCCGTCCCCTCGGCAGGCGGGCCTGATCTGGGTCGGCACCGACGACGGGCTGATCCACGTGACGCACAGCGGCGGACGGGCGTGGCGGGACGTCACGCCACCGGCGCTCACGGCGTGGAGCAAGGTGTCGGCGCTCGAAGCCTCGCACTTCGATTCGCTCACCGCCTACGCGGCCGTGAACCGGTTCCGGCTCGACGACCTGCGGCCGCACATCTACCGCACGCGCGACGGCGGCCGCACGTGGCAGGAAACGGTCGAGGGCATTGCGGCGAACGACGTGGTGAACGCGGTCCGCGAGGACCCGGCCCGCCGGGGGCTCCTGTTCGCGGGTACCGAAAACAGCGTCTACGTGTCGTTCGACGACGGCGACCACTGGCAGGGCCTGCGACTCAACCTCCCGGCGACCGCGGTGCGCGATCTCGCCGTGCACGACACCGACCTGGTCGTCGGCACGCACGGGCGCGGCTTCTGGATCCTCGACGACATCACCCCGCTGCGCCAGGTCACGGCCGCCCGAGCGGCTGCGGCGGCAGAAGGCGTGTATCTCTTCCGGCCGGCCGGCGCGGTGCGGGTGCGCTGGAATGCAAACACCGACACGCCGCTTCCGCCCGATGAGCCGAGTGCGAAGAATCCCCCTGACGGCGCGATCGTCGACTACTACCTGGCGCGGCCGGCTGCGGCGCCCGTCGCACTCGAGATCCTCGATCGCGCCGGTAGGCGGGTCCGCCGTTTCTCGAGCGCCGACCCGAGCCCGCACCCCGACTCGGGGCTGAACATTCCGGCCTGGTGGATTCGGCCGCCCGAGCGCCTCGGCACCGACGCCGGAGCGCACCGCTTCGTGTGGGACCTGCACTACCCCCCGCCCGCCGCGCTGCGCCACGACTATCCCATCGCGGCGGTGCCGCACGACACGCCGCGCGAGCCGCGCGGGCCGTGGGTCGTGCCCGGTCGCTACGCCGTGCGCCTCACGGTCGACGGCCGCGTGTTCACGACGACGCTCGATGTCCGGATGGACCCTCGGGTGTCGCTCGCCCCGGGGACGCTCGAGCGCCAGTTCGCGTTGGCGTCGCGCGTGGTCGACGCACTGCGGCGGGACTCGGTGGCGTTGGACAATGTGCGGGCGCTGCGCCGCGAGCTCGGGCGCGCGCGCGAACGGGCGGCGGGGGGGCCGCTCGCGGCGGCGCTCGACTCGCTCGACCAACGCGCGGCCGGGCTCGAGAGCGCCAGCCCGCGGACCGGTGGTGCTGCCCCCGCGGCCCGCGCCGCGCCCCCGGAAACGAGCCTCGCCCGCTTGAACGCCCACCTGGCCGCCCTGTACGCCGTGCTTGAAGGCGCCGATGCGGCACCCACCACGCAGGCAGACGCGGCCGTGCGAGACGGGGAAGGGGTCCTCGCCACGCTCGACGGGCAGGCACACGCACTCTGGGGGCGCTTCCGTTCGGTCACGCGCGGTTTACAATAGGACCCTTATGATCCCGATCGAGCACCAGCCAGCGGGCTACTGGGCGACCAACCTCTACACGAGCCCCCACAAGCGCCCGAAAATGGACGCGCCCTTGAGAGATCTGCCAACCCGCGCCGCCCGCCGCTTCAAGCGGGCGCGCGAGGGAATCCGCGCGTTGAAACACGTGACCGAGCAGGTGGTGTTCATGGGCACCACCTGGAAATGGGTGTGGATGTACGAAGTGGGCGGGCGGAAACTCGGCTACCTGCACCCCATGGAGACGGGTCTCTCCGGCACGTTCATCCTGACCGAGAGCGAGGAGCGCGAGCTCTCCGTCACGGACGGCCTGCCACGCGCGTCGCGCCAGGCGATGCGCGGCGGACAGCTCGCGGGAGGCGTGCGCTGGTGCTGGATGGAGTTCCCGGACCTGGACGCGGTCGACGCGTTCGTGAACGTCATCACGCTGAAGCATCAGTTACTGGCGCGGCCCGAGTGAGCCGTGGGGCTTGTGCCCCGTTTGACGGCAGCGCTACATTCTGGCGCCCGCAGGCCGTTCCACACACAACGATACATTCGCCATCGAGCGTCCCGGATGACGAAGCGGCGTGGTAGGGTCGGGGTCGGCGTCGCGATCGCTGTCGCGATCGCCCTCCCGGCCGCGGCACAAACCGGTCAGCCTGCCGCAGTGGCGCGCGCCCCCGTGATCAACGATACGGGGCGGCTCAAGGGTCCCCGCCAGCCGATCTTCTTCCGCCACGACGTCCACGCCGGTCAAGACCAGATTCCCTGCCTCTACTGCCACAGCACAGCGACGATCTCGAGCGAGCCGGGGATCCCGGCGATCCAAACGTGCTTCGGCTGCCACCAGATGATCGGCGGTTCGACCCCCGCACATCAGGCAGAAATCACGAAGGTGCGCGCCGCCTGGACGAATAAGCGGCCGCCGGCCTGGACCCGCGTGTATGCGGTTCCCGGATTCGTCCGCTTCCCCCACATGCGCCACCTCAAGGCGCTCGGCACCGAGAGTTGTATCACCTGCCACGGCGACGTCCGCGCGATGCCGCAGGTCTATCAGATCGCGACCCTGAAGATGGGGTGGTGCGTCAATTGCCACCTGCAGCGCAACGTGTCGCGCGACTGCACGCTGTGTCACTACTGAGGTCCGAGGCGATGGATCGGAGACGGTTCCTCAAAGTGCTGGGTGCGACGGGCGGTGGCGCGGCTGCCGTGTCGGCGTGCGGTATCGGCCCCGAGCCGACTGAGCAGCTCGTGCCCTACCTGGTGCCGCCCGAGAACCAGGTCCCGGGTATCGCCACCTACTACGCGACCACGTGCCGCGAGTGTGCCGCCGGGTGCGGGTTGCGCGCCAAGGTGCGCGAAGGTCGGGTGATCAAACTCGAAGGCAACCCCGACTCGCCCATCAATCAGGGCCGGCTGTGCTCGCGCGGCCAGGCGGGGCTGCAGGGCCTCTATAACCCGGACCGCGTCACCGATCCCATGGCCCGCGGCGCGAACGGCGAGTGGCAGAAGCTCACCTGGGACGACGCGATCGGCCGGCTCCAGACGCACATGCAGGCGGCGCGCGGCAAAGGAATCGCGTTCGTCACGGGGCTCGAGAGTGGGTCGTTCGGCGAGCTGGTCGACGCTTGGACCCAGCAGGTCGGCGGGCGCCATGTGACTTACGAGCCGTTCGCGTTCGAGGCATTGCGCGAAGGCAACCGCATCGCCTTCGGCACCGCCGCCATTCCCTGGTACGACTTCGCGAACGCCCGCTACCTGATGTCGTTCGGGGCCGACTTCATGGAGACGTGGCTCTCCCCAGTCGGCTATCAGAACGGTTTCACGCGAGCCCACGCGTTCCAGGCCGGCCGCGACGCCCCGATGGCGAAGTTCGTCTACGTCGGCCCGCGCTTGGCGCTCACCGGGATGAGCGCCGACGAATGGATCGCCGCAGCGCCGGGGACGGAGGGGCTGCTCGCACTGGCAATGGCGAGCGTGATTGTCGCCCAGCGCCTCGCCCCCGTACCGGCCGACGCCGCGCGCCTGCGTGCCGCACTCGGCGCCCACGCTCCTGAGAAGGTGGCGGCGACGGTGGGGATCGATGCGCCGACAATCGCCCGTCTGGCGCGCGAGTTCGCGCATTCGCGGGGCGGTCTCGCCGTCGCCGGCGGGATCGCAGCCCAGTACCCCAACGGCGCCGAGATCGTGGCGGCGGTGAACCTGCTGAACTACGTCGCGGGCCAGGTGGGCAAGACGGTGCGGTTCGGCCCGGACCACGCCCTCGCGGGCGCGGGCTCCTTCAAGCAGGTCACGGAGCTCACGGCCGACATGACCGCTGGCAAGATCGCGCTGCTGCTCGTCCACGGCGCGAACCCAGGCCACTCGCTCCCGGCGGCGTTCGCACAGGCGCTGGCGCATGTGGCCTACAAGGTGAGCTTCGCGTCCTACCTCGACGAGACCGCCGCCGCAGCGGACCTGGTGCTCCCCGATCTCCACCCGCTCGAGCAGTGGAACGACGCACGGCCGCGTGCCGGCGTGTACGCGCTGCAGCAGCCCGTGATGCAGCCGGTGTTCCCGAACACCATGCACGCGGGCGATGTGCTGCTGCGCAGTGCGGGGAAGCCGGGAACCTTCAAGGATCAGCTGCAGGGTCGCTGGCAGGAGCTGCACCGGCGCTACGGCCGGGGCCGTGGCTTCGCGGAATTCTGGGACGACGCGCTGCAGCATGGCGGTCTCTACACCGAGGTCCCGGCGCGCGCCGTGCGGCTCGGCCCGGCGGTGGGCCGGTCCGGATTCCCCGGTGCGGCCGTCGCACCGGCATGGCACGGGGCCGACCAGCCAGTGTTGACGGTGTTCCCGTCGATCGCATTGCACGACGGGCGCGGGGCGAACAAACCGTGGCTCCAAGAGCTCCCCGATCCGGTCTCGAAGATCACCTGGCATGCCTGGGTGGAGGTCCACCCCGAGACTGCCACGAAATGGGGCGTGGCGAGCGGCGACGTGGTGCTGCTCCAGTCCGCGTTCGGGGCGCTGCGCGCTCCCGTCTGGATCACGCCGGGGATCCGGCCCGACGTGCTGGCGGTGCCGACGGGGCAGGGACACAAGGCCTACGGTCGCTACGCGAAGGACCGCTCGTTCAATGCCTTCGAGCTCCTGGCCGACGCGCCCACAGCCTACGGCGGGCGCGCCTTCAGCGTGAGCGTCGCGGTCACGAAAACCGGCGATCATCGCCGCCTCGCGACGATCGAAGGCGACGCCCGCGAGCAGGGGCGCGGCGTGGTCGAGGTGCTCGCGCTGGGGGAGGCCGTGCAGCTGCAGCGCGGGGCCCACCCGTTCGCCGAGCGGGACGCCCCTGCCTACGCCGACAAAGCCTTGGCCGCGTGGGCGGAGGCGCAGCACGAGGCGGCGTCGCTCGGCAACTACGCCGGCGCGCACCCGCGGTGGGGGATGGCGATCGATCTGGCGAAATGCACCGGCTGCTCGGCGTGCGTCACGGCCTGCTACGCCGAAAACAACCTCGCTACGGTGGGGGAGGAGCTGGTGGTGCGCCGCCGCCAGATGAGCTGGCTGCGGATCGAGCGCTACTACACGAGCAGGGAGGAGGAGGGGCCAGTGGAGGGGGCGGCGCGGCCGCCCGTCAGCGCGGTCGTGACGCCGATGCTGTGCCAGCAGTGTGGCAATGCGCCGTGCGAGCCGGTGTGCCCGGTGTACGCGGCCTACCACACGCCGGACGGGCTCAACGCGCAGGTCTATAACCGCTGCGTCGGCACGCGCTACTGCGCCAACAACTGCCCGTACAAAGTCCGCTACTTCAACTGGTACAACTACGCCGAGCCGGGCGGCGAGTGGGAGAGCTGGCCCGACCCGCTCAACATGCTCCTGAATCCCGACGTCACCGTGCGCGAGAAGGGCGTGATGGAGAAATGCACCTTCTGCGTGCAGCGGATCCGCGGGGCGCAGAACCGGGCGCGTCTCGAGGACCGCGCGGTCCAGGACGGCGACGTCACGCCATCCTGCGCCCAGGCGTGTCCGTCGGAAGCGATCGTGTTCGGCGACCTCCACGACAAGACCTCGCGCGTCGCCGCGCTCGCCCAGGACCCGCGCGGCTACCACGTGCTCGCCGGGTTGAACACCCAGCCGGCCATCACCTACCTGGCCAAGGTCGTAGCCGGCCGGGCGCGGGAGCCCTAAGCACATGGCCGAGCGCCGAGACACCCGCATCACCTACGACTTCGTCACCCGCGCCATCGCGCGCACGCTGGGCACGCCAGGGAAAGGCTACTTCGCGCTGCTCGGAACGGCGGTGGCGCTGCTCGCGGTGGGCATCGTGTGCCTCCTGTTCCTGTTGCGCTACGGCCTCGGCCTCGCCGGCTACTCGCACCCCGTCTACTGGGCCATCTACATCACCTGCTTCGTCTTTTGGGTGGGCATCGCGCACTCGGGCACCCTGATCTCGGCGATCCTGTTTCTGTTCCGCTCCGGGTGGCGCACAGCAGTCTACCGCACCGCCGAGGCGATGACCGTGTTCGCCGTCATGACGGCCGGGCTGTTTCCGCTCATCCACATCGGTCGCCAGTGGTACTTCTACTGGCTCGTTCCCTATCCCAACGAGCGCGGGCTGTGGCCCAACTTCAAGTCGCCGCTCATCTGGGACGAGTTCGCGATCGGGACCTACTTCACGGTCTCGACCGTCTTCCTGATCATGGGGCTGATCCCCGACATCGCGGCGGTACGCGACCTGGCCACCGGATGGCGCAAGCGGCTGTACGCACTCACGGCCGTCGGCTGGCGCGGCACGAACGAGCAGTGGCGCCACTACACGCGCGGCTATCTCTACCTCGCGGCCCTGGCCACGCCGCTCGTCTTGTCGGTGCACAGCGTCGTGTCCTGGGACTTCGCGATGGCGCTCGTGCCGGGGTGGCATGCGACGATCTTCGCCCCGTACTTCGTGGCCGGCGCGATCTACTCGGGCGTGGCGATGGTGATCACGCTGCTCGTTCCGATCCGCAAGCTCTTCCACCTGGAAGAGCTGATCACCGTCCACCACTTCGAGAACCTGGCGAAGCTCTGCCTCTTGACGGGCACGATCGTGGGCTACGCGTATTGCGTGGAGTACTTCACCGCCTGGTTCGGCGGCCACACGGCCGAGCGAGCAGCCTTCTGGTACCGGGCGTTCGGGCCGTCCTGGTGGGCGAGCTGGACGATGTTCATCTGCAACGCGTTCCTGCCGCTCTTGTTGTGGCGCAAGAACGTGCGCACCAGCATCACGGCGCTGTTCGTGATCTCGATCTTCGTGAACGTCGGGATGTGGTTCGAGCGCTTCGTGATCATCGTCGAGTCCCTGGCCGGTGAGCCGTTCGAGCGCTTCGCCAACGCCACCTACAATCCGACCTGGGCCGACTGGGGCATCATGGCCGGGAGCTTCGGCTGGTTCTTCATGTGGTTCCTGCTGTTCGTGAAGACCTTCCCGGCCGTGTCGATCTCCGAGGTGAAGGAAGTGCTGCCCGCGCCGGCGCGCGGGAAGGCGGTCGCGGCATGAAGCTGGTCAATCCGCTGGCCGCGATCTTCCATCCACCGCCGACCCCGGGCGTGCTCGGCGTGTTCGGTTACGTGGACGCCACGGTGGACGCGATCGGGAGGCTCAAGCAGGGCGGCCACACCGACTTCACCGTGTACTCACCGGTACCGCGCCACGAGCTCGAAAGCGCGCTCGAGCAGCCGGTGAGCCCCGTGCGGATGTTCACCCTGATCGGCGGGATCTCAGGCTGTGCGGTCGGCGCCTGGCTCACGCTGTACATGTCGTACGACTGGCCCATTGTGGTCGGTGGCAAGCCGATCGGCTCGATTCCGCCCTACGTCGTGATCATGTTCGAGATGACGATCCTGTTCGGCGCACTCTCCACGATTCTGGGGATCGCCTTCAACGCGTTATTCGCCGCGCGCCGCCAGGGCACGATCGCCTACGACCCGCGGTTCACGAACGACAAGTTCGGGATCTTCGTCCCGTGCGAGCCGGCGCGCGCGGCCCCGGTCGAGTCCCTGTTGCGCGGCGCCGGGGCCGAGGAGGTGCGCCGTGCGTAGCCGGGCGCTGCTCGCGCTGGCGCTCGGCGCGGCGCTCGCGTGCGACCCCGATGACGTGGTGCACCATGTCGGCTGGTTCGCCACGATGCGCCACCAGCGCAGCATCAAGCCCTACGCCCGGCCGATCGCCCCTGTCCCCGGCACCGTGCCGGTGACGGGCGCCGAGCCCGCGCTGAACCTGCAGATGGCCGATCGGCTCACGAATCCCCGCACGCGGACGTCGGAGTCCATCAACCGCGGCCGGTTCCTGTACGAGACCTACTGTGCAGTGTGTCACGGGCGCGGCGGCCACGGGGACGGGCCCATCTCCTCGGCGGCGGGGGGACCGTTCTTCGGCGTGCGCTCGCTCGTGAACGACACCATCGCACGGCGCTCGGATGGCTACATCTACGCTGTGATCGTGAGCGGCCAAGTGATGGGGCGCGGCTTGATGCCGGTCTACGGTGACAAGGTGCAAGGCAGCGACCGCTGGGATCTCGTGAATTACGTGCGCACACTCCAGGCCGAGGCGAAAGCCGTGCCGCCGCGCGCAGGGAAGCGATGAGCGCGGCGACCGCCACCGTGCGCGCGGAGCTGGTGGAGCGGGCGCGCCAGTTCCCGGCGCGGACGTTCGCGCTCTTGGGCGGCGCGCTCGCCGCCGTGGGCGGCGCGCTCTTCCTCGCGGCGCTCGGGGGCGGCGAGCGGGCCCGCGCGTGGCAGTCCTGGCACGTGAACTTCGTGTTCTGGACCGGTCTCGCTCAAGGCTTGGTCGTGTTCGCCGCGACCCAGAAGATCGCGAAGGGACACTGGTCGGGCCTCCTGATCCGGTTCGCCGAGGCGGGGGCGGCGTTCCTGGTCGTGTCGCTGGGGCTGTATCTCGGCCTCGTGCTCGGCCGCGGCTACATCTTCAGCTGGCTGCACGAGCCGCGGCCCGACGTGGGGACCTGGCTGACGGCGCGGACCTTCTTCATCCGGAACGGCGCCGTCTACCTCCTCCTCACTTGGCTCTCGTGGCGCTTCGTGCACCACGACCTGGCGCCGGATATCGGCGAGCTCGCCGATGGCCGCCCGGCCGAGCGGCTGGAGAACCGGGACGCCATCACCCGTGACGCGGCTGTCCTCGTGGTCGCCTACGCCTTCGGCTATAGCCTCCTAGCCTTCGATCTCATGATGTCGCTTGCCCACAAGTGGGTGAGTAACCTGTTTGGCGCGTTCTATTTCATGGGCAGCTTCCTCGCCGCCCTCATGACGCTCGCGCTGCTGGCGACCGCCCTGCAACGCCCGATGGGGCTCGCCGCGCTGATCTCCCCGAAACAGCGGCACGACTTGGGGAAGCTGTGCTTCGGCTTCACGGTGTTCTGGGCCTACCTGATGTGGTCACAATTCCTCGTGATCTGGTACGGCAACCTCCCCGAAGAGACGTTCTTCATCTTCTACCGGCTGATCGGCCCCTGGAAGCCGGTCGGCGTGGCGGTATTCCTCCTGGTCTTCGTCGTGCCGTTCGTGGGGTTGCTGGGCGCGAAGCCGAAGCGGTATCCGCCCACCTTGGCGGCGTTCGCGCTCGTGAGCCTCGTCGGGATCTGGCTCGAGCGCTACTTGGAAGTGGTGCCCTCGATCAACGGCGGCGCGGGTCCCGCGCTCGGGCTGCCCGAGCTCGGCGTCACGCTCCTCTTCGGTGGGCTGTTCCTTCTGTCACTTGCCTGGTTCGGAGCGCGCTATCCGATGCTCTCCCCGCGCCTCGCCGCCGACACGCTCGAACGCGAGCACCACTAAGGTCGCTCCGCGGTCGTTCATCGTTTCCGGACAATCGTAGCCGCCGTTCCTCCCCCCTCCGGGCGACCTTTAGGTGTCCGGGGCGGGTAGTAGTCGTGCATCTCGCGCCGTTCGTAACACGCCACACCCGAAATGCGGAGGGGGTATGTGGGTTCAGTTGACGGGCCTGGCAGCTGGAGTGCTCGTGTTGGCGTCGTGCTCGAGCTCGATGTCGCCCGGCGGGGGCGGGGGGCACAGCACGACCATCACCGTGAGCGACAACATGTTTACGCCGACACCGGACACCGTCAACGCGGGCACGGTAACCTTCAGCTGGGCGGGCTCAAACCAGCACAACGTTACTTGGGACTCGGGTCCTGGCACCTTGCCCGCTAATTCGACGACCAAAACCTCGGGGAGCTATCCGGCCACGCTCCAAGTGGGGACGTACCAGTATCACTGCACCATCCACGGCAGCGTGATGAGCGGAACCATCGTGGTCCATTAGCGGGACAGGAGGCGGTATGCAATCGACGCTTGTCACTAACGCGATGAAGGCAGTTGGTGCGCTGGGGCTCGCGCTCCTCGCCGCATGCGGCAGTTCTACATCGCCCTACAGTGGTGGAGGCGGGGGGGGCGGTGGGGGCGGCGGGGGCGGGGGTCACACCACCACGATCACAGTGGGAAACAACGTGTTCACTCCGACTCCAGACACCGTAGCGGCTGGCCAGGTGACGTTCAGCTGGTCGACCCCATCGAACGGGCATACCGTGACGTGGGACTCGGGGCCGGGAACTCTGCCCGTGGCTTCGGGGCTAAAGTCGTCCGGGACCTACGCCGCGACCCTGCAGGCGGGGACGTATCAGTATCACTGCGAAATCCACGGCGGCCCCGGGAGCGGCATGCACGGAACGATCGTCGTGCAATAAGGCGGAGCTCCGTTGATCGCAGCGCGGCTCCCGGGTACAGCGGGCT
>WNFA01000533.1_pt1 | contig 33352 bp, 26 predicted proteins | sample 5400481 | NCBI WGS metagenome assembly WNFA01 (sample SAMN13153340, study PRJNA577476) | soil metagenome | isolation source: 120 cm saprolite under Douglas fir tree site 2 hole 1 replicate 2 | place: USA:California | collected 2015-04-18 | reverse complement strand
GATCTTTTCCGCGAAAACACTTATGCCCTGATCGTCAAATCATCCGTACCCGTAGTGGCGGGTCTTCAGACCCGCGCTGCTTCCACTGCCGTTGAACCCGTTGCCGCACACGATCCTCGCGTTTCAGCCTTCGTTAAGATGCTGGAAAAAATTGGTGCCCGCCCGCTCTGGCTCGGTGCCCAGCAACATGATTACGCCGTCGGCCTCGCCTCCCATCTCCCACAACTCGCTGCCGTCGCACTCGCCGGATTTCTGTACGATCGTCTCGACGAAAACGGCCTCCCCATCACGCTAGCCGGCCCGGGCCTCCGCGATTCGCTCCGGCTCGCCGGCAGCCCCTACTCCACCTGGCGTGACATCGTTCTAACCAATCAGGAAGTCCTCTCTGCCGCTCTCGATCTCTTCGCGCGCCGCCTTGACGATCTTCGCGAAAAACTCGCGTCACGGGAGCTCGAAGCCGACTTCGACGCCGCCAACGAACTCTACAAACTCCTCCGCTCCCTGTAGCGGCGCAGCGCCGCTGCACCCATTTCAGAAAACTCCTGCCTGGCCGCCGGACAGTCGGTTCCTTCGAACTCCAAGTCATTCTGCTTACCTTTTTTGCCTTCCGGCGTCATTGCTTAGGGAAGGCGTGCCATGGATACCCCGAGAACAGCTATCTTCTTCGCAGCTTTGGCAATGGGGTCTCTCCCTGCCCTCGCCCAGAGCCCTCCGCGTACAACCGCACAATCTGTAGGCGGCCATTTCGCCTCGATTAACCGCCGGGTCCTGGAAATCGCCAAGGATTTTCCGGACGACAAATACGACTACCGCCTGAAACCGGAAATGCGTTCCTTTGGCGCGGTAATCGTCCACATTGCCTCTGGGAATATCTACGCGGCCAAGGCCGGCCGCGGCGAAAATGTGAATTGGGATGTGCTCGACCCGAAAGACTACAAAACAAAGGCTGCCGTCGTAGGGCTTCTGGAGAAATCCATCGCGGATGCGGACGCCACGTTGAAGAATCTGCCGGACGACTCGTTCATGAGGACCGCCGAACCCTGGCTGAGTGTGACCGAACACTCCGCGGAGCACTACGGCCTTGTGGTCGCCTACTACCGGGCAAAGGGCTTGGTCCCGCCCGAATCTCGGCCCAAGAAATAGCAATTAGCACCGACTCCCTGGAAACAGGTCGCGCCTGCCGCATCACGTTAGAAAAACTGATCTGTGGCTCGTGGAGGATCTATGAAGTGTTCACGTCTGCCCTCTTGCCTGCTCGTGGCTGTTCTAATTCCATCTCTCGCCTACGCGCAACAATCGGGGAATCAACTGAGCCGGCCGAAAAGGCCGCCAGCCCTGAAATGGCCAAGCTCGCAGAGGCGCTCACCGGTGATTGGAATACCGCAGAGAGCATGGAGAAAAGTCAGTTTTTCCCTAATGGCGGCTCACGGCACGGTCGCTCACACATCCGTTTAGTTGCCGGGGGCGCGAGTCTGTTTGCCGAATTCCACTCTAATGGTTCCGCAGGAAAGCTCGATGGTCTCTACGTGATCTGGTGGGACAAACCCGCAAACATCTACCGTTTCTTCACCTGCTTCAACGACTCCAAGAGCCCCTGTAAATTGCACGGCACGGCCCACTGGGAAGGCGACACGTTCGTGAATGACTACGAAGAAATGGTCGACGGCAAGATGACCAAATGGCGCGATTCTTTCGTCCACATTACTCCGACTTTCCACAGTCTGGTGGCGACGATGGATGCAGGTGATGGAACCATGAAAACTTTAATCACCACTACAAGCACCCGTCGCTAAGCATTCTCTTTCAAGGGGATTTCGCTCACGCAATCGGCGACAACAAACCTCCTCAGCGACTAGCCCATGGGCCGGCTGAATGGATGTGCCCCGCCCGTGGGCTCAATTTCTTGACAACTCTTATACCGGCGTAGAAGATGGCGTCTCATTCGTTTGCCTTCACCCTAATTCTTTATTTGAGGAAATGAGGTCGCGCCGGACTTGATCACTCGAAGAGGGTTTCTCGCAAACGCCAGCACTTTGCTTGCTGCTTCCGGTCTGCATATGCCGCTGTGGGCGGGGACCGTTGGCGCCAAATCCGATGCCGCAGCGCCCTCCGTGCTGCTCCTCGGCGTAGACTACTATCCCGATCAGACGCCCGAGACATTATGGGAAGAAGACGCACGCATGATCGCGGAGACAGGTTTTACCAATGTCCGCGTGGCCGAATTTGCCTGGTCTTTGATGGAACCTTCCGAAGGCAAATTTGATTTCGCCTGGCTCCATCGCTCCGTCGGGACGCTCCAAAAGCACGGCATTCAGGTCATTCTAGGCACTCCGTCAGCGGCCCCTCCGCCGTGGCTCACCGCCAAATATCCGGATGTTCTGATGGTCAACGATCAGGGCCTCGTCGTGAATCCGGGTGGCCGGCGTTTTACTTGTCCCAGCAACAAGGTCTATCGCCGCTTGTCGCTGGATATTGCGACGGAGATGGCGCGCTCGTTCGCGGACACTTCCGGCGTGATCGGCTGGCAGATCGACAACGAATTCACGCTTCAGCGCTGGGGCCGTTGCTATTGCAGATTCTGCCGCGCAGGATTCCAGGACTGGCTCCGCACGAAATACAGCACGCTCGACGAAATCAATACAAAGTGGGGCACCGTTTTCTGGAGCCAAGTCTACACTGACTTCGCCCAGATTCCCGTCCCGCTGCCTTCCAACGGCGATCCGAATCCCGGCCTTGCTCTCGACTACGATCGCTACCAGTCTTTTGCCAACGCCTCGTTCCTCGAAGAGCAGCTCGCCATGCTCCGCAAGACCTGCCCGAAACACTTCGTCACCACCAACAATGTGGGCGCCCCACTCGACACCATTGATCTTCACGAGCTCTATAAGAACCTGGACTTTGTCTGCCACGACAACTACCCCGGCTTTGCTCAGATGTTCTATCAAAAGATGCAGCCGGAGACGCTTTCGATGATGATCTCCCTCGGCCACGATTCCATGCGCGGCGTCAAAGACGGCAAGCCCTTCATGGTCATGGAAGAACAGTCGGGCAAGGCTGGGCAGAGCTTTTTTTCGCCGCCGCCTCGCAAAGGACAAATCCGCCTGTGGACCTATCAAGCGATCGCCCACGGCGCGATGGGCCTGAACTACTTTCGCTGGGACACCGCCAATTCTGGAGCCGAGGAGTATTGGCATGGCATGCTGAATCACGACCGCTCGAAGAGCCCCAGCTTTGACGAGATTCAGCAAACCGTGAAGGAATTGAAGACCCTCGGGCAGGAAATGCTGCAGTCGTCGTACTCGGCAAACGCCGCGCTTTTCTTCGACCTGAACTCGGACTGGGCCGTCGCCGTGCAACCGGGAAACACGAAGCTCACCTACGCTTCTCAATTGACCTCTTGGTACGCGGCCATCGCGGGCGCTCACGTGGGCACCGATGTAATCAATGCCGAGTCCGACCTCTTCCGCTACAAAGCGGTTTTCGCTCCCCTGCCGTACGTGGTCTCGCAAAAGGAGGCCGCCAACATCCGGAAATTCGTCGAAGCCGGAGGGCTGTTCGTGAGCGGCTTCCGCCTGGGAGTCAAGGACCAGAACAGCCAAATCGTGCGTACGCCGCTGCCGGGATTGCTCCGGGACGTTATGGGCGCCACTGTGAAGGACTATATGCCGATTTACAGCGAGAAGATTGGCGTCAAATTTTCCTCGCTGTTGGCCGGGCCAGACGCGGAATGCGCCTTGTGGGCGGACGTCCTCCAGCCTTCTTCGGCTGCTGTGCTGGCTACTTACACTGGTGGCCCTTACTCAGGCGACCCCGCCATTACCGTGAACTCCTTCGGCAAGGGCAAAGCCGTTTATCTCGGCGCGGACCTGGACTCCGCAAGTCTCGCCCGAGTCTTTGCCGCTTTGTTGGAATCCGGCGGTATCAAATCCGCCCTCGACGTCCCGTTCGGCGTCGAGCTCTGCGTGCGCAAATCCGGCGCCGCGCAGTGGTACTTCCTTCTCAACCACACCGCCGCTTTACAGGGAGTCACTCTCCCTTTCCAATTCAAAGACCTGCTAACCGGAGCAACCCACTCCGGCAAGATCGGACTGGACGCTTACGACGTCCGAGTGCTTCAGCCGATCTAAAGCAATTTCAGAAATGATCAGTCATCACCGTGTCGATTCAAGGCTACGAGTGTCTTCCGGCTGGAAGACCGGATGAAGTAAACTGGCCCGAACACTTCGGAGCGTCGCATGGACAAACGCATCACCTCGGCCGACGCCGCGATTGAGAAGATTCACGACGGCGCAACCATCCTCATGGGAGGCTTCGGACTTTGCGGCATCCCGGAAAACCTCATCGCCGCGGTCCGCCGCAAAGGCGTGAAGGACCTTACCATCGTCAGCAACAACGCCGGCGTGGACGATTTCGGCATCGGCGTCCTGCTCCAGCAGCGCCAAGTAAAAAAAATGATCTCCACCTACGTCGGCGAAAACAAGCTCTTCGAGCAACTGGTCCTGAGCGGAGAACTGCAAGTGGAATTGAATCCTCAGGGCACGCTGAGCGAGCGACTCCGCGCCGGTGGCGCGGGCATTCCCGCCTTTTTCACCCCCACTGGCTACGGCACCATGGTCGCCGAAGGAAAAGAAACGCGCGAATTCGACGGCCGCCAGTATGTCATGGAGCGCGCCATCCGCGGCAATTTCGCCTTCATCAAAGCCTGGAAAGGCGACCGCTGGGGCAATCTTATCTATCGTAAGACTGCGCGCAACTTCAATCCCATGATGGCCACCGCCGCCGACTACGTTATCGCCGAAGTTGAAGAGCTCGTCGAACTGGGCCAGCTCGACTCCAATCAAGTTCACACGCCCGGCATTTTCATCGATGCCATTTTTCAGGGCCACAAATACGAAAAGCGCATCGAACGCCGCACCACCAGGAAGTTATAGTGGCCGGCCTTCAGACCGGTTCTTTTATCTTTGGGATTAGCTTTGAGCTGAAAACTGACAACTGAGGCCCTTGTATGTCACTGACCGAAGACCAAAAACGTGAACGCATCGCCCATCGCATCGCTCTCGAGCTCCGCGACGGCTATTACGTCAATCTTGGCATCGGCATGCCCACGCTCGTGGCCAACTACATCCCCAAAGGCATGGACGTAATTCTGCAATCAGAAAACGGCATGCTCGGTGTCGGTCCCTATCCGCTGGAATCCGAAGTCGACCCCGACCTCATCAACGCCGGAAAAGAAACCATCACTGAGCTTCCGGGCACTGCTTATTTTTCTTCAGCCGATTCTTTTGGCATGATTCGCGGTGGCCACGTCGATCTCACCGTCCTCGGCGCGCTGCAGGTCGATGAAAAGGGAACGCTCGCTAACTGGGCCATCCCCGGCAAGATGCTCAAAGGTATGGGCGGCGCGATGGACCTCGTCGCCGGCGCCAAGCGCGTCTTCATCGCCATGGAACACGCTACTCGCGACAACAAGCCCAAAATCCTGAAAAAGTGCACCCTCCCGCTCACCGGCGTCGAAGTCGTTGACCACATCGTCACCGAACTCGCCCTCATTGACGTTACTCCCGAAGGCCTGCTCCTTCGCGAACTCGCCCCCGACGCCACTCTCGAGCAAGTCCAATCGCTCACGGAGCCCAAACTTCTCCTACCAATCGGCGGCCCGAAGCCCATGCCCGTGTAGGATTCAAATTTCGTGCCTGGAGAGGTTCCGCGTGAGGACCAAGAAAAAAGCTGGCAGAGCAAAATCCAAGCGCTCAAAGATGCCGAAGTTCTTTCCCATCGACGACGAGATGAGGGAACTCTCGGCCATGCTCGAAAAGGAAGTCTCGGACTGGCCCGGTGTCTCAAAGAGGCCCATGTTCGGATACCAGGGTCTTTATCGGCACGGCGTGATCTTTGCGGCGCTCCCCCGCTCCTGTGCCATGAAATCACCGAATTCCATCATGATTAAGTTAGCTTCCGTCTCTCCCGCCATTCTGGACTCCGCGAAAAAAGATTCCAGAGTCGATACCGTCTCGGGTATGTCCGGTGCGGGGTGGTTTTTCTTTGAGCTGGACGATGCCTCGGCCACAAAGGGCGCTCTCGGCTGGCTTGCACGCGCCTACCAAGCCGCCAAAAAGTAGCCGCCGCCTCTCCGGACTATCCGTTTTTCACTTCGCTTCAGGCGTGGAACTGCTGAGGTGTCGTGTAGTGGTAAACGAATAATGAAATCCAGACACGATGCTCAAAACCGTGACCGCATAAGCCAGGAAATGGTTAAGGCCGTTAAACCGATAATCGGGATAAGCAGCGCCCAAAACCACCAGGAACACCAGCACGATCTCCGAGGCCGTGGTGAGCTTCCCGAAGATACTCGGCGGAAATGGCCGGTAGCCCGAGACCAAAAGAATCACGACGGCAACAATTAGAATCAGCACATCCCGGCTCAGAACCAGGATGGTGAGCCACCACGCCAGTTGCTTCTTGAACGCCAGGAGCACGAAGGAAGAGGAGAGCAGGAGTTTGTCGGCAATGGGATCGAGATACGCGCCTAGGGCAGATCTCTGATTCAAGCTGCGCGCTAGCAGGCCGTCAATTCCATCGGAGAGCCCCGCGACGACAAGCACGAGGAGCGCCCAGCGGTAATGTTCATACGCGATCAAAATCAGAAAGATCGGCAAAAAGCCGAGGCGCAGAAACGTAATCTGATTGGGAACCGTCCAAATGCGGCCTTTCATTGTGATTCAGGATAACGCAGTTCAGGCGAATTGCGCGAGATAGTCGGAGAGCGAACGCCCCACCTTGCGCGCGAAAAGCTCGTTCATCGAAGGGATGGAGCCGGAAGGCTCGTCGAGAGAGATGCGCTCAACGCGGTTCATGGGAAAGAAAATCGTGGGAAGGCCCATGCGTTCACCATCGGGCTCGTTCAGCTGCCGGATGAAATGGTCGAAGGAGTTCAAATCGATGCCGCGTAGCGTGATTCCGGAAGGATTGATAGCCAGCAGCTCGCCCCACACTTTTTCCTTCGGCGTGTGCAAGCTGACGACGATGATCGAGTGTGGGTCCACGGGCGGTGCCTCTTGAGGCAAATAGAGTATCGCACTTTTCCTTGCCACGCCGTTGAAATCTGACTACCGTCCAGGCAATGCGTCGTGAAAATGAAGAATCATTAGCACGAAGCTCGCCACAATTACGATTCCCGCCAGCCAGCCGAGAGCCTGTGCTTTCTGCTTTTCCCTCGCGTTCATCGGCTGGCGATCGTCATAAATCTTGCCCAAGACAAAACCCACAGCGAATCCGCCAATATGGGCCGAATTATCGATGCCGAGACCTCCCCAAAATCCGATCACGAACAAAATCGCCACCGAAGTGATGAGCCGGGAGCGCAATTCACGCATGAACGAGCCGCCACGTTTGGAGGTAACCGCCAGCATCGCCCCGATCAGCCCTAGCAAGGCGCCGCTGGCCCCGATGGAAAAATGTCCTGTCAACGCGCTGGCCGCAAAGCCAAGCGCGCCCGTGACAGCGTACAGAAACAGGTAGCGCGCGGACCCATAGAGCTCTTCCAGTGCCGGACCGAATTGCATCAGGGTCATCATATTGAAGCCGATGTGAATCAATCCACCGTGCAGGAACATTGCCGTAACCAGTCGCCACCATTCATGATTCTGGATGAAATAGAAGAAAGGAAGGCTCGCCCCCAATTGATAGGAAGCTGCGCCGCTCATGCCCCAAAGCGTGCGAAAGCCGCCGGCTTCCCCTGCTTGCATCGTCAAGACCCAGCTCACTCCGAACATGAGAAGGTTAGCGACCAGCAGCGCCGTCGTCGCGGGCGTTTCCTGCTCACCGAAGAGCCCGGAGAATTTCTTGCTTAATGCCGCAAGGGAAAATCGCAGGCTCGCACCGCATTCGTGGCAGCGCGTCGCGCTGATTCCCACCAGCGCTCCGCACGCGGGACAGATTTTTGGGCGCGGCTGCTGCTCGCCACCGAAAAATCCGCGCATCGCGGCCTTCCATCTTTCCACATGCCACTGCCACCGGTAGGGAAGCGCCAATTCTCCTCCTTGCGACCTGCGAACGGCGTTCCTATAATACCCAAGTCGCCGTTCTTCTTCTCTGCCTGGCGATTCTTCCGGGGATTTGGCGCTTATGGACAAATTCGAAGAGTTCGGGAAACGCATTGACCAGGAATTCGCACGGATCAAAAACATGAAAAACTTCGAGGATTTTGGCAAGCGTGTGGACGAAGAACTCGCCCGAGTGAAGACTTTCGTGAAAGAAGAGGTCGCGCCCGAAACGGAAAAACGCACCGCGCAGTTTTTGCGCGAAGTTTCCGAAAAGCTCACCGAGGCCGCCGCATGGATCGAGGCCCGCAATGCCGCGCGAGATGCGCAGAATGAACAGAGTCCTCCGGCCGCTCAGAATCCGCCTTCTTCATGACGCAGGCCGCGCTTTGAAAATTTCGCTGGAAACAAATTCCGTCAGTTTGGATTCGCGCAAACGTGTCTTCCTGCGTCAATTTGGATTTCTCTCGCATTCTTCAAATACGCTGGCACTCGTTCTTTGTATGCTCTGCATTCTCTGTATCCTTTGTGTTAGTTCGTCCGGCTGCGCGTCGCGCAAACCGATCGCCGACCGTCGCCAGCTGCCACCTGCGCAGCCCAAAGAAACCCCGCCGACAACCGCGGACGCGGCCAAACGCTCGACCGACGTACCCGAACCGCCCTCCACTCCATCGGCGGCGTTGCCTGCTTCGAAAAAGAACAAGCCCGCTCCCGCGCCGGCTCTCTCCGGCTACACGGAGGAAGGCAGCGCTTCCTGGTACGGCGTGCCGTTTCACGGACGCCGCGCCTCGAACGGTGAAATTTACGACATGTATAAACTCACGGCAGCGCACCGCACGTTGCCATTCGAGACCATGGTCCGCGTCACCAACCTGAGCAACGGCAAGTCCACTGTGGTTCGAATCACCGATCGCGGCCCGTTTGTGGACAACCGCATCATCGATCTCTCGCTCGCCGCCGCGCGAGAGGTGGACTCGGTTGGCCCCGGCGTCGTCCCGGTGCGCGTGGAAGTTCTTGGCGGCGTCGATCCCACTACGGGATTTTTCACTGTGCAGGTCGGAGCTTTCCGCGACCGTACCAACGCCGAACGTCTCCGCGACCGCATCAGCACCTCGTATTCGCCGATTTTTATTCAGCAATTTGATTCTCCCGACGGTGTGTTTTATCGCGTGCGCGTCGGCAGAATTTCCGGCGAAGACGCGGCGCACCAATTCGGAGAGCAACTCCGCGACCGTGAAGGTTTTACTCCGTTTGTTACGCGCCTAGACGAAGGCGCGCCAGCAGGAGGGAACCAATGAGCGCCGACTGTTTATTCTGCAAAATCGCCGCGAAGAAAATTCCGTCAAAGATCGTTTATGAAGATCCCGAAATCTTCGCGTTTGAAGACATCAGCCCGCAAGCCCCCACTCACATCCTGATTTGCCCGCGGAAGCACCTCGAATCGCTGACCGATGCCACGCCGGAAGATCAAGTCATACTCGGTAAGCTGCAACTGGTCGCCGCACAGCTCGCGCGCGAACGCAACCTCCTCGCAGGCTACCGCACGGTCTTAAACAACGGTGCCGGCGCACGACAATCCGTGTTTCATCTACATTTGCACTTGCTCGGTGGTCGTCAATTTCGCTGGCCGCCGGGTTAGTCCGCGCTCAAGCGTTTTGTTCTTCTCATCTCTCCAGCTTAAACTAGCGTCCGTTCTGAGGAGGATCGCATGTCGTTGCGCCGTGTTTCGATTGTCTCCGTGCTCTTTACCGCACTGTTCTGCTCAACGGGTTTCGCGGTTTTTTCTGCGGCGCAAAGACCTGCCGGCGCTGGAAAAACTCTTACTGTCGAGCGCATCTATTCGCAGCCGAGTTTGAGCGGGCGATTGACGCGGGGACTGGCGTGGACTCCGGATGGCAAGGCGCTCAGCTATTTTGAAACAAAAGGCACGGGCAAGGAAGCCAAGACAGAACTTTGGGTGATGGACGCCAGGTCAGGCGAACGGCGGCTGCTCGTTGGCGCCGCCAAGCTCGAATCGATTTTGCCTGCGGATACGTCGAGACCAACGCAAGCCACCGGTCTGGGACGCCGCGCGCCTTCGCAATACCAATGGGCGCCGGATGCCGCGGGCATTCTGTTTCAAGGAACCACGGCGCTTGGGTGGCTGGATTTGAAGCTGCAAACCGGACGCACGTTAGTTTCCGGTAAAGCAACGATCGCTGACCCGAAGATTTCCCCCGATGGGCGTTTTGTAAGCTTTGTCCGTGACCACAATCTGTGGCTGGTGAGTCTTATGGACGGAAGGGAACGAGCGATTACGCAAGGTGGCACGGAAGAAATTCGCAAGGGTGAACTCGACTGGGTTTATCCCGAAGAGTTGGAAATCAAGACCGCGTATTGGTGTGCGCCAGATTCGTCGGCGATCGCTTATCTCGAAATGGACGAGCGGAAAGTTTCCCAGTATCCGCTGGTCGATTTTTCCTCGCCGACCGGCGATGCCGAGATGGAGCGCTATCCTACGGCGGGCGGCGCCAATCCCGTCGTGCGCGTTCTTGTTGCCTCGCTGAGCGGCGGGGAACCGCGCGCGATGGATACCGGAGTGGAAACCGACGTTTACATCCCGCGTGTGAACTGGCTCACGGATTCGAAGCACCTCGCGATTCAGCGCCTTAATCGCACACAAACCACTCTTGATCTCTTGATTACCGACACCAGCACGGGCAAGACCCGCCCCTCTCTCAGCGAAAATGATTCCAATTGGATCAACGTCAGCGACGATCTTTATTTTTTCAAGGATGGCAAGCGGTTCCTGTGGTCCAGCGAGCGCAGCGGGTATCGGCACTTATATTTATTTGATCTCGAAGGAAAACAACTCGCCCAGCTCACCAAAGGCGAATGGGAAGTCTCGGCGGTGGACGCGGTGGATGAAGCAAAAGGTCTGGTCTATTTCACCGCCACGCAGAAATCTCCTCTGGAGCGGCAACTCTACCGTGTTGCTCTCGATGGCTCGGGCTTCACTCGCATCACGAAGGACGCGGGAACACACGCCGCAGTTCTTTCACCGACTGCCGCCGCTTTCTACGATACCTATTCGAACGCCGCGACACCGCAGCGGCAGGACCTCTGCCGCGCCGATGGTTCGCGCATCGCCACGATTAACGAAAACAAAATTACTGAGCTTGCGGACTACCATCTCTCACCCATGGAATTTCTTGCCGTGAAATCGCGAGACGGCGCGCGGCTCAATGCCAGCATCATCAAACCACCGGACTTCAATCCACAGAAAAAATATCCCGTGCTGGTTTACACGTACGGGGGGCCGCACTCTCAAGTTGTGCGAAACGCCTGGGGCGGTGCCAGTTTTCTGTGGCACGAGCTCATGGCGCAAAAGGGCTACATTATTTTTTTGGTTGACAATCGCGGTTCGGCGGGGCGCGGCCATGCTTTCGAATCGCCGCTGCACTTCCGCCTCGGCGCGCAAGAGCTTTCCGACCAGCGCGACGGCGTGCAGTATCTCAAGTCGCTTCCCTATGTCGATGCGAATCGCATCGGGATCTGGGGATGGAGCTACGGCGGCCACATGGCGCTGCACGCCATGTTCGAAGCCGGCGACGATTTCAAAGCAGGCTTCGCGGGCGGGCCGGTTACCGACTGGCGCTACTACGACTCCATCTACACCGAGCGCTACCTGGGCCTGCCGCAAAAGAACGAGAAAGGGTATCAGGATTCTTCGCCGGTGAATTATGCCTCACAACTCAAAGGCAAACTGCTCATTGCTCACGGGACCGGCGACGACAACGTGCATTACGCGAATACCCTGGCGGTGATAAACGGCCTCATCGAGGCAGGGAAGTACGTAGAAGTTCTAGCCTTTCCAGGACGTGGCCACGGAGTCAGTGATCCGCCCGCCCGTCGCGTCCTGATGCAGCGAGTTACGCAGTTTTTCCTCGACAATCTCTGATCTCTTTCGCGGCCGCATCTGACTGCGCACTGCTGGAAGTTGATCACAGTTTAAATGAGAGAGGGCAAGGCCTTTTGGTTTTGCCCCTCTCTCACAACTTATTCAGATGCGAAGGATTCTTACGAATCGAGTTAGCTAGTGAAGGCCGAAATACTCGACGTGGACGTAGCGGCCGAGCCGCGCATTGAAGAGCAGGTACCAGCCAGGGTGATGATCGTCGTCGTACACGTAGACGCGGTCGCGATCCCATTCCCAATCGCGGCAGCGATCGAGGTCGTAGGAGGCTACCACCCAATTGGAATTGTCGTAAAGCACGACGCGGCGGGTACGGTAATCGATGCGACGCGCGATAAAGTCCGCCCTTACATGCTCGTAACGGCCGTGCGGATAGGCACGCCCCGGTTGGATGCGGTCGTGGTCAGAATCCCAGTCGCTGTAGTGAGGGTTGTGCGGATTGTCCCAGCCCTTGTGCTTCCCGTTGTCATGCCGATCGCCTTCGTCGCCACCCTCGTGTTTTTCCTGGCCCTTGTGCTTCCCGTTGTCGTGGCGGTCGTCTTGACGCGATGCAGCAATCGACAGTGTTCCAGCCAAGGCCATGAACAAGATACCTGATAAAATTTTGCTCATTTGTGATCTCTCCCAAAATTGCGGTGGCGCCGGTCTTTTTTCCAATTGATCCCCATTGACCGGTTCCGCCTGCCGCAGGCGGATGAACGTCTGTACCTATTATGGTCCTGATAGACTTCCGCCTTCCAGAGGCAAAAACTATGCGTTGCGTTCCAGGCACGTCTACCGCCGCACACTGAATCCCGGACCCCAGGGCAAACGGCTTGCCGCTGATGAATTTTCCAGGGATGGCTTTTTCCGTGTTAGTTCCCATTCGGCTTTATAATCCCGCTGACCCGGAGGTCACCGTGCTGAAACGATTTTTCTTGCTTACATTGTTTGGTCCCGTATTCTGCGCGGGAGTGCCGTCTTTCGCGCAGCAAGTTTCACAGGAAAGGAGTTCGCAGGAGAAAGAGCAAGTCTTGTGGCAAAAGCTGGAAGCGACAATCAGCGGCGTGGACAGGAATCTAGACGGCGTGATGGGCGTGGCCATCCTGGACCTCACTACCGGACAGAAATATTTGCTCCACGCCGATGAAGTGCTTCCTACGGCCAGCTCCATCAAGATTGCGATTCTCGCGGAACTCTATCATCAAGCGCAGCAGGGTAAACTCAAATTGGGCGACCTCTACACGCTGCAATCGTCCGATATTGTCGGAGGAAGCGGCATCGCCGGCGCGCTCACGCCCAGAGTGACGCGGCTGACGATTCGCGACCTTGCCGCCCTCATGATTTCCGTGAGCGACAATTCCGCAACCAATATCATCATTGACCGCATCGGCATGGAAAACGTGAATGCGCTGCTAGATTCGCTGGGCCTGGCGCATACCCGGCTTCGCCGGAAGATGATGGATATCAAGGCCGCCGCGGAAGGCCGCGAGAACATCGCCACCCCTCGTGAAATGGTGACGCTGCTGGAAGATCTGTATCGTGGAAAAGTGTTGAATAAACAGATGACCGACGATTTTTTTGAACTTCTCAGCGTGCACAAGGAAAGCTACATCCCGACGGAATTGCCGGAAGATCTGCGCATTGCCAACAAGCCTGGGGAACTGGAGGGAGTGCGCAATGACTCCGGAATCGTGTTCACAGGCAACCGGCCGTTCGTCATCAGCGTCATGACAACGTACCTTCGCAGAGAAAAGGACGGAGGGGACGTCATCATTCGAATCGCAACAGCGGCGTACCAGATGTTTGACCGCCTCAGCCGCGCGTCGCAATATGGCCGGGTCGTTTCACTGCACGACACGGGCAATCCCTGAACGGGAGTGCCAACCGAAAAAATTCGAGCCGCGTTCGAATCAAGCCGGAGTGAAAGAACCTGAGCCCCGGGACTCCTTCGTTTGATTCCTTAGATAGATCTTGATTGTGAGCGCTTCTTATGGCGCTACAACGTCTTTCAGCTTTGACTTGACTTGAACTGCTGAAAGGCTGGAGGCATCCCAACCGCCACCGAGGGCTTTGACGAGGAGCACGCTCGTCACCAGCCGCTGTCCGTGAATGACGGCGAGTTCCTGTTCATTGTTCAGGAGATTCTGCTGCGCGCTAACGACATCCAGATAATTCACCAGACCGCCGGTGTAGCGGCTGGTGGCGATGTCCAGTGTGCGCCGCGCCGAATCAACCGCCTGCTGCTGCGACTGGTTCGCGTGGCCGAGCACGGTCAGGCCGGTTACGTCATCCTGCACTTCGCGAAAGGCATTTAGAACGCTGTCGCGATAGGCCGCCACGCTGGCGTCGTAGCCCGCTTTGGCGAATTGCACCTGCGCGCGCCGCGACCCGCCGGTAAGAATGCTCTCCGCGACGCCCGTGCCGACCGCCCAGAAGGTGCTTTGCACGTTCATCAGCTTGGCGATGTCGGCGGCCTGCCACCCGCCATTTGCGAAAAGATTTAGCGAGGGATAGTACGCGGCGCGGGCAATTCCGATTTGCGCGTTTGCTACGGCCATCTGCCGTTCGGCTTCCGCGACGTCCGGCCGCCGCTCCAGAAGATCGGAGGGCAGTCCGGCATCAAGCGCCGGCGGCATATCTTTCAATTCCCCAGGCGCCAGATGAAAGTCCGGCGCAGGCTTTCCGACAAGGACGGCGATGGCATCCTCGAACTGTTTCCTTTGCTGTTGAAGCAGAATTGCTTGAGTTCGCGTAGTATTCAAAAGCGTTTCTTCTTCCGCAACGTCCAGCCCGGAGGCAACACCGCCTTTATGCCGGGAATCCACCAGTTGCAGACCTCTTTGCAGTGTCTCCACGGTGCGATTCAGAATTCCCAGCTCCGTATCAAGCTGGCGCACCGTGAAATAATCGCCCGCGAGCTCCGCAGTGATCACGAGGCGGACGTTTTCGAGATCGGCTGCGCTTGCCTGGTAAGACGCCTGCGCTGCCTCAATGCTGCGGCGGCGCCTGCCAAACAAATCCACTTCATAGCCGACGGTGAACGGCAAAATGTTATTGGTCTGCGATACTGGGGACCTCACAGGGAAATTGCTGCTCGCCGGCCTGTTACCGGAGAGTCTCTGACGCTCTGCACTTGGGGCCGTCGAAAGGGTTGGGAACTGCGTCGCGATCTGCACCGCGGCGGACGCGCGTGCCTGTTCCAGCCGCGCCGCGGATATTTTCAGGGTCTGGTTGGCGTCGAGCGCTTGTTTTTCGAGCGCGCTCAATTCGTTATCGTGGAAAACGCTCCACCATTCGCCTTTGGCAACACCGTCTTTTGGAGCGCTCTCGCGCCATGGTTCAGAGACGTCCCATTTTGCGGGCACCGGCGCCATGACGCGCTGGTAGTTCGGCCCTACTGTGCAACCGGCGATGAGAGCAGCAAGAATGAGCCCGATCAGGGCGGCGAATTGCCTGTTGCGATTCATTACTGTTTCTTGGCCGCAGGCGCGGGGTTTGGCTGGGCAGCAGGCTGGCCCGGCGGGTGGTTCAACGCGGTTTCCTTGACGTGAACCTCCTGGCCTTCGTCGAGGGAATCCGCGGGATTCAGCACGATCCAGTCGCTGGCGTCTAGGCCCTGCAGAACTTCAAGAGTAGTGCCGTAGTCGCGGCCGATGGTGAGCGATTTGAGATGCGTCTTATGGTTAGCATCCACCACAACAGCGCGAAGACCCTCCGAACGGAAGAGCAGCGCGTTCACCGGCACGGCCAAGCGTGCTCCGGTCACTTTCACTTGCAAGTGTGCTTGGGAGTATCCGCCAGGAAGCAGCGCGCCACTGTGGTTCGGCACGTCCACTTCCGTGAGCAGGGTACGCGTGCCGGGGTCAATCGATTCCGCCGTGCGCACCACTTTGCCCAAGAATTTCTGGCCGGGATACTGCGTGAGCTCCAGGTAAGCGCCGAGACCCGCACGAATCGAAGGCGCGTAGGCTTCGGGCACGCTGACATAAACGCGAATGGGATCGGTTTGCGCGAGGGAAAAGAGCTGCTGCGTTGCCCCGCCGTTCCCCGCGTTGATAAGCGTGCCTGTATCCACATTGCGCCGCGTAATGACCCCACTGAACGGCGCGTAAATATGTTTAAAGGATTCCAGTTCCTCGAGCCGGCGCACGTTGGCTTCCGCGGATTTTACGTTGGCGACTTTGGCTTCCAGATCGCCGACCGCGTTATCTACTTCCTGCTTTGAAACGCCGTCGGTCTTGATGAGTTCCTGGTATCGCCCGGCGGTAATCTTTGAAAGATTGGCGTTGGCCTGCGAAGTATTGAGATCGGCGCGTGCCTGCGACAACTGCTGATCCACTTCCGGAGTGTCAATATCCGCGAGCAAATCGCCCTGGCGGACGCGGCTGCCGATATCGTGATACCACTTTTTCAAATAGCCGTTGGTGCGCGCATAGATCGGCGATTCGACATAGGCTTGCATGGCTCCGGGCAGGACGAGGTCCTCCTCCGTGGATTCCACCGAGGCATGCATCACTGCCACCGTGGGAATTGCCAGTGTTTCCGTTTCCTTGGCGAGCGCCTGATACTGGGCGCGCCGCTGGAACAGCGTTAGCGCACCGAGGACCACCAGCACGATCACGACCAGAAAAAGAATCGTGAAGACCCGGCTGCCCTTTCTGCGCCGTTGCTCTTGGTCTACAGGATCCATCTCAACTCCGCTGTCCATCATTACTCCATCTCCGCTTTCACTTCCAGTTCGAAAAATTTCAAGCCGTTGCCGGCGAGAAGGGCTCTTGCTGCCCTGATCTCCGCGCGCGCCGTCCGTGGATCATGGAGAAAACGCACGGCACAAAAAAGAGTGTGGCAAAGGTGGCAAAGACCAGTCCGCCAATCACCGCGCGGCCAAGAGGCGCGTTTTGCTCGCCACCTTCGCCGAGGCCCACGGCCATCGGGACCATTCCGATGATCATCGCGAGAGCGGTCATCAGCACCGGCCGGATACGCACAAAGCCGGCTTCGATGGCCGCATCCCGGGCGTTTTTGCCCTCCTCCAACTGCTCGCGAGCGAAAGAAACCATCAGGATGCTGTTCGCCGTGGCTACGCCCATGCACATGATCGCCCCGGTCAGGGACGGAACGTTGAGCGTGGTATGCGTCAGCAATAGCGTCCAGCAAATGCCAGCGAGCGCGCCGGGCAGGGCGGTAATGATAATGAAAGGATCGAGCCAGGACTGAAAATTGACCACGATGAGGAGATACGCAAGCACAATCGCGCCGAGCAAGCCGAGGCCCAAGCCGGTAAACGAACTCTTCATGGTTTGGACTTGGCCGCGGACGACGATGTGGCTGCCTTTCGGCAAATCCTTTTCGATGGCTTGGACGCGCTTTTCCACTTCGTCGGCCACGCCGCCGAGGTCGCGGCCGTCCACAGCCGCGTAAATGTTGATCATCGGCTGCGTGGTATAGTGCGATATTTCCGCGGGCCGGGCGGTCGTCGACGTGGTGACCAGGTTTCCCAGAATCTGGGGCCGCGAGCCCGGCATGCTGCCGCTGATAGGAGTATTTTGCAGCGCCTGGTACGAGTCCACGCGATACTGCGGCTCCTGCACCGCGACGTTGTACTCCACGCCGTTTTTCGGATCCAGCCAGAAGGCCGGCGCGGTCTGAAAGCTGGAGCTGAGCGAAACAAGAACGTTTTGTGCGACGTCGCGCGACTGCATGCCGACGGATTGGGCGCGCGCCCGGTCGATTTCCATGTAGAGCGTGGGGTTATCAAAGGCCTGCTGGACGTGCACATCCACCGCACCGGGGATATGGCGAAACTCGCCCGCGAGTTTTTCCGCAAGTAGATAATTTCCGTGCTGGTTCATGCCGGTGACTTCCACGTCGATGGGCGCGGGAGTGCCGAAATTCAGGATTTGCGTGACGATGTCGGCGGGCTGAAAGAAGAATTGCACGCCAGGGAAACGCTGCGGGAGCTTTTCGCGCAAATCGTTGATGTAGGCGCCGGTGGGCTTTCCGCGAACTTCTTTGAGTTGGACAAGGACTTCCGCGTCGGAGCTCCCGATGGTGCCGGCGTTGCTGTAGGTGAGGTTGATACCGCTATATGGCAAGCCAATATTGTCGAGGACCGTGGTCAGCTCGTCTTTCGGGATGGTGTCGCGAATGACGCCATTGACCTGGTCCGCGAGGCGCGCCGTTTCCTCGATGCGCAGACCGGTGCGGGCGCGCATGTGCAGGCGAATCTGTCCCGCGTCGACTTTCGGGAAGAAGTCACGCCCAAGAACCCCGACGAGCAGCACGGATAAAACACAGAAGGTCAGGAAGCACAAGGAGAAGAGCTTGGGCGATCGCAAAGCGACGCCCAGCGCTCCGCGGTAGCCTTCTCGGAACTTTTCAAAACTTCGCTCAAATCCCTGCTGATAGCGCCGGAAGAAGCCCATCTTTTCTCCAATGTGCTCTTCGCCGTGATATTCGTCCTCCGAACTCAGGAGATACATGGCCAGGGTCGGCACGATGGTGCGAGACCACATGTAGGAAGCCAGCATAGCGAAGCTTACGGCTTCCGCCAGCGGGACGAACAGGAACTTGGCCACGCCGGACAGAAAAAACATCGGAATGAAGACGATGCAAATGCACAGCGTGGAAACGAAAGCGGGCACGGCAATCTGCTGCGCGCCATCAAGGATTGCCTGAACGGTCTCCTTGCCCATGGCCAGATTGCGGTTGATGTTTTCGATTTCAACAGTGGCGTCATCCACGAGAATTCCGACCGCGAGCGCGAGGCCGCCCAAGGTCATGATATTGATGGTCTGGCCTAGCGCGCTGAGGCAAAGGATGCTGACGAGAATCGATAACGGAATGGAAACGGCAATGATCAGCGTGCTTTTCCAGTTCCCGAGGAAGAGCAGAATCATGACGGCCGTGAGGCAGGCCGCGATGATCGCTTCGCGGATGACGCCCTGGATCGAAGCGCGCACATAAAGCGACTGGTCGAAAAAGGTGGAGATGCGCATTCCTTCGGGGATTGAGCCTTTGTTGTACTCGAGCATCAGCTTGACGCGGTCGACGATGTCGATCGTGGAAGCAGTGCCGGTCTTGTAAATGCTCATGAGCACGCCACGCTGACCGTTGGACAGGACGATGTTGGTCTGCGGTGAAAACCCGTCGCGCACGTGAGCCACGTCCTTCATGTAAATCGTCGCGCCATTGACGGTTTTGACCGGGAGATCGTTGAGTTCCTCGACGGATCGCGGACTGCCATTCATCTCCACGTTGTACTCAAGGGTGCCGAGCTTCGCGGTTCCCGTAGGGAGAATCAGATTTTGCGCATTGACGGCGTTGACGATGTCTACCGCAGAAAGGCCCTTAGCCTGAAGCGCCGTCGGATCGATATCCACGCTGACGACGCGCTGTTTGCCGCCGTAGGGAAAGGGCGTGGCGGCGCCCGGCACGGTGGCGAGTTGCGTGCGGATAAAATAGTTGCCGAAATCGAAAAGCTGCTGCTCGCTCAACGTGTCGCTGGTCAGGCCGATCTGTATGACCGGGACAGTGGACGCCGAATAGATGATCACCAGAGGTGGCGTGGTTCCGGGAGGAAGGAACCGCAGAAACGTCTGGGAAATAGCGGCGGTCTGTGCCAGCGCGGTCTGAATATTGGCGCCCGGTTGAAAAAACACTTTGATAACGGCGATCCCGTTGAGAGATTGCGACTCGATGTGCTCAACGTCGCTCACCAGGGTCGTTACGCCGCGCTCGACGTTGGAGGTGATGCGCTGTTCCATCTCCTGGGGTTGCAGACCGTTGTAGGTCCAGACCAGAGAAATCACCGGAATGTTGATGTCGGGAAAAATGTCCACCGGCGTGCGCAGGAGCACGACCGGGAACAACAAGATGATGGCGAGCGCCATTACCACAAACGTGTATGGCCTTCGCAGCGCTAATCGGACAATCCACATAGAATCTTAGTACACCCTCTGACGCTGGGCGAGGAGCACAGCTCTCACTCGGTCGTGCGTCCGACGCCGATTCAACTTAGATTCCTGGGAGCGTTCGTTTGGGTACGGCCCCGAGCAGGGAACACTTACGCGCACATCCCAAATCCCGCTTCACGCGAAATAAGTCTCACGCTCTGTATCACTTTGCAACATCGGAGGACTGGCTCCCTGTGTTTCGCACCCCCCGTTGGATGCGCACATTCTGACACAAGGCACATGGACCTTTTCCATCCAAATTGGACGGCGAACCGTGACGAAGGGAAGGTGAGTGCGAGTGCGCGAGGTTGCGCGGCGCTATTTGTGGGTCATGGTGAAGACGCCGTCCCAGCCGGAAGGCGGCTCGTCGAAGAGATATTCCTGGCAGCGCTTCCAATAGGCGCGGGCGGGGCCCTCGTCGGGCCATTTATCCAGAATGGTCTGGAACGATTTCTGCGCGTCTTCCCAACGGCGCTTGCGGTAAAGCTCATGCGCTTGCCGAAAGAGCTCGACGCGCTGGCGCACTTCGTCCGGAGTCCCGTAAACGGAGTTTTCCGCGGCGCGGCCGATGAGCTCGTAGATGGTAACTGGCTGGAGTTTGCCTTTAACGCGGATGAGATCGAGTTCGCGAAAAACGAAACCGTCATTCTTGGCGGCCGTGTAGGTGGTTTCGTTGACCAGAACGTGTGTGCCGTAGTCTTTGTTCAGACCTTCCAGGCGCGAGGAGAGATTCACGGTATCGCCGAGGGCAGTGTAACCGTAGCGAAGCGCGGAGCCCATGTTGCCGACGCTGGCGACGCCGGTGTTCAAGCCGATGCCGATGTCGAGGTGCGGCTTGCCTTCGGATTCCCATTTCTCTTGCATTTCGCGGACGCGCGCCATCATCTTCAGGGCGGTTTCGCAGGCTCTGCCCGCGTGGCCGGATTCTTCGAAGGGCGCGCCCCAGAAGGCCATCACGGCATCGCCGATGTATTTGTCGAGCGTGCCGTGGTGTTCGAACACCAGGCTGGTCATGTCCGAGAGATATTGATTCAGGAAGTTCGCGAGATCCTGGGCATCCAGTTTTTCAGAGATGGTCGTGAAACCACGAATATCGCTGAACATTACGGTAATGTCGGTTTTCTTGGGTTCGACAAGGCGCGGGTTGACGAGCAGGCGGCGAATCACTTCAGGACTGAGATATTGGCCAAACGCGGAACGCACGCGGCGCTTTTCTTTTTCTTCGAAGAGCGCCCGATAAAGTGAGACGAGCAGCACATTGGCGCTCAGGGTGAGCGCCGGCACACCGAAGTTGAGCCACCAGCCGCGCAGAAATGCAAAATAATCCACAGCAACCAAGGGAGCGATCAGGAACGCGCCGAACCACATCCAGCGTGGAGGAACCAGTGCCATCCAGATTCCCAGGGGAATACCGAAGAACAAAATGAGCAGGACGTCGGCCAGTGTTTGCTTCGCGCCGCGATAGAGAAACGACTGGTGCAGGATGCAGTCGATCACGTTGGCATGGATTTCCACACCAGGGTAGTCCAGCCCGCCGTAAGGCGTCGTTCGCAAATCGCCAATGCCTGTGGCCGTCGCGCCGACCAGCACGATCTTGCTGGCAAACGCGTCCGGCGAGATTTTTTTCCCCACGACGTCGGCGAGCGAATAGTGAGGGTAGGTATAACCGGGCCCGTGAAAGTTCACGACCACGCGGCCGAGATCGTCCGTGCGAACCTGTGCTGATTGGCCGAAGAGAATTCGGTAGGCGCCCACGGGGCCATATTCCAGGACAACTTGTTCATTTGGGAGGCGGAAATACGATCGGACGGTTTGCACGTCGAGTGAAGCGTAGATGTCCCAATCGTTGAAATCTTTCGAGCGCCCGTAGGGGATGATGAGATTTGCCTGGCGCACGACGCCGTCCACGTCGGGATACACGTTAAAAAATCCGGTCGAGGAGGCATCTTCGCTGAGCGCGCTGGTGAGGACTTCCAAGTTCGCTTCCGTGCCTTTGGGCAGGAGATTGTCCGGCTGAAACTTCTGTATGAGGTCGATGCGATCTTGTTTGCCGGTTTCCGGACGCAACGGGCGCACGCTCGGAAAAGAATAGAAGGCGATTTGATTCGCGTAGGTATCGAGCGTCTTGTCATCCAGGCCGCGGAGGTCGGCCTCGGTGTGCAGGAAGAAATTTCCAAGCACAACCGCCCCGAAGCGTTGAATGGCGGAAGCAAATTGTCTGTCCGCGTCGTACCGCGCGGCAAGCTTCTGAACTTCCACTGAAAGAACGGGATCGATCGTTCCCCCGTGTTTTCTGCGGGCTTCCAACTCCGTCCATAATGCCCGGATCGGAGCAGCGCTCTGATCAGGTTTGCTGAAGGTGACGTCAAAGGCGACGACCTTCGCGCCGTCCTCGCGGAGCACGTCAAGCATGTTTGCAAAATGAGTCCGGGAAAAGGGCCACTTGCCAAGAACTTCCTGCGAATGCTGATCGATGTCCACGATCACGATCCGCGAATCAATCGGCGTGGCGCTGCGCGGGCGGTAGCGGAAACGCGTATCGAGCGAATCGTATTCCAGGCGCTGGATAAAATTGAAAATGGGAGTGGTACGTTCGCCGACGAACGTGAAGTAGTACAACGCCAGCGCCAGAAAGGTGATGAAAACGCTGATGACGAACGAGACGCGGTGGCGCCACCACGTCAGAAACAGTTCGTAGAGGCCGAGAGCGCCCCGCCGCTGCCAGAAGCCTTCTGACGGAGCCGCCATCGCGTGCCGGGTGCTACTCGCGGAAGATGAAGTTCAGCCGGACCCCGGAGACTTCGACGAGATCGCCGTCGTTAAGGCGCACGGGACCGGAGATGGCAGTGCCATTGACGGTAGGCACCTTGTCGCCGGGACCGAGGTAGTAGCCGTCATCGCGCTGGTTGATCTGCGCCGCCATCTGCGGCTTGAACCAGCCCTTAAGGCGAACGGTAGCCATGGCGGATTTTCCGATGACCGTTAGCTTGTTGGTCAGAACGTACTCTTTCTGGTCGGTCTTGCCGTTGAGAGCGACAAGCGTCGGGACTTTCATGCGCGTTCCGGCAAACTGCATGGATTCGCCCATGGCGGCAGCCTGTTGAAGCATCTGGCGGCGTTCCTTGGTGTCCAGCACCATGGTTTCGTCGATACGCGGCGCGGCGGTTTTTCTGCCGGAGTCCCAAGGCAGCGGCGCATCGCCGCTGATATCCACTTTGATTTTGTGCTTGCCGATGTGGATGTTGTCGCCGTCGTGCAAGGTGGCGCGCTCGACACGCAGATCGTTCACAAAAGTGCCGTTGAGGCTGTCGAGGTCTTCAATGACCATGCGCCCGGCCTCAAAATAAACTTTCGCGTGATGGTTGGACACGGCGAGGTTGTCTACCGGTATGTCGTTATCCGGGGAGCGCCCAATGGTTACGGGCCGGCTGCCCACCGGAACCTCTTTCACGATTTTGTTGTCAAACATGAGGCTGAGTTTCGGCATCTCAATTTCCTCCACCGCTGCCATTCTGACCTGAATTTTTGGCCGCTCCACCACGCAGCCAGGAAAACCATCCTTTGGATTCCTTCTCGAACCGCGCAATCACCACCGTGATGTTGTCCGGGCCACCGCGTTCATTGGCCAGCGCGACGAGTTTTTCCGCCGCCGTTGAAGGGTTCGTTTCTGCCTGGAGTGTTCCGGCGATTTCGGGCTCCGTGACCACCCGAGTCAATCCATCGGAACAGAGCAGCAAAATATCCCGGGGGAAAAGCGTGTGCTCCTCGGCGTCCACCTGGATTTCTGCCTGTGCGCCAAGCGCGCGCAGCAGGACGCTTTGCATGTCGCTCTCTTCCGCTTCTGCGGCGGTGAGAATGCCGCGCCGCACCTGCTCGGCGACAAGGGAATGATCGCGTGTGAGCTGCAGCAGGCTGCCCCCGCGAAGCAAATATGCGCGGCTGTCGCCGACGTGAGCGATGCTCAGTTTAGTGCCGTTGATCCACACAGCCGTCAACGTCGCGCCCATGCCGTGCTGCTCGGGATTCCCTTCGGCGGACTTAAAGATATTTCGGTTAGCCAGGTGAACCGCGGTTGAAAGGCGCTTGGTACGCGCGCTCCATTTCGGCTCGACGGCGCCGATGACCGCGGCCGCGGGATTGGCTTCCATGTCCAGGCAATGTTTCACTACCGTTTCAACGGCCATGGCGCTGGCAATTTCGCCGTGGGCTTCGCCTCCCATGCCATCGGAAAGCACAAAGAGGTGCAGCGGATCAACGATCTTGAAGCAATCTTCGTTGTTTGTACGCACGCGACCCAAATCAGTCACGCCGCCGCTTACGATTCGCACACGAACTCCGTATCCCGCTGTGAGATTACACCCCTGCCCACACGTGTACCCGGTAACTCTGTTTCTACGCTAACAGAGCCCCAAGGCCTCCGAAAGGCTTTGAACCCTACTAATTACTCGCTCTTTAGCTACATGGGAGCGGTGAATGCCGGCAGGCGGGTTGTGCTTGCACTCCTTTCCGATGGTGAGGTTCTCCACTACAATTCCATCATGCGCTCGCGCCGCGGCTCCACGATAGTCTTCGCTTGCATGATGGTCTGCGTCTTAGCGCTGGAAGCTCACCCTCAGCAGCCAGCGCCAGCGGCCTCGGGAGCGCGGATCCTGCTGCTGCCGCGGCGAATCGTTTCGGGTGAGCGCGCCACGCTGGCGGTTCTTGACGTGAATGGGCGGCTGACTCCGGGAGTTACCGTGAATTTCTCCAACGGAGACCGCTTCACGACCGATGCGACGGGCAGGGCTCTCTTCGTGGCGCCGCTGAATCCAGGCGTAATTTTTGGCTCGATAGCGGGGCGCACAGGGCGAGTCGCCACGGCAATTCTTTCGCCCAGCGAGGCGTCGTCGCCCACGCTGGAAGTTTCTTCAGTGCCGAAGGTGGCATCGCTGACAGACCGCTTCGAAATTTTTGGAAAGGGTTTTTGTGGCGATGCCGACGCCAACCAAGTGACAATCGCAGGGCAGCCTGCGATTGTGCTGGCGGCTTCTCCAACGGCACTAGTAGTGCTTCCGCCGCCGGAGCTGCAGCCGGGCAACGCCGCGGTGGAAGTTTCCTGCGCGAAACGGCAGTCGCCCCCGTTTTCCCTTACGTTTGTCGGGCTCGAGCTGGAAGCCGACTCCTCGCCCTTGAAACCGGGCGAGCATCGGGCGCTTACCGTGCGCGTGCGCGGCACGTCGGCGAAGATTGCGTTCGAAGCCAGGAACCTCGCGCCGGAGATTGCGGAACTCTCCGAAGGCAATCCGGTGCGAGCGTCCACGAGCGGAGGCGGGGAAAACTTAGCTAAGTTCGAAGTACTGGGGCGGAAGAACGGCAGCTTCCTGATTTCAATCCGTCTGGTGTCGCCAGCAAGGCGTCCGCTGCCGGTGAATCTGCCGCACTGAGGTGGCCTCAGCTTAAGATTGGTGGCCGAGCAGAAAAGTTTCGGGATGGCCGCAATTCTAACTCAGCGGCAGGTTCGTCGGTAACGGGCCAGTTTCCGATTACTTGGCTTGTCGGGACATAAGCCTACTTTCGGGTATAAAGTAGAGCAGAATAGGTCATGCGAAAAGTCGTCGCAATAGTGGCTGCGCCCGGCTTTCTTGCGGGTATCTACATTTTCATCGCAAGCTTCTTTGGATTAACAATGGACCAGCTGGGAGCGAGAGCGGTCCTTCTTCACTTAGGCATCTTCGCGCTTTTCTTGCCCTTGGTAATTGTTGAGAGGCGGTCTAAGGGCGTAGACCCATTTGGTGGCAGGCCGCGCTGGGTCGTCCGAAGTATACAAATGCTTGGTCTCCTATGCGTTGTGGTCTTTTTCGTGTTTCTCGCTCTGAGTCACGCGGCGTCCCCAGAAATCATCAATGGAGCCTATGTCTTAAACAATCACGGAAAAATAGTTGGCTACATCTCAGAAAGAGACTATCTATTCCTGAAAGGTTGGGAACTACGCTTATTTGCCTCAGGTTGGGTGTTCTTTTACTACACCCTTATGCTGAACTGGTGGTTTCCTCGGAGAGAAGAAACACCTTGGACATTGGTGATGCCTGATTGATGCGGTAATCGAAAACTGACCACTATCAGTTCGTCGTTAGGATCGACAAGGTGTGCTGTACCCCACCCCCCACCAATTTGCATGAATATCAAAACAAAGGGCTTACAAAATTTGCATTTCGTAAGTTATTGATTTTAAAGGACGCGATTTTGGTTGTTTTTGGCGAGCAAGAGCCGAAGTGGGCGGCTCCAAAAGAAAAGCGGAAAGCAAGCTCCAACACTCCAAACAGAGTTATCTACAAAATTAAGTATATCACAGTCGTGAGAAAAGTCAAGGATAATGTTGCAGGAAAATTGGGCGGCGGCTGAAGGCTGACGGAAAAAACTCGGGAACGCAAAATCAGGCGCCTTTCTTGGCGCTGGCTTCGCGGGGAAGGGCTAGGGTGCCCTGAGGATTATCGAAAGGGAGCTCAGGAACGCCGGCGCCGAGCATGGTTTCGAGAGTGTTCTGGGCCCTCTCGAAGAGTTTGTCGGACTCGCTGTAGCTTTGCTGGGCGTTCTTCAAATGGGTGCCCAGAGTGCTGAACTTGTCGGTGAATTTTTCCATTTGCTTTTCCATCCCGGAGAGGCTTTCCAGCAGGCGCTTGGCGTTTTCTTCCATCTGCATGCCGCGCAGGCCCATGGAGATCACACAAAGATGGGCGTAGAGGGTATTGGGCGAAACGGCGATGACGTGTTTATCGCGGCAGTAGGCGTCGAGAGGCTGGCCCTTGTTGTCCTCCGTTTGCAGAAGCTCGTAGTAGACGCTTTCCGAAGGAACAAACATCAACGCCACATCGAGCGTGCCTTCATCGGGCACGATGTATTTTTTGGTGATGGCGTCGGCGTGCCCCTTCACAGCGGTGGCGAAGGCGCGGCGCGCTTCGTCGCCGTCGGTGCTGATTCTGCGGTAGGCGTCAAGAGGAAATTTCGAGTCCACGGCCATTAATTTCTTGTCGCGGAGCTTAATGACAGCGTCGGCTGCTTCTCCGCTGGAAAAGCGGTACTGCATCTCGTACTGCGCGCGAGGAAGGGAGTCCTCGAGCAGGCGCTCGAGGGTCACTTCGCCCAAGGAGCCGCGCGACTTGGCGCCCCCCAAAATGCCTTCAAGCGTCTGCGCGGTCAGGGACATCTGTTTGCCGGCCTGCTGGACTTCGCCGAGCTGGCGCTGAATCTGACTGATCTGGTCGCGGGTGTTCTTGAGCTCGTCGGCCATCTTGGTTTGCGCGTCGGAAGTCATCTGCCCGGTAATCTGGGCGGAGTTTTTGATGGCGTCCTGCAGGGCGGGGGTGACGCTATCGAGGCGCTGAGCGACGTTCTTGGCGATGGTTTCCAACTGTCCGGTGCTCTGGGCCTGCGACGTCGCAATAGTCTGCAAGTCGCGGCGCAATTCGTTCATCTGGGATTCGATGGAGTCGCTCTTCTGGCGGCTTTGCAGGGTCTGCAAAGCCAGCCAGATGACCAGGATGGCCACAAGAATCACGCCGGAAATCAGGAATGCATTCATTCAATCTCCGATACGAACACGGGAAACGGTATTCTTACTTTACGCCGAATCGGGGAAGGCGCAAACCGGACAGGTGGTCGCAGCGAAAGTCTCGGAGCGCAAAGCCGGGGGTAAACCGCTGACCGAAATTGAAAGGGGGCGTCCGCCGCGGGCGAACGCCCCTACGAGTGAAAGTTGAATACGTCGTAAGCCTACCAGCTGACCTTGAGGGCAAACTGGAAAGTCCGCGGATCAAGCGCGGCGGTAGGCTGTCCCGCGGTACACGTCCCGGAAGTGGGGTCGCAGAGCGGGCTGACGTCGCCCACGTTGAAGCGGTTTAACATATTAAAGCCGTCCGCGATCACCTCCAGATTCCAACGTTCGGTGATGGCAAACTTGCGCGCAAGGCGCAGGTCGATTTGGAAAAAGCCCGGCCGCGTGAAGGCATTGCGCCCGAGTGTACCCGTGCATCCAAACGGTGGAGAGGGGACCGTGGGGAACGGGCCAAAAGCCTTACCCGAGCTATCGATACAGCGAGTTGGAACGACGAATTCAACACCCTGGATGAAGGGCGAAGTGACCGCTCCCGGGAATGGAGTGCCCGCTTTCAGAGCGGTGGGCCGATTAGTTGCCGTGCCGAAGTCGAGATTTGGATCCGAGCCGATCAAAACGTTGAAGGGCCTGCCAGAAGCCACCTCGATTACGGGAGCCACAGTGAAGTCGGCGAAGAATTTCCTCACGAAGCCGGCGTCACTCTGGTGGTAGGGGCTCAAGAACACGGCGCTGGTGATCCAACGGTGGCGTTGATCGAAATCGGAGTTGCTGCGCTCGAGATTGGGAAAGCTGTTGTCTTGAGGATTCAGGAGAGTGGAGAGGTCCGTGGAGTCGTCAATGGTATGAGAATAGGTCCAACCAGAGAGGAGCTCGAAGCCGTGGGAGAAGCGTTTGGTCATACTCAGGGTAAGGGCATGGTAGATGCTGTTGCCATTGGAGGTTTGTGGATTCACGTCGCTCCATGGAATTTGCACTCCAGAGATGCCGGTGGGAAATCCGGCAGCCTGCGCCAGGCCGACAAGGGTGTTGTAGCCCCCAGGAACGAGTGCACCGAAGGAGGGGTTAGGACCGGAGGGCCGGAAGAAATTAAAGACCGCTGGCGTTCCAATAAGGCCGATTTGCGTTCCTGTGCAGTTTTGTCCCGAGTATGCAAAACCGAGGACGCCCGGCACTAGGGCGTTTCCAGTAGGGGTGGCAAATGCGATGCTGCCCTGGTTGCCAAGCGAATTTGGCGAGGTCACGTTAAACGCGGGCACAACGCCACCGCAAAGAGTATTGAGTTGAGAGGGCGTCGGAACCGCGACCCCGAGAGGGTTCGCACCGGGATTGACCAAACCAACGGCCACCGCCTTATTGTCGTTGCTCACAAGGACCTCGGGCTTGGTGGTATTCAGGTTGATCGTGCGGTCCAAGTGCGTGCTATGAGTGAAGTTGTAGCCGAGGCTGATCTTCCAATCTTTCGTGATCTGGTGTTCGATCGAAAAATTGGCCTGCTGGGCCAATGCGTACTGGAAGTTCTTTTCGACGGGAATCGTGAAAGGAAGTAACTGCAACGGATACCCCGCGCCGAATGGCCCCGTTGGGGGGATGGGATTTGGCGCCGGCGGAAAAGTGAGAAAGTTTTGGCTAGTAAACAGAGAATTGGGCTGGAAAGGATTAAAGCGCTGCTGGTTTGCCTGGTAGCACATGGAGGGAAATGCGGTTGAGCATCCCGCGATGTTTCCGGTCAGCAATCCTTGAAAGATGTTCGTTGCATTCACGGCAAAAGGATTCACATCGGCAGAACAGGCTGCTCCGGAACAAGGAGCACCGCCAGCAGTCTCGAGCAGGGCGGAGAGGGCACCGTCTTCGGCGGTGGAAAGGAAGGCCAACGCCAGCGCGGGGTGGTCATAGAAGAATCCGTACCCTGCGCGAATTACTGTCATGCCGCTGCCCCAGGGGTCCCATGCGAGTCCGATGCGCGGCGCGACGTTGTTGGTGTCCACGGGAATACCCTCAAGAACGTTGAAGGCCTTTTCGCCTGCTTGGTTCGCATTCGTGCCGGGCTTGAACGTCGGGATCCATTCGATGTCGTAGCGCACTCCGAAATTGAGCGTGAGCTTCTTATTGATTTTCCAACTATCCTGGGCAAACACTCCCAGCGTTTTGTTGTCGAAGGGGCGCTTGGACTGGCCAATTCCTTGGATAAAAGAGGCTGGCAAGCCTGCTCCGTAGGCCTGGACGGCGGACAGGCTGGGAGGATTGGATGCAGTGACGCCGAACGGACCGGTCCCCACGCTGCCGAAGGAGTAAACACCCCCATAGTTCAGCGTGAAGATTTGCGACGCAGCCGATCCCAATTTGATCAAATTCGTGTCGCCCCCGAATTTGAAGGTGTGGGAGCCTTTCGTCCAGGTCAGGTTATCCGTCCATTGATAGCGTTTTTCGATGCGGTCCTCCGTCGAAAAAGGTTCACGGCCAAAAAATGCAAAACCAGTGATGTTCACAGCGGGGTTTTGGCCTCCCGGCAAGTTGGCGAAGCCATAATGCAGACCGCGGCGAGCAAACTGGAAGCGAAACTCATTGAATAAAGTGTTACCGCCGGCGTTTTGTCCGAAGTTCTGGTTCTCGGCGTTCACTTGAATGCCCGAAAGAGTTGAGGGAGATACGTTGACGCGCACGAAAGAACTGTTTTTCTGATTCCAGATATGATCGAGCTTCAGGGAGTACAAGCTCGTGCCCTCGGAAACCGGAAAGTTGCCAATGGTGGAAGCGAGCCCAACGTAAGAAGCCGGCAACGCAGCTCTGCTTGTGGGAAAGAAGTTGGCAGGAAAACCGGGCGTATTCCCAAACAGCGCCACGGCGGAAGTGCTCACACCAAGGCTGTACATCGTTACCCTGTCGGAAATGGATTGGTTGCTGTCGCCCACAAAGCTTTTCTGAGCAGGCGTCAATAAACCAGCCGTCGGCACGCCGGGCGGAAGGAACGCGGCAGGCACAGGGGACTGAGCGGTCACCAGGCCAAAATTGTTCTGGCCGATACTGGAAAATCCGGTCTCCTGCCGCCGGGTGATTTCGTAAGCGAAAAAGAAGAAGGTTTTGTCCTTCTGGATCGGACCACCAAGAGTGGCGCCGGCCTGCACACGGGTATAGGGCGGTTTAACCGGAACCGCCTGGAAGCCTGTTTGGGCGTTCGGGACGACTTTGACCGAGAAAGGATTCTGCGCCTGGATGGCACTGTCTCGCAAGAAACCGAAGACATTGCCGTGGACCTCGTTGCTTCCTGACTTTGTAACGATATTGACCACCCCGCCCATGGCGCGTCCGTACTCGGGCATGTAATTGCTGGTGATGACTTGAAACTCCTGAACGGCCTCCTGAGAAACGGTAGCTCGCACACCATTCACCGAGTTATCCACGGCATCAGCACCGTCAACGCTCACTTCGTTCGAACGCGCTCGCTGACCGCCGAAATTCAGGCCGCTGGTAGGGGCCGCACCAATCGAAGGGGTTTCGTCGCGGGCAGCCTGGGGGTTGAGGAGCGTGAAGTTGATGTAGTTGCGGCCGTTGATAGGGAGGTTTGTGATCTGCCGTGAGTCGATAGTTGAGGAAACATCGGTCTTTTGAGCCTCGATGAGGGCCGTTTCAGCAGTGACGGTGACGCTTTGTTCTTGGCCGCGCAATTGCAACTGAGAATCCAGTTTTGCCGCCTCGCCGACGGTGAGAACAACGGAGGCATTCCTATAAACCGCAAAGCTAGCGCCGCCATCCACGGTCATGTTGTACTGGCCCGGGGGAAGTCCGACAAGGTTGTAGCGTCCGGCATCATCCGTGACGGAGGTACGCTGGGCGCCGGTGCCGGCGTTGGTCATGGTGACCTTTGCGCCCTTGACCGGTAAACCTTGAGGGTCGGATACCGTTCCTGACAGAGTAGCGGTATTGACCTGTGCCGAGGCCATCGTGGCGCAACCCAACACCAGCAAAAGCAGGAGCGCTCCCGCCAACATTGATTTCAAAGAGGCTATTCCACACACACCCTGACTCCGTTGCATGACTCCTCCTAGTTGTGCACCCGAAAATCTTCCGCTACCCCTAGCGGTGGCGGGCTTTCGCTCCGCTTCTCACATGAAACAATTGAATACACGGCTTTTACTGCAATATACAGTTGCTTTCAACTGAAAAGTTCCAGGCCGTCGCCCAGAACGAACTATAGGTAACCGCCAGTGCCGTTGGCACTGCCGGGATTGACCCGACTGCGTGAGAGTACCGAACACCAGCGCAGAATCCGTCAACTCGGGAAGACTGGCAAGAGACAAGGTACGAAACCGTGTCGGGAGAAAGGAATGTCGCTTCTTGTCGCCATCTCAGCAAGAAGCCTGATATGGGTTGGGGCGATTCCAAGAAGACGGAATAGGGCCTGATTTCTTGGGGAGCTAGGGGAGGGAATTACCTACAGCTGAAGGTGTCGCTGGACGAGTTTGCGGAGTTTTTCGCGGTCTTCGTCGCGCATGTGCACGAATTCGACGCCGCTGCCATCCGGCCCGATATTACGAACGACAGCGGTGAAATTGATTCTACGGAGACCGGAACGGACCTCAAGCTTTATGGAGTCGCCAATGCTGAGTTTCCGCGGGGACTCGAGATAGGCGCCGCCCAGGCTGATGGTTTTTACACGAGCAAGGCCAGCGGGTGTGCCCTCGATCTGCGCGCGAAGCGGCGAATCCAGCGGGACTCGAGTATAGCGGCGCGGAATGACGTAGCCGGAGCTGGACTGCGCGGGCGCTCCAAAGGCGGCAGCGGCCTGCTTGAACGATGGCCGGTTTTCGATCAATGCCAGCGCATCCTCGGCTGCTGCGCGCAAGCCTGCAGGTTCGGCGTAAGTGAGGCCTTCGCGGTTCTCCGCCAGCCTGCGGAGAAGCTCGGCGGATTCCGGGGCGCGCATGCGGCCGAGCGCTTCAATGGCCTTGATGCGCACAAACTGGTCGCGCAGAGACTCGTGTTCGCCTGCGGCGATTTCCATGAGTTGCGGAACGGCGGTGGTTTCCTGCGCCAGGCCGAGCTGGTCGATCATCATGGGCACGACCAAGGGATGGGCGTCGGCAAGGATCGCGGAGAAGACGAACGCGGTGCTCAGTGCCGATGCGGCATTGTTGGGGCGCGAAAGTTCGCTGACTGCCAGGTCCTGAAGGTTCCATTCCCAGCTAGCCATGGCGCGCGCGAGGCCGCGAAGCAGGCGCTCGGGGTCTGCCGCAGCTAGGAGCTTGATTGCGGCGGTAACGCGCTGGCGACGGGCTTCGTAAAGACGCGTTTCGAGAAGATTCAGCACGGGTACGCCGATGGTGCGCAGGAGCCGAGCCATCGCCGGGACCATTTCCGCGCCGCGGGGCTCGGTGAGAAGCAAAGTCATGCGGTCGAGCAGGCGCTCAGGATCGCGCTGCAAAAGCCGGGGCAGAGAGGGATCCAGCGGGCGGTTGGCGAGAGCAGCGTCCGCCAACAAGAGCCAGCGATCCTGTGCGACCAGGCGGTTTGCCAGCGCCGCCAAGTGACCGTGCTCTTTGTCCTGAGGAGCGCGCTCCAGGCCGGTCAGAATGTTTTCAAAACCGGTATAGTCGGCGCGATTCACCGCAATGCGCCCGAGCGATTCGACGAAGGCCGCGAGCAGCGCGGCGGTTTCCGGAGCCTTCTCCTCGTCCAGCGCTTTCATGGCTCCGCGGCTTAAGTCTTCAGGCAACTGATTGGGCCAGAGGGATTCGATGATCGAAGCCAATTCATTGAGCCCGGCGGCGACAGAGCGCCTCGCCGAAGGGTCCGCATGCTCGATGCGGCGCGCGTAATTGAGGACAATGTTGCG
>WNFA01000860.1_pt1 | contig 33419 bp, 29 predicted proteins | sample 5400481 | NCBI WGS metagenome assembly WNFA01 (sample SAMN13153340, study PRJNA577476) | soil metagenome | isolation source: 120 cm saprolite under Douglas fir tree site 2 hole 1 replicate 2 | place: USA:California | collected 2015-04-18 | reverse complement strand
TAAGAACAGGACAGAGAACGTTCGCAGGGGATATGTCGGATCGGCGGAATACTTTGCGGCCTACCTGCCGGATAACGGTAAGGTCTATATGATAGCAATAGATCAAGCACCGAAATCTGATATGGAACTTCATTTCAAATCGGCGGGCGTTAATTTCGGCGGGCGTCACGGGCGTATAAGTCACTATACGTATGAGGAGACACTTTCTATGAAGTTTACCTTGTACTGGGCAGAGGACTATGAAATATAGCTCCGTCCTCTGTAGTTCGCTGGAAATTCCCTCTTTCTTAGAAGGTCAGCGCCAGAAGGGTAGCGTGCAGCAGCGTGGCGAGGGCGAAAAGCAGCTCGAAGTTGACCGGCGCCTGTTACGTCGTCAAAAAAACCAGCTCGAGGAAGAACTGGAGCATGTGCGTACCCATCGCCAGCTCCATCGTCAGCATCGAAAAGATACAGGCGCGCCTGTGGTAGCTCTGGTTGGCTATACGAACGCAGGTAAATCGACCTTGCTGAATCGACTTGCCAGTGCGCATAGCCCTGCTGAAGATAAGCTCTTCGCGACACTCGATCCCATGACTCGCCGGGTACGTCTGGCGGGAGGGTACGCATTTGCGTGGGCATATTCCGACCAACCACAGCGGGCCGTTCGCTGCACTCCTGAAGGTATAATAAACATAGGGTGATTTCCCAGTTAGCTTATGACGGTCCGGTATGATCTTTAGGCGCGACACATAGCGCTATTGAGAGGGTATGCGAAATGAAGCCGAGCATCGATCAGACATCTTTTGGCTCGATCACCATCGAGGGTACGATCTTCGAGCACGACGTGATTATACGATTAAATGGCCTGGTGGAAAAACGGAAGAAAAAACTGTCCAAAGCGGTGTATGGGACGTCACATATAGTTTCACTGGCTGAAGCCAAGCATGTCTATGAAAAAGGGACGGAACGGCTTATTATCGGCGCTGGACAGTATGGCAATGTCACACTTTCAGATGAGGCGGCTGATTATTTCAAGCGTAAGCATTGCCAGGTGGATCTGCTGCCTACACCCATGGCAATCCGAACCTGGAATGAGAGCGAGGGGACCGTAACTGGTTTGTTCCACGTTACGTGTTGAGCATGTTCCTGTATAAAGTCAGGCTCGAAGAAAATATCCACAAGCGGTATCGAAAACCATCAAATAATGTTGCGGTTGGACTGCACGCTGAACAAGCGATTTTACTCTCATGAGGTTATATGCAAATGAACTCGATAAGCACTGAGGTAATGATCATAGGCGCGGGTGTGATAGGAAGTTCGATTGCTTATCACCTGGCGCGGCAGGGACGGCAGGTGCTTGTCGTGGAGCGGTCGGAGATAGCAGCCTCTCCCGCAGCCTCCTGGGCCAGTGCTGGCGGAGTACGACGGCAGGGACGACATCCTGCCGAGGCAATGCTAGCAATCGAGGCTATCGAACGCTGGAGGACATTGGAGCAAGAACTCGAAGCCGATCTGCATTATCGCCAGGGAGGGAACCTGCTACTTGCTGAGAGCGAGGGGGAGGCTGATCAATTATCCGAGTTTGTCCATCGCCAGCATGAGTTGGGATTCATCGATGTGCGATTAGTGGACGGTAAAGAAGCTCGTGCGCTTGTACCTGGCCTGAATAACCAGATTGTGGCTGGCAGTTTCAGTCCCAGCGATGGGCAGGCTGATCCTGTGGCGACTACACACGCTTTCGCAAGCGCTGCCCAACGCTACGGTGCGACTTACCGGATTGGAACCGCTGCATTGGGCTTATTATCGCACCGTGAGCGTATCGTTGGAGCGCGGATTGAGCATGGTGAGGTAGAGGCGAAGCATGTGGTACTGGCTGCCGGGACATGGAGTGATGAACTGGCGGCTAGTGTCGGTTTGCAGCTCCCGATCCGGACTCGGGCACTACAGATGATTCTCTCTACTCCAGCACAAAGAAATGAACTACAGCCGGTGATTAGTGCCGTTAGACGAGTTCTCTCGCTCAAACAGCTTGTGAATGGCGCATTCCTGCTGGGTGGTGGCTGGCTGGGCGACCCTACACCTGATCGACGCTCCTATACGATGCGTCCGAGCAGTATACAGGGCAACTGGGCAACCGCCAAAGAACTCCTGCCGGCGGTGGGAGAGCAACGTATCGCTCGTAGCTGGTGTGGCCTGGAGGCACTGAGCATTGACGACATTCCTCTCGTCGGGGTCATACCAGGGCTGGATGGGTTGACTTTAGCTGTTGGATTCTCCGGCCACGGGTTTGCGCTTGCGCCAGCCGTCGGTCGCAGTGTGGCAGATCAGATCGATGGTCGTCCAACCCCTGAACTGGATGGATTGTGCCCTAATCGTGTGATAAACTTTCAGCTTTCCGAGTCTGCACAGGGCGATTCTACTCATTGACACAGCTATGCCTTTTTTGTCATAATCACAGTAGCGATGATGCAATGTAGACGCAAGACCTCTATTGTTCACGAGTGAGATACATATCATGCAACAAATGCCTACTAAAGAAGAAACAGAGCGAGACTACCAGGCAGGATATGACCACGTGATGCGGTTTGCTGAATATGCGCGCCAGCAGGGCTGGCGATTAAGTGACCGACAACTGGTGCATGAGATTATACAGCGCGAACGAGCCGCGCAGATACGTGAGAAGAGTTCGCTACCTATTGCCGGGCCGGGAGTACGTTCGGCTGCATATAACCGTGGACAGGCCGATGCCTTGCGCGCTATCCTGCAACGGCAGCGAGAGCAATAATTGGGAGGCACAGTGTGCTATACTATTCCTCGTTGATCAAGAAACGAGGTGTTATAATATGGAACTTGTATCACAGCCACAGATGAACTATACAGGGCCGCAGCCAGGCTCGCCAGAGCAGATCAGGTTAATCACAGTAGAACTTCGCCGCCTCTACCCCGATGCCAAGTGTACACTCGACTTCTCTAATCCGCTTGAATTACTGGTCGCGACCCAGCTTTCAGCACAGTGCACTGATGAGCGCGTTAATATGGTCACACCCGCTCTCTTCCGAAAATATCGCAATGCAGAGGATTATGCGACAGCCAGCCAGGAAGAGCTGGAACAGGATATTCGCTCAACAGGTTTTTACCGGAACAAAGCAAAAAACCTTCGTGCAGCCGCTCAGCGCCTGGTCACGGATTACGATGGAGAAGTGCCACGCACGATGGCGGACTTACTCACGCTTCCTGGCGTTGCCCGTAAGACTGCCAACGTTGTTTTGGGTAATGCCTTTGGGATTGTCGAGGGATTCGTGGTTGACACGCACGTTGGTCGCCTTGCACGACGCTTCGGCTGGACCAGCAATGAAGACCCGGTCAAAGTGGAGCGGGATTTGATGCGATTGGTGCCACAGAAAGATTGGCTTCATCTCTCACACATGTTGATCTACCACGGACGTGCCATCTGCCTCGCACGCAAACCATTGTGCAAGCAATGTACTCTGGCGAAGCTCTGCCCATCGGCTTTCATAGCGAACAAGTAAATGGACCGGGTTAACGATTGCCATAGGCCCCGCGGTTCTCCTCTGGCAGCATCGCAGCAATACGTGTCATCATGTCTTCCATGGCTACCTGTAGCTGTGCTTTACGGGAACCCCTTTCCTGTAGGGTCGGCATATATGGCTTGCCTATCTTGATGTCTACACGAGGAAACCAGAAACGCAGGGAGCGCAGCACCCGGCGAGTTCCCGTATGTGCAATGAGCAGCACAGGGGCACCAGAGCGGATGGCAAGCAGTGCTGCACCCATATGAGCGGCTAGCATCTGCTCTTGCCGCGCAACTGTTCCTTCGGGGAAGACCATAAGCGCTTTACCCTCGCGCAGGTAGGTGAGTCCTTTTTCGAGTGCAGCACGGTCACTTTCGCCGCGATGAACCGGAATCTGTCCAGTCAGTCGACAGCCCAGGCCAATGATAGGCCAGCGGAACATTTCGACCTTGGTAAAAAACCAGACCCGCCGGGGCAGCACCACCCCTAAAAGGATAGGATCATACCAACTGAGATGATTGGCAACTACGAGCAGGGGACCTTGCAGAGGTACATGCTCTCGACCACTTACACGATAGCGACAAACCAAACGAGTGAATACCCAGAGAGCCAAACGTAAAACAGTATAGAACATGGTTTAGATTCGCACCCACAACACGCCTGGTAAAATTTTGGCATCGTAGCTCTTCGCGCTTGTCGTTTCACCATCCATCTGCACATTCACAGGATACCGGCTTTCGATATAGACCGATTTAGCCCGGTAAAATGTGATTTCCGGTAGCCCTGCATGCTCACCTTTCTTGACGATTGGCAATAACTTCAGCGCGCGTAAGAGTGGCATATAGTCAATCGTACAAATATCAAAAAGTCCGTCGGTATGATCGGCGCTGGGATTAATGCGAAAGCCTGCACCGTATGTCGGGCCATGGGTTACAGCTATTAACACATAGCGCCTGAACTGTGCATTGCCCGCTAGCTCGCCGTCATCCAGTTTGAATGAAAGCCACGGGCAGCGATTGTAGCCAAACAATAACTGTTTGAGCGTGGAGGTATAGTAGAGTCGCGACCCGCTCATCAGTGGAATGTTCTTCATGCGGTTGGCTGCAACCGCGATATCGGCATCCAGGCCCACACTGAATGAGTTGGCAAAGTAGCGTCCATTGACTATACCCGCGTCCACTTCAACGAGCCGCCCGTCAAACGCACGTTCAATTGCAGCGGCGGGATCGTGAGGCAGTCTGAGTGTGTTCCATGCGAAATCATTCCCTGAGCCGGCGCCGACAATACCCAGGGGAACACGCCTTCCTGAAGCCAGAATACCATTGACTACCTCGTGAACAGAGCCATCTCCACCCACGATAATCACAGGGCGGCCCTCTTTGGCAGCGGTTAAAGCGAGTTCTTTTGCTTCACCCTGTTTGGTGGTTTCTCTATAGTCGGCCTGTTCACGTAGGAGACGATTGCGCACCACTTCACGAAGCCTGTCCATCTTACCGCGATTGGCAGCAGGATTGAGAATGACAAGAGGATGAGCAGGTGGCTCCATTGCAGATTCCCTCCCCGGGTTATGGACTTTAGCTGATTGTATCACGTTTCAAGCCAGAAGCACAAAGTCCAAACAAAAATGTGCACTATTGCATTGAAATTTAGCAAATTATGCGATATAGTATGTTCGGGGTGGAGCAGTGCAAAAGATAACCCCCTATTTTGCATATGCGAAAGCGGCCAGCGAACTTTTTTACCTAGTTGGCACATGATGATGCAAAAGTAACTCGCAAGGGTTCTTTTGCGACATCTCCTCATGTAGCCCAGTGTGTGATTGCGATGATCACTTTCAGGTATTCAGCAGTGTGCTTTGGAAGAGTGCGTATGGAGTAGTAGTAATATGGGATCAGCGTCACAAACGTTCCACACGTGGCTTAGCACTATTTCGCGTATGTGGCAAAAGCGTGCCGATAGTTCAGATTTTGTATGGTTAGCGCGTTTTCGATTACTCTCCCTCTACACATTTTTTAAAAGTCTACTGCTTCTCGCGGCGGGTGTGGCAGGCCTGAGGTTAAGCGCCCTGCTAGCGCCCTCGACACGGAACTTAACACCATTGCTCTGGTTAGGGATTATTCTGGGCCTGTGCGCAGCCGCCCTACTACTTGTTTTGGGATTAGTGCTGGCGAGTAAACGGAGACCGCGTTCTATTGGCCTGGTGATACTGGTTGCGAGCGACATTTGTCTATTACTTGCGGTAATATATGCATCCATTTTGGACAAACTATTCATATTACTTGTTGTTCTTGTATTTGTCTCGTGTACAACGCCATTACTGGTAGAACGTATCAGCCGCTATGCTAAACGCTTCTTGCAGAGTAAGGGTGAACTCGCAAGCTTGAAGTACGAAAGAGATATACTTCTACTGCGATTTTCCCAGCAACTCGCCAGGGCTATCGAGGATGAACGCCAGTCGCTGAAACGTGATATTCACGACGGGCTTATGCAGGAACTGAGCGCATTACTGCTCCAGGTAAGCGTAATGATCATGCGTAACTCGGAGGACGGCGTTTTACAATTAAACGCCGCTGACGTCGCCAAGCTAGAAGCAGCACTGCGTCGAGCAGTCGTTGAGACGCGTAATCTAATGAGCGTTTTACATGCACCGGAGCTTGTTCTTGAAAAGTGATAGATGATGAATGCTTTTGTATCTTCTACCGAGAATAAAGAGAGCTTCTTACCAGAAGAACCCCTACGAGTACTGATTGTTGATGATCATGAGATCTTCCGGCATGGCTTGCGCGACCTCATAAACAGTATAGAAGGATTTCAGGTTGTGGCTGAAGCCAATTCTTGCAAGGATGTGCTGGCACTGGCAGAAGAGAGGCACATCGACCTGGTGATGTTGGATATGTATTTACCGGATGGAGATGGTATCGAAGTCACGCGTCAACTCAGACAGCAGGTTACACCTCCACCTCGTGTAATCATCCTTTCCGCGATCATTTACAATGATACACTGCTTGGTGCAATCCTGGCAGGGGCGCATGGGTACCTCACCAAAGAGATGCCTGCAAGCGATATTGTAAAAGCCCTTAAGGGCTTTCAGCGGGGCGAGTTAGCTTTACTGCCGGCGGTGACAACCAACCTTGTTGAACTGCTTGTAAAGAGATATAGCGAGGTGAAAGCGGAATTATCTACTCACAACGGCCCCGAGCTATCGCTTTCTCAAAAAGATGAGCTGAACAGCATCGTAGCCTCTTCGAATTCAGCTACCAGTGTGCTTACCCCGCAAGAGACGAATGTCTTTCAACTCTTGAGGTTCGGACACAGTAACAAACAGATTGCATCGAAGCTTGCTATTTCACCGTACACTGTGGGGAAGCATGTGCAAAATATCCTGCGTAAACTGGGAGTCACGAATAGGACCCAGGCAGTCTCTTATACCTCATTTGAGGGGGGGATAATCTTCAGGAATGAATAATACTACACAGATACCTACTGCATTTTGGTAATTGTAAATTGAGAGAATTAATGTTTTAATAATATATATATTGTGTTGTACTAGTTAATCACAGCGATGCGGAACAGGGTATTTCGTAGCAGGAAGAGGGAGCAAGATGAAATTGTTGATTGTCGATACTGATCGTGATTTAGTAGAAATGTTGACGGGCTGGCTAAAAACGCTGGGGTATGAGGTCTACCGGGCCTATACGGGAGAGCGTGCAAAGCTCGAGTGGGAGGAACAGGAGCCAGATCTCGTCTTGTTGGACACGGCCTTGAAGGATGTGGATGCACTGGCAATGTGCCGGGACATGCGAAACAAGCATGATGCACTGGTATTCGTCATCACCGATGGCAAGGATGTGCAAGATGAGGTGCGCTGTTTAGAATCCGGTGCAGACGATTATTTACGCAAACCCTTCTTTCCCACGCAACTTTTAGCGCGTATCCATGCCCTGAGCCGGAGAGGGCGTTCCACCCTCGCGCAGCGGCCCTCCTCGATCATCACCGTTGGCCCCATTCGCGTCGATTCGCTGCATAACGAGGTCATCGTGGATGGGAGAAAGGCCCGCCTGACACCAACAGAAAGTAAACTCCTACATTTGCTGGCTGTCAATGCGAATAATGTCTGTACTGCCAGCCAGATTGTTTCCCACATCTGGGGGTTCGGCAACGATGGAGATACCTGCTTGATCAAAGCGCATATCCGCCACATACGCCAGAAGGTGGAGTTGGATCCCGGTAAGCCGACCTACATTCTCACCGTCCCGGGCGTCGGCTACACCATGATACGCCATACTTCCGAAGAGACGAAGTATAGTCCCAAAGAGCTGACGCGCACCTTGCAGGCTGTTTCCGTCTAGCATACCCGCGAGGCGGGCCTGGTTAGCACAACTTATTTCAACCGGTCAGGGGACGAAGGGATCGGCATAGATCGGTTCCCTTTGCCTCTATTTTTCTTAACTTTTGATTAACAAAAGTTAAGACTCTAGCACAAGTACAGCCATTCTGACACCGTAATTTCGTACGCATTACTATCTCATCTGCACTGCGGTCTTGTACAATTGATGAAGGTACAAGCCTCCTAGACATCAGCACTCATGAGGCTGACCTCTTTGCTCCAAAGATTATGGCTGGCCTGCAGCGCAGGTAAAGAAGCCAAGTGGGGAACCATAGGCAGTATGGGAAACATGAAGGATATCGCAGATAGCGTGCGTGGCAACCTAATACCCCAGTTGTATGTCTTGAGGCGTGTGCCAATGCGCTACAGCCGAATACTGCCATTGACTATTATGAAGCGGTTCCAGTGCATAGTGGTTGGTTCTGCGCAGGGGGTACTGACAGTTGCCATTACAGACCGGCAAAATATTTCTGTGATCGAGTCGCTCAGGAGAATCACCGGGCAGGCTATTTTCCCTGTTTTGATTGATCCCACCAGGATGCGCTTACTTATTCAACGTATCGAGCGGAATGAGCAATACAGGCAAGCCTTTTCTGCAAGGACACGGGATGCCAGAGAGCAAGCATATTATTTACACATGAAGCACCAGTTCCAGGTAAGTTCGATCATGATGTTACTCGCGTATCAGAAAACCCAGCGTAAGTGACAGTCATACTAGCACGAGTGTTATCCAGCTAAGAGATATCCGGATCAAACACCTCCACGTCCCAGGAGCATGACAGGGAGCGTCAGAGCGATAAGCTTGAGGTCCTGCCAAATCGATTGCTGTTGAAGATAGATGATATCCATCTCCACCATTTTCTGAAAAGTTACCCTACTGCGTCCATAGACCTGCCATGTGCCAGTCAATCCTGGCTTGCCACACAAGCGCAACTGATCCCGCAAACTATATGCTTCGACTTCATAGGGAAGAGGTGGGCGTGGGCCGACCAGCGACATCTCGCCGCGCAGCACATTGATAAATTGGGGTAGCTCATCGATGCTCGTCTTGCGGATAATCCGTCCTACCCTGGTAACGCGGGGGTCGTCGACTAACTTATAGGAATTCTCTGCGTCGGCATCACCATTGAGTGTCGCCCCATTCATATAGTGTTTGACGGCTTCGCGGTGGGCTGCATCATCGCAATTTATATACATCGAACGGAATTTGAGCATCTCAAATTCAACGCCATTTAGCCCGACGCGCTTCTGGCGGAAAAAAATGGGACCTTTTGAGTCTAAACGGATCAGTACCGCGATGACTCCCACAACGAGACACAAGGGGGGCAGGATCAGCAAGGTGAAAAAGATGTCAAGGAGACGTTTGGCCTTGAGATAACGTGGCTTAAAATATATGATCTCCTGGGTTGGCGGTGAAAGAATAGCCATGAAATTCCCCCCACTCTAAGCAGTTTTCATATCCATAATTCCCCCGGTAATCGCTTACTTCTACTGCTCTATGAAAAAGAATAGTCGATGCTGGTGCATAGCAGGTGAGAGAAGACATGTAAATACGGGGTAGAAACAGAGTAAATGGTGATAAAAGCTCAAACCAGTATCATGCTTGTGTTTGCCCGGTTGGATATTCTGAACGCGGAACTGCGAGTTTCACCTGTTCTCAACCAAGCCTACTATCATCCGAGTACTTACAACCTTTACTATGTTAAAGGGATGTTAAAGGGATGTTATGCGATTCTCAACGCAGGACTATTAGGATTAGGAGGGCAAATATCCATGCAGGTACCCCTGGTAGACCTACAGGCGCAATACCGGGTTATTAAGCCAGAAATTATGGCCGCGATTGAGGGTGTGCTTGAGGGAATGCAGCTTTTCCTGGGCCTGCAAAGTCAAGCATTTGAGCACGAATTTGCTCAGTATTGCGGATGCTGCTATGGGGTGGGGCTCTCATCGGGAACAGATGCTTTAATACTTGCACTTAGAGCATGTAACGTCGGTCCTGGTGACGAAGTCATCACCGTTGCCAATACATTCATTGCAACTGTGGAGGCGATTGCACAGGTAGGGGCGACGCCCGTTTTTGTCGATATTGATCCAGAGACGTATACGATGGATTGGCGACAACTTGAACAGGTGCTGACTTCCAGGACGCGTGCTATTATCCCGGTACATTTGTACGGCCATCCCGTAGAGATGCAACCTGTGCTCGATTTTGCGCGTTCGCATCATCTACATGTGATCGAAGACGCTTCTCAAGCTCATGGCGCAACCTACCAGGGACAGCGAGTTGGCAGTATTGGAGATATCGGCTGTTTCAGTTTCTATTTCAGTAAAAACCTGGGGGCCTATGGCGAAGCCGGCATGTGTGTAACGAACGACGCTGTGCTTGCAGAGTCTGTACGTAAGCTGCGCGATCACGGTTCGCTCATTCGCTATCATCATGAGGTCCTCGGGGTAAACGCTCGAATAGATGAGATACAGGCCGCCGTGTTAAGGGTGAAGCTGCGCTACCTGGAGCAGTGGAATGCGGCTCGACAGGCACACGCCAATTTCTATACGGAGCAATTGCGCAGGGTAGTCGAGGCCGTCCCGGTTGTGCGGCCAGGGTCAACACACGTCTATTATGTCTATGTCGTACAAGTGCGGGAACGCGACCGTTTCCGTAAGTTGCTGGAGCAGGAGGGTATCGCAACCGGCATACATTATGCGACGCCCATCCACCTGCAGCCAGCTTGTGCACACTACCACTATGTACGTGGCATGCTGCCGGTGACGGAGGTCGTTACGGAACATATCGTCTCCTTGCCTATGTATGCGGAGTTGACCGCGGAACAAATGCAGGCGGTCGTGAATGCAGTGAAGAGAAGTACGACGCTGGGAGTTGCAGGGAGTGTTCACAAGAGTTACAAGTAACAACTATTGGGGGGAATAATGCAGGATTTACGTTTCGGGGTAATTGGCTGGGGATACTGGGGGCCTAAGATCGCGCGTAACCTGGATACATTGCCGCAGGCAAAGGTTGCGATGGTGGCAGATGCGGACGCTGGCCGCCTGGCAATGCTGGCGGTGAACCGGCCAGGGATTCAAACAACGATACAGGTAGAGGACCTATTTCGTTCAGATATCGATGCCGTTGTCATCGCTACACCAGTACGAACACACTTCCAACTGGCACGAGAGGCATTGTTGCACGATAAACATGTGCTCGTTGAGAAACCGCTCGCGGCCAGTGTTACGGAGGCAGAGGAATTGGTCGCCCTGGCACAAGAGCGACAGCGAATCTTGATGGTGGGGCACACATTTGAGTATAACCCGGCCGTGAACGAACTGCGTAAGCTCGTGCAAAGCGGCGATCTGGGGAAAATTTATTGCGTCGAAGCAGAGCGGGTGAATTTAGGACTTTTTCGCAACGACATCAATGTTATCTGGGATCTTGCGCCGCACGATATTTCGATACTGCTCTATCTGTTTGATAAAAAGCCGGAGAAGATCAAGGTTCAGGCGCATGCCCATTTGCAGTCACGCATCGAAGACGTCGCCCATCTCGACCTGGAATTTGCGGATGGCATGAACGCGCATATTCATGTAAGCTGGCTCCACCCCTGTAAGATCCGCCGCGTCACGGTGATCGGCGACGCCAGGATGGTGGTCTACGATGACACTAACCAGGCTGAGATGCTCAAGATCTACAATAAAGGAGCCGATGTTCACGCCGACCCGGTAGTCTCGTATCGGAACGGTGAGATTATTATTCCATACATCGACTGGATTGAGCCACTACGCCTGGAGTGCGAAGATTTTGCCAATGCCATTCGCACGGGAGGGCAACCACGGGCACATGGCCGTGTCGGTTTGGAGGTCGTGCGGGTGCTGGCGGCTGCGCAGGCAGTACTAGAGAAGCAGGAACGACAAAACGTGGAGGCAATAGCATCAGTTTGAGGATTCTAGTACCAGGATGTGGAGCAATGTGTCCCGCGATCAGGAGATAAGAGAGATGATTGAAGAGCTGTACACAAGCGGTGAGTACCTCAAGAAAAATCCAACCTGGCACGTTGGAGAATCCCCCTGGAAGGCAAGGGAGATCTTGCGAATGATGGCGCGCAATAAGATTGCACCTAAAACTATCTGCGAGATAGGGTGTGGAGCCGGGGAGATACTGAGGCTGTTGCAGAAGAAGCTGGGCAGTGAATGCATCTTTTGGGGATATGAAATCTCTCCACAGGCCTTTGAGCTTTGTCAGAGTAGGGGAAATGAAAGGCTGCATTTTAAGCTGGGCGACATCACCCAGGAGCAAGACGTGCCCTTTGATCTCATTTTAGTGATGGATGTCCTTGAGCACATGGAGGACTATTTCAGCTTTTTAAGAGCAATACAATCAAAAAGTCAGTACAAGATATTCCACATCCCGCTGGATATATCAGTGCGGTCCGTATTGCTTGGTCATTTCAATGAATATCGCGACAATTATGGGCATGTCCACTACTTTACTAAGGAGACCGCATTGCGGAGGTTACATGATGTTGGCTATCAGGTACTCGACTACTCCTACACGACTGAGTTTATTCCACTTCCATGGTACGAGATTAACAGAAATCCTCGCCTACTCCTGAGGAAGATCCTTGGCAAAATCAAAAGAGGGCTTCTAGGAGTGCCGAAAAAGCTTTTTTCGACAATTCATGAGGATTTCACCGTTCGCATTTTAGGTGGCCGCAGACTATTAGTTTTGGCGAAATGAGGCAAAGGTTGCATGCGGTAGCTGCGTTTTACCCGGTGCTTCTATGCAACGCATCGAGGGTACTCGCTAATCCTTCGCGCAATCCGATGGTGGGCTTGTAACCCAGAAGGCGTTGGGCAAGGCTAATATCTGCGCGGCTATCCCGCACGTCGCCTGGACGTGCTTCGCGATATTCAGCATGAACATCTACGTTCAGAAGTTCGCCTGCGACCTGCAGAAGCGTGTTGAGGGATATCTGCTCACCGCAGCCAATGTTCAAGGCGTAGCCAACAGCATCAGGTGAAGTGGCCGCCAGCAGATTCGCCTGCACGACATTAGCGATGTATGTAAAATCACGTGTTTGTTCGCCGTCACCAAAGACGATAGGCCGCCGCTTCTCAATAAGCGCCGTAAGGAAGCGCGGAATCACGGCTGCATACTCGGAGTTAGGGTCCTGCTGTGGACCAAAGACATTAAAGTAGCGCAGGGCTACTGTCTCAAGCCCATAAACGCGTGTGAATACGCTACACAGCAGTTCGCCTGTGAGTTTTTGAACAGCGTAAGGAGATACGGGTTTGGTTGGCATATCTTCACGCTTAGGTAATGTCAGTGTATCGCCATATACCGATGAGGAACTGGCATATACCACTCGCCGCACTCCGGCATCTCTTGCGGCAAGTAGTATATTCTGCGTGCCATTGATGTTGGTCTCTAGCGAGGTGATCGGATCAGCAATGGACCGGGGCACCGAAGGTAAGGCCCCCTGGTGGAATACCACTTCGACCCCCTGCATCGCAGCCTTTACGGCATCCAGGTCGCACAGGTCGCCTTGCATAAACTGGATAGAGTCCTTGAGACCCGCCAAGTTTGCTTCCTTGCCTGTGGCAAGATTATCAAACACACATACATCCTTTCCCTGGTTAAGGAGTGCCTCGGCAATGTGTGAGCCAATGAAGCCTGCACCACCGGTAACGAGATATCTGGCTATAGGCATTGGCTGTCTCCTTTCCTTCGATCCGTATATCTTAATTCTTCCGAACATTAGTTGGTATATTATACTATGTTGGTGCCAGGATATGCCTGGTACCATGCGCCCGAAGTTTATCACTGTTTCAATGTACCGCTGCTGTTGAATTTTGCATGGTGCCTTCGCCTATGCTACACTAACATCCGTGATGGGTACCCTGGGAGTTTGGAACCTTCTAGTGCATGTACTTAACAAATGGGGTATGTTATGTCATTTCTGCATCCACCGAATGGACAACGACTGCCTTGCTGGCTTGCAGGGCTCCTGCTTTTGCTTATCTTCAGTAGCTGCACTCCCCTGAATAGCAGTCCCGGAATGACTCCTGGTAATACCCCACGAATAGACCCTTTGGTTGATACCTGGAACAATATCCACCTCTTTCTGAGTTTCGACTATAAGATATCTAACCCGGCCGCTGTTGCGAGTCACTATGATTTTGTATGGGGAGCAAGCGTTGGCGGTGTTGCAGCATTCCGCTCAGGCAACCCAAACATTTTCATCAGCTACTATATGCCCTTTCATCGTGACAACGGAACTTTCTCTAATAGCGGAGCATACCATGATCTGGCCTATTGGAAAACCGTCCACCCAGACTGGGTACTCTACAAATGCGATCGAGTCACTCCTGCTTATGAATTCGGCAACCCAAATATGCCGCTCGATTTTGCCAATCCTGCTGTGCTATCATGGCAGATCCAGACCTATGCCCAGCCAGCCAGCGAAAGCGGGTACGATGGTATCGCAGCAGATAATGTGGACCTGCAAAACCAGTTCGGGGCATGCGGCGTCTACATAAATGGCCAGTGGGTGCAACGTTACACCGGGCAGCTTGATGATCCACGATGGCGCACAGACGTCATAAACTGGCTTACACAGATGCAACAGGCTTTGCATCACCTGCGACAACCGTTGGCTCTGATACCCAATTTCAGCATTGACGGCTTGTCTCCAAGCGATCCACTGACACAACAGGTCATAAGCCACATTGATGGTCTGGAGGATGAAGAAGGGTTCACGCGCTATGGAGATGGCTACCTGACAGGTAGTGCCTGGCTGCAAAGGATTCAGCTTATCGAGAGTGTGCAGCAGCAACATAAACCATACTACATCATCAACCAGTTTCCTTCGGTGGGTCATGCCGGGATTCAGTGGGCACTTGCCTCTTACCTGATGGGCAAAGAACACAGCGCAGCACTGTTCATTTCTACGATTCAAGGGTATGGAGCCGATCTCCGCTACGATGAGTACAATATCCAGATTGGTAGTCCAAAGGGCCCCATGTATCAAACGCAAAATGTCTATATGCGCGACTACAGTCATGGGTTGAGCATCGTCAACCCCAGCGCAACAGACAGCTATATGGTAACTCTCAATGCAGATGGTCATTATCGCGATGTCTCCGGCGACCTTGTTGGTCAAACGATCACCATGCCCCCTCACTCCGGCATGGTACTTTTGACCGGTTTCTAGTTTCTCGTTGAGCCTGCGGCAGAAGCTAACCGCTCAGGTGAGCTGGAACTGCTGGGGAAGAGCATCTTATACGCGAGCAACAGATTCTGCTTCGTATGATCCCAACTTAGCTCCTCTTCGATACGTTTGCGCCCAATAGCAGCCAATTTGAGACGAAGTTCTTCATCATCCAGCAAGACTTCAATTTTGTTCGCGAAGTCTTCCACAAGGTTTGGCGTGGCGTAAAGGGCCGCATCCTGCGCTGAAAAGCGTGTCTCTATCAGGTCAAAAGCCACTACAGGCTTCCCCAGCGCCATATACTCCATCGTCTTGATCATAGTGGAGTACTCATTCAAGTCATTTCGTGGGTCAGGTGAGAGTCCCACATCTGCCACCATAAGATAGCGCACGACATCCCTGCCGCTCACCCAGCCCGTAAAATTGACATAGTCATCGAGCTGGAGTTCATGGGCGAGCGCCTGTAGTTTGGGAAGATAGTCACCGTTTCCCATCAGCACTAATGAAACATCCTGACGACCACTCTCATGAACAAGCTCATGGAGTGCGTAAAGAGCGCACTCAACCCCATCTTGAACACCCATCGCACCAACATAAGCCAGTAGATAACGCCGTCCTTTCTTCAACTCAGGCTCTGGCGTAACCAGCTTCAGGCGTTCCAGGTCAGGCCCATTCCGTACTACAAATACCCTGTTGGCGCGACAGTGACCGCGTTCAATAGCAATCCGTCTCTGCGATGAGTTGGTTACGATAACCAGGTTAGCCGTTCGGTAGCTGCACCATGCCAGGAAACACTGAAACTTGTAAAGTAATTGCAAGCGAGTATTGAATTTCACCTGGAACAGCTCCGGTGCAAGGTCATGCTGGTCAAACACGAACTTTTTCCCGAGGAGACGATAGAATAGCCCGATTATGAAAAAGAGGTCGGGCGGGTTAGCAGCATGAATCACATCAAAGCCATGGCGAGCCAACACGGTAAAGCTCAAGCAGAATGTCATTGACAGGGCAATGCCGTATTCCCCGATGTAGGAAGCGAATTTGTTCATGGCTGTGGGTAATTGGTAGCGGTAAATGTGGATGTTGTCAATACAGATATACGATTCTCGGTACTGGGAGGAACCTTTAGGGCAAATAATACACACCTGAAATCCCTGATCGCGAAGCGTGGTCGCTTCAGCCCAGACACGGGAATCCGCGGGCACAGGAAGATTTTCTACCACCATCAGTATTTTACGAGTCGTTGCCATGGCCAATTGCCTCTCTTACGTAAGGAGTAGTTTCTTTCCCATTTGTCTTTTTACTGATTACTTGTTCGTAAACTGCTATAACCTGCTTCGCCACGACTGAGCGATCCAGGTGCAGCATGATGTCGGCCCTACCGGTTGTCTGCTCTGTGTGTCGAAGCGCCCGTTCGAGTGCTGTCGCTAATGCAGCGGGATCATGAGGACAGACACTACAACCCTTAGTGCGACCAATGACCTTGGATACATCACCTACATCCGTGGAAACAACCGGCACATTACAGGCCATTGTTTCCTTCACAATATTGGGTGAGCCCTCGGCAACCGATGAGAGGATGAGTGCATTGCTCGCATTAATGTATTGCACGAGTTTTGTTTGTGGCAATCCGTTAGCAACCACCAGCTCGGCAGAGATTCCCCTGTTCTGCAGGCATTCGATGGCAGCCTGCGCCAGTGGAAAATTTTTCACCGGTATTTTTGGGTCATTGCCGAAGAGGACATAGTAGCGATCGTGATCCCACCCCAGAGCGGCGCGGGCTTGCGCACGTGGAATGTGGTGAAATAACGCAAAATCTACACCGTTGGGAATGACAAAGACGTTGCCCCCCGATGCGGCCTTTTTCATCCCCTCGGATTTGACAATCACAGCATCAACTCGACGACAGAGCCAGTGACTCATACGTACAACCAGCCTACTCATCGTACTATAGCTGCCGCTCGTGGTCACGGTACCCAGCAGATCGTCTCCCAGAAAGGAAGCAACCACGGGTGTTGTCCATTGCATACGTGCAAAAAGGCACCACTGACCATAATGACCATGCACAATATCGAAGTGGCCTGTGAGGGTTTTGAGAAAGACCCGTATAATGGTCAAGGGATAACGAAGCAGTATCGGACCGGTCCCGGGATGAAGAACCTCTATTTCCACGCCTACCGCACTGAGTGAATCGGCCTGGCTTTTAATAAATGTACCCTTATGTGGAAGTTTCTCTGTCGGGTATGCACCGGTTACCATCAAAACACGAAAAGGGTGCCTTATAGTTTGGGTCGTGCCTGTAGAAGTCAAGGTAGACGCTCTCCTTCTCTATGAAATTATCAACTTGGAACTACACACTTATCTTCCAACAACAGATCTTCTACTGACATGTGAGGCGACTCCAAAGAAGCATTATCAATAAAGACGCGGAACCAGAGTTCCAGGCTAGCGAGAGTAAACAACTGTGCTTGATAGTTCACCCTTCCCTCCAGGTGGTCACGTACTAAACGTGCCACAAATGCAGCATTCAGATAGCCCCGACTGCGCGCACGTTCGGAAAGCAGCAATTGCATGATAAGACCACGTTGACCTTCGCGGAACCAGGTACCCGTCGGAACGTTAAAGCCCATCTTCTTGCGCGTCAGAATAGCGTCGGGAAGGAAGTCTGCGAAGGCGCGCTTGAGCAAGTACTTTGTTTTGAGCCCCTTAATCTTAATGTCTGAGGGAATGCTCGCCGCGTACTCGATCAGTCTGTAGTCCAGGAGCGGGATACGTCCTTCAAGTGAGGCAGCCATAGTCATCTTGTCGCCTTTCATGAGCAAGTTGTCGGGTAGCCAAATTTTCGTGTCCAGGTAGAGCATCGACGAGAGGTCGTCTCTCTGTGGATTTTTCTCCAGCAAGCGGCGGAAAGCGCGACTTGCGTCGGTATCGATGCTGGCCTTAGTGCTGGCAGAGAGCAGGTCTTCTTTCAACTGGCCATTGAAAATGCCAAACCAGTTCATCCAGCGCTGGGGTGCTGGTTGCGACAAAGAACGTGCCGCCATCTTGAGCTTGCGCATACTGTAGGGAAGATGGTCAAGCAGCGGCGTAATCAGCAGGTCACGGATTGGAGTTGGAAAGACGTGATAATACCTTGCCATCCAATCGACGACGTATTTGGGGTAGCCCGCGAAGAGTTCATCCCCGCCCTCGCCAGAAAGTACCACTTTGACATACTGCCGTGCCAACTTGGAGACCAGATACACGCCTAAGTCGGATGGTTCGCTAACAGGCTCATCACGATGCCAGGTGAGCAGAGGCCAGTACTTCGACAGGTCTGAGCATGTCACGACCAGTTCATGATGTTCGGTGCCGAAGTGCTCCGCAACAAGCCTCGCGTAGGGTAGCTCGCTATAGTCTGGCACATCGAAGCCAACACAGAAAGTTTGGACACGCTGGCTCGTCAATTGGCTCATAGTACCAGCGATAATGCTGGAGTCTACTCCTCCACTGAGCATTGCACCCACCGGAACGTCGGCCATCATGCGCTCCTCGACAGCACGATGGACATGCTCACGGATACCCAGGATGTACTCTTCTTCAGGACGCCGCTCGGTCTTACTAAAGGTGTAATCCCAATAGCATTCCTCATGAATAGTATCCTGCTCACAGAGTAGCCAATGACCGGGCTGTACTTTGTGAATATTCGCAAAAAGTGTTGCCGGCGCTGGCACATAGCGCACACTGAGAAAGTCGGCCAATGCCTGCGCATCGACTTGCCTCTTAACGCGTGGATGGCAGAGTAGCGACTTAATCTCAGAGGCGAACAGGAAGTCACCGTCAACACGAGTATAATAGAGAGGCTTTTTGCCAACGCGGTCACGGGCAAGTAGCAATCGTTTCCTTGGGCTATCCCAGATGGCGAGGCCGAACATCCCGTGGAGCCGTGCAATGCAGTCCACGCCGTATTCTTCATATGCGTGGACAATGGTCTCAGTATCGCTATTCGTGCGGAAGTGGTGACCTTTCTCGATCAATTCTTTGCGCAGTGTCTTATAGTTCCAGATCTCGCCGTTAAAGACGATCCAGATGTCGCCGGTTTCGTTCGACATCGGTTGATGACCACCGCTCAGGTCGATAATACTAAGACGGGCAAAGCCCAGCCCCATGTCAGCATCGAGATAGACTCCACTATCATCAGGCCCCCGGTGAGAGATCAGGTGAGTCATCTGCTCGACGAGCCCTTGCGAGACAGGTTCCCCGCTCTGGACATTGTACACACCGCAAATACCGCACATAGGCTTTTCCCTTTCCACTAACGATTGCTTGTTATCTGCGTTTGCATAGTCTGCTTAACATCCCTGGATGGCTCATCCATATAAATCTGGAACCAGAGCTCCAGACAAAGTAAGGCCCAGATTGCACTGCTGTGGTTCACCAGTGTTGTCCTGGCATGTGCTTGTAACAGGTTGCGAACGAACGCTGGATTAAAGATGCCACGTTGTTGCGCCCGTGGCGAAAGGAGCAATTCATAGGCATAGCCGTTCAGATCACCACGGAACCAGTGCTTGATGGGTACCCCAAAGCCCTGTTTGCCTCGCGTCAAAATTTCGGCAGGCAACAAATCTGCAGCGACCTTCTTCAGCAGGTACTTCAACACGCCATTGCGCATACGGAGGGTTGAGGGCAGAGATGCGACATATTCAACCAGGTATTGGTCGAGCAAGGGAGCGCGGGTCTCCAGTGAGTTGAACATACTGGCCTTATCAACCTTGACCAGGATGTCGTCGGTGAGATATCTCCGTGCATCGACGTACTGCTGCTGTGCCGTTATGTCAAGATCTGATACTGCTCGGAATTCACTGATGAGCAGTTCGTATGGATTATGGTCACACACCTGGGCGAAGTATTCTGGACTATACATCGAGGAACGCGAGTCAGGAGCGAAGAGCATACCGGACCGCAGGACACGAGTAGGAAGGTCAAGAAGCAAGCTACCGAGCCGGTTTTTGCCACGCATGCCATCAGGCATAAACCTGCTGCCAAATGCTAGCAAGGAGCGTAAGATGGGAGGGATGCGGCTGATGAACCATTCACGCCTATAGGGTGTATAGCCGCCAAAGATTTCGTCACCACCATCTCCGGTGAGGACGACGGTGACGTATTCTCGCGCCAGCTTGGAGACATAGTACGTGGGGAGCATCGAGGCATCCGAGAAAGGTTCGTCATAGGCCCACACTAATTGTGGCAGCACTGAAATAAGTTCTGGCCGAACAAAAAACTCGTGGTGATCGGTACCGAAATGCTTCGCGATCTGCCGGGCGTAGGGAAGCTCACTAAAATCATCTTCCTCGAAGCCAATGGAGAAGGTTTTGACCGGTTGAGACATCGTCGAACTCATCAGCCCGACCACCACGCTCGAATCGATCCCGCCACTGAGAAAGGCCCCCAGGGGAACCTCGCTCATCAAACGAACTTCCACGGCATCTTTCAGGAGCGCCCTTGTGCGTTCAATCGCTGTGGCTTCATCGTCCCTGCAAGTCGGTGTAAACGGCAGTTCCCAGTAACGCTTCGTACAGACCTGCCCATTTTCGTAGACCAGGATATGGGCAGGAGGCAGTTTCATAACGCCTTTGAAGAGGGTATTTGGTGCAGGAACACAGCGGTACACGAGGTATTCATCGAGGGCGATATGATTCACTTCGCGAGGGATGCCAGCCTCCAGGATGGATTTGATCTCCGAGCCGAAGATCAGCTTCTCTCCATCCCAGTAGTAATTGAGCGGTTTCTTCCCGAAGCGGTCGCGGGCCGCTAGCAGGCGCTGGCGTTTCCTGTCCCAGATGGCGAAGGTGAACATACCGCGCAGGTGCTTGACACACTCGTCGCCGTACTCCTCGTAAGCGTGAACGATGGCCTCGGTGTCACTATTCGTACGAAAGTGATGACCACGCTCCTGAAGTTCTTTTTGCAGTTCACGATAGTTATAGATTTCCCCATTCAAGACGACGAGCATGCTCTGATCTTCGTTAAAAATCGGCTGATGACCGCCAGCCAGGTCGATGATCGAGAGACGGCGCATGCCCAGGGCCACGCCGTCATCAACCCACACTCCCTGGTCATCCGGCCCACGGTGGCGAATGACCTGGCACATGCGGTCGATGAGCTGCTCCGCGTTTTCGCGACTGCGCCCTACATCAATAAATCCGGCTATTCCGCACATTGACTTCCATCCTTTCACAACTTAGAAGCCCTGGATGCTTCTCAAGCATACAAGGGGTACCCTAAGATGACAGCTGGCCAGTTCTAGAGGACTGTGCATCCTCTGCGACCTGCCATCGGCCATCTGCAATTCCTTGATAAAGTTCTACATATCTATCCATAACCTGTTCAAGTGAGTAGTGCCTCTCGACCGTTTTGCGAGCAGCCTTTCCACACTTTTGGGCCAATACTGGATCACGTAGTAGAGTAAGAAGCGCCTGTGCCATACCCTGATAGTCTCCAGGTTCGACAAGCAGACCATTGACTCCCTGCTGAATGATATCTTCGCTCCCACTGACACGCGTCGCCACGCAGGGTAAACCGCAAGCCATCGCCTCCAGGAGAGCATTTGGCATGCCCTCCCAACGGGAGGGAAGTACTGCTAAACTGCCTCGGTGGAGTTGTGCCGGTATATCACTCTGTAAACCCGTAAATTCGACACTATTCGCAATACCAAGCGCCTTTGCCATACACTCAAGCTGGAAGCGGAGACCACCATCGCCCACAATGATCAGCCGCGCTTGCGGTGCCTGCTGGTGTACCAGGCACCATGCTTGCAGTAGCACATCAATGCCCTTTTCGTAGCGCAATCCTGAGACGCAGACGGCGACCTGCTCTCGTCCATCGCTAGGACTACCCAGATGAGCGGGGTTAAAACGGGTGACGTCTACTCCGTTAGGAATGAGTTGTACATCGGGCAGGTTAAAGCTATGTTCGGCAAGGGAGCTTTTCATACGTGAACTAAGCACAACTACTACAGTGCGGTTGCTATGGAGCAAAGAAGATAGAAATCGTACAACAGGCTTCCCCATGCGTGCTAACACTTCTAAATCGCTACCGACTTTGACCCGCCCATTGGCTTGTAGCCGCTCATCAACTTGCAGCCATGGTGTAGTGGCATCAAGAGGCCCGGCAAGCAATGATGCTTTGTTATGTGAGCTTGTGGACGAACCCGAGTCCGCGGAACGTACTGCAACGAGCATTCGCCTGCCAGTCAACCGGCAGACCAGGGCGGCTGGCAGTGTCAGTAAGCTGAGCGTATAGACGTGCAAGATATCATAGCGTTGGCGGTGTCTCCAGAGCGTCCAGCCCATAACCAGCATGGCCACCAGGTACGCTAGTTTTTGCAGTGGCCTGGGCAGCTTCTCTCGACCGCTCAGTATTGTGCCGGCTACACGAATAACCGGCACACCTTCCATCACTTCACGCTTCGGCCAGCTTTTTTTGCGACGGAATGTAACGACGGTTGTCTCATAGCCCCTCTCATGCATACTGCGACCCTGTGCAAAGGCCTGCTTTTCGGCTCCACCAACCGACGGAAGAAAAGTAGCAGTAACGATGTAGATACGTGGATTGGACATCAATTCCCCCTCCCTTCCAATGCAAGGGGCAAAACACTTTTCCCTCTGGCAAGGAGACGGCGGTAGAGTCCCACACTCTGCTCAACGATGGTAGTTAGTTGATAATCGCGAACCACTGTTTCCCGCCCCTCCCGGCCCAGTCGTTGTGCAAGCTCAGCATCCTCTATGAGGCGGCGCAGTGCCTGGGCCATCTCAGCAGGTTGTTCTGGTTCCACCAGTAAGCCGGTTACGCCATCAGAGATGATGTCCTCGCTGCCACTCACGCGTGTGGCTACGCAAGGCAGACCACACGCCATAGCTTCTAGTAAAGCATTGGGCATACCCTCCCAGCGAGAAGGCATCACAAAGCCCCAGGATTGTTGTAGGAGATCGACTACGTCTGTTCGCGATCCCAGAAACTCCACGCTGTCCTGAATGCCTAGCCCGGCAGCAATACGCTCCATCTGCGCTCTGTACACGCCTTCACCAACCAGATGTAGCCTGGGTTTCAGATGCGCACGCCATTCAGATGGTTCACGTAGCATCCTTCCCCACGCATGCAAGAGTACATCGACTCCTTTGGCATAATCCAACCTTGCTACACAAATGATATCGCGCTCCGGTCTCGCCGGATCAGGACGTCGTTCTGGTGCCGGTTGGAATCTCTCTGTATCCACACTCCCCGGAATATGCACAATCTGCTCGGCACGGAATCCGTGCGAGGTGAGATAGGAGTGGCCGCGCGTGCTGAGAATCTGGTAGAATGCGTTCGATTTGCGCAGAAAGTCCAGCATTGCCTTGCCCATTATCAATTGGGGAAGATGGCCTATATCTCCTGCGCTTGCCACCCAGTCTTTCAAATCGACTTTCAAGAACGACGTTTCGGTCAGCGCGTCGGCCATCAGCGCCGCTCCCCGTTCATCAAGCTCCACACGTTGTGCTTCGCTTGGCCCCGCACTCTGGACACTCAGAATAACCGGTTTATGTGTGAGTAGCCCGATGAATGTAGCAGATACTGACAACTGAACGGCATGAATCACGTCATAGGAGTGACGCAAGCGCCAGAGCTTCAGGAACATCGCAATCTCGCTAGGCAAATATCCGAGCCTGCCGATGCGTAGCCGCCCTTCACGTCTGTATATTCCACCTACACGTACAACTGGGAGGCCATCAAGCATTTCTTTTCGCTTCCACTGTCTATAATGCCTGAATGTGACAATAGTCACATCGTGTCCAAGCGCCTGAAGCTGACGGGCTTGTTTCTCCGCCCGCACCGGAGCACCGCCAACTAAGGGCGAGAACGTAAAGGCAACGAAACAGATCCGCATACGATCTTCCACAAAGTCACTCCTTACTACATTGTCTCATTTCTCGTTCTATCTAGAGAGGAGCAACTTGCTCCTGTTTTGCCTGTTGTACTGCCTCCACCCCTGGCTCCGTTACTTCATCAAGAGCCTCTTTATTGATCCTGGATGATTGTTTCGTCATGGACCAGCAGACTGCAAATGGGAGTGCCATAACGATCCAGAAGTAAATACCGATTGATTGGGCCCAAAAATCGTTCGTGTCAAAGGACTGCACAAGCATGTTGACAAAGACCGCCAGGGCCATTACGAACAGCATGCGCTGATCACCAGTAGTTTTTCGCATGCCGGCGATCAAGCCGACACCGAGTACGATAAACAGCAGGATGAGCAAGCTCAGACCAATGATCCCGCAGCAATTGTGTTGGGTTAAAACGGTCGAGGAGTGCCTGCCAGAGGTAGGTACGTCCATTGAGCGTTGCAATATCCTGGTTAAAAAAGCGGCTGAAGATGGAGACATTGCCACTTGTCGCCAATAGAACCACACCAGCAGCAAGCACCAGGACACCGGTGAGCAAGCCAATTTTCATCTTACGTGATGGTAAAAAGAGGATCGCGATGATAACGCTCAACGCGATGCAAATAAAGGCACTACGTGTGAAGGTGAGCGCAAGCGTTACCAGAAAGATGAAGACCAGTATCGATACACCCAGGCGCTTGAAACCGTGCACTGTGGATGCACGATAGATCGCAGGTGGAATTACGATGGTGAGAAATAAAGCCAGCGCTGGTGCTGCACCCATGATAGAGAAAATGCGGAAAAGCGATGTAGTAGGATCTACCGCTCCATGTTGCCGGGTGAAGTAACCGTAGATACCATACAGTGAAATGAACGTCGCCGGTATCAGGAGGGCATCGATGAGTTTTAGCAGGCGCTGCCGCGTCGTCAGCACATTGATCGTCAGCACACCAACCGCCACACAATCCAGTATGAGTAGCCATTCTGTCAGGAATGGCCCAGTGCCGGCGGGGGAGATTCCGATGCCGGCCAACACCCACAAGAGGTAGAGAAGCAGGATGGCCAGCGCTGGCATGCGCTGAAAGGTTTGTTTGATCGGCATGCAAGTCATCAAGAGCAGGGTTGGTACCGTCAAGCCGGTATCAAGGTTATTGCCATTGAAGATCGGCAGCGTTGAGCCGATGAATACATCGATCATCGCCCAGGCGATCACCAACGCATAGCGATAGCGCAGGAAGGCCAGCAGGATGAGAGAACCCAAGGCGGCACGCAGGGTATAGAGAGAGTTCCAAAAGATGCCAGCAACCCCGGCTGCAAAGATCGCTATCGTGATGCCAACACGTACGATCCGCTGGCGCAGGCTATAGGGAATGTTGAACGAGGAGCCTATGTCCGACATCACCCGCAGTAACTCAGGCGGGGGAGTGAGAATGTCGAGCTTACCAATCTGGCGGCGTAGCATGAAGAGCAGGATGAGCAGGTTGCAAAAGTAGACTGCCGAGGTAGCCAGGGCGATTCCAGTACTCTGCCAAAGGCGAGCAAAGATATAATCAAAGATGGCGTTGGTGATCACGCCGAAGATAGTGGTAATCAGGAGAAAGCGGTTCTTGCGAAGAGCGACAAATGCCCTCGCCAGGATAAAGCCTAATGCCATAGGTGTCAGGCCTACCACGAAGCCCACCAGTGTGTTTGCAGTGCGGTTCGTATACTCAGCAGTAAAAGCTCCACGCTGAAAGAGGATATGCACCAGTGGATGCGCCAGCACAAGCATGAGTGCAGCCAGCACGGTTGTGCCAATGCCTACGACCCACAGGTAGAAACGCAGCGTTTCCTTGAAGGCTTTCATATCATTTCTAAAAGCTTGACGTGAGAGATAGGGTAGTGCGGCGCGTCCGACGGAAACAAAAATTACGCCAGTAAAGACGCTCACGAGCTTGAGTGAATAGTTGAGCGCAGAGATACTGCCCGCCGAAAGAGATGAAGCAAACACCTGGTCGATTAAGGGACTGACCTGACTGATTAATACGCTAAAAGGTGCTACCCAGGCTACCATCAAAACCGCACGGAGTTCTGGATTGCGCAAGTTAATGCTCAGCCGATAGACGATCCCTGCACGTCGTGCACGTACGAGAACCACGCAAAGTTGCAGGCAGAGGCCCACCAGCATACCTATGCAGAGTATGACGACGCCTTCTGTTTTACCTAGCATCTGCGCAAGTATGGCCGTGGTGAGCGGTACCAATAACCCGGCGTAGGCGGGCCAACCGAACTGACCTTCTGCGTTGAGAATGACTTCCAGGAAGCCTATCACCACTATCAGCAAGAGCGCTGGAAAGATAAATGGGGCCAGCTCCACGGCGAGTCCCGTGCGGAGCGGATCCAATGCCGGAGCCGAAAGGTGAATCAGCTGAGCACGAAAGATGAGCATTACCAGTGTGAGCAGTGCTGTACCGAGAAGTAAAAGATTCAGCAACGTACTGAAGAGTATGGAAGCCCGCTCTTTTGCTTGCGCGCGTACTCGCGCATAGACTGGAATGACAGAACTTTCAACAGAGGTACTGAGCATATTGGCCATCAGGAGAGGTAGCGTGGAGGCGACAAAGTACGCGTCCATTGTCGCCCCTGCTCCGAAGCGCCTGGTGACGACAATCTGATTGAGCATGCCCATCACGCGGATCAACAGAGCAGCAGATGATAGGGTCAGCAGAGCACGAAAAATCTGTTTATGGACAGATTTAGCAGGCATTGCTGCCATGCGTGGACTAGTAGTGCCTAAAGACCCAGAAGGCAGAGACATTTGTATACACCTTTTTAGAGCCGAAAAATTTTTTCATCCTTGTAGCCCTGGGTCATGTTACGGGTGTCTACGATGCAGCGTGCTTCGCGTACGATCCAGGGAACATCGTAATAGCTATGGTTTGTGACGATGACGACGCAGTCGGCAGCTTGCAACAGTTCACTCCTTAGTGGCTGTGAGTACAGTGTCTGAGTGCCTAGCGTCAGGGACGATACATACTCATCGTTGTAGAGCACTACCGCCTTGCGGGCTAGCAACTCTTGAATAATATCGAGAGCAGGAGATTCACGTACATCCCCCACATTACGCTTGTAGGCGACGCCCAACACAAGCACAGTCGCACCATTGAAGCTGAGGCGCCGTTCGTTCAGTGCCTCACCGATCTTATTCACAACGTAATGCGGCATACTACTGTTGACCTCCGCCGCCAGTTCGATAAAGCGTGCTGTGTAATCAAGTGTCTTGAGTTTCCAGGAAAGATAGTGTGGGTCGACTGGAATACAGTGTCCACCCAGACCCGGGCCTGGCAAGAAGCGCATGAAACCGAAAGGCTTTGTTGCTGCAGCATCAATGACTTCCCATACATCAATGGAAAGCTTTTCACAAATAATGGCGATTTCGTTCACCAGGCCGATATTGACGGCACGGAACGTATTCTCCAGCAGCTTAGCCATCTCCGCAACACCCGCTGAGGAGACCGGCGTGACCTCCTTGATGGCCGCTCCATAGAAGGCCAAGGCCATTCTTGTACAGGCAGGTGTAATGCCACCAACGATTTTGGGCGTGTTGCGTGTGTTGAAGTCGGAATTGCCCGGGTCGATGCGTTCTGGTGAAAAGGCCAGAAAGAAGTCAAGGCCGACTTTCAGGCCGGTGGATTCCAACTCCGGCAGCAACACTTCGTCAGTTGTACCAGGGTATGTCGTGCTTTCCAGTATAACGAGCTCTCCGGGATGCAGGTGTGCTCGTACCTGCTGTGTCGCTGAGATAATGTAGGAAATATCCGGATCGCGTGTCTTCCGCAAAGGGGTGGGAACACAGATACTAACCGCGTCGATGCCATCTAGCGCATTGTAATCACTGGTAAAACAGATGCGTTGTGTATCGATGAGATTCTGTAACGTACTGCTCAAAACATCGGGGATGTAGCTCTCACCCCGATTGGCCTGGTCGACTCTTTGCGGGTCTGCGTCAATGCCAGTAATGTGGAAGCCAGCCTCTGCGAACGTAACTGCGAGCGGTAACCCTACATAGCCGAGGCCAATGATTCCAACACGCAAGGACCGTGTGGAAACCTTTTCCAGGAATGGGCGCTCCATCGCTTTCTCCTTTTCTGCTGTCGCCGTTTGTGGTTCTACACGAGAGAAGCTACAAGATCACGATTGATCTTCTTTCTTCGCTTTCAGGCGCGGTAGGAAACGGGTAACATCTGATTCTTCCACCAGACCGTTCATAGACGGTTTTCCAGGCGGTAGGACAAGGGTAACAACCTCTGATGATTCCACCAGACCATTCATAGAAGGTATTTCAGACGGTAGGACAAGGGTAACAACCTCTGATGATTCCCCCGGGCCGTTCGCAGAAGGTGTTTCAGGTAGCCTGGTCATGTCAGGAATAGCTCTTCGATGGTGCCGCGCATCCTTAAAATACTGACGAATCTCTCCATGCTCGGGCCAGCGACTCTTGTTAATGACAACCCCTAGTACCGGGGTGTGCATTTTGTCTAACAGATGCTTGACACGTAATAATAATTTGCGAGGCGTTTTAGATGGGTCAACAACCAGCACTATCGACTGAACATAGGAAGCCAGAATCTGTGTATCAGCCGCCGGAAGCAACGGAGGGGTATCGAAGATAACATAGTCAAAAGGTGTTTTCTGGAAAGGTTCAAAGAATAGGTTACCCTGAGACAGGAGCAAGTGCATGAAGTCGGGGGGAAGCGCTTCTACTGTCAGGACTTGTAAGTTCGGAATATCAGTCAACTGGCCATCCAGGTACTCTTCAATCTCTGCCCGCGCTTTTGTAAATGCGTTTGCATGTTTCGACCGTTTTTCGAGTTCAAAGTATTGATCTAAGGCTGGATTGCGCAGGTTGGCATCTACCAGTAGGACTTGCTTGCCTGCCATTGCCAGAAAGGAGGCAAGATTGGTGGCGATGCTACTTTTGCCTTCACCTGCCAGGGCGCTTGTGACCATCACCAGCTTGGAGGGTTTGATCTTCTGTGCACCATCGAGTCTAGCGCATAGTATACGATATCCTTCAGCCAGGGCCGGTATCTCCTCGGCTTTTTTGGCGCGCTGTCTACGTGAGAGCCAGGGGATAACCGTCAATAACTCCATACCCAGAAGCTCTTGCACTTCCTCGGAGCTTTTCAGACGATCATCGGTCCATTCAAAAATAACAATGAGTGCCAGGGCAAGTCCCAGGCCGACCAATGCACCGATAATCGCATTCGTCCGCGTTTGGGGTCGGATAGGTTCGATAGGCATCTGTGCAGTTTGCAGAATCTGTATCGTATCTGGAAGTTGTGCATTCGCGAATTGCGCAAAGCTCTGACTAACCTCGTTCGCAAGGTTCATCGCCAGTCGCGGATTTCGATTCTCGACATCAAGCTCAATAAGTGGTGTATTGGCTTGAGTTTTGGTGGTGATCATTGCCTTAAGTTGATCGGGTGCCAGTCCGGGATGCCGTTCTGCGACAGGGTCGAGTACTGCTGGGCTTGTAAGCAACTGAGCATACGTCGGTACAGCCTGCACACTTGCGGTGAAGTTCTCATAGGCTGAGGTCGATGTCCCCGCAGTAAGAATGAGGGTTGCAGAAGCTTGATAGACACGAGGTGTAATCTTACTGATCCCAAAGCTTGCACCACTACAAAGAATAATTCCTAGTAGTATCATCCATGCCCATCGCTTAGCAAGCATGGTATAGTAACTTAACGGATTTTTCATGAGAGGCCTATCCTTCGAGTGATTATCTGTCTTGAAACAACAAGATTCGAGATCCATCCCTGGATTTTTCAACGGACCTACATTCAACGTCTGGCGTGAATTAGATCACCGGGCTTTAATAGTGGTGCCATTTTAACGAAATGGCACCATCGTACCTATTGGACCAACCTAGCGCCCTGCTCACTTTCCCCCTCAAGGATACCGTCTCTCACATGGGAATTCGGTTTTTGCCGACGTTGCGATAGTGTTACAAAAGGCGTATCCTAGTGTATATTCCTCTCCTTCTTTTTTTGCCTAAAATAAAGGGACCATTTCTCCACACTTCCTGCCCGGAGCTTCACTAATTCTCCACCATAACGAACATCATATCAGCACTTGCAGATGGTATTTTCCAATTGAAATGGTACTATGCTTCAATGTGAAACTCTCCAGTTGTGTTGAGGGGATGGACAGTAACCTTGCTGTGAACGTCTGTAACGTTGGAATTATAAGTGGGCTAGAAAGTAGAATATGATGAGTGATTCTGTAAACACATTTCGAACTTCCAGTCGCGAACTGCCTGCAGAAGATCGAGAGACCACAACTCGCAGCTCACAACTCGCAACTCGTAATGTAGCATATGATGCACTGGTGCTTGATGGGAGGCTGCGGCAATCCTTGACTACCGTACGTTCGCTCGGGAGCCACGGGCTGCGTGTTGCGGTCCTGGAAACCGCTGATAGTGGGGAGGTGCCTACCTTCGCGTCACGCTGGTGTCAGCAGCGGTTTGTCTGCCCAGCAAGTCAGGGCACAGAAGCCTATCTGAGCTATGTGGAGCAGTTGCTTGACCAGATCCGTGTCGGGGTGCTAATCACTTCCTCCGATGCCACGATCGCGTTAATCCGCCGCCATCGTGAGCACCTCGAGCGGCGCGTACGCATTGCCCTGGCCAAGGAACCTGCCCTGGGCATCGCCATCGATAAGGAGCAAATGTTGGCGATTGCCAAACAACTAGGAGTGGGGGTTCCACGTACTGTCACCGTGGGAGCGGTGAGCGACGTGGGAGCAGCGCTGCACGAGATTGGACTACCGGCTGTCATCAAACCTGTGGAGTCATGGGCGTGGGATGGGCAACAAGGAGCCAGGATTGTGTCGCAGTTAGTGACGACCCCCGATGAGGCACGACGTGCAGTTGAGGAGCTGACACGCTTTGGGGGGATAACTCTCTTCCAGGAGTTCCTCTCGGGCAGACGTGAGTCCCTGAGTCTCTTCTCTGCGCATGGCGAGGTCTATGCACGGTTCGCCTTCTGGGGGAAGCGCACATTTCCCCTGTTGGGCGGTATATATGTACTGCGTCAGGCTATTGCCTTTCCACCGGACACCGGCGAGCAAGCAGAACGTTTAGTGCGTGAAGTAGGTTTGGAAGGCTACGCTCAAGTGGAGTTTCGGCGCGACGCTGCCGGAAAACCCTACCTGATGGAAATTAATCCGCGTCTCAATTTGGCGATCGCGCATGCTGTGAGTGCGGGGGTGGATTTTCCGTATCTGCTCTATCGCTGGGCGAACGGGGAGCCGCTCGAGCGCGTGCAGAGCTATCGTGTCGGTGGTTGGATGCGCTATCTGAACGGCGATATCAGGGCAACAAAAGCAGCGGTGCGGCAGCGTGGGAGGCCGGAAGTGCCCTCACCAGCCAGGGCCATCCTCGATTTCTGTCTCGCTTGCTTCAGGCCGATGAAGTATGACTACCTTGATTGGAAGGACCTTCGTCCAGCCTGGATGGCGACGAAAGGGTTTTTGACCCCCTATTTACAGCGACTGCCAGGAAGGCGTCCTTCAGTATGAAAGTGATTGGGCATCGTGGAGCAGCAGGTCTGGCACCAGAAAATACATTTGCCGGCTTTGATATCGCCTTAGCTCTTGGAGTTGACGGCATAGAAACCGATGTACAAAAGACACAAGACGGACAGTTAGTGCTTTTCCATGATCACCTCTTAGAGAGAACGACTAATGGGAGAGGAGTTTTACAAGAAACGCCGTGGCAAGCGTTACAACAGCTTGATGCTGGCTCGTGGTTTGATAGTACCTATGCAGGTGAGCGCGTACCCCTCCTCATAGAAGCGCTGCAAAGGTATGGAACACGAACGTATCTCGACCTTGAAATAAAACAAGTTGACATTGAATATGAAGTGTTAAACCTGGTTGAGCAATTAGAACTTTTAGATCGTGTCACCTTTACTTCTCAAGACTTTCCAACGGTCTGCACTATCAAAAAGAAAAATCCTCTTGCTCGTGTCGGGTATATAACAGCGGATTTCTCGGAGGAAGTTGTAAAAAGAGTTGTCGAGGCAAAAATGCAGGACTTTTGTCCAAGGGCGGAAAAAATTACAAAAGAGCTAGTTAATCACTGGCGCTCTTCAGGATTATTCATTCGGGCTTGCGGGGTAAAAAACGCCGAAATGATGAAAAATGCAATCTACGCTGGTGTTGACGGGATGACCTTTGACTTTCCTGATGTACTCCTCAAAGAGTTGGGAAGAGTGTGAGCATCTGCCCCTCAGCGGTGATGAATAGAGAGGAGGAACCAGGATGAAATTCTTTCAACACCGACAAACACCTGCTATGGTCCTTCCGGTTCTTGCCCTGTCCCTGATTGCCGTTTCTCCTATGGCCTGTGGGGCTCAGCAACAGGGGGCAGGAAACGCCACCCCCACCTTTTCTCATATCTTCACCATCGTACTGGAAAACAAGGAAGATACAACCATTATCGGTAAATCGTACGCACCCTATCTCAATAGCTTAGTAAGCAGCTACGGTCTTGCAACACAGTACTATGCTATTGGACATCCTAGCCTTCCAAACTACATGGCTCTGACGGGAGGAAGCACCTTTGGTATTACCAGCGATTGCGCTACCTGCTTTCAGCATACCCAGAATCTTGCGGATCAGATAGAGGCAAGTGGTCGTACTCGGCATATTCTTAGGAGACAAGTGATGCATACGAGAGAAAAGGAACTAAGTATATGGAAAGTAACCAGCTTATAACTCGTGACGCACAACCAGCACCTCGTCAGGTAACATATGACGCGCTGGTGCTTGACGCCGGGTTGCGGCAATCGCTAACGACTGTACGTTCGCTTGGTAGCCGGGGGTTGCAAGTTGCAGCCCTGGGAAGCTCTGCTGGACTGCCCGCCTTCTCATCACGCTGGTGCCAGCAAGCCTTTGTCTGCCCGGCGGATGTGGGGACGAGGGACTATCTGACGTACCTGGAGCAGGTACTTGACTGTACGGGTGCGCGAGTGCTGATTACCTCCTCAGATGGCACGATAGCGTTCATACGCCGGCATCGAGCGCAACTTGAACAACGGGTACGTATTGCGCTGGCCAGAGAACCAGCCCTGGGAATAGCCGTCAATAAAGAGCAAACGCTGGGGATTGCCAAACAATTGGGGGTGGGTGTCCCAAGGGGGGTGGAAGTGAAGGCGGAGGGCGAGGTGGAGGCGGCACTGCGTGAGGTTGGGTTGCCGGCGGTGGTCAAGCCGGTGGAGTCCTGGGATGCACAACACTCTGTGCTCCTGAAGAGTGAACTGGTGACAACTCCCCAGGAGGCTCGCCAGGCTGTTGAGAAATTGACATGTTTTGGAGGAACGGTGCTCTTCCAGCAGTTTCTCTCGGGCGAACGTGAGTCCCTGGGCCTCCT
>WNFA01001257.1_pt1 | contig 33510 bp, 34 predicted proteins | sample 5400481 | NCBI WGS metagenome assembly WNFA01 (sample SAMN13153340, study PRJNA577476) | soil metagenome | isolation source: 120 cm saprolite under Douglas fir tree site 2 hole 1 replicate 2 | place: USA:California | collected 2015-04-18 | reverse complement strand
CTCCAGGAGTACCGCCGGCGTGAATGGCTTGGCGAGGAAGGGATGCCCGGAGGCCGCGATCTCTGCCACCTTGTACGCCGACATGAGGAGCACCTTCGCGGAGGGCACCACGGCCAGGAGGCGCTGGGCCAGCTCCGTGCCCCGCATCAGCGGCATCACCACATCGGTGAGTAGCAGGTCGACGTGCTGCTTGCCGGCCAGGCGCAGCGCCTGGTGGGGATCCGCGGCGTCCAGCACCATGTAGCCCTCCGCGGTCAGCATCTGGCGCACCACCGCGCGGATGTCGTCCTCATCGTCCACCACGAGGATCGTCTCGCGCCTGGGTGGCATCCCGTCACCTCGACCGCAGGCGGTACCACGGGTGCGGCTGCCCCGGCACCTTCGCGCGCAGCGTGTAGACCGAGGTGCGCGCGGTGAAGAAGAGGGTTTGGAGGTCGGGGCCGCCGAAGGCCAGGTTGGCGGGCACTTCCGGCGTGCGGATCACCCCGAGCCGCGTGCCGTCGGGCGCGAAGACCCACGTGCCCCCCGGGCCGGTGCAGTAGACACGGCCCTCGACGTCCACCTTCATGCCGTCGGGGACGCCGTCGGTCTCGTCGGAGGACATGTCGGCGAAGATGCGCCGCCGCGCCATCCGGCCGTCGGCGTCCAGCTCGAGCACGTGGATGTACTGCGCCCAGCGGGTGTTCGCCACGTAGAGCAGGCGCTCGTCGGGCGAGAACGCGAGCCCGTTCGGGTACTCGAAGTCGGCCACGAGGCTCACCGCCCCGTCGGGGGCGATCCGGTAGACGCCGGCGTGCTCCACCTCCCGCTCCGCGAGCGGCACCCGCAGGCCGGGGTCGGTGAAGTAGATGCTCCCGTCGGACCTGCACACCACGTCGTTGGGCCGGTTCAGGCGCTTGCCTTCGAACCGGTCCACGAGCACCTCGAAGCGGTCGTCGGGGGCCCGGCGCGTGACGCGCCGGTTGTCGCCCTCGCAGAGGATCAGCCGCCCCTGCAGGTCGAACGTGGTGCCGTTGCCGCCGCCGGTCTTCTCCCGCACCACCTCGTGCGGGCGGCCGGGGGTGATCCGGTACAGCATGCTCGCGCGCACGTCGACGAAGTAATAGAAGCCGTCGGGGTGCCAGAGCGGCCCCTCGGTGAAGACGAAGCCCGTCGCCAGGCGCTCGGCCTGGGTCGTCTCGAGGATCGCGGACATCGCATCAGCCATACCAGGCTCCTTTGAGTGGGGTCAGGTCTTACATTCCGACATCCGGGATCGGTGGTAGATTCGCACATACTGTCGACCTGCGCTCGTGCGGAGCGCGGACCGCCCGAGAATGTCGGAATGTAAGACCTGACCCCAGGAGGGGGGTGGCCATGAAGACGATCGTCGCGCTGCCCGGTGAAGGCATCGGTCCGGAGGTGGTGGACGCCACGTGCGAGCTGCTGATGGGCATGGGGCTGCCGCTCAAGATCCTCACGCCGCCGCAGGGCTCGCCCCTGCCCGAGGCGACGAAGCGCGCGGCCCGCGAGGCCGACGGCGTGCTCTTCGGCGCGGCGGGGCCATCCACCTCGCCCGTGGTCTCCTGGCTCCGCTGGGAGATGGCCGCGTGGGCCGGGGTGCGGCCGATCCGCTTCTTCCCGGGGATGCGTTCGCCGCTGGCCGATCCCGACGGCATCGACTACGTGCTGCTGCGCGAGAATAGCGAGGGCCTCTACCCGGGGCGCGAGGGCGAGCTGGCCGAGCTGGTCAAGCTCATGCCGAACCTCGCCGACCGGACCGGGCGCACCGTGAAGGACTTCGGCACCGAGGGGCGCTTCGCGGTGAAGATCGTCACCCCGCGCGGGGCCGAGCGCATCGCCCGCTTCGCCTGCGACCTCGCGCGCCGGCGCCAGGCGCGCGGCAAGCCGGGCAAGGTGACGCTGGTGACCAAGTCGAACGTGCTGCCGCGCACCGACGGGCTCTACGACGAGATCGTCGGGCGCATCGTGCGCGAGGCGGGGCTGCCGTTCGAGCACTTCCACGTCGACGACGCCGCGCGGCGCCTGGTGCGCTTCCCGAAGGCGATGGACGTGGTGCTGTGCATGAACCTCTACGGCGACATCCTCTCCGACCTGGGCGCGGAGACGGCGGGCGGGCTCGGGCTGGCCCCGTCCGGCAACTTCGGCGACGGCTGGGCCTACTTCGAGTCCGTCCACGGCTCGGCGCCCGACATCGCGGGCAAGGGCATCGCGAATCCCACCGCGACGATTCTGTCGGCGGCGCTGATGCTGGAGCACATGGGGCTGGGCGCGGAGGCGCAGCGGCTCGAGGCAGCAGTGGGGCGGGTGTACCGAGACGGCCGGGTGTTGACCCCCGATCAGGGCGGCGCGGCCAGGACGCGCGAGCTCGCGCAAGCGGTCCTGGCCGCGTACCGCTAGGCCGTCCTCTTCACCCGACGCGCTCATGGGTGCTACCATTTCTCGGCTGACCCTGGTTGGCACACGAAGGAGTCCGACACATGACGACCGAATCCCGCCCGCCCGTCGCTCCGGGTGAGGCCGCGCCCGACTTCACCCTCCCGGCCGCTGACCGGCCGGAGACCGTCTCGCTGGGCGACTACCGGGGCCGCAGCCCCGTCTTCCTCGCCCTGTTCGTCGGGCTCTGGTGCCCGTTCTGCCGGCGCTCGATCGCGCAGATGGGCAAGGTCGAGAGCAAGCTCAAGGCGCTCGGCGTGGAGACGCTCGGGGTCGTGGCCACCGCGCCCGAGAACGCCCGGCTCTACTTCAAGTTCCGGCCGACCCGCCTGCGCCTGGCTTCCGACCCCGAGCTGACCACCCACCGCGCGTACCGCCTGCCGAAGCCGGCGCCGACCCCGGAGTTCATGAAGGAGATGGAAACGATACGGATCAATCCCTACGGCGAGTTCCCCGAGCCGCTGCCCGTCATGGAGGCCGCCGCGACCCTGACCAAGCAGGACGGCTACACGGGGAACGACACGGACCAGGCCGACGTGGAGCGCCAGTGGCCCCAGCTCAAGGGCCAGTTCCTGATCGACCGCGACGGTATCGTCCGCTGGGCCAACGTGGAGTGCGCCACCGAAGGCTTGGCGGGCGTCGGCAAGTTCCCCTCGGATGAGGAGATCCTCACCGCCGCCCGCGCCCTGCCGCGCTAGCGGGTCTGCTTGTCGTGCTTCTGGTTGTAGATCCGCTCGCTCTGCACGTCCTGCGCGTGCTCGAGCCGTGCCTTCTCCTTGGCCGTGACCTTGCCGTCGGCCTGGGCCTTGGTCTCGAGCTTCTCGACGTGCTGCTGGCCCCGCTCGAGCTTCCTGGTCTCGCGGGGGGTCAGCGCGCCGGACTTTACGCCCTGGTCGATCCGCTGCTCCTGGCGCTCCTGCCGGCGATCCACGCGTGTCTCCTGCGCGATGGCCGGAGCGGCGATGGCGAGCGCGACGATCCCGATGACGCCGACTTTGACAACGTGCATTGGACTCCTCCTGGTGACGGGGGTTGGGCCGGAACCGGCCCTATCAGCTATTGACCGTCAGACGGATTTTTGTCCCTGGGTGCTTACACGTCGCGGGTCAGGCCGTGCGGGTCTTGAAAAACGAGCTCTTGAGCGCGATCTTGTCGCCCGCGAACGTGAAGAGGTCGCAGCCGTCGACCTCGACCGTCTTCCCCTCGGCGGTGGTGCCGGTGAAGCGCCACTCGGAGACGCCGCGGTCGCCGACGATGAAGTGGCGCGCCTCCGCGAACCGCGCGTCCGGGAACACCTCGAACACCCGCGCGAACGCCTGGCGCACGCGCTCGCGGCCGGCGTGGCGCGTGCCGCAGGCCTCGGGGCCCGCGGTGGACTCGTAGACGCAGTCCGCGGCCATGAAGGTCATCAGCAAATCGGCGTCGTGACGGTTCCAGCCCTTGTCGAAGAACGCTTGCAGATCGTTGGTGGTCATCATGGGCGTGAGGATCGCGCGGGCCGCGTCGCGCCGTCAATGCCCCATACATCTGGTAGCGCGCGTGGCCGCGTACCATGTATGGCGTTCGTGATGCCGTCCTCCCCCATACATCTATGCGACCATCCGGAGCGGCCCCACATCTTGCGTCCCCGTCGGAGGATTTCATGACCATTCGCATCGCCGCCATCGAGGTCGGGCACTGGCACGCCGTGCACGATGCCGCCTATCTCCGCCATCTCACCGCGATGCCCGACGTGGTCCTGGTCGGCGTGCAGGACAGTGACGCCGCGCTGGCGAGGAAGCGCGCGGCGGAGGCGGGCAACCCGCCGACCTTCACCGACTACCCCCAGATGCTGGCGGAGACGCGGCCCGACTTCGTGCTGGGCCTGGGGCGCCACCGGCAGATGGCAAAGATCGCCCACGATCTGCTCGACCGGGGCCTGCCCTTCATGATGGAGAAGCCCATGGGGATCAGCGCCACGGAGGTGCAGTCCATCGCGGAGAAAGCCACGCGCGTGAAGGGCTACGCCGCCGTGCCGCTCTTCCAGCGCTACCAGCCCTTCGCCGTCCGCGCCCGCCAGCTCCTGGCCGAGGGGCGCTTCGGCCCGGTCTCCCACATCTATGTCCGCATCAACCGGCCCGCGCCGGCGCGCTACCCGGCGTGGGACTCGGCGTGGATGCTCGACCCGGCCGAGGCGGGCGGGGGCTGCCTCCGCAACCTGGGCTCACACGGCCTCGACATGTTCCTGCACCTGACCGGCGAGGACGCGCACGTAACCGGCGCCCAGATCAGCACCCGCGCCCACAGCCAGCGCGTGGAGGACTACGCCTCGGTGCTGCTCCGCTCGGCCACCGGGATCCTGGGCACCGTCGAGGTCGGCAACGGCTTCCCGCGCGTGGGCACCGACGGCGAGTGGAAGATCGCCGGGCGCGACGCCATCCTCACGCTGAAGGACAGTGTGCTGAAGCTGGCCACCACCCAGGGCGACGAGACCACGCCGTGCCCGGACAGCGAGGCGCGCTACTTCGTGGCGATCCGCGACGCGCTGGACTCCTGGCAGCGGGGCGCGGCGCCCCCGATCAGCGTGCACGACTGCCTGCGCGCGGTGCGGCTCATCGACCAGGCCTACGCGCTCGCGAAATAGAAGCTCCCCGCTCCCGAATCCGGAACCCGCCCCCCTGCATCATAGTTGTGTGTGGGGAGGGTGGAAAATGACGACCCGGAAGATTCTCCTCGGAGTGCTGCTTGCCGCCGGCGTGGCCGGCCTCTTCAGCGCCTGCAGCACCATGCCGCAGGGCCCGACCTACACCGACGCCGAGCTCCGGGCCATCTGCGAGCGCCGGGGCGGCTGGTGGCGGGGCGAGCTGATCGCGGGCTACTGCGAGTTCCAGTCCGCTTCACTCGCCCCCTGATCGCAGCCCGGATCGGCCTCGGGCAGACGGCGTCCGGGCGGCGGGGCCGAGCGCGCGAATGATCTCCCTCGCCATCAGCCTGCCTCGCAGCGCGAGCGCCCGCTTCGCCGTCGCCGCCCGCGCGGCCGCGGGCCAGCCGAAGTAGCCGGGGCCGCCCGGCGCGATCTCCTCGAAGCGCCGCGCCCCCTTGCGAAGCGCGGCCCGGAAGTCCACCCACACCGGCGGCAGCCGCCGGGCCGCCGCGCGACGCACCAGGTCCGGCCGCCGGGCCAGCACCAGCGCGGTCTCGAGCTCGCCCGCGTGCCACTCGCCCTTCGGGTTCGGGCAGAGCGACTGCCGGAGGACGCGCGGATCGAGCATGGCCGCCCGGCTCCGAGCCTCCGGACTGAAGCCCGCGAACAGGATGCGGAGCCGTCGGTCGCCTCGCGTGAGCGCCCGCTTCGCCTCGGCCATCGCCCGCACGTGGGCCGGATCGGCCTGGTAGTTCGCGAGCACGAAACGCCGGAACCCGCGGCGGGCCAGGCTGCCGATCACCTCCACGATGACGCGCCTCAACGTCCCGTGCGAGAGCGAGACGGTGCCGGGCCAGGTCAGAGCGAGCGGGCTCGCGCCGTACGGGAGCGCCGGGGCGAGGACCACCCGATACCCCGCGCGTTGGAGATGCGGCGCCACATGACACGCCAGCTCCTCCGCGCCCAGCCAGTCCACCAGCAGCGGCAGGTGCGGGCCGTGCTGCTCGACGGCGCCCAGCGGGAGGATGACGATGGCCCGCTCGTCCCGGGCCAGGCGCGCCGGTGCACTCGGCCAGGCGAATCATCAGGTGGCCTGCCTGACGCCGCTACTTCTTTAGCGTCTTCTTCCTAGGTAGCACCTTGAGGGCATCTTCGCAGGCCTGGAGGGTCTTGGCCACGTCGGCGTCGGTGTGGGCGAGGGACATGTACATCTTCTGGGTGTTCTTCACCACGCCGCGCTTGATCAGCTCGGTGGTGAAGGCCCGGGCCAGCCCGCCGTCGGCTTTCTGGAGCGAGCGGTAGTCGGTGACGGGCTCGCTGGTGAAGAGGATGTCGAAGACCACGGGCTCGCCCACCACCTGGGCCGGGAGGCCTGACTTCTGGGCCAGCTCGGCGAGGCCGGCCATCAGGCGCCGGCCGGTGCCGTGCAGGGTCTCGTAGGCGCCGGGCTTGCGCAGCTCGGCCAGGGTGGCGAGGCCCGCGACGGCCGCGATGGGGTTGCCGTTGAGCGTGCCGGATTGCGCGATGAACTCGCCCTTGCCGTCCCGCGCCGGATCGAAGGGCTGCATCAGGTCGGCGGAGGCGCAGACCGCGGCGAGCGGGAAGCCGCCGCCCACGATCTTGCCGACGCAGGCGATGTCCGGGACGACGCCGTAGTACTGCTGGGCGCCGCCGTAGGCCAGGCGGAAACCGGTGACGACCTCGTCGAAGACCAGCAGGATGCCGTGGCGCCGCGTGATCGCGCGCAGGCCCTGGAGGAAGCCGGGCTGGGGCGGGATCAGCCGCTGGAAGGGCTCGATGATCACCGCGGCCAGCTCGTCGGCGTGAGTGGCCACGATGCCTTCCACGGTGGCGAGGTCGTTGTAGGGCGCGATGAGGACGTCGGCCTCGATGGCGTGCGGGATGCCGGAGGAGTCGGGCACCGGCGCGGGGAAGGCCTTCGGGGACCTCGGGGTCGAGCTCATCATCGAGTAGTCGTGGGAGCCGTGGTAGCCACCCTCGAACTTGAGGATCTTGTCGCGCTGCCGCGCGGTCCGCGCCACCCGCAGGGCGAAGAAGGTGGCCTCCGAGCCCGTCGAGGTGAAGCGCACCTGCTCGGCGCACGGCACCGCGCGGCAGATCTCCTCGGCCAGCTCGATGACCGGCTCGGTCACCATGAAGTAGGTGGTGCCGCCCTCGAGCTGCTCGCGCACCGCGGCGACCACCGCGGGATGGGCGTGCCCCAGCACCATCGGCCCCGAGGCCATCACGTAGTCGATGTACTCGCGCCCGCTCACGTCGTAGATCTTCGAGCCCTTCCCGTGCTTGACGACGAAGCCCACGTCATCGGCGTAGCGGGACGACCCGAGCACGCCGCCGGGCAGGCGCCGGCGCGCGCGTTCGAGCAGCTTGGTCTCTTCGGCGGATCGGCGCTTCGTCGTGTCGGTCATGGTGAGGCCCTCAGGGTTGGGAGAAGCGCTGCGCGTTGCCCATGTGCGGCCAGGCGTACGCCTGCACGTTGGCCAGCATCTGGCGGATGTGGTTGCGGTCGTGATGGACCCATTCGTGGAGCAGATCGGACACGGTCAGGAAGCCGACCTTTGGATGTTGCCCGCCGCGCGACAGATCCGCCGCCGACAGCCCGGCCACCTGCGCGACGCTGACGCTCCGGAGCTGGAGGAATTCGTGATAGAGCGCCGGCCAGTCGCGCTCGCAATCCTTCCGGGCGCGCGCGACCGCGGCCTGGTCCCAGCCCTCGAGCTGCGGGCTCTCCTCGCTCTTCAGGATGATGCGGATACGGCCGGAGAACCCGCGCCGCTCGGTCTCGATGAGATGGCCGAGCACCTCCTTGACGCACCACTCCCCCTCCGCCGGGTGGAACTCGAGCACCGGGACGGGCAGCGCGGCCAGCTCCGCGTGGATCGTCGCGGCCGCGGACTGCAGCAGCGCGGCGGCGGCCGGCGGGTGAAGAGGCGCGGGCGTCATCTGAGCGCGGGCAGAAATGTCGGAATGTAAGACCTGGCCCCGTGGCTAGTCGCGGATCACCAGCTCCGCCACCGGCACGCCCGCCTGGAACTTCCGGACCAGCTCGTCGGGGTCGAACTCGACGCCGATCGGGTTGCGGTCGAAGGCGGGGGAGAGCATCCAGGCCTGCCCTTCCTCGGCGGTGGCGAAGTTGTCGATCTGCAGCTCCACCCGGTTGCCGTCGGGGTCGACGTAATACATGGAGGTCGTCGGCCCATGGTTGATGGAGCGGAACGGACGGATGCCCCGCGCGGCGAGCCGCTCGTAGTTGTCGAGCAGCTCGCCCATGGAGGCGAACGTGAACGCGACGTGATGGAGGCCGGGCTGGTCGGTGGCCCGGTACCGGAGGTCGCCCCCCTCCAGGTCCCGGTGGGCCAGAGGCCCCAGGTCCAGGAAGGCCACGCGATGGTGCTCGTCGTCGTAGGTCACGAAGGACAGGCGGTCGTTCCCCCAGATCACCCGCCCGTCGAGCACGGCGCAGTACCAGTCCCGCATCTCGGCCAGGCGGTTGGTCTGGAACACTACGTGGGCAAGCTTCGTCGGAGGCATCGTCTCCACTCCTACTGCAGCGGGGAGAACGCCGAGGGCATGACGATCTTGCTCGACTGCGCGAGCAGCTCGTCGCCGCCGCCGGCCGGCGGCCAGATGCCGGCCTTGCGCGCCTGCTCCCGGACGGCCAGCCGCTGGTCCATGCTCTTGTACCCCCAGATGTGGATGAACCGGTTCGCCGCGCCGAACTCGACCCCGCCGGCGAGCACCACCGGCGAGAGCTTCGCCCGCTCGCCGATGCTCCCCTCCCAGCGCTTCATCACGCCGGGCAGCGAGCCCGCCATGAGGCTGTAGCGCCGGATCTCGAAGATGGGGCCCAGCGTGCCCGGCGTGATGTCGGGGAGGAACGGGAACGGGTTCACGACCTCGACGTCCTGATCGACGACGAACTCGCGAATCTTGGGCGGCCAGTTCGCATCCTTGGCCGCCTCGGCCCGGATGCGGGCGCGCTCGGCGAGATCCTTGTAGCCCCACACGTGGATGATCTCGTTGAGCGGGCCGACCTCGGTGTGCCAGAAGGCGGCGAGCGGCGAGTACTTCTTCCGGTACTCGTAGGCCTCGGCGTAGCGCTTCTCCACCTCGGCGAGGCTGCGGGGCTTCAGGGTGTAGGTCCGGAACTCGTAGATCATCGACGATCTCCTTTTCGGGCCCGCTTGAGATACTTCCGGAACGGCTTCCAGTAATACTCGCTCCAGCCACGGGTGATGCTGGCCGCGTTCGCGTCCGGCACGTTCACGTGGGTCATCGCGATCCGCCCGCCGCCCGCCACGCGGCTGAAGACCAGCACCAGGGTCGAGTCCAGATCGCGCTTCCTCCAGTTCGATCCGCGCCAGGATTGCACGATGAGCCGGCCCGGCACGATCGCGAGGTTCTGTCCGTGCAGATGGCCTCCGTGCGCGGTGAACGCTCCGCCGACCCGGCGGCTCATCACCGCCCGGGCCCCGGTGGCCGCGGACTGCTCGCGGCTGCTCAGGTAGACGTCGAACAGCCGCCGGGGAGCGGCGCGAAACGTTACCGCCTGCGGGATCGTCTTCGCCACGCGGGAAGTCTGCGCCCCAATTCCGGAGACGTCAAGCCGCGGTCGGTGCTAGGGTGTGGCCGATCATGACCACCGCAACGGCGCGGTTCGGCATCGTATTCCTGCCCGAGTCGCTCACCGGTTTCGGCGAGCTGTGTCGCGAGGCGGAGGCCGGCGGCTTCGACTGGCTCGGCGTGGCCGACTCGCAGTCGGTCTTCCGCGAGCTCTACGTCGCTTTGACGCTGGCCGCGCTCAATACCCGGCGCGTGAAGCTCGGCCCCCTCGTCACCAATCCGCAGACCCGGCACCTGGTGGTCACCGCGAGCGCCATCGCCAGCGTGGACGAGCTGGCGGGCGGGCGCGCCGTCCTCGGCCTGGGCTCGGGCGACAGCGCGATCTACACGATCGGCGCGCCGCCCGCCACGGTGGCCGGGCTCGAGGACTCGATCGTGACGCTCGGCCGGCTGACCGCGGGCGAGCTGGTGGACCGCGGGGGGCGGCCCTGGCGCGTGCACCGCTCGACGCGCCGCGTGCCGATCTACCTGGCCGCCGAGGGGCCGCGCACGCTCGAGCTGGCCGGGCGCGTGGCCGACGGGGTGATCTGCGGCCTGGGCCTGACCCCGGAGGTGATCGCGCTGTCGCTCGCCGCGATCGAGCGCGGCGCGCGCGCGGCGGGGCGCACGCTGGACGACGTCGACGTCTGGTGGTTCGCCAAGACCAGCCTGGCCGACACGCGGGCCGCCGCGATCGAGCCGATCAAGATGGCGCTGGCCGCCAGCGCCAACCACGCTTTCCGCTTCACGCTCGAGGGCAAGGGCGTGCCGCCCGACCTGCACGAGAAGATCCGGGCGCTGCAACGCGAGTACAACGCCCACCACCACGAGATCGCGGGGGCCGCGAACGCGAGCCTGCCCGACCGGTGGGACCTCACCGAGTTCCTGGTGGACCGCTTCGCGGTCGCGGGCACGCCCGCCGACTGCGTGGCCCAGCTCCGGCGCGCGATGGGCGCGGGGGCGCGGCAGTTCATGATCACCGGCTTCGTGCCGGATCCGCGCGCCTTCATGCGCCGGTGGATGAAGGAGGTCGCCGGCGTTCTTTGATCCTCGCCGCGTTCCGCGTCCGCAGCTTCCGCTTCCAGTGGCCCGCCGATCTCCTCACCTCCTGGGCCTTCGAGATGGAAACGCTCATCCTGGGCTGGTACGTGATGGTGCAGACCGGCTCGGTGCTGCTACTCACCCTCTTCGGCTCGGCCCAGTTCCTCGGCACGCTCGCCGCGCCCATGTTCGGCGTGCTGGGCGACCGGGTGGGCGGCCGCCTCATGCTCTGCGCGATGCGCGCGATCTACGCCACGCTCGCGGTGACCGTGATGCTCCTGGCCTTCACCGGGGGGCTGACACCCGCCTGGGCCATCGCGCTGGCCGCGCTCAACGGCATCGTGCGCCCGAACGACCAGGTGATGCGCAATGCCCTGATCGGCGAGACGATTCCGCCCGACCACCTGATGGGGGCGCTCGGCATGTCGCGGGCCACCATGGATTCCGCGCGGGTCGGCGGGGCGCTGGTGGGCGCCGGGCTGTCCACGATGCTGGGGATCGGCCTCACGTACGTGTTCGTGACGGCGTTCTACCTGGCGAGCCTGGCGCTCACGTTCGGGGTGGCGCGGGCACGCCCGGTGCCGGATCCGGGGGCCGCTTCACCCTACCCGCTCCCCCTCGGGGGGCAGCGGGAGGCCTCGGGGTGGCGGGAGCTGAAGGATGGGGTCGCGCACATCCTGAGCCGGCCGCAGCTCCTGGCGCCGATGTGGCTCGCGTTCCTGATCAACCTCACCGCGTACCCGGCCTCGGGCGGTCTGCTGCCCTACATCGCGCAGCGCGTGTACCAGGTGGACGCGACCGGGCTGGGCTGGCTGGCCGCCGCGTTCTCGTTCGGGGCGCTGCTGGCCTCGATCGCGATGGTGGTCACCGGCGGGCCGAGCCACCCGGAGCGCTACACGCTCGTGCACACCGTACTCTGGTACGGGCTCCTGCTCGCCTTCGCCCACGTGCCGAGCCTGGGCGGAGGGCTGCTCGTGCTGCTGGCCGCGGGCTTCGTGCAGAGCGTCGCGATGATCTCGATGACCGCGACCCTGCTCACCGCCTCGGGCGAGGGCTTCCGCGCGCGGGTCATGGGCGTGCGCTCGCTCTGCGTCTACGGCCTGCCGATCGGGCTGATCGCCTCCGGCGCGCTGATCGAGCGGATCGGCTACCCGCTCACCGTCACCGCGCTGGCCGCGGTGGGGCTCGCCTTCACCGTGCTCATCGGCATCAAGTGGCGCGCGGCCATGTGGCGGCGCGCCCGCCCGGTCACGGCGTGAGGCCCCTCATACGGTGATGCCCCACACCGACTGGGCCACCAGCCCGATGAGGTAGCTGATCGCCACGGCCGCGGCGATGATGGCCAGGTTCAGCAGGATGCGCCGCTTGACGTTCATGCCGGAGAGGAACGCGAGGATCGTGGAGACGAGGACGATCACGGCGCCGGCCACCACCAGCGAGGGCAGCAGCGTCCGGGCGCCGAACAGCACCGGCAGGATCGGCACCACCGCACCGATCACGTAGCTGACCCCCACCCGCACGCCCGAGGCCAGCGGTGAGTCAGCGGATTCCTCCGCGGCCTCCGCCTCTCCGAGGAACCGGCGCCGTCGGACCTCGGTATCGCGGACCTCCACCTCGGAGCTGCCCGCGAGATAGGCGCCCGCCCCCATGGAGAGGGCGCCCGCGACGCCCACCATCATCCCGGCGATCAGCACGGTCGTCGTGTTGGCGAACGCGCCGAAGAAGCCGCTGACCGCCCCCAGGATCTCCACGAGGCCGTCGTTCAGTCCAAGGAAGATGTCGCGGACCCGCTGGGGGTTCATCTGGCGCTCGGAGTCCGCCATGACCACCGCGTCCTCGTGCTTGAACTCGTCCTCCAGGATGCCCCGGACGGCCTGGCCGAGGGGCCCACCCTCGTACTGTTTCCACACCGCCAGGTACTTCCGGACCCCGAAGACCTCGATGGCCTCCAGGATCAGGTGAATGGCCGGCGCCCCGAAGAGCCGCGAGAGGCCCACCAGGAGCGCGAGCTTGGCGCGCCGCGGAAGATCGAGCTTCGCGAACTTCAGGCCGAAGAACTCCTGCCAGAACCCGTAGTGGCGCGTCTCGATCGGAATGAGCTGATCGAGGATCGCCTGGAGGCCGGGGGGAGCCACCCGCTGCAGGGACCGGTAGAGCGTGAGATCGAACAGCTCGTCCAGGACCAGCCGTCGGCCCAGCCTGGCGTCGAGGCCATGTTATAAACTCCGGCGCACCGGTAACCCAGCGTGGGGAGGGACTCATGAAATTCACCTGGTTCAATCTGATGCCCTGGCCGTACCTGCCCGACGACTTCCGCGAGAAGAACCGCTCGGTCTGGGTGGATATTCCCAGTAAGCTCTACGATCCGAAGAAGGGCCACTTCGTCTACCACCAGTACATGGACCAGCTCGAGTACGCGGAGACGCTCGGCTTCGACGGCATCGGCTGCAACGAGCACCACCAGAACGGCTACGGGCTCATGCCCTCCCCGAACCTGATCGCGGCCGGCCTGGCGCGGCGGACCTCCCGTGCGGCCATCTGCGTGATCGGTAACTCGATCGCGGGCTACAACCCGCCGATCCGCGTGGCCGAGGAGTTCGCCATGCTCGACGTCATCTCGGGCGGGCGCCTCGTCGCCGGCTTCCCGGTCGGCACGCCGATGGACACCAACTTCTGCTACGGCCAGATCCCCGCGCTGACCCGCGACAAGTACAAGGAAGCCCACGACATGATCATGAAGGCGTGGGCGGAGGACGAGCCCTTCGCCTTCGACGGCAAGTACAATCAGCTCCGCTGGGTGAACTGCTGGCCCAAGCCGATTCAGAAGCCGCACCCGCCCATCTACATCCCGGGCGGCGGCTCGATCGAGACGTGGGACTTCTGCCTCGACTACGACTACAACTACTCGTATCTGTCCTTCTACGGCTACGTGCGCGGCAAGTCGCTGCTCGAAGGCTACTGGGACCGCGTGGCCAAGCGCGGCAAGGACGACTCGCCCTACCGCGCCGCCTTCGCCCAGATCATCTGCGTGGCCGACACCGACGCGGAGGCCGAGGAGCTCTACGCGGAGCACTGCCTCTACTTCTTCAACCGGTGCCTCCACGTCTTCCCGCCCTTCGCGGACCCGCCGGGCTACCGCACCGTGAACACGATCAAGTACGGCGCGCTCTCGCAGCTCCGCCTCGAGGCGCAGAAGCTGATGGCCAACCTCACCTGGAAGCAGCTCGTGGACGAGCGCTTCATCATCGCGGGCAGCCCCGAGACGGTGCGCCAGCAGCTCGAGGAGTGCATCAAGGGCCTGCGGATCGGGCACCTCTTCTGCCTGCTCCACACCGGCAATATGCCGGACTGGAAGACGCGGCACTCGACCAAGCTCTTCGCCGAGAAGGTCATGCCGCATCTCCGCAACCTGTGGCCCGACTGGAAGCACGACGACCGCTGGTGGATCCACCCGATGGAGGACCGCCTCCATCCCGAGGAGATGCAGCCCGGGGCGGAGAAGCCGGGGCAGGTGTGGCCGAGATGAAGACGCGGACCATCGAGACGAAGAAGGGCGCGCGTTGCCGCGTGCTCGAGGCGGGCAGCGGCATGCCGCTCGTGTTCTTCCACGGCGCGGGCGGCCTGCTCGCCGACAACCCGTTCCTCGACCAGCTCGCGGCGCGCTATCACGTCTTCGCCCCCGAGCTCCCCGGCTACGGCGACTCCACCGGCGAGGAGCTGCTGGAGGACATGCTCGACTTCACGCTCCACGGCTGGGACGTGGTCTCGGCCCTCGGCCTCACCAAGCCGCACCTGGTCGGCCACTCGATGGGCGGCATGATCGCCGCCGAGATGGCCGCGATCGCGCCCGGCGATCTCGACCGACTGGTGCTCGTGGCCGCGGCGGGGCTCTGGATCGAGGAGCACCCGATCCCCGACATCTTCGCCCTCCTCCCCGGCCAGCTCATCGAGCTGCTCTTCCAGGATCCCGTCCGAGGCCAGGCGCTGCTCACCGGCGGCGCGGACTTCTCGGACATGGAGGTCTTCAAGGAATTCTACCTGGGCCAGCAGCGGCGGCTGGCGATGGCGGGCAAGATCCTCTTCCCGATCCCGAACCGCCGGGTGTTGAAGCGCCTCTACCGGGCGACCGCGAAGACCCTGGTCCTCTGGGGCGGGTCGGACAAGCTGATCGTCCCGGCCTATGCCGAGCGCTGGGGCCGGCTGATCCCCGGCGCGACCGTCGAGGTCGTTCCCGAGGCCGGGCACATGCTGCCGTACGAGCAGCCGGCCGCCTTCGTCGGCGCCGTCTCCCGATTCCTCGGATGAGCGAGCGCCAGGGCGACGGCTGGATCGGCCGGCCGCTCAAGCGACGCGAAGACCACCGGCTCCTGACCGGCGCGGGCGCTTTCGTGGACGACATGACGCCGCCGGGCTGCGCCTACGTGGCTCTGCTCCGCTCCCCGCACGCTCACGCCCGCATCGCCAACCTCGACGTGGAGGCGGCACGGCGCGATCCGCGCACCCTGCTGGTCGTCACCGGCAAGGACGTGGCGCATCTCGCCCCCATGCCGGTGAACCGGCTGGTGCCCGACATGCGCGTGCCGCCGCATCCCATCCTGGCCGAGAGCCAGGTCCACGCGGTCGGCATGCCGGTGGCCGCGGTGGTGGCCGAGGACGTCTACGCGGCCTACGACGCGCTCGATCTCATCAGCGTGGACTACGAGCCCCTGCCTGGCCTGCCCGAGCCGGAGGCGGCCCTGGCCCCTGGCGCGCCGCTGCTCTTCTCCGGCATCGACGGCAACCGCGCGCTCACGCGCAACCTCCGCGAGGGCGACGCGGCGGGCGCCTTCGCGGCCGCGGCCCACGTCGTGCCGCTGCGCGTGGCGCAGAACCGGATCTCCGCGGTGGCGATGGAGCCGCGCTCGGTCCTGGCCAGCTTCGACCGTTTCAGCGGCGAGCTGACCATGTGGGTGTCCTGCCAGGCCCCCTTCCGCATCCGCGGCGAGGTCGCGCGGCTGCTCGAGCTGGCGGAGAGCCGCGTGCGCGTCATCGCCCCCGACGTGGGCGGCGGGTTCGGGGTCAAGACCGGCCCCTACCGCGAGGACGTGCTGCTGGCCTGGCTGACGCGGCAGCTCGGCCGCCCCGTCAAGTGGGTGGCCACCCGCCGCGAGGACCAGGTCACCACCAACCAGGCGCGCGGCTCGGTCTGCGAGGGCGAGCTGGCGCTGGACGCGGGCGGGCGCATCACCGGGCTCCGCGCGACGATCACCGCGCCGCTCGGGGCTCACCTCATGAACGCGGCCGCGGGCTCGCCGTGGAACCACGCGCGGTGCCTGCCCGGCGCCTACGTGGTCCCGAGCTGCGACATCACGGTCAACGGCGCGCTCACCACCACCGCGCCGGTCTCGGCCTATCGCGGCGCGGGCCGGCCGGAGGCGTGCTTCTTCATCGAGCGGCTGATGGACACTGCGGCCCGCGCGATGCAGCTCGACCCGGCGGAGCTGCGGCGGCGCAACTTCATCGCGGCCAACCGGTTCCCCTACAAGACCATCACCGGCCAGGTCTACGACTCGGGCGATTACCCGCAGGCGCTGGACCGCGCGCTGAAGGCCGCCGACTACGACGGCCTCCGGCACCGCCAGGCCGAGCGGCGCGCGAAGGGCGAGCTCGTCGGGGTGGGGCTCGCCTCCTACGTGGAGCCCTGCGCGCTCGGCTGGGAGAGCGGCAGCATCCGCGTGGAGCGCTCCGGTAAGGTCACCGCCATCACCGGCTCGAGCGCCCACGGCCAGGGCCACGAGACCACGTTCGCGCAGGTCGTGGCCGATCACCTGGGCGTCACGCCGGACGAGGTCACGGTGCTGCACGGCGACACGCGCTCCGGCCCCGAGGGCTTCGGCACCTTCGGCAGCCGCAGCGTGGCCCTGGGCGGCGGCGCGCTCGTGCGCACCTCGGTGGAAGTGCGCGACAAGGGCCGGCGCATCGCGGCCCGGCTGCTGGAGGCGGCGCCGGAGGACATCGTGCCCGTGCACGGCGGCTTCCAGGTAGCGGGCGTCCCGGGCAAGCGCGTGGCGTGGAAGGAGGTAGCCACCGCGGCCTACGCGGGCGGCCAGGCCCTGCCCCCGGGCGATACGCCGGGGCTCGAGGCCACCACGTACTTCCAGCCGGACGGGGAAGTCTGGAGCTTCGGCGCGGTGGTCTGCGGGCTCTCCATCGAGGCCGAGACCGGAGCGCTCCACCTCGAGAAGCTCGTCTGGGTGGACGACGCGGGGACGATCATCAATCCCCTCCTGGCCGAGGGCCAGCTCCTGGGCGCGCTGGCCCAGGGCCTGGGCCAGACCCTGATGGAGGCCATCGTCTACGACGCGGACGGGCAGTGCCTCACGACGACCCTGATGGACTACGCGATCCCGCGCGCCGCCGACATGCCCACCGTGCTCATCGAGAAGATGCACACCCCGTCGCCGCGCAACCCGCTCGGGGCCAAGGGCCTGGGCGAGGCCGGCTGCATCGCGATGCCGCCCGCGATGGTGAACGCGGCGGTGGACGCGCTCGCGCCGCTGGGCGTAAGCCACCTCGACATGCCGCTCACCCCCGAGCGCCTGCGCGCCGCGCTCACGGAGCGACGCTAGCGAACCGCCGCTGCACCGCGGCCGGGTACCACCGGCTGAACCAGACCGCGGCCGCGAACGCGGCGACCGACGCCACGACATCCACCCAGATCGGGACGGCCGCCACGTACTCCGCGAGGGCGTCCGCCGCCACCAGCACCGCGAAGGCTCCGGCCCACACCGTGGTGATGAGCCGGTTGGTCGTGTAGAAGATCGGCAGGGCCCAGATCGGCTCGGGCACCCGCTCCCGCGCATACTGCAGCGTGAACGGCCGGCCGATGGCCAGCGAGACCAGCGCGATGGCGAGCAGGCCCGCGTCGACCGCGAGCCGCACCGTGGCCACTGTCCAGGCCGGCGCGGCCAGCAGGGTGTAGGCGGTGAGCGCGCCGAACACCACGAGGCTGCCGACCTCGAGGATCTTGAGCGACTCGCCGCGCCGGATCATGCGGAGACATAGCAGCAAGGCGACGGCGACGGCGCCCACGAGACCGGCCAGCGGCGATTGCAGGCGCATCAGCGCGAAGAAGACCACGAACGGCGAGAGGCTCAGCAGGATGCTCATGACGTGCCTTTCTGCCGGGCGGCCTGCGGCTTCGGAGCCGCCACGTCCGAACGCGCGCCCGCCACGAGCAGCCGCATCGCCTCCTGCTGGATCGTCGGGAAGTCCGGCTTCTCGGGCAGCTTGCCGGCCAGGTGCAGCACCACCAGGCCGTGCATGGTGGCCCAGAAGACGTAGCCCAGGAGCTCCGGGTCGCCCGCGAAGATGCCGGCCTTGACGAGGGCCTCGAGCGCCGCGCTCATCATGTGGCGCGCCCGGGCACTGGCCCGGACCAGCTCCGGATAGCGATCCGGGTGAGGCTGGGAGAGGTCGAACATCAGGCGGTACGCGTCCGGATCGCCCAGGGCGAAGCGGATGTAGGCCTCGCCCATGGCCTGGCCGCCCGCACGCAGATCGCCGCGCGTCTTCCGGGCTGCCTCCTCGAGCGCGGAGGCGAACCGATCGAAGGCGGCCGCGCGCACCGCGGCGAGGATCTCCTCCTTGTTGCGGAAGTATCGGTAGGGCGTCATGGGGCTGCAGCCGAGGGCGTCGGCGAGCTGTCGCATGCTGACGCCGTCGACCCCCTGCTTGGCGAACCGCTTCTGCGCCACCGCGCACAGGCGCGCGCGGAAGGCGTCGACCTCGGCGCTGGACAGGTTCTTGGGCATGGTCTCAGGCGTCGAGCGGCAGCGCCCGCGGGAACTCGCGCACGTACTTGAGAAACCGGGCGAGGTGGCGGTCCGAGGCCACGAGCACCCGCGGCCGGAAGCGGATCGTGTCGAGCACGGGCGCGTCCTCCGCGATGAGCTGCCGCACGAAGGCGCCCAGCTCCGCCAGCCGCTCCGCCGCACCGGCCCGCCCCTGCCCCCCGTCCTGCCCCTGCCCAAGGTCGCGCACCCCGTAGACGTAGAAGCCCAGGGTGTGGCCGTGCGTGATGGGCGCGCCGCTGAAGAGCATGAACATGTGCTGATCGCCGACGGCCAGGTGCTGCGAGAAGGTGTTGACCCCGGTGATGCGGCCCTCCTGGACGACGACGGGCGATTCGATCCGGTACTCGATGCTATGCTCGCCCACGGTCACGGCGTCCGGATCGACCACGGGCAGGCCGTGGAGGGTGCGCAGATGCTGAAAATCGACCCCGTTCGACGTGGAGACCCAGGGATCGCTGGGGCGTGTCCCGCGGAAATGGGTCTCGTAGATCAGCTCGCGCTCCTCCGCGCCGGGAATGCCCGGCACCGCGAAGGTCGGCGCCTCGCCGTTGAACGCCCAGATGAGCCCCCACGCCTCCGCGCTCGGGTAGGTCGGGATGCGGGCACCCGGCGGAATCTTGTCGCCGGCCGGGATGTCCACGCACGTCCCGGCGCAGTCGAACGTCCAGTGGTGGTAGGCGCAGCGGATCTGGCCTTCCACCACCTGGCCCACCGAGAGATCCGCGCCCAGGTGGGGGCAGTAGGCGCCCTGCACCACCGCCCGGCCGGCGGGATCCCGGTAGAGGATCACCCGGGTGCCGAGGAAGTCCCGGCCGACGACCTGGCCGCGCTTCACGTCGTCGGCCAGGGCCAGGGGGAACCAGGACTGGTGAAAGCCCGCCGTCGCTTCGTCCTGCTGCCGTCGCTCCAGGGTGAGGGTCATGTCGGCCTCCTTGGATAGACACCGTACATTTACACTGTAAACACGTCAAGGAGAATCTTCCCATGCGCTCCATCGACATCCACGCGCACGTGGTGCCTCGGGCGGTCTGGCAGGCCGCGGAGGCCGGCCGGGAGTGGTACGGCTTCCGTCACCAGGGCGGCGACGGTCTCGGCACCTTCCTGGGCGGCCACGGCAAGCGCACCGGCTTCACCTCCCCCAAGGTGCGCTTCACGATCGAGGAGCGCCTGGCCGACATGGACGCACAGGGCGTGGACGTGCAGGTGCTCTCCATCCACACCCCGTTCTTCGGCTACCACCTGGACACGGCGCAGGGCCGCGCGCTGGCGCGCGAGGTCAACGACGAGATCGCGGCGATGACCCGGCAGTGGCCCACCCGCTTCGCCGGCCTCGCCACCCTGCCCATGCAGGACACGAAGGCGGCGATCGAGGAGCTGGAGCGCGCGGTGACCGGGCTCGGGCTCAAGGGCGCCGAGCTCGACACGATCGTGAACGGGGAGAACTGGGACGCGCCGCGCTTCCTGCCCTTCTTCAAGGCCGCCGAGGCCATGGGCGCGGTGCTCTTCTACCACCCGCAGCCGCAGCACAACTTCCTGACGGAGCGCACCACGCGCTACGGGCTCTTCAATAGCCTGGGCGTCATTCTCGAGGACGCCATCGTGGTCGCCATCCTGATCCTGGGCGGCATCATGGAGGCGTGCCCGAACCTCAAGGTATGCATCGCCCACGGGGGCGGGCCGGCCTGCTACGCGATGGGGCGCCTCGACCGGGGCTGGCAGGGCAACCCGGACGCGCGCCAGAGCATCCCGCGGCCGCCGAGCAGCTACCAGAAGCAGCTCTACTACGACACGGTGGTGGGCAGCGAGGCCGCGCTCCGCTTCCTGATCGACCAGGTGGGCATCGAGCGCGTGGTGCTCGGCAGCGACTGGCCCTTCGTGCCCTGGCATCCCTCGCCGGTCACGTGGGTCCAGGGGCTCGCGGCGTTGACTCCGGAGGAGAAGGAGAAGATCCTCTGGCGGAACCTCGAGTCGCTGCTGAAGCTCTAGGGAGGCCGGGATGCCGACGCGCCACGACTACGTGACCGTCGACGTGTTCACCGATCGCGCGTTCGCGGGCAACCCGCTCGCGGTGGTGACCGACGCGACCGGGCTTCGCCCCGAGGAGATGCAGGCGATCGCGGCCGAGTTCAACTACTCCGAGTCGACCTTCGTGCTCCCGCCCGAGGATCCGACCCATACCGCGCGGGTCCGGATCTTCACCCGGCAGAACGAGATCCCGTTCGCGGGCCACCCGAACGTCGGAACCGCATTCACGCTGGCGCGCCTGGCCGAGCGGAGGGGCCAGACGCTGGGCCCGACCCTCCTCTTCGAGGAGGGGGCCGGCCTCGTGCCGGTCGACCTCATGCGCGATGGCGACGCGCGCGTGATCGGCGCGACGCTCACCGCCCCGCAGCCGCTCACCCTCGACCAGCAGATTCCGCCGGCGGTCGTGGCCCGGTGCGTCGGCCTCGACGTGTCCGCGGTGCTCACCGCGCGTCACGCGCCGGTCGTGGCCTCCGTGGGACTACCGTTCCTGATCGCGGAGGTCTCGCCCGAGGCGATCGGCCGGGCGCGGCCGGAGGTGGCCGCGTTCGCCGACGCGGCCCGGCGCTTCCCGTTCGCGACCGGCCGTTTCCCCATCCACATCTACGCGCGCACGCCGGACCGGCGCGACGGCGCCGATCTGCGGGCCCGGATGTTCTCGCCGCTCGGCGGCACCATGGAAGACCCCGCCACCGGCAGCGCCAACGGCGCCTTGATCGCGCTGCTGGCGAGCCTCGAGGCGACCGCGGACGGCGGCCTCGCGCTGGACGTGCTCCAGGGCGTGGAGATGGGCCGCCCGAGCCTCCTGACCACCAGCGCGGAGAAGAAGGCCGGCGCGGTCACCCGCGTCCGGGTCGGCGGGCGCTGCGCCCCCGTGATGGAAGGGACGCTGACCCTTACTTGAACACCCCCGCGCGGTCGAGCTCCATCAGCGCCTGCGCGCCGGTGCTGAACGTGGGCCCGCCGCCCGGGACCGCGGCGGACTGGATAGCCTCCAGCAGCTCTCGCTTGGTGGCGCCGTGGTCGATGGCCCGCCGCATGTGGGCGATCACGCCCTCCTTCCGGCCGCGGAAGGCGAGGATGCCGATGATGACCATCTCCCGATACTTGACCGAGAGCTCCTTGCCCTCCCCGATCGAAAGCACGCTCAGCGGCTGCCGGGCCTTGACGTACTCCGGATCCTCCTTGGCGACCCACTCCCAGAACGGGTAGCCATACGGGTTCTTCGTGCCGCTCGTGGAGCGCGGGGCCTTCGTGGGCTGGCGGCGTGTGCTCATCGTGGTCTCCTTCGCGGGTCGTGAGGCCTCAGGCGGCGAGTCCGAGCGCGCGACCGGTCTCGGTGGCAAAGCGCTCCAGCGCCGGCGGGTCCAGGGTGGGCTGCGGGCGCAGGATGAGCCGGTGCACGCCGGCGGCGGCGTAGGCTTCGATCGTGGCTCGGTCGGGCACGTCGTAGCCCGGCGGCGTCACGCTGATCTCGAGCGGGCCGAGCTCCTTCGGCCGGGGCGACGTCTTCGCCGCCTCCTGCAGCGCGCCCACCCGCTTGCGCGTCGTCTCCACGTCGAGGCCGAAGCCGTACCAGCCGTGGCCCTGGGTGACCGCGCGCCGATACGCCGGCGGCGTGCCGCCGCCCACCACGATCGGGATCGGCGTCTGCACCGGCCGCGGCATCGCCTGCACGCCCTCAAAGGTCACGTACGGGCCGTGGTGGGCGGGCTTCGGCTGCGTCCACACCGCGCGCATCGCGGCCAGGTAGTCGTCGGAGACGCGGCCACGCTCCTTGAACGGCGCGCCCACCGACCGCATCTCCGGTTCGCACCAGCCGACGCCCAGCCCGAAGATCAGCCGGCCGTTCGAGAGCACGTCGAGGGAGGCGAGCTGCTTGGCCAGCACCAGGGCCTGCCGCTGCGGCAGGATGATGACGCCGGTGCCGAGCCGGATGCGGGAGGTGTGGGCCGCCAGGTAGGTGAGCGCCACCACCGGATCGAGCAGCCGCATGTCGGGCGCCATCGGGCGCCCCGGAACCGGCGGGTCCGGCAGCACCACGTGATCCGCCACCCAGAGCGACTCGAAGCCGGCGGCCTCGGCGGCTCGGCCGATCCGCGCCGCCGCGTCCGGGTAGGCGCAGGTGTTCAGGTTGACGCCATGCAGGCCGTACTTCACCGGCCCGGCGCCTTCATGCCGGCCAGGCGCTCGATGATCGTGAAGACCACGCTGGTGTCCTGCTCGCCGAGCCCCGCGGCGAGCGCGGCCTGCTGGTAGTGCTGGGCCAGGGCCGAGAACGTCACCGGCACGTGGAGCTCCTTGGCGATGGTGTGGAAGGTTTCGAGATCCTTGTTCATCAGCGTCACCTTGAAGCCCGGCTCGAAGTCGCGCGGGATCAGGGCGCGCGGGATGCGCTCGAGGGCCTTGCTGCCGCCGCTGCTCGCCTTCACCACTTCGTAGATCGTCATCGGATCGAGCCCCGCCTTCACGCCCAGCACGAAGCCTTCCATCATCGCGGCGCTGTTCACACACGCCATCATGTTGTTGATGGCCTTGATGGTGTTGCCCGCGCCCGCCGGCCCCACGTGGAAGATGTTCGGGCCCATGGCGCGCAGCACCGGCCGCGCCTTCTCCAGCGCCGCCGCGTCGCCGCCCACCATGATGGCGAGCGTGGCCGCGCGCGCGCCGGTGACGCCGCCGCTGACCGGCGCCTCCAGGAAGTGCACGCCCCGCGCGCGGGCCACCGGCTCGATCTTGCGCGGGGTGGACGGCAGCACGCTGCTCAGGTCGATCAGGATGGTGCTCGGCTTGGCGCGCTCCACCAGGCCGCCCTTGTCGAGGTACATGGCCTCCACGTCGGGGGACGCGGGCAGCGAGGTCAGCACGACCTCGGAGGCGTCCACCGTCTCCTGCGCGGAGGCAGCCCGCTTGGCCCCGGCCTGGATCAAGTTCTCCATGGCCTTGGGGTTCATGTCGAACACCGTCATCGAGAAGCCGGCCTTCAGCACGTTGCCGGCCATCGGGTTGCCCATGTTCCCCACACCGATGAACCCTACGGAGAGAGCCATTGCGCGCCTCCTTTGGCGGGATTCGGGTCACAGCGAGAACCGACCGGGACGCGCCGAGCATAAACCTGCGCGACGGACGGATCAACGTGCGTTAGACTTCGCCCTAGTGCTACGAGAGTTCGCCCTCGAGCCGATCGGGCCCGTCTCCATCGAAGAGACGTCGGCGCAGAATCTCCTCAAGCTCTCCACCCACACCTACTGGCGTCGGGTCTGGCCGGCCGGGCTGGGGCTGGCCGCCTACATCACCGACCGCTTCGGGGCCGACGGCCTCCGGGACCGCCAGGTCCTGGACCTCGGCTGCGGGGTCGGCCTCATCGGCATCGTCTGCGGGCGCCTGGGAGCGCGCGTCACCTTCCTGGACCGGGAGGCGGCGGCCCTCGCCGCGGTCCGGCGCAACTGCCGGCGCAACGGCCTGGGCCCTGCCCAAACCATAGGCGGCGACTGGAACCATGGAGGGGAGCGCCTGGCCCCGGCCACCTACGACCTGGTGGTGGGCGGCGACGTGGTCTACGACGACGCGGAGTGGCCGGCTCTCGGCACGGGGCTGATGCGGACGCTGCGGCCGGGGGGCCTGGCGCTGCTGGCCGACCCGGGCTGGGTCCCGGGCGCCAAGCTGCGGGCGGCCTTCCGACGAAGTGGCTTCGCGGTCACCCGGGACCGCCGGACGGTGAGCTGGCCCCCCTGGCGGCCGACGCACCGGCAGGACAAGGTCATCAACATCTACACGCTCCGCCAAGCCTGAGAGCTTTTTCAGCGCCCCCCGCCCGACGCCAGCTCCTCTTCCACCAGCGTCGCCAGATCGTTCAGCGCCCGCACATCGTCGTCGCGTAGCTCGCGGGGGCGGCGGTCCACCAGGCAGAGGGTGCCCACCCGGCGGCCGAGGATCCGGATCGGCCGTCCCGCGTAGAAGCGGATCCGGATCTCCCCGGTCACCGCGGGGTTGTCCGCGAAGCGCGGGTCGGTGAGCGCGTCGGGGACGATGAACACGCGGTCGTCGTGGATGGCGTGCGCGCAGAACGAGACCTCCCGCGGCGTCTCCCGCAGGTCGATCCCCTGGTGGGACTTGAACCACAGGCGCTCGGCGTCCACCAGGCTCACCAGCGCGATCGGGACGTCGAAGACCCGCCGGGCCAGCCGGGTGATCCGGTCGAAGCGCTCCTCGGCGGGCGAGTCGAGCACGCCCGAAGCGCGCAGCGCGCGCAGGCGCGCGGCCTCGTCGGGCGGCTGCGGCGCGCGCATCCAGCGGCACGCCTGGCGGAGCGCCCACGCGCGGATCCGGGTGCGCGCGTAGAGGGTGGAGAACGGGGCGACGAGCCAGTCGGTGACCCCGGCCTCTACCCCGGCGGTCCGGTCGGTCTCCGCTTCGTCGGCGGCCACGACCACGATGGGCAGCGCCGCGGCGGCGCCTTCCGCGCTCGCGCGGAGCGCGCGGCAGACCTCGAGCGCGTCGCGGCCGCCGATGCGGCGCCCGAGCAGCAGCACGGACGGCGGGGCCGCGCGCGCGAGGGCGACGACGTCGGCGGCGTCCGCGGGGGTGACCGGGGTCAGGTCGTCGGCGTGCAGCGCCTCGAGGAGCTGCTCGCGGAGGGAGCCGGGGTCGAGCGCCACCAGCACCGACCGGGCGAGCAGCTCCCGCGGCGGGCTGGCTTCCGCGGCGACCGGCGCCGGGCGGTCGGGGCCGGGCACCACGCTGGTCGGGACCACGTCGAGCGCCTGGCCCTCGGCGGCGGCCGTGACCTCGAGGGCGTCCCCCGCCTGCCGGCGGGCCGCGGCCACGACCTGGTCGAGCGCCTCGTCGTCGCGCAGGGGGTCGTGATGGAAGAGCACGAGCCGCCGCGCGCCCGCGGCCCGGGCGGCCGCCACCACCGACTCCACTGGACTGTGCCCCCAGCCGACCTTCTCCCCGTACTCCGCGGCGGTGTACTGGGCGTCATGGATCAGCAGGTCGGCGCCGGCCAGGAACTCCACGTGGCGGCGGTCCTCGCCCGCGAGCGCGGAGGCGTCGCCTGAAGCGAGCGCGCGGCTGTGGGGCTCGTGGTCGGTGGCGTAGACGAGCACGACGCCGTCGGCCTCGAGGCGGTAGCCGAGCGTCAGCGCGGGGTGGTTGAGGTACCGCGCGGTCACGCGCACGTCCTCGATCGTGAAGGCACCCTCCACCAGATCGTGGAAGCGGACGGTCGCCGCGAACTGGTCGAGGCTCACCGGGAAGTACGCGTATTGCATCTGGCCGGCCAGGGTGTCGTGCACGGACTCCCGGAGCCCGCGCGGCGCGTAGACGTCCCACTCGTTGCCCTCGACGAAGAGCGGGGCGAAGAACGGGATGCCCTGGATATGGTCCCAATGCGTGTGGGTGATGAGGAGGTGGCCGCGCAGTCGGCCGGCCGGTCCTGGCACCCTCGAGGGCGTGGCCCAGGCCGTGGGCGCCGGTGCCGCAGTCGAGGACGAGAAGCGTGCCGGCGCGGGTCCGCACCTCCACGCACGACGTGTTCCCGCCGTACCGGATGGTGGTGGGCCCCGGCTTCGCGATCGATCCCCGTGTCCCCCAGAACCGGACGCGCATGGTGCCGGAAAATCTAGCACGCCCTCAGGGCGCGCGCTCGAAGGTGGCCAGCGTGCGGCGGAGGTCGTCGCCGCGCACGGTCCCGCCGTACTTCGCGAGCGCCTCCCGGACGACTTCCCGCGCCCGCGCGCGCTCGCCCTTCTCCCAGTGCGCCCACGCGATCCGGTCCCAGGTCTCGGCCAGCTTGTAGGGGCTCACGTCGGCCCCCCGCTCCTCGATCAGCCGCCGGCAGACCGCGATCGCCTCGTCGTGACGGCCGGCCGCCATCAGGAGCCGGCTCAGGTTCTGGGTCAGCCCCTGCGTCCGGTCCCCCGGCATGCAGTTGGCGCAGTTGTCGGTGCGCTGCCGATGCTGGAAGTGCCGCTCGAAGCCGAACTTGGCGAGCGGCAGGCGGTGCGGGTAGTCGTCCACGACCCAGTAGAGCAGGTCGATGGCGGTCGCCACCACGTGCTCATCGTCTGGATGATCCACGATGCCCTGGTAGGCGGCCTTGAAGAAGTGCCGCTCGCCCCGTCCATCGTCTCCGCGCGGGAATCCCTGCCAGGCCGCGAGCAGGTCGCCCACGTTGTCCACGCGATACGGGGTCTGCACCGCATCCCACCAGGACGGCCGCGGCGCCGCCGAGACGAAGGCGGCGATGAGTTCGCGCTGCTCGGCCTCACCCTGCGCCCGCTCCTCCTCGGCGCGGCGCCGCTCGCGCTCCTCGACCCGAGCGTGGACGACGTAGTAGGCGCCGCCCGCGAGCGCACCCACGACCACCACCGCGAGCGCCCGCCGCGCAAGCCGCCGGCGGCGCGCGGGCTCGGCGGCGGGGAGGAACCGGACCGCGCCGAGGATGAGGAGCAGCAGGAGGCCGGCGGCGGCCGCGTAGATCCAGCGCGGCAGGCTCGCGTCGCGGACCTGGAAGCGGTAGTTCCACGAGTGCACCCCACCGTCGTGGGTGTAGAGATCGCCGACGAGGCGGCCGTCGCGCCAGGCCGCGATCCAGAAGTAGTACTGCTCGTCGCCCACGCTGGGCGGCAGGGTCAGGGTCACCGCGGTGGCGGCCGTCGTTGCGCGCAGGACCTCCCGCTGGCGGTCCGGCTGGGAACAGGAGACCGCGGTCACGCTCACCCGGTACTCGGCGCCCGCCACGATCGGCTCCCACGCGAACTCGATCCGGGCCGTCGGCCCCCAGGAGTGGCGCGGCGTCTCAAACGTGGGCTGGGTCGCGCAGCTCGTGAGCATGCCTTCGAGCGCGCGGGCATTGTCGCCCGGGCGTGTCAGGTGGATGAGCCGGACCACGTCCACGGCGAGGCGCTCCGGCCCCCGCTCGGTGACCTCGAACCGGTGCTGGGCCTCGTAGTCGCCCGGGAAGCGGCGCGGGTTGGCCGGGTTCTCGTCGATGCTGACGTGCAGGCGGTACCGGCCGGGCTCGAGGCCCTCGAGCGCCCAGGCCCCCGGCCCCTCACCCCGCTTCATCCCACAGCTCACCCAGCGGTTGGCCGTCGCGCTGAAGCACGTGAAGTCGGGCGGCGCGGTGGGCTCGAGCGCCTGCCCGTCGAAGCGCAGATCGAGCGGGAGGGTGCCGGCGCCGGCGGGGGCCAGCGCGAGGACGAGCAGGGCGGCGGCCGCGCAGCACGCCGCGCCCCTCACCGCCAAGGCCCTCAGCCTCGGGCCCCTCACCTTCGGGCCCCTCACCCTGCCCTCTCCCCTGAGGGGAGAGGGAGAAAAGCTAGTCGGCCGCGGGCCAGTAGACGAAGCCGCACCCGGTCTGGGCGCAGTGGGCCGGCACGTAGTCCACCACCTTCGCGGGCCGGTTCATCGCCGCGGCCGCGCTGATCCACGCCCGCACCTCACCGGTACCGGAGCGCATGGCGTCGGAGTCGAAGGTGAAGAGATGCTCGAGGGCCTCCAGGTCGTTGCGCTCGAGCCGCTCGAGGATCCACCGGTCCAGCGGCTGGTCGATCCAGCCCGCGTTGTACATGCCCGGGAAGTGGGACAGGCCGCCCGAGGCATAGATCGCCACGCGCTCCGGCCGGTCGCGGAGGACGTCGGCGATGGCCTCGCCCAGCCGGGCACAGCGGGCGGCGCTGGGCAGCGGCGGGTAGTACTCGTTCATGAACACGCAGACCAGGGGGATCTCGAGGCCCGGATCCACCTCCGGCACCAGGTTGGAGACCATGTGCGAGACCCCGCGCGTGGGATTGCCGCGCGGGTCGAACTTCCCGATGCTGGCCACGTCGAAGCCCCGCTTGACCAGCCCGCGCAGCAGGTGCCGGGACAGCTCGGGATGCGGCTGGAAGACGACCTTCGTCCGCTCCGCCGGTGGCGTGTCGTAGGAGTCCCGGGCGCTGCGGCCCCACAGGGGCTCATCGCCCGTGTAGACCGAGAAGGTGGGATTATTGGTCTCGTCGAACAGATCGCCCTGGTCGTCACCGATCATGAGGAGCGCGTCCGGGCGGTAGGCCCGGAGCTGCTCGCGCAGGGTGGCCAGGCCGCCCTCGATGCGCTGGATGTTCGCGTCGATGATGGCCGGGGTCGCGATCTCCTCCCGGGCGCTGCGCGGGAGCTGCTCCCGGGCCTCCGCCGGGATCCGCCCCACCACCCGCGGCCAGTACTGCGCCTTCTGGAACATCATCGGTGCGTGTGACGACGCCATTCCCAGACCCAGCATGGCCAGCCTCCTCGGGGCCCGGGTTGGAAGTGCCGGAGCGCCCTGGAGGTGAATCTAGCCCCGTCGGGGCCCGGGGTCAACGAGGGCCTTGCCCTGCCGGCCGCCCGCGCTAAGATGTGGCCCCCCGGGAGGGAGCCATCCATGATCCTCGAGCGCTTCAAGGTGCCACCGCAGGACCAGGTGCTGGTGTCAGAAGCCGCCCTGCGCCGGACTACCACCCAGATCTTCGAGAAGCTGGGCGTGACGCCGGAGGACGCGGCCGACGCCGCCGACGTGCTGACCATGACCGACCTGCGCGGGGTCGAGACCCACGGCGTGTCCAATATGCTGCGGGTCTACGTGCGCGACTACCGGGCCGGCAAGCTCGACCCGCGCCCCGGCTGGAAGATGGAGCGCGAGGCCCCCGGCACCGCGGTGATCGACGCCGAGAAGCGCCTCGGCATCATCGTGGGGCCGAAGGCGATGCGGCTGGCCATCGAGAAGGCCCGCAAGGTCGGCGTCGGGATCGTGACCGTCCACAACAGCGGGCACTTCGGCGCGATCGGCCACTTCGCGATGCAGGCGGCCCAGGCCGACATGGTGGGCGCCTGCTTCACCGCCGCGGGCCTGCACGTGGTGCCCACGTTCGGCGCGAAGCCGCTGCTCGGCACCAACCCGATCGCGCTCGCCGCCCCCGCGCGCCGCGAGGCGCCGCTGCTCTTCGACGCGGCCACCTCCGCCATCGCGGGCAACAAGATCCGGCTCGCCATGCGGATCGGCTCGCCGCTGCTTGCGGGCTGGGTGACCGACAAGGAGGGCACGCCGATCATGGAGGAGAAGCCGGTCTTCGACCGCGAGGACTTCTTCCAGGCGCCGCTCGGCGGCACCCGCGAGCAGGGCTCGCACAAGGGCTACGGCTTCGCGCTCATGGCCGAGGTGCTCTCGACCATGCTGGCGGGCGCGCTGCCCACCATGCTGGCGCCGGGCAGTGGGTCCAAGAACCAGTTCGCCGCGTACAATATCGAGGCGTTCACGGACCTCGGGCGGTTCAAGGACTCGATGGACGAGATGCTCCGCACCCTGCGCACCGCCGCGCCCGCGCCGGGCCAGGAGCGCGTGCTCTACCCGGGGCTGTCCGAGGCCGAGGAGCTGGCCCATCGCCGCGCGCACGGCATCCCGCTGCACAAGGAAGTGATCGAGTGGTTCGGCGAGTGCACGAAGGAGATGTCGCTGCCGCCGCTGGCCCTCTGAGCCCCACCCCTCACCCTGCCCTCTCCCCTGAGGGGAGAGGGTTCAGCGAACCCGCCGGGCGATGTCGGGGTAGTCGCGGACGAGGCCGTCGCGGTCCACGTCGAGCTCGGCGGTGAAGTCGGAATCGAGCGCGCGGAAGCGCCAGCGGGCGCCGTCGGCGCCGCGCGCGAGCAGCGTGTACTCCTGCCGCGCCACCTGCACGGTCAGCTCGGGTAGCGTCACCCAGGCCACCGCGATCGCCACCGGCCGGCCGATGACCGGATCGGGGAGCCGGCGGATCGGCAGCGTGTTGGTGAAGGGCGATGGATAGACGTCCACGTCCACGCAGCCGTCGAGCGGCAAGGGTGCGCCGGTGACGCCGTTGGTCCAGCGGCCGCAGCCGTCGGCGCGCAGGTCGAGTGCGCGCGCGGGCTCGTCCAGCAGCTCGACGTGGGCGCGCCGGACCGTCCAGCCTCCGCCGCAGTCGATCTGGTAGCGGGCTCGGTAGGGACGGCCGTCGTCGGCCACCGCGATGATCAGGCTGTTCGCCCGCACCGCGCCCGGCTCCACGCGGAGCCGAAGATGCTCGAGCCCGCGGCCGTCCCAGGCGGCCCACAGCACGTCGGTCGTCGCCATCGCGCGCATCATGGCATATGATCACCGTGAGGAACCCCGTGACGATCGATCTCCTCTACGGCCGCTCCACCCTGCCCGTCTCGCCGCCCGCCGGCTGCGTGCCGACGGTGATCGAGAAGCGCGCGGTGCCGGTGCTGGCCGAGCCTCTCGCCGCCGTGGAGCGCGCCCTGGCCGCCCCCGTCAGCGGCCCGTCACTGCGCGAAGTCGCCCGCGGTAAGCGCTCCGCCTGCATCGTCATCTGCGACATCACGCGGCCGGTGCCGAACGGCCTCTTCCTGCCCTCGCTGGTCCGGACCCTGCTGGACGCGGGCGTGCCGCGCGCGGGCATCACGGTCCTGGTCGCGACGGGGCTGCGCCGGCCCAACGAAGGCCAGGAGCTGGCCGAGCTGGTGGGCGATCGATGGGTGCTCGAGACGGTGACCGTGGCGAACCACGACGCCCGGGCGGACGAGGAGCACGTGCTGCTCGGCCGGACGCCGGGGCGCGGCACCGTGGTGCGGCTCGACCGCCGCCTGGTCGCCGCCGATCTCAAGATCGCCACCGGCCTGGTGGAGCCGCACTTCATGGCGGGCTGGTCGGGCGGGCGCAAGGTGATCGCCCCCGGCGTGGCCCACGCCGAGACCATCACCACCTTCCACAACGCCGCCTTCATGGCGCACCCGCGCGCGGCCAACTGCGTGCTGGACGGCAACCCGCTCCACGAGGAGCAGCTCGCCATCGTCGGGATGCTGGGCGGCGCGCTCGCGCTCAATACCGTGATCGACGACCGGCGGCGGCTCGCGTTCGTCAACTTCGGTGAGGTGGTCCAGAGCCATCTCCAGGCGGTGGACTTCGCCCGCCGCTACGCGCGGGTGCCGGTGGGGCGCCGGTTCCACACCGTGGTCACCAGCGCGGCCGGCTACCCGCTCGACAACACCTACTACCAGACCGTGAAGGGCATGGTCGGCCCGCTCGACATCCTGGAGCCCGGCGGCGATCTCATCGTCGCCTCCGCGTGCTCGGAGGGCATGGGGTCGAAGCACTATGTGGAAGCGCAGCGGCGGCTGGTGGACCTGGGCACTGACGGGTTCGCGTCGAGCATCGCCGGGAAGCCGCACGCCGACATCGACGAGTGGCAGACCCAGATGCAGCTCAAGCCCATGCGGGTCGGCCGCGTGCGGCTCTACACCGGCGGCCTCGAGGAGCACGACGCGGTGCTCACCGGCGTGGAGCGCGTGACCGATCTGGCCGGCGCCATCGCGGACAGCATGGCGCGCCACCGGGACCCGCGGGTCGCCTTCGTCCCTGAGGGGCCCTACGTGGTGCCGGTGCACGAGGCGGTGTGATGCTCGACGCGGTCATCGTCGGCGCCGGGTTCGCCGGGCTCTACTCGCTCCACCGGCTGCGCGGGCTCGGGCTCACCGCGCGCGTCTACGAGGCGGGCAAGGGAGTCGGCGGCACGTGGTACTGGAACCGCTACCCCGGCGCGCGCTGCGACGTCGAGAGCATGGACTACTCCTACTCGTTCTCGGACGAGCTGCAGCAGGAGTGGCGGTGGACCGAGCGCTACGCGGCCCAGCCGGAGATCTTGAAGTACGTCAACCACGTCGCGGACCGGTTCGACCTGCGGCGGGACATCCAGTTCGAGACGCGCGTGACGTCGGCCGTCTTCGACGCGGCGACCAGCCGGTGGAGCATCGAGACCGACCGCGGGGACCGCGTGTCGGCCCGCTTCTGCATCATGGCCACCGGCTGCCTCTCGGACGCGCAGGTGCCCGACATCAAGGGCCGCGAGACCTTCGAGGGTAAGTGGTACCACACCGGCAAGTGGCCGCACGAGGGCGTGGACTTCACCGGGCACCGGGTCGGGATCATCGGGACCGGCTCCTCCGCGATCCAGTCCATCCCGATCATCGCTCGGCAGGCCGCGCACCTCTTCGTCTTCCAGCGGACGCCCAACTACAGCATGCCCGCCCAGAACGCGCCGCTGGACCCCGCGTACGAGCGGCGCGTGAAGGAGGGCTACACCGACTTCCGGCGCCAGGCCCGCGAGTCGCGGGTCGGCTTCGTGGTCGACCGGAGCGGGGACTCCGCGCTGGCGGTGCCCGCCGAGGAGCGGCAACGCGAATACGAGAATCGCTGGAACCGGGGTGGGCTCGGGTTCTCGGCCGCGTACACCGATCTGCTCACGAACAAAGACGCCAATGACACCGCGGCCGATTTCTTCCGGGCCAAGATCCGCGACATCGTCCGGGACCCGGCGGTCGCCCGGGCCCTGACGCCCCAGGACTATCCCCTCGGCACCAAGCGTCTCTGCGTGGACACCGGCTACTACGCCACGTTCAACCGGGACAACGTCACGCTGGTGGACCTCCGCAAGACGCCGATCGAGGCCATCACTCCGCGGGGCGTGCGAACGAGCGAGGCCGACTACGAGGTCGACGCCATCGTGTTCGCCACCGGCTTCGACGCGATGACCGGCGCGCTGCTCAACATCGACATCCGCGGGCGGGGCGGCCGGCCCCTTCGAGAGACGTGGGCCGCGGGGCCCCGCACCTATCTCGGCATCTCGATCGCCGGCTTCCCGAACTTCTTCACGATCACCGGCCCGGGCAGCCCGTCCGTGCTCAGCAACATGATCGTGTCGATCGAGCAGCACGTGGACTGGATCGCCGACTGCCTCGCCTACCTGCGCCACCAGGGGCACGCGAGCATCGAGGCGACCGCCGAAGCGCAGGAGGCGTGGGTCCAGCACGTCAACGAGGTGGGCCACATGACGCTCTACCCGCTCGCCAAGTCCTGGTACATGGGCGCCAACGTCCCCGGCAAGCCGCGCATCT
>WNFA01002573.1_pt1 | contig 33523 bp, 25 predicted proteins | sample 5400481 | NCBI WGS metagenome assembly WNFA01 (sample SAMN13153340, study PRJNA577476) | soil metagenome | isolation source: 120 cm saprolite under Douglas fir tree site 2 hole 1 replicate 2 | place: USA:California | collected 2015-04-18 | reverse complement strand
AACTGCGCGGGAAGTTGGAGGAGCGCGAGACCCAGCTGCGCGAGGCTCTTGCCCAGTTGCGTTCTGCACGTAACCGGATCGAGCAGCTCGAGTGCGAAAGACAAACGGAGCTGGCCGCCAAGCGTGGCCACTCATGACTCGTCGAACCACTGTCACGAATGGCCGCCGGGCGCTACGTACCGCAAGGTGTCGCGCGGCGAGGGCGGCTTCACCGCAGCGGCGCGCGGCGTGAAGAAGCACCGAGCGCGCCGCCGTCCTAGCCCATCATGTTGCGGAGCAAGGCAAGCGCGTCGTCGCGTTCCTTGACGAGCCGCACGCGCTCGTGCTGAAGACTGCGGATGGTCGCCAGCAACCGCGGGATGCAGAACGCACTGAACGCGCCATAGCCCTGGTTGATGCCGCCCAGCGTCTTGTGCTGCTCCACGACGGACTCCAGCTCGTCGAGCTCGACGTCGTTCATGGGCTCATTGTCGATCGCGGTGACCATTCTCGCCCTCCTGCATGCCACGGGAAAGGCGGAGGGTCGCTCCGCCTTTCCCCATTGCGCGGCTAGAACGTGTGCTGCACGCGCGCGTACACGAACCGGCCCACGTAGTCGTAGATGGTGGGGTCGGAGTTGGCCAGCGGCGCCGCGTAGACGTACTGGGGCGACTGGTCGAACACGTTGTTCACGCCCGCCATCAGCAGCGTCCTGCCGGCCGGGGTGCGGAGGACGTAGCTCGCGTTCAGGTCGACCGTCCAGTTATGACCCGTCTGCCGCGCCGGAGCAGTGGGATCGAGCCAGCAGAGCCCGCCGACGGAGAGGAAGTCGCCCGAGTCCGAGTCGAAGGCGGAGCACTCCTTGAACGTGCCCACGTAGCGGGCGATCGCGCCCGCGCTCAGCCCTCCCAACCTCCAGTTCGCTCCCACGTTGAACTTGAGGGCGGGCAGTGGACCCAGGTCGTAGTTGCCCTTCCCGTGGATCGTGGGACCGACGTCCTGGTCGCGATCGAACTTCGCCAGCCAGTTCCCGTCGAACGCGAGCCCGAAGCGCCCAAAGTCGGTGGGCAGCGCATAGCGGACCGCGAAGTCGACGCCGGAGGTGCGGATCTGGGCCAGGTTCTTGTTCAGGTCCGTGACGAACAGGATGGTTCCGTCAGAGGCGCGCGTGATCAGGTTGCAGTAGGGCTCGAACGAGGTGCCGCCTGGGCCCGGATAGCAGCCCTTGAGGATGGCCGGAAGGCCGGTGGTGCCGACCGGATCGTCGATCCACATCGAGTAGTAGTCCACCGTCACCGACAGGTCCCGCACGACGCGGGGCTGGAGCACGACTCCCGCCGTGAAGATCCTCGCCGTTTCCGCCTTGAGGCCGGCGTTGCCGCCGACGTGCGCCAGTTCCTGGTTGCCCGAGTCGCCGGAGCCGCCCGCCGGGGCGCCGTGGGCCACGCACTGATCCTTCAGCTGCTGGGTCACGGTGAGGGGATTGAAGTTGCACGGATCGCGGACGGTGGGCGCGGTCTCCGCATTGCCCAGGAACAGCTCGTTGATCGTCGGCGCGCGGAACGCGGTCGAGAACGTGCCCCGCAGGGTGACGTCGTCGATGGGCCGGTAACGCGCGCCGAACTTGTAAGTGAAGTTGCTGCCGAAGGTGCTGTAGTTCACGAAGCGGCCGGCGATGCTCGCCTCCAGGTCTCTCACTCCTGGAGCGTTGGCGAGCAACGGGAGCGAAAGCTCGGCGTACGCTTCGTGCGCCTTGAACGACCCCTGGGTGGTGGTGAAGTTGAAGTCCGCCGAGTCGCCCGCAGCCGCGATCGGATCGGCGATCTGCGCGCCGGACTGGCGGCGGAACTCGTAGCCGAATGCGAGCGACACCGGCCGGTCGGACATCAGGGTGAAGAGCTCGCCCGTCGCGTTGGCGGCGACGGCGAAGAGGGCGTCATAGGCGCGCGAGGTGCCCTCGAAGGCGAGCCCGGCGATTTGGTCGGACGTGAGGCTGCCGTTGTTCGGTCCGCCAAGGAGGTTGATCGGGACGCAGCCCGCGATGACGGAGCTCGCGACGCCCGGGGTCCTCACGCAGCGCGGGACGCCATTGATCAACATGGTGGGCCCGAGCGCATCGGCGATGCGCGAGTTCCGGAGCGCGCCGGCGGTGGTGAAGGTCCCGGTCGTGCGGCCGTAGTTCAAGGAGGCGTCCCAGTACCAGCCGCGCAACGGGCCGAAGTCTTCGGAGAGCGTCCCGTCCACTCCCGTCACCACGCGGAAGGTCCCCAGCTCCTCCCTGTACTCGCGGTGGCCGAATTCCACCAAGCGGCGGCCGGCGAAGCCGAGGTCCACTCCGAACGGGTTGTAAATGCTGTCCTTCGAGTACTTGAGCGAATAATCGCCCGGGTTGAGCGGCATGGGGGCGGCGTTCTGCTGCATGTTCCGCTGCACGTACGTCAACTCGTAGTACGGGCGCACGGAGCCGAACCTGGTGTCGCCCGCGGAGTATGCCTGGATCCGCTGGGACGGAATGGTGAGGTAGTTCTCGGCGGCGAAGTTGTAGGCGTCGGCCCCGGTCATCGGGCGCCAGCCGAGTAGGTCGGTCGGATCGCGGATGAAGTTCTTGCGCCAGTTGACCCCGCTGGCGTTGGAGCGGTCAACGAGTTGGCGGCAAAGCGTGCCGGCCACGCAATCCGGGCCGGGATCCCCCGCAAGGGTCTGCGGCAGCCGGATCGTGCCCTGCGGCGTCCTGCTGCTGCCGCCCGGCTGCGCCTTCTGCAGAGTGTAGTCATAGGTCAGCGCGTTCGCGCTCCAGGTCCCCCTGGTCGAAGAAGCCGACCGAGAAGAGGAAGTTCCCGAACTGGCCGGACCGGCCGGTGGTCACTTGCGCGTCGAAGGTCCGGGCGTCGCCGGCCACTGTGCCGAGGCCGTACTGAGCGCTGGCCTCGGTCCCGTTGAAGCTCTTCCGTGTGATCACGTTGACCACGCCCGCGATCGCGTCGGACCCATAGATCGCCGAGGCGCCGTCCTTGAGCACCTCGATACGTTCGACGGCCGCTGCGGGGATCGAGTTCAGGTCGACGGCGGGCGACGCTCCGACGCCGGAGTTGACGTACCGGCGGCCGTTGACGAGCACCAGCGTACGGGTGACCCCCAGGGAGCGCAGGTTGACGCGCGTGGCGCCGTCGGCGCTGTAGGTCGCGCCGCCGTTGTTGAGCTGGAAGTTCGGAGCATTGCCCTGCTCGGGGAGCATCTGCAGGAAGTCGCCGATGGTCACCTTGCCGCTCTCTTGCAGCTGCTGGCGCGTCAGGATGGTCAGGGGAGCGGGCGTGGTCAGGTCCTTGCGGCGGACGCGCGAGCCGGTGACCAGGATCTCCTCTTCGGCAGCCGACCTTGCCGCGGCGGTGTCGGCCGCGGAGGGCACCGCCGTGGCGGGCTGCGGTTCGACGGCCGCTGGAGCCCCCACGGGTTTGGATTCCTGCGCCGCGGCCATGCCAGCGGCGAGGATCGGAAAGACGAACGTCGCTGCGAACGTGCTCCGCCTCCGTGTCATGTGATGCTCCTCCCGACGAGGGCGGCAGGACCGCTCCCGTCTCCCGTGGTGAGCGTTGAGTGGTGGGGCGCCGTTCACCGACGCCGCGCGTGCGACGGTCGGATCTAGAGCGATGGTCTGGCCGCGCACGCCTGCGTGTGGACCGATCGGGGCCATGCGAGAGCCTACGAAGACGATGCTGGCTGCGGCGCTGCTTGATTACTGCAGCCAGCCTATCCCGCCTGCTCCGTGCTCTGCAATCAGCTGGCGGGGCGCTCCCGCGCGGCGCAGCGTTCGATGACCTCGACCAGCTGCGAGGCCTCGAGGGGCTTCACCAGGTGCGCGGCGAATCCCGCCGTCTTGCTGCGGACGCGATCGGCCTGCTGGCCGTAGCCGGTCAGCGCCACCAGGACGGGCGCGCGCGGACCGAGGAGCAAGCGCAGCCGCGACCCGAGCTCGTACCCGTCCATCGCCGGCAGCCCGACGTCGAGCACGGCCACGTCGGGCGAGAACTCCTCCACGACCGCCAGCGCCGCGGGACCGCTCTCGGCCACGCGCACCTCGTGTCCCGCGCTTTCCAGGATCTCGCCGAGCAGCATCCGCGCGTCCTCGTTGTCGTCGACGACCAGGACGCGCTTCCGGGCGATCCGGGGACCGGGCGAGCCGAGCGTGGACGAGGAGGGCACCTCGGCTCCGCGGGCCCCGTCCAGCGCGGGCAGCCGTACCGTGAAGGTGCTCCCCTTGCCGAGGCCTGGGCTGCGCGCCACGACCGTCCCGCCGTGCATGGTTACAAGATTTCGCACCAGCGCCAGCCCGATTCCGAGGCCGCCCTCCGCGCGGTCCGACGCCTGCCGGCCCTGCACGAACAGGTCGAAGATGCGCGGCAGCAAGCCGGGTGGGATCCCGATGCCGTCGTCGCGGACCTCGATGACCACCTCCGACCCGTCGCGCCGCGCCATCAGCGAGATGTGCCCGCCCGGCTCGGTATACTTCGCGGCGTTGGTCAGCAGATTGGCGACCACCTGCGCCACGCGGGCTTCGTCCGCTTCCAGGCGCAGGCCCCGAGGCGGGGCGTGAACGTCGAAGTGGTGCCGCCGCTGCTCGAGCAGCGGGCTGGCGATCTCGGTCGCCTTGGCGAGGACGTCCCGGATCTCCACGGGTTGCCTGCGCAGCTCCACCTTGCCGCGGGTAATGCGCGACACGTCGAGCAGGTCGTCCACCAGGCGAATGAGGTGCCGGGTCTGCCGGTCGATCACCTCCTGCTCGCGCGAGATCCGACCGTCGCCGCGCAGCTTCATCAGCTCGAGCGCGGTCAGGATCGGCGAGAGCGGATTGCGCAGCTCGTGGCCGAGCATGGCCAGGAACTCGTCCTTGGCGGTGCTGGCGGCCTCCGCCTGCTCGCGCGCGTACCGGAGCGCCTCCTCCAGCTCGCTGCGGCGCTTCAGCTCGGTCTCCAGCGCCCGGGCGCGCTGCTGCAGCAGGCTGATCTCGCGCAGGCGCTTGTCGCGCTCGTCCGATTCCGAGTAGCTCTCGGCCGGCACCACGTGATCGTGCGCGTTGCAGATGCGCGCGAACGGCTCGCCGTGCGCTTCCTTGAAGAAGTTCCCCATCACGTACGCGCAGAGGAGCGAGAAGGGCTGGGCGCGGCCGAGATCGTTCCAGAGCTCCTCCAGGCGGATGGCGGCCTGCGGGTTCCCGTCGCGCCAGAGCACGTCGACCATCTCGCCGTACAGGCGCACGCGCTTGCGCTCGCTCGCAGCCAGGCAGCGGTCGATGGTTCCGCCGACGAGCGTTCGGAACGGCTCCCACTCCGGCATCCCCGCGACCATGAACGCGTCGAGGGTCGCGCGCGCGTCGAGGACGGTCAGCCGCCCGGCGGCGGACGCACGCTCGACGTCGAAGCCCTTCGCGGCCAGCGACTCCTGGAACGCCCGCCGGTGCGGCTCGGTGGCGATGACCACGACGGGCTCGTCCGCGATCAGTCCCGCGCCGAGATACCGCGCGACGGTCTCCCGGAGGAACGCCTCGTCCTCGTAGAACTGGACGGTGTGGCCGGACTCGGCAGGCGTGGCCCGCAACTCGGCGTCGGAAGCCCGGCTCGCATCCATGATCGTCGGATGGTGCTGCGGATCGAGCATGTCACCTCGTGCCTGGAACGCGCTGCACCGGCGAGGTCCTGGCAGGCCTCGCGCAGGAGCGCCAAACGTAGCCGCCCTCCCGGCACGACGCCACCAGGGAGCGCGGCGGGCACGCAAGACGCCCGCTCGTAGGATGTGCTTCCGGACGGGCAATGGCACCCCTGCCCGTCGCGCGAGCGCACGGAGTTGAACAGGAGGACGGCCGGAACGTCAGCTGCCGGACATCGATGCTTTGTTCAACGCCCGCCGGCCAGGCGCGCGACGGCCGCGTCGGTCTCGGCGGCGAGGCGCGCCACGAGCCGCGCCGCGGGCTCCCGGCGCGCCATGCGCAGCCCCTGCCCTGCCCAGAGCGAAAGGAACTCCGCCCTGCCCGCCTTGGCGGCGGCGGTGCGCAGCGGGCGCGTGAGCGCGTTCTGCAGCGGGAAGGGCAGGATCGCCTCGGGGTCGCGGTCGACCTGATCCATGAACCGGTTGACGATGCCGCGCGCCGGCCGGCCGGAGAAGGCCCGTGTCAGGCGCGTCTGGTGCTCGCGCGCGCCGAGGATGGCCTGCTTGTAGCAATCGGGCACGCCGGCCTCCTCGGTGGTGAGGAAGGCGGTGCCCATCTGCACCGCGCTCGCGCCGAGCGCCAGCGCGGCGGCGATGCCGCGGCCGTCCATGATGCCGCCCGAGGCGATGACCGGGACCCGCACGGCGTCGGCGATCTGCGGGACCAGCGCGATGGTGCCCACCATGGAGGTCTCGAAGTCCCCGGCGAAGCTGCCCCGGTGGCCGCCCGCCTCGCTTCCCTGCGCCACCACCGCGTCGACCCCGGCCTTCTCCAGGGCGATGGCCTCCTCGACGGTGGTCGCGGTTCCGGCGAGGAACATGCCGCGCCGCTTGATCGCCTCGACGGCATCGCCCGGCAGCAGGCCGAAGGTGAAGCTGAAGACGGACGCCCCGGTCTCGAGCGCGGCGGCGAGCTGCTCCGGAAACGCGTCGGCGGGCGCGGATGGCGGGGCGGGCACGGGCAGGCCGAGCTCCGCGTAGTGGGGCGCCACCCGGTCGACCGCGCGGCGCAGGTCGCGCGGCCCCTCCGGCACCCGCACGGGCGCGAACAGGTTGATCCCGAACGGCCGCGAGGTGAGCGACCGCACGGCCCTGGCAGAGTCGGCGATCTGCTGCGGAGTCAGGTACGCGGCGCCGATCGAGCCCAGCGCGCCCGCCTCGGAGACGGCTGCGACCAGCCGGGGCGTGTCGCCGCCCCCGGCCATCGGCGCCTGGACGATCGGGTGTTGGATCCGCAGCCGCGTCAACAGATCGGTCGCCCTGCCCATGCGCAATCCTCCCGGTTCAGGCGGTCTGGGCGGCGACGCTGCGTCCGGGTCCTCGCGAGGGGGCGGGAGCCCGAGCCCGGGCCGCGGCGGAGGCGAGGCGCTTCATGCCTTCGGCGATCAGGTCCGGCGGCCGGTTGGAGAAGTTCAGCCGCAGGAAGTTGCGCTCGGGCGCGCGCGCGAAGAACGGCGCTCCGGGTACGAAGGCAACCCGCTCGCGCAGCGCCTCGGGCAAGAGGCGCGAGGCGTCCGCGCCGTCGGGGAGCCCCAGCCAGATGAATAGCCCTCCTTCCGGGCGCGTCCAGGTCGTGCCGGCGGGGAACTCGCGCCCGAGCGCGTCGAGCATGGCGTCGCGGCGCTCGCCGTAGAGCGCGCGGATGCGGGCGACGTGCGCGTCGTAATCGAACGATTCGAGCAGCCGCGCGACCGCGCGCTGCGCGAGCGTCCCGGTGTGCAGGTCGCAGGCCTGCTTCGCCACGGTCAGCGCGCGGATGGTCTCCTCCGCCGCCACCACCCAGCCGATGCGCAGGCCCGGCGCCAGCGTCTTCGAGAACGTGCTCAGGTAGATGATCGGGGCACGCCGGTCGAGCGAGGCGACCGCGGGCAGCTCGGCGCCGGAATAGCGCAGCTCGCCGTAGGGGTCGTCCTCCAGCACGGCCACGCCGTGCTCTGCGGCGAGGCGCGCGAGCTGCTCGCGGCGCTGGAGCGCGAGCGTGGTGCCTTTCGGGTTCTGGAAGGTGGGGACCAGGTACACGAGCTTCGGACGCGCGCGCTTCAGCGCCCGCTCGAGCTGGTCGACGCGCATCCCGTGCTCGTCGCTGCCGACGGTCACGAACGAAGCCTCGTGCGCCTCGAACACCTGGAGCGCGGCCAGGTAGGACGGGCTCTCCACCACCACCGCATCGCCGGGGTCGACGAGGATCCGCGCGACCAGGTCGATGCCTTGCTGCGAGCCGCTGGTGATCAGCACCTGCTCGGGGGAGGCGGAAAGACCGCGGCGGCGCATGCGCTCGGCCACCCAGGCGCGCAGCGGCCCGAATCCCTCGGTGGTGCTGTACTGCAGGGCCGCGGCACCTTCGCGCGCGAACACCTCCGCGTGGGCCCGGGCCAGCTCCGCCACCGGGAAGGCCTCGGGCGCGGGGAGGCCGCCGGCGAAGGAGAGGATCTCCGGCCGCTCGGTGACCTTGAGGATCTCGCGGATGGCGGACGCCTTGACCCGGCTGGTGCGCCTCGAGAACGTCGGCGATCTCAAGCGGCCTCCTTGCGCCTGCGGCGCGGCCCCCCGGAAGGTTCGGGGAGCGGGATCTGCGTCTGTTCCTTGACCGTCGAGAGCACCACCGTGGTGTGGGTGCGGGTCACGCCGGGGATGCGGCGCAGCGTATCCGAAATCAGCTCGTCCAGGGAGCCGGTGTTCCGGGTGACCACCTTGAGGAGGTACGAATCGAGCCCGGCCACGCGGTGGCACTCGAGCACCTCGCTCACCTCGAGGATCTTCCGGATGAAGGCGTCGTGGTGGCGCGGGTGCGCGATGCGCACGCCCACGAAGGCGCGGATGTCGTTTCCGAGCAGGCGCGGGTCGAGCCGCGCCACGTAGCCGGTGATCGCGCCCCGCTCCTCGAGCTTGCGCACGCGGTCGGCGACGGCCGGCTGGGAGAGCCCCACCGCCTCGGCAATGGTCATCTGGGTGGTGCGGGCATCGCCCTGCAGGAGCGCCAGGATCTGATAATCTATCGGATCAAATGCGATCAATCGATGTTCCTATCGGCTGTTATGTTTCTCTGAGACTCATATATAGGCACGCCCTGCGCGCCGCGTCAAGACGGCGGCGCGAAGACGCTGCCGGAGATCCGCGCGCAGCTCGAGCAAAATGATCTAGACACGCCCGGTTGGCGGAGGAGGCAGGATTCGAACCTGCGAGCCCTTGCGGGCCAGCGGTTTTCAAGACCGCCGCCTTCAGCCGCTCGGCCACTCCTCCGCAGGAATGATTACGGTAGCTTAGCTGAGTCGTCCAGGCCCGGTCGAGGTGCAGCGTAAGCGCACCGTAAGCGAGCGGCAGAGATCACGCGCGCCGGCCCGCCATGGGCAGCAGCCTGGCCGGCTGGAGCTGCACGTCCACGAGGGCCCGCTCCTGCTCGGTGAAGTTGCCCGGCTGGAGGTGCGCGTAGCGGAGCGTCACCTCCGTAGCGGAGTGGCCGAGGATGGCTGCCAGCTTCATGAGCGAGCCACCGGCCGTCACGTAGCGCGAGGCGTAGCTGTGGCGCGTTGCCTCGTACCACTTCATGCGCGGCAGCTTGGCTGCGCCCAGCGCGGCCTTCAGGACAGCGCCGAGGGTGTGCTGCTTCACGTAGGCGCGGCCGTCCGCGCGGCGCTTGCCGCCGTTTCCGGTGGGCTCGAACACCTGGTCCGCGCCCACGGGGGCGAGCTTTTGCCACTCCGAGAGGACGGCCGCGAGCGTCTCGGGCATCGGCGCGATCCGGCTCTCGTCGTCCTTCAGTGGTCCCTCGACGGACCGGCGCACGTGGATGGTCCGCGCCTCGAAGTCCAGATCGGCCCACTCAAGCGCGATCACCTCGCCCGTCCGGAGCCCTGCGAACGTGCCCACCGCGAACATGGCCCGCCACGGCGTCGTCGGCGTCAGTTCTGGCAGCTCGAGGTAGACCTTCCGCACTTGCTCCGCCTTAAGCCAGGGCGTCGCCTTCGGGTCCCATGCGGGGCCGATCGAGTCGCGGTCCGCCCGGTCCAAGCCCGCCACTGGATTGTCGAGCCTGAGCGCCCGCGGCTGCTCGTTGTAGATGCGGGAGACGATGGCGAAGCAGTTCCGGATCGACTGCGGCTTGAGCTTCAGGCGCAGCCCATCGATTAGTTGGCGCATGTCCGTTTCGTGGATCTCGTCGAGGTGCATCCGGCCGAGCCGAGGGCGCAGGTACTTATCCAGGCGCGCCTTGTCGTCCTTCCAGGAGCGCCGCATCGGCTTGCCGTCCACATCTGGGGCCTTGCGGCGGGCAATGAAGGCATCAGCGGCAGCATCGAACGTCGGGACCGATGGCGGGGGCGTCGTCTCGATGCCGTACCGGCGGCTGAGCCGCCTCGCCTGTATGCCCGCCTCGATCTGCTTCAGGGTGGACTTGGCGAGCGCCTTGTCCTCCCCGATTCTCTGGTACCGGTTCGCTCCGTGTTCACGCCAGTTGATCCACCAATTCGGCTTTGCCCTGGTCCCTCGGTTGTACACACAGCCCATGGGGCTCACCTCCTCCTCTTCGGTCTTGCCGTCCTCCGCAATAGGCGTCGGAACACTTCAGAGCGTGTGACTCCCCACTGCTTCGCGAGCTCGTCGAGGTGCGCGAGGTCCGCCTCGTTCAGGCGGATCGTCACGAGCAGCGGCTTGGGGTCCGTCGTCGTCCTAGCCATTGCGTATTACAGAATACAGAACGCGAGAGGCTTGTCAAGCGCTCTCGTCTCTACGGGCGTCTGCTCTCTGCGCGGCCGCTGCCATCTCCCGCACGCGCTCCGGCGATCGACGCCGCGCCTCCGCGTAGGCGGCCAAATCCGCGGGGCGGAACAGGACGCGGGTCCCCAGCTGAACGCTGGGTAGCTCGCAGCGCTCCGCCAATTTGTACGTGGTGGACTTGCTCAGTCCGATGCGCCGCGCCGCCTCGGCCACGCCCAACAGCCCATCCTCCTTCGCCGCAGGCCGCGCCACGTCCGCCAAGGCGCGCGGCAGTTCGTCGCGCAGGGCTTCCCGGACGGCCGCACGGATCTCGTCGGCGAGCGCGGCGAGCTGCGCGAGCGACAACTCGACCGCGTGGCGGCTCATGGCAGCCCCCCAGCGCCGGGGAACTGGGGCAGCAAGGTTGGGCGGTCGAGAGTGGCTAGGCGCGCGGAGGAATAGGAATCGGGCCCGTCCGCCGAAATGGGGCGGTTCCCCCTTCCTGTGAGCCACCACCAGTTCTCAGTCCCGGTCCTGGTTGGAATGATCGACGCCGCATACCGTTCGCCCGCGGGGTCGAGGTGGGTGCGCACAGCAACGCGCGTGCCGTCCGGGATGTGCGCGGCGATGGAGTCGTTCCAGCTCCCGGAGATTACGCCCAGGATAGCCGGAGCAGAGCCGGCCGCATCTCCGAACCGCGTTCCCCAGTACAGGTAGTCAGGGACCCCTTCGACGATCAGAACACCGACGCGCCGAACCTCGGACTCGGCGGTGGTGCCGTCGCCCAGCAAAGCACCGGCAAGCAGCAGCCGAGTGAATCAGCCATGACCGTCCCGCTGATCGCGCATCCGCACGGGCTGAGTCCCTTGCTCCCTTTGTACTCAACGGGAACGGTACCAGCGCGGGCGTGCAGTGAAGCCATTCGCCCGTACGTGTCGAACATCAGCACGATGAGACGGCACGGCCCTGCGCTCCAAGCGATGCTTGGACCCGTCAGGGCTCGCGTCGAGGGTGGACAACGACCAAGCTCGCGATGACGCGTGAATGGCGTCGCTCCCCAAGCCGAGCTTTGGCACCGCGCGACGTAGAGGAGGCACCGCCTCTTCTCAGCCACGTTAGGGGAAGCCTTAATCCGGCAGCCCCTGGTCTACCCCTTGGCGATTCTCGTCGTTTCGGGACAGTGGCCTGTGTTCGCGCGGACGCCTCGCCTAACGAGAGCACCGCAGTTCCGGCCGCGAGTAGTCCTCGACCGCGCCACTGTCAAGTCTTTTCGAGGCCGACTCCACGCCAGCGGTCGCCGGTTCCGCTGCCGTCCGTCGGGCGGCGAGCAAACGCCTCGGCATTCTCCAGGATTCGCGGCGCCTCGAACTCAGGCTCGGCGCGCAGCTCGATGGTCCAATCGCTGTCTGCCTGCAGCACCGAGATACGGACCCGGCCTTCGGCGAGCCAGAATGGATCCGGCGACTCGGCGGACCCATCCGATCGCGACGCCGCGTCCGCCTCGTAGCAGCGAAGGGCCCCCTCGAGCTCGCGCGGCTCAACGGACGCGCTGTTCCGGAGGTGCAACCGGGCGCCGAGAAGAACTTCGTTGAGTGGGCCACGGTGACGGCGGAATACCCGCAGCGGCTCGACGACCTGGATGGACTCCGGTCTGACCATCAGTGCCTGAGGCCCGTCTTTAGCGCAGAAGTTCGCCCGATCGCGCAGCGCCTCGGCGCGACGCCGTTCCTGTGCATATCCCCGAAGAGTCGAGCAGCCGCAAATCGTAGAACCGGCCATCACGACCGCCAGCCACCTCGACGTCCCGGGTGGGCCCATCCGTGGTCTCCCTCGAGTGTCCATCCGCAACAGTACCTCAGCTCGAAGCGAGCGCGACGTCGCGGCGGAGGCTCCTCCTGGTGCAGGGCGCGGGCGAGGACGCTCCTTCTTTTTCGGGCGCTTTGGCGCAGATCGCTTTCTCGAAACCGCCTTGTTCATCGCGCCAACTTGATCGCTCTCCAGCGCTTGCGGCCCGGCCGTGACCGCCACTGCGAAAGCGCGTTCCCGCTTGGTCCCCGCCGAGTCGGTTATGCTTCTCGTACATGCCTCTCCGGACGACCAAGTCCAAGCTGGTTCTAGCCATGACGCTCTTCGCCGCCGTTGCGGTCGGGCTGACGGGCGCAATCTTGCTCACGCGCTCCAGGGCCGCGCTGCTTCAAGGCCTCATCGAGCGGCAGAGCCTTCTCGTGCAGTCGAGAGCGCATCTGCTGTCCGACGAGCTCCGCGGCCTGGGAACGGAGTTGCAGCGTCTGGCCCGTCTCGCCGACATCGATCGAAAAGACTCGACCTCGTTCTCCGCCGGGATCGCGATTCTCGATGGCCAAGGCAACGTGAGCTGGTCCGAGCCCCGCGACCGGCTGCCAGTGGTCGACGGTTCCACGCTGTCGCGTCTCGCGCGCGAGCGCCACGCGCCCATCGTGGTGGCGCGTCCGGGCGAGCTGGACGTGGCGACGCCGATTCCGAGGACGGGGACCATGGTCGGTTTCATCGATCTGCGTGCGCGAGACCTCTTCGGAGACGCCATCCGGCGCACGCTGGGAAAGAGTGGCGTGGCCTCGCTCGTCGGCCGCGAAGGTCAGGATCTCCTGGCATCCGCAGGAGGCGCCGAGCCTGCTCTCCCGCGTGGCTCGACTGGCAAAGTCGAAGATGCGGGCGGCCGGCTCTGGATCGTCTCACAAGAGCCGGTGATGGACGGCGTGTCCCTCCGCGTCGTCCAGGCAGCCAACGAGCTGGGTGCCGAGCTCGATCCGGCCTTCGACCGCATGCTCGCCACTTCGGGGCTGGCACTGCTGCTCGCGGTGCTCGCCGGTGGCGTCCTTGCGCTCGTGCTCGCGCGGCTCGAGGCGGCCCGCCAGGAGCTCGCGGCAGCGCGCCATCTCGCGGCGATGGGCGTGACGGCCGCAGCCATCGCGCACGAGGTGAAGAACTCGCTCAACGGGATTTCGGTGACCCTCGACTTGCTCGCTTCTGGAGCCGCCCCGGAGACCGCGCGCGAGGTGCATGCGCAAGGCCGCGAGGAGGTGGCACGGCTCCGCGGGGTTGCCGACGATCTGACCTTGTTTGCAAGCCCACCCGCATTGCAGCTCGCGTGCGCGGATCTGAACGAGCTGTGCCGACGTGCAGGCGCGCTCGTTTCGGATTTTGCCCACGAGGCAGGCGTGGAGATCGATCTGCGGCTCTGTCGCAGCGGAAACACGCTCCCTGTGAGCGTCGATGCGCAGAAGCTGCTCGGCGTGCTTCACAACCTCGCCCGCAATGCAGTGGAAGCAATGGGGCCGGGAGCATACGGCGAGAAGCTGGGCGACCCTCCCCCGCAACACGTCCGGCTTCTCACGATCTCTACTGGTGAAGTCGGGGACGCCATCGAGGTGAACGTGATGGACACCGGAGCGGGAATCGACCGGGCCGTCCGCGATCGCCTTTTCGAGCCGTTCGTCACCACCAAGAGATCGGGCACTGGTCTTGGGCTGGCGATCGCCCGGCGCGTGATCGAAGCCCACGGAGGAACCATCGAGGCCCTGGCGAATCCGGAGGGAGGTACGATCCTGCGGCTGCGGATTCCACTTCGGGCGCAGCCTGCATACACGTCGGCACACGCGGAGCGCCAGACCGCCCTCGGATGACCGCAGCTTTCTTTCGAAAGATTCTTGCACCCTGAGCACCCGGCTGCGCGAATTCTTACGGCAGAGCGGGCGCGACGGTGTGGCGCGGACCTTGCTGTGCTGCACTGCATGGGCCCTAGATTCGTGCGCCTCGGCACGCTCATCTTTTTCCTGGCGTGCCAACGCGGAACGAAGCCGTCCGCCGTCAGCCAGGTCCCCTCTGGGGAGGTCTGGCTTTCGCCCGAGCAGATGGAGACCAGTCAGATCGCCGCCGCGCCGATCGGTGAGCGGCGGGTCGGGGTCGAACTCACAACCAGTGGTCGTGTGACGTTCGACGATCTCCGGGTGGCTCACGTGTTCTCCCCGGTCACCGGGCGCGTCGTGCGCATCTCGGCGCACCCTGGCGAACGCGTCGCGAAGGGTGCAGCGCTGCTGACGCTGGAGTCGCCAGACGTGGGCGCCGCCCTCTCGGATGTCGTGAAGGCTGAAGCGGACCTGGCCGTGACCAACCGAGAGCTAAAGCGTCAGCGCGAGCTCTTCGAGGCCCGTGCGGGAGCGCAGAGGGATTTGGAACAGGCGCAGAACGCCTTTGACCACGCCAGGGCCGAGTTGGCCCGTGCACGGAAGCGCGCGCAGCTGTTCCGCCGCTATGGCCTTGACGATGTCACGCAGCAGTTCACGCTGCGCGCACCGATCGCGGGCGAGGTGATTGCGCGCAACGTGAATCCCGGCACCGACCTGAGCGGGCAATACGCGAGCGGCAGCGCCGTCGAACTTTTCACCATCGGTTCGATCGACGAGGTGTGGGTCATCGCGGATGTGTTCGAGGCGGAGATGGCACGCGTGAAGCTAGGTGCTCCCGTGACCATCACGGTGGTGGCGTACCCGGACAAGAAGTACGAAGGCCGCGTCGATTGGATCTCGGGCTCGCTCGATCCCGTGCAGCACACGATGAAGGTGCGCTGCGCGATCCGAAATCCGGAGCATGAGCTCAAGCCGGAGATGTACGCGACGGTGAACATCGCTGTGCAAGGCACGGAGACGCTGGCGGTCCCGCGCTCGGCTGTCCTGCGCGTCGGCGAGCAGACCGTCGTGTTCGTCGAGACTGGTCTCACCGAAAACGGGATGCTCCGATTCGCGCGGCGGCCTGTGCGCGTGGACGAGACCGTGTCGGGCGACCTGCTCCCGCTGCTCTCGGGGGTTTCCGCTGGCGACACGCTCGTCGTGGAAGGCGCGGTCCAGCTGCTGGGGATGACCTGATGCAGCGGATCGTCGCGCTGGCACTAAGAGCGCCCATGATCGTTGTCGTGCTCGGGGCGGGTCTGATCGCCCTCGGCCTGTGGGCTTACACGCAGCTCGATATCGAGGCCTATCCGAACCCCGTCGCGCCGATGATCGAGGTCATTGCTCAGCCGTCGGGCATGAGTGCCGAGGAGGTCGAGCGGTACGTCACCATCCCGATCGAGAACGGCCTCGCGGGCATGGAGGATATCGTTCACATTCGCTCGCAGTCGTTGTTTGGACTCTCCGATGTCAAGTGCTACTTCAACTGGAATCCGAGCTACGCCACGGCTCGGCAGCGGGTCCTGAACCGGCTCCCGTTCATCCAGCTACCCGCGAACATCACGCCGCAGCTTTCGCCCACCAACGCCGTCGGCGAGGTGTTTCGGTACGTGCTCCGCGGGCCCGGCTACTCGCTGGCGGAGCTCAAGACGGCGCAGGACTGGATCCTCCAGAAGCAGTTCCGCCAGGTCCCGGGCGTCATAGACGTGGTTGGGTTCGGCGGCGAGACGCGCCAGGTGCACGTCGACGTCGATCCATACAGGCTGCGCGGCCATGGCCTTGGACTCGGCCAACTCACTTCGGCCATCTCGAATGCCAACCAGAACGTCGGTGGGCAGCGGCTCACCCTTGGCGAGCAGTCATACGACGTCCGCGGCGTGGGCCTTATCCGCAATCTCGAGGACGTCAACAACATCGTCATCACCGCTCCCAAGGGGACGCCAGTGCGAGTCCGCGAAGTCGCCGAGGTGACGGACGGCGCCGCGCCGAGGCTGGGCATCGTCGGCAGGGACTCCGAGCCGGACATTGTGCAGGGCATCGTACTGATGCGCTACGGAGGCAACGCGCTCAAGACCCTCAAAGGGATCCACGAGAGGCTGGAGCACCTCCGCAAGTACAACCTGCTTCCACTCGGAATGTACATCGAGCCCTACTACGACCGGGGCACATTGACGCGGCTCACCACCCATACGGTGCTCGAAAACCTGCTGGTCGGCATGCTGCTGGTCTCGGTAGTGCTCTGGGTGTTCCTCGGGAAAACGCGTGCAGCCGTGCTGTCCGCGCTCAACATCCCCCTCGCGCTGCTCGCCGCCTTCGTCGGGATGGTGGCGACGGGGACGCCGGCAAACTTGATCTCCCTCGGCGCGGTCGACTTCGGAATCATCGTGGACTCGACGGTCATCGTCGTCGAGAACATCTTCCGCCACCTGGGCAGTGACGGGCGCGGCGACCTGAAAGAACGGATTCTCACGGCGGCAGAGGAGATCGGGTCGCCGATGTTCTTCTCGACTCTCGTCATCGTGGTTGCATTCATTCCGCTGTTCACGATGACCGGTGTTTCCGGCGTCATCTTCTCGCCGCTCGCGCACACGTATGCATTCGCGATCGGCGGTGCCATCCTGCTCGCCGTCACGCTCACACCCGTACTCGCGTCCCGGCTGCTGAAGGTCGACGAGCGGAGTGCGGCGGAGGAACACCACGAGAGCCGCGTTATGCGCGGCCTAAGGCGTCTCTACGATCCACTGCTCCGCTTCGCCGTGCAAAGGCGGGTTACCGCGGTCGCGCTCGCGTTCGCGCCCGTCGTGCTAGCGGCCGCGCTCTTCCCGCTGCTGGGCCGCGAGTTCATGCCACACCTTGAGGAAGGCAACTTCTGGATCCGTGCAACGCTGCCGATGTCCATTTCACTGGACCGCTCGGCGAAACTGGTCGGCCGCATGCGAAGCATCGTGCTCGGCTGCCCCAAAGATGAAAGGCTGCCCTGCGACGAGAAACACCGCACGCGGCCGGAGATCGTCACGGTCGTGTCCCAACTCGGACGTCCCGACGACGGCACGGACACGGCTGGCTTCTTCAATATCGAACTGTTCGCGCCGCTGAAGCCGCAAGGTGAAGGGCGCCATGGCTTGACGAAGGACCTGATGACAGACGAGCTGTCGCGCGAACTCGCCGCTGGTTTCCCCGGCGTCACTTTCAACTTCTCGCAGTACATAGCGGACAATGTCGAGGAAGCGATGTCGGGCGTGAAGGGCGAAAACACCATCAAGGTGGTGGGACCCGACCTGCACGTCAACGAGTCGAAGGCGGAGGAAATCCTTGCGGCGGTGTCGAAGGTCCGCGGCATCGAGGATCTGGGACTCTTTCACTCCCTGGGCCAGCCCGAGGTGCGCATCGTGCCCGACCGGGTGCTTTGCGCGCGGTACGGGCTGAACGTTGGCGACGTCGAGGCCGTCGTGCAGGCAGCCATCGGCGGCCAGGCTGTCACGCAGGTGTACCAAGGCGAGAAGCACTTCGATCTCGTCGTGCGCTGGGCCGCACCCTACCGGAAGGACCTGAAGACCATTCGCGAGATCCTGGTGTCGACGCCGGACGGCGCGCAGATCCCCTTGGCCCAGGTCGCGCGCATCGAGACCATCGAAGGCCCGGCGGATGTGTGGCGCGAGGACGGGTTCCGCTACGCGCCCGTGAAGTTCTCGGTGCGCGGGCGCGACCTGGGGTCCACCATAGAGGAGGCGCAGCAGCGCATCGCCTCTTCCGTGCAGCTTCCCTTCGACACGCACCTGGAATGGGCCGGCGAGATCAACGAGCTCAAGGAGGCGCTGACGCGGCTGAAATTCGTCGTGCCGATCACGCTGCTGCTGATCACGTTCCTTGTCTACTCGTCGGTGAATAGCTGGCGCGACATGGCCATCGTGCTGCTGGGAATCCCTGTCGCGTGCGCTGGCGGCGTACTCGCGCTGCTGGCGACGCGAACGCACTTGTCCATCTCCGCAACCATGGGGTTCGTCTCCATCTTCGGCATCGCCGTACAGGATGCTCTCCTCGTGGTGACTTACACACAACGTCTGTGGCGCGATGGCCACGGGCTTCTCGAGGGCGCACGGCTCGCTGCGGAGAGGCGGCTTCGTCCCGTCCTGATGACCGCCTCCGTTGCCCTCATCGGCCTGTTGCCCGCCGCCCTCTCGCACGGAATCGGCTCCGAGACACAGAAACCCCTTGCCATCGTCGTGATCGGCGGTGCTTTCGCGCTGGCCGTGCTGCCTCGCCTACTCCAGCCCGCGCTGCTCGTGATCGCGCATCGCGGCGATCGTCGGTACGCTCATGCCCGCGACGAAGGCGGATCAACCGAGCCGGCACCCGCAACCTGAAGCGGGTTATCCTTCAGAGGTGACCCCTGGCAAGGTTCTCATCGTCGACGACGAGAAGACGTTCCGTCTCGTCGCGCAGGCGGCGCTTTCGGCTGAGGGCTACGAGGTGCTCGTCGCTTCAAGCGGCGGGCAGGGACTCGAAAGCGCCCGTGCGGTGCGGCCCGACGTCGTCGTGCTCGACCGCAACCTCCCCGATGCCGACGGACTGGGGGTGCTCCACGCACTTCGGGCCGAAGGAGGTACCGACGCGCCGAGCGTCATCATGGCCACCGCGTATGGCGAAGTCGAAAACGCCGTCCAGGCGCTCAAGGCGGGAGCATTCGACTACCTCACGAAGCCCCTGCAGCTGCCCGACTTGGTCGTCACGGTGCGGCGCGCCTTCGAGGCGCGCCGGTTGGAGCGCAGGGCGGAGAGCTTCTCCGGCGTGGCCCAGCGGCAGCTTTCGCAGCGAGGATTCCTCGGCGATTCGGAGGCTGCGCGGCGCACCGTCGAGCTGGCCGAAAAGGTCGCGGTCTCGCGGGACACCACGGTCCTCATTACGGGCGAGAGCGGCACCGGCAAGCAGGTGATCGCGCAGCTCATTCACCTCCGCACTGCGCAGCGCGGCGCGGAGCCGTTCGTCGAGCTGAATTGCGCGGCCGTGCCCGAGCAATTGCTGGAAAGCGAGCTGTTCGGACACGAGCCGGGTGCGTTCACGGATGCGAAACGGACGCGCACAGGGTTGCTCGAGCAGGCGGAGGGCGGCACGCTGTTCCTCGACGAGATCGGCGACATGCCGCTCGCGACCCAGGCCAAGCTGCTCAAGGTGCTGGAGACCCAGACGTTCCGGCGTCTGGGTGGATCGCGCGACCGCACGGCCTCAGTCCGATTCATCGCGGCCACGCACCGCGATCTGCAGGAGGCGGTGCGAACCGGTACCTTCCGGCTGGATCTCTTCCACCGTCTCGACGTCTTTCGCATTGATGTGCCGCCTCTGCGGGATCGTCGCGACGACATTCTGCCACTCGCAAGGGCGTTCCTGGAGGAGTTCTCGGCTCGCGCAGGCAAGTCGATACGGACACTCGCCCCGGAAGCGGAGGCGCGGCTCCGACAGTACGACTTTCCTGGCAACGTGCGGGAGCTACGCAACCTCATCGAGCGCGCCGTGATCCTCGAGACTGAATCCGTGCTGACGCCGGACTCGATCCTGCTTCCGCCTGCGATGCGCGCCCCGCAGGCGCCGGACTGGCTCGATCGCGATCCGCCCCCCTCGCTCGAGGACGTCGAGCGCAGGTACCTCGAGCATCTCCTCGAGCGCGCAGCCGGGAATCGCAGCCAGGTCGCGCGTTGGATGGGCGTCTCGTATCCCACGGTCGTGAAGAAGATCGCGGATCTTGGCGTCGACGTCTCGCGCTGGAAGACGTGATGGGGCGTCGGGCGCGTTCCGACTGAGCGCTACCATCTAGGAGAGTTGTTGACTGTCCTGCACTGCTACAGGGGGTCGCATGTTCGCTAGCGCGTTGATGATTGCTGCAGCCGCCCTGCCTTCCGTCCTCACACTGGATGACGCAGTGCGGATCTTTCGAGAGCGCGGGTTCGACTTACTCCTCGCCAATGCCCAGGTCGCGTCCGCGCAAGCGGACGAGCAGATGGCGGGGGCGCTGCCAAATCCGCAGCTCTCGTTTTCCGCCGGCCATGCTTTCAGCTACGACGCGACATGTCCCGGGTGTTCGCCGAATGCTTATACGGTTGGCGTTACCGACCCGTCAGTCCTCTCCGACCTGCTGACCGGGAAGCGTGGCTTGCGAGTGGACGTCGCTCGAGCAGCGCTCGCCGCGGCCCGCCGCTCGCGCGAGGACGCTCTCCGAACGCTCTTGGTCCAAGTGAAGCAGGCTGTTCTGGACGCATCCTTGCAGCAGGCGCAGCGCGACTTCGCGCAGGAGGTCGCAGATTCCACTGAGCACACCCGCGCCCTGATCGAGAAGCGGCTGCAGGCTGGCGCCATCTCGGAAGCGGAGCTGGCGCGCGCCGAGGTTGCCGCGCTTGAGGCGCGGCAGGCGCTCCGGCTGGCCAATCAGTCCTTCCTTGCAGCGCGGTTGCAGGTTGCATTCCTGCTCGGCGTGCGCGAGATATTGCCTGAGTTCCAGGTCGATCCAAAGTTGCTCGATCGCCCATTGCCTCCTCCGGCAGAGCAGCCTGAGCAGCTCGTTCAGCAGGCTCTGAAGGCGCGGCCTGATCTCCTCGCGCTGGATCAGCAGGTCGAACGCGCTCAGACCGCGATCTCCCTCGCCCGGCGTCAGCGCGTGCCGGATTTCTCGCTTTCGGCGCAATATCAGCAGCAGGGTACTGGCAACAATGCCATCCAGCCGGGAACCCTCACGGTGGGGGTGCAGCTTCCCGTCCCGGTGCTCTATCAACAGCAAGGGGAGATCGCGAAAGCGGAGGCCGATCTTCGTAGCCAAACCGTCCAGCGCGACAAGGCTCACGCGCAGGTGCTCCTCGACGTGCAGGCGGCGCGCGCTGCCGTCGATGCGAACCGCGAGCTGGTCGAGCGAATGCGCGAGCGCATTCTGGATCGAGCGAAGCGCGCCCGTGATCTCGTGCAAGTCCAGTACGAGAAAGGCGCGGCGTCGCTCCTCGAGCTGCTCGACGCCCAGCGCACCTGGGTCCAGACGCATGCCGAATACCTGAGGGACCTGCACGACTTCTGGCTTGCTACCTTCCAATTCGAGGCGGCGATGGGGAGCACTTGAGGACGCTTCTCGCCCTGTTGCTCCTGGCTGCCCGTCATTGGTCCGGAGAGCGCCCCGTTCAGCGCGCGCCTGCGGGCGAAGTGTGGCTATCCCGGCGGCAACTCGACGCACAGCATGTCCAGATCGAGAGTGTTGGGGTCGCGATGTTCGGGACGCACCTCGACTTGCCTGGGCGAATCGCGTTCGCTGATCTGTACGTCGCGCACGTCTTCTCGCCGGTCTCGGGCCGCATCGTCGCTATCGATGCAAGCCCGGGAGACCATGTGAGGAAGGGAGCGCCGCTCCTCGAGCTCGAGTCGCCGGACGTCGGCGCCGCGCTTGCGGATGTCGAGAAGGCGAGCGCCGATCTCATTTCCGCCGAGCGGGAGCTCAAGCGCCAGCGCGAGCTGGTGGCGGCACACGCGGGAGCACAGAGAGATCTTGATCAAGCGGAAAGCGCATACGACCGCGCGCGCGCCGAGCTTTCGCGCGCAGAGCGACGAGCGCGGATGTTGCGTGGCAAGAGCCTGGATTACGTGACACAGCGGTTCATCCTGCGAGCGCCGATCGCTGGCGAGGTCATCAGTCGGCTCGCCAATCCTGGGACGGAGATCGCCGGTCAGTCCGCGGGCGGTACTTCCCCCGAGTTGTTCACGGTCGGATCGCTTGACCTAATCTGGGCCTATGCGGACGTCCCCGAGTCTGAGTTGGCGAGAGTCAAGGTCGGTGCTGCCGTGCGCGTCAGCGTCGTTGCCTACGGAGACCGTATCTTCCCGGGCGCGGTCAAGTGGATCTCCGGCGCGCTAGATCCCACGACCCGGATTGCGCGCGTGCGCTGTACGTTGCGCAACGGAACTCGCGAACTGCTGCCGGAGATGTACGCGGTTCTATCAACTGCGACGTCAGGTCACGAGGCGCTTGCCGTGCCGCGCAGCGCGGTCGTGCCAGTAGGCGACGAGTACGTCGTCTTCGTGCATAGCGGCACGACACAAACGGGGCTGGTCAAGCTGCAACGCCGCCGGGTAATCATCGGGGATGGCGAGGGCGACCTCGTCGCCGTCAGAAGGGGACTGTCCAAAGTCGACAAGGTCGTCGTTGCCGGAGCTGCAGGGATCGCTCAGTAGGTCGCACCCGACACATTGGCTTCAGCAACAGGTTGAACAGACCATTTCGTGCCTCTTCAGTCGGCATCAAGTTCGACGATCACTCGCACCAGTAATCCAATCGAGGCGTTTCCGTACCGGGACGGGGGGGTCCACGGCGCGGCAATGCCGAGGTCGAACGGAACGTGAACCGGAGCACCGTGCAGGACGAAGTTTGGCGCCACCGTCACCGGCTCGGGCCGGCTCCAGTCCGCATCCATCTCGAACCCCGCGAAGCCGAGGCGACCGTCGCGTCCAAACTCAGCGAGAACCGCAGCTTGAGCTCGCAGTGGGACTGAGCGCGCGGAGCGGCCGCCGGCGCCTGCCCCGAGGAAGGTGCGCACGGTGAGCCAACCACGGCGGATACCGGCTCGCAGCCCGCCGGAGACTAGCGATGTGCCCTCGCCGGGCTCCTGCGGGTCGTTCGTGGCGTCCTGCAAGATGCGTCCGCTCGCTTCGGCCATCAGGTGGAAGTCGAGAGGCTGCGAATGCAGCAAGACCCAACTCGCAGCCGGACGGAAGCTCACCACCGGGCTCGACGCAGCATCGAGAACGCCTCCGACGCCGAGGTCGAGGGCGAGTCCCAATCGCTCCAAAGCGCGCCACTCGATTTCGACGCTGCTCTGCCACTGCCGGGGGGCACTGGTCCGCCGCGACGCCGCTCCGTTGAGGTCGATCTCGACTTCTCCGGCGTGAGTGCCGTCGAGATCGGTGATGCTCTCGGTGAGCAGCGGCTCCGGCATCTTCGCACGCAATACCGGGCCGACAGCCTTCGGCAAGACCTCGGCCCGCGCAGGCGATCCGAGCAGCGCCACGAGCAGCGCAATTCCGGCGATGTTCGCCTTCATGCGGTTGGAACTGTACCAGCACCATTCTTTCGTGCTCGATTTTCCACCTGCTCCGTACTCGAAGCGGAACGCGTAGGAGTGAAGTTGGGCGCAGCCGCAGCGCGCTCGCGACAACCGACACGGAACTCATCCTCCTCACCAGCCGGACCTTGCCCGCGCCTCTACGCCACGCAGGGAGCGCCTCCACCCCTGTCGTTGGCCAAAACTCGATTCGAGGTCTGATCGACCAGCGATTGCCCATCGGGGCGGCCGATCATTGCTCCTTAGGCGACGCGAGCATGCCGCCGCGGCGAGGTGCGAGATGACGCCAGTCAAGAGCGGAAGGCCATCGCTCGAGCGCTAATCGCGCCCCATCTCTTCGGCAGTTGACGCAGAGGTGTACCCGCCGCGGTCTACGCGGGGCGGCGGACGTAGCGGTGGTGGAGTCCGCCGACCTGGGGCAGCGCAACGACGCGGCCGTGTTCGGGTGGCTCGACGGCGCGCGGCTCGGGCGCGTCTTTCCCGAGCGCCAAGTGCGTACGCGAGCCGTGATAGTAGCGGAGGTAGCTGCGCAGACGACGACGCAGGTGTCCCTCATTCAGGATGATGACGTGGTCGAGCAGTTCGCGGCGGATCGTGCCGATCATGCGCTCGGCGAAGGGGTTCTGCCAGGGCGAGCGCGGAGCGGTAAGGATCTCGACGAGGCCGATGCCTTCCACGCGTCGCCGAAACTCGCCGCCGTAGATGCTGTCGCGATCGCGGACTAGGTACCTCCGGGCCGAGTCGTCAGGGAACGCCTCGACGATCTGCTGCGCAGTCCAGGCGGCGGTGGGGGAATCGGTGACATTGAAGTGCACGACCTTGCGGCGATGATGCAGCAAGACCACGAACACGTAGAGCACACGGAAGGTCGCCGTTGGCACGACGAAGAAGTCGACGGAGACAAGGTCGGCGACATGGTTCTGGAGAAACGTTCGCCAGGCCTGTGAGGGCGGCTTCGGGCGACGCGGCATGAGACGAGCAACGGTGCGCTGCGAAACGTCGAAGCCCAGCTTGAGCAGCTCGCCGTGGATGCGCGGTGCGCCCCAGAGGGGATTGGCCAGCGCCATGGTGCGGGCGAGTTCGGTAAGCTCCGAATCGACGGCTGGTCGACCCGTTCGCCCGCGCCGGGACTTCCGGGTCCAAAAGGCGCGAAAGCCCTGCCGATGCCAACGAATCACGGTCTCCGGGCGAACAACGTGGAGCACCTCGCGCCACCCTGGCCACCGCGTGGAGAGCCACACCCAGAAGGCGCGATCCAGGCGTCCGAACCGCGGTCGCTTCGAGCGGCGGTGGAGTAGGGCGAGTTGCTGTCGGAGCGCCAGGTTCTCTAGCGCGAGGTCGGCGTGGGTCCTCAGCGCTGCGCGCAGGGCACCTAACAGAGCGAGTACGATGGACATTGCTCTTCAGGTTCCCGCCCCGCTGACGCCTCGTCCACTCTTACGATCGAGTTTTGGCCAACGACAGGTTTCCCAACCGGAAGAATGCGCCATCTTCATTTTCCACACGACCCGGGACGCGACCCCCGCACGCCCGCCGCCCGTATGATGAACACTGGCTGACGGCCGTTCGCTACCTCTCGACACTCGATCCCCTGCTTTCCGGCTTGATGTCGAGTCTTCTGCCCATGCTGGGCACGCCATTCCGGTCGACGACGAAGAGCATGTAAATACCCGGGGTCGCCTGCGCGGGCACTTTCGGCGAAACTACCCGCAGCTCGCCCTCGCGCTCGTCGCCCTTCTGCTCGCCCTCGCGCTCGTCGCCCTTCTGCTCGCCCTCGCGCTCGTCGCCCTTCTGCTCGCCCTCGCGCTCGTCGCCCTTCTGATGGAAGGCGAGCTTCACGTAGCGGTCGCCCGCGCTCAGGCTATGAGTGTTGTGGTCGCTTCGCAGGAGCACGACCGACGCGATCTGATCCGGAGAGCCGGCGACCTCGATGTCGAAGTTGCCCCGGTACGAGATCTCTTCAGGCGAGTCCGTGATCACCGGGCGCGCCACCATTCCGCCGCCCTCCTTGAACAGATACGGCGGGTAGAAGACCTGTCCCACGGGGACGCCTTGGTCGGGATCCCCGGCGGGCAGCAGCCCGGCATAAGAAGTCATCAGCGGAAACGACGGATCGTTGGCTTGAACCAGCGCTTCCCGATTCTCACCCGCGAAGAACACCGTTCCATCCGGCAGCAGCGTGGCGGTGCCGTGCAGACCTCGTGACACCGTCGTCCTGGCCAGCGGCGTCACTGCGCCGGTGGCCGGATCGTACATGTGGAAGCGCAAACCCTCGCGCCGCTCGAAATCGAGGAAACGATCGCCAACGCTGGCCAGACCACGGTTGAGTCCCTGGCCGAGCAACACCTTGCCGTCAGGCAGCACGACCGCCTTCCGGGTCGTAAGCGGATAGGCCAGCTGGCCAGCCGCCCTCCAGCGTGGGCTCGGTTCGGCGAAGTCGATCGCCTCGATCGTGGCCGTCGGTCGGCCTTGCGGATCCTGGCCCGAGATCATGATCCACTTGTGCGACACAGTGTGCCCATTCCCGTCGATCTCTACGACGCTCGCGGTCGGGCAGCAGTAGGGCCGGACTTCGCGGGCGGTGTCTAGGAGCGTCCAGTGGTTCTTGGCAGGAATGTTCCGGTTCGGATCCTTCATCGCGCCGAGCACGTCCAGGCACCAGGTCGTGCCCTTCGCGAAATCTGGCGCTCCGCCGCCCACGCCGAACTTCGCGCCGCCCGGAATCGCTTCAGGGCCGTACTCGATCTCGCCGTTGAACGTGCACACCTTCCAATCGTCCCTTCCAGGACCCGTTTGGACGACTTCGAGCTGCGGGTAGAGCGGGAAGGCCATCCGCGCGTTCTCGAGCGCGATGTTTCGATCGGTCTTCGGGTCGTACACTTCGGGCACGACCTGGTTGACCCTGGTGGCCGTGAAGGCGGCATCGTTCTGGACTTGGTTTGCGCGGCCCTTGGCAACCCGTGCGGGATCGGGCCCGACGGAGTTGTCCTGGTCGAAGCCGCCGATGACGAGCACCGAGCCGTTTGGCAGCGGAGTCGCCGACGGGTACCAGCGCGAGTACTTCTGGTCGGACGGGTCCGACGGCTGGGTACTCTGCTGGTCGCGCGGATCGCAGTTGTCGTAGAACGGCGCATTCGGGTCGCGCGCGAACAGCCTGCGGCCGAACGGGTCGTCCGTCCAGTTCCGACGGGTGCACGGCTCGCTTCGCTTCACCCACGTTTCGCTTTCCGGGTCGAAGATGTTGACCTTGTGCAACCCGTTGTCGCTCTGCATGTCGTGGCCGCCGAACACGTACACCCGCCCATCGGACAGCGTCACGCGCGCATTGCAATAGGTGTTGTAGAACATGCCGCTCTTGTGGCCGACCTCCTTGAACGCCGCCCGGTTCATGGCGAAGTCAGCCTCGTCGAGCAGCGACGTGTGCAGCTTGCCGCTGTTCTTGAACGCGTCGGGGTGGCTGATGTCGAACAGCAGCTGCCGTTCCATCGTGCGGTTCGCCGTGATGCGCGTCGGTACGCTCTGGCTCAGTCCCTGCCGCAGCCGATAGCCGCCGTAGGTGAGTCGCTGAAATGAGTCGTCGGCCGAGCGATTGAGCCCCAGGCCCAGGAACGGATCGAAGCCGTGCAGGACGTCCCGCAGCGTCGCATCGAACTGGCGTCCCGGGGTCGAGAACGCTCAACGAGCGATGGCCAGGTCAATCAGCGCGGGATCGGCCATGTCGTTCGGCGTGTATTCGGGAAACCTCCCGTGGAAGAGGATCTTCGGGTTTCGCGACTCCTTCCACACGAGGCCCATGTGCACTGCTTCCGCGCTCTGCATCGGAATCAGGGGCGACACCTGGCCGCATTCCGAAGGAGGGCAACTGGCGTTGGGATCCGGGAACAAAGCCTGCGCAGAGGCGCCCGACCAGAGACCGAGAGCTAGCCAGGCGGCAGCGCAGGCGCCGATCGTCCTTCTGTCCATCGGTGGATCTCCTTTTCTGAACGTTCGTCGGCGCTCCTCGGAGGCAGCGACAGCCCGGCGAAGGCCCAACGGATTGGAATACGCCGTCCCCGAAACCCTCCCTTCTTCCGGAAATCCGGATCGTCAGAACGGTCGTTTTCACTTCCTTGTGAAGCGCGCCGCGCCCTCAGGGCAAGGCTCCGCGCCCGGAAGAGGATCAGCGGCCGCCCGAACCTCAGCGCGATGAGTCAATCCCTGTCGGAACCGCCCGTGACACGGATCTGGCCGCGGATCTCGCCGACGGGATGCGCAGGCGTGTGCATGTTGGCATAGCCGAAGCCGGCGCGGATCATCTGCAGGATGGCCGCGAGATCGCCTGGGGCGATGCCTTGGGCAACCGGCCCGAGCACGTCGGCCGGTTACCGTGCCGGAAGTCGAGGCGGGGCAAAGCGGCTTCCCACCGCCGCCGCAGAAGAAGAAGCTGACGCCGCCGGCCACGCCGCGCTGGCCGAAGTGGACGTGCGCGACAAGCGGCGGGGCGGTGAGCTGCTCGTAGGTGAGCTGGAACTCGATGCGCGTGTCATTGTCCAGGACGCGCGCCTCGAAGATGGCGCTCCCGGCGGCGAAGATGGCAGGCACCTCTTGTGTGCCCACCAGGGCGGCGCGGAAGCGCGTGCCCTCATCAGCCGCGGCAGCGAACGCGATGCAAAGCAATAGAGCCGTGTGGCGAAGCGCTTTCATGGGATTCCCCTTTGCGCGTGCGCTACTGCAGATTTCCCCCTGCTCTTCGTGCCTGCGCGAATTTGTTGCTGGACCTCTGCGAGGGCGATGTCAAGACGCGGCGAGTCTGACAGGGCTCGGCGTGCCTGCCGTCCGCCGGCCGGTATTGGCGCGACGCCCCGGCTTTCACTTGGGAGCCCCCCTCACCGTTCGCGACATTCAGGAACGCCTGCGGTCGGCACCTGACTCCGAGCGCTTCCGGCTGGTCGGGAAGATCCTGCGCGAGGCGCGAGCGGCTGGAACATCTGCCCACCGTCATCGCTGTAGCCCAGGCTAAAGCCGTCCAGGTACTCGTCACCGCATGCCTAGATCCGCGAGGTGCCCGGGCGCTGGCCCAGGCAACGCACGTGCGGGCCTGTTCGCTTCGTGAAGCTGGTGGCGCCGGGTGGCCCGCACGTAGAAGTCGCCGCTCAACGTACTGGCATAGAGCGTCCCGTCCGTCGCCCGCAGAAACGATGAGGCGCGTTTCCCGATAGAACGAACGGTGGCGGCGGCACGGTCTGGCCGCCGTCGGTGGTGATGACGATCGCGTCCGAGGACGAAGAGATCAGCCGCAGATAGACGATGTTCGCGTCGGCGGGGTCGACCGCGGCGATGCGCGCACACACGAGCGCCGGGTTTTGAGGAGTCGGATGCTGCTCCTCACCGCCTTGGGCGCGCGGCCCATCCTGCGTTCCAGATAGTCCTGCTGTGGAGCCTGCTCATCGGCCGCGCTTCGCCTTGACGAACGCTCCTTCTGCGACTGGGGGATGCGATGTCGCGCGATGCGTTCAACGGTGTCGGCGCCTCAGGCTTTCGTGGTGCCAACTCCGACGGTGGCCCCGACCCACTCGAGTGGGAGACCTCAATGTCGGGCGTCGCCGAATGCGCTTGCGGCGCCCCTAGCGCCGCACTCGGCGCTGGCTAGGACGAAGTGCGGCTTGTCCCGGAAGGGGAAGTCCAATGGCAAAGTGGGTCTCGATCGGTCCGACGAATTTCGCCGGCAGGGTGAACGTGCTCGCGCCGCATCCGACCATGATCGATACGCTGCTCGCCGGCACGGACGGCGGCGGTATCTGGAAGACGACCGACGGAGGCGTGTCGTGGATGCCGCTCACCGACGACTTACCCGTAGTCTGCGTCTCTGCCCTGGCATTCGCGCCGTCGGAACCGCTGCTGGTGTACGCAGGCACCGGCCAGAGCGGCTCGCCCAACGGTGCCCTCTCCGGAATCGGCGTGATCCAATCCCGTGACGGCGGCCAGACGTGGGTAATCCCGGGCGCTGTCCTCGCGCAGGCCAGCGGCAAGTCGCACCCGGGCTTCAAGAAGGCGATGGCGGTCGGCAAGAGCTGCCGGAGCATCTCAGTTGATCCTACCGATGCGAGCCATCTGGTCATCGGCACGGACCAGTCCGCCTATTTCTCCAAGGACACCGCGACGAGTTCGTCCAAGTGATCCCGACCCAGTTCGGCGGCGTGATGAGCGTGTTGGGCGACCCACACCAGCCGCAGCATCTGCACCTGATCGCGTCGGGCAAAGCCGGGCGCAAGCTCCTGCGCTCGAACAACGGCGGCCGGAAATGGCTCGATGTCACCGCGCTGGTAGCCCTCGCGCCGGGCTGGGAACCGTTCTCGATCGCCTACGCCCCGACCACGGTCGGGCTCCTCTATCTGGCTGCGATTGGAAAGGCGGGGACGCAGATCCACTCGTCCGGCGATGGAGGCGCGACCTGGCAGCTCGTCGGCACCAGCGCGAGCTTCAATTTCGGCTCCCTGATCGTCTCGCCGACCAACTCGCAGCTGCTCTTTGGCGGCGAGGTCGGCTGCATCGCCTCGACGAATGGGGGCGCCGCCTGGACGGCGCCTCCACTCGCGGGCACGCCGCCGCACGCGGACGTGCGCCAGCTTTGCTACCAGCGGGCGACTCGGGGCGTGAACCTCTACCTTGCCACCGACGTCGGAGTGTTCATGACGCCCGATCATGGCGCAACCTGCGTCGCGCGCAACGGCGGACTGGTCACGGCGCAGTTCTTCTCGGTCGCGATCGACTCACGCGACCCCAACCGCACGTTCGGCTGCACACAGGACAACGGCTCATGGACGCGGCCCGAGACGGGCGGCCCGCTCTGGACCCAAGTGCTAGGCGGAGACGGCAGCATTGGCTGCGAGGAGGACCCCGCCGCGCCGGCGATAGCCTGGATCTCGTCATTTTTGGGCAGCACCGGCGGCATCGTTTTTCGCACTGCGAATGCAGGTTCCGCGGTGGCAGCGTTCACCAATGTCGACCTGGTGGCGCCTCAGGCCGAGTTGGTGAACGCGTTCCCAGCGATGACGCTCTCAGGCCCGCCGACTACTGCGTACCTCGGCACCTACCGGCTCTGGACCAGCGTCGGCGGCGCAGCGTGGCAAGCGCTGCCTACGACAACCACCGATGGCAGCAAGTGGTCTTCCGCGCTTATCTCTTGCATCTCCGTGTGCAAGAGCGTGCCGAGCGTCATTTTGCTGGCCAAGATCGGCTCGAACTTCTACAGCCTCGACTCCGTCTTCCGCTCTATAGACGGCGGTCAAACGTGGCGCCGCGCCCAGGCGGGCCTGCCCGACGCGTACATCGCTGGCATAGCGATCGACCCCGACGACCCCGACGTCGCCTACGCAGCGCTCTGCCACCGCACCGCCGAGACGGTTTTCCGCACCATCGACGGTGGAGCGAGCTGGGGTCGCCGCGGTCGCGGACTGCCGCTCGGGTTCCACTGCCACGTGGTGCGCTTCGATCCGAAGGGCGGGCTCTACGCCGGGACGGACATCGGCGTATACCGCTCCACCGACGACGGCGCGCACTGGCACCGCTTCGGCGACCTGCTACCCAATTGCATGGCGCACGACCTCCGGGTGCTGCCCAACGGCCCCACGCGCGTGGCGACCTTCGGCCGCGGAGTCTGGGAGCTTGTTCCCTGAGGGGAAGTCGCGTTGCTGCACTGCCGTGAAGTTCCCCGGCAGGGTTTCAGCGGGCCGAAAGACACCGCATTTCGTGTAGCGATGCCGGCCGGCCCTGGGCATCTTCGACGCTTTCCCCGACGACAAAGGCAGGCAGGCGCACCTCTCTGGCCCGATCGCGGCGGCGCTGATGAAGCGCGCCGACGAACTGTTCTCCGAGCCGCCAAAGATCGAGCAGGTCGACCTGCTCGCCGCGAAAGTGCCGGGTTAGACGGTCCGCACCGGGTCCTTCTCAGAGGTGGTCGCCGGGTTGCTCCGGATCGATCTTGTGAAACGGTGCCGTTTCTCGACCACGCTTGCGATCACGCGGACGGCGCCCGCCGCCAGGAGCCCGCCGGCGACCCAGCGGGCAAGGGTGGCGAGGGCGGCCGAATCCAGCCTGGGCCACTCGACCCTCCACAGCACCTCGCCGCGCTCGATCATCCAGTGCCAGCCAGTGTGGGCCACGATCGCCGACAGGATGACGGCTCCGACGCGTCCGGCGAGCACTTGCCGCCGCAGGAGGGCTAGCGCCGGTAGTACGATCGCAAGGACTGCGATCTGCCCGATCTCGATCCCGACGTTGAACGAGAACAGCGAGACCAGCAGATTCGTTCCTGCGAACTGGAGGTTCTCCTTGAGCCCATAGGAGAACCCGAATCCGTGGACGAGGCCGAAGAGCCCCGTGATCAGAAATCGCCGGCGGAGATCGGCGCCGACGATGTTCTCGAGCGCCATGTAGACGATCGACGCTGCGATCGCCGTCTCGACGAAGGGCGGGAACCACGCGCCCGCCGGCGCCAGCCCATAGGCCGAGCCGAGCAAGGTGAAGGAGTGGGCGACCGTGAAGGCGGTGACGATCGACACGATCTGCCGCAGGCCGACGAGCGGAATCACCAGGCAGAGCAGGAAGAGCAGGTGGTCGATCCCGCTCAGGATATGCGCGACGCCGAGCACCACGAACCCCGCCGCGGCCCGGTACCAGGCCGGGTTGAGCCAGACCCTTCCCGAGCGGCTGGTGATCACCATCGCCCGGCCTTCCTCGCCGGGCGGCAGGTACCGGATCACGAGCTTGAGGTAGTCCTTGAGCTCGGGGGCGACCGAGGTCTGGATCGCGAAGCGGGAGCTGGGCGAGTCGATGGCGTAGGTGAGATGGGCGTCGAGGTAGCCCTGATCGGCGTAGATGGCCGTGCCCGGAGCCTGCGGCTGGGCGACGTGCGCGACGGCGTCCTCGTAGCGATCGAACGAACGATCCGAGGGCAAGGAGAGCCGGCCGGCCGCGCTCGCCGGCACCAGCGGCCGGCCGTCCTCGGACAGCGCGAGCTGGCGTCCCAGCGCCTCCAGCGCCATCTGGATGGACGATCCAGCGTTCGCGAGATCGATCTCGGCGCCGTTCAGCGGGAAGCGGATCGGCCGGAGGACGTGGAACGGCACGCGTACGACGAGGTGCACCTCGCGCGCCTCGACCTTGACGAACGCGTTCATCAAGCTCTCGAGCTTGAACTCGTGCGAACGCGCCGGTTCCAAGAAGGCCAAGCCGACGAAGACGAGGATGCCGAATCGAGTGCGCCGCTGGGTCACGTCTCGTCGCTCCCGGGATCGACGGCCGGGAGGTCAGGGCCTCCCGGCCGCCGCGCTGGGGATTCAGTCTTCCTCGCCTTCGGAGTCGGCCTTCACGAACTTTTGGATGCGGCGGCCGCCGATCGTCTCGCCGGCGAACAGGTTGCCCTTCGAGTCGACGGAGACCGTGTGCAAGAACGTGAATTCACCGGCCAGGTGACCGGGCCTGCCGAAGCCGCCGAGGATCTTCTCGGTCGCGCGGCTGAAGATCCAGAGGATCTCGTTCCCGCCGTCGGCTTCGAACATGAAGGTCTGGTTCGTGTCCGGCGAGAAGTCGAGGTCCCACGCCGAACCGGCCGTCCCCAGACCGGGGGTCCCGGTCCCGGGCTTGACGGGGATGTTTCGCAGCCAGGTGCCGTCCTTCTTGAAGACCTCGATCCGATCCTGGCCGCGATCGCAGGCGTACACGAGACCTGCTTTGCTGATCACGACGCAGTGCGGATGGCCGCCGTCGCCGGCCGCGAACTGCCCCGGGCCGGTGCCCGCGGAGCCCCACTGGCGCAAGAAGTGGCCGTCTTTGTCGAAGACGACGACGCGGTGGTTGCCGTAGCCATCGGCGATGTAGACATCACCGTTGGTGGGATCTACTGCAAGGTCGGCCGGCTCGTTCAGGAGCGTTCGGCTGCTGTTGAAGCCGGGGCTGCCACAGGTAGGATTTGTCGTCCGCGTCGGGACCACCGGGCCGTCGCAGAGACCCTTGGTCCCGATCTGCAGCAGCTTCGTGCTGCCGTCGTGCGACCACTTCTGGACGACGCCATCGCCGTTGCCAGCGATCCAGACGTTGTCCTGGTAATCGACGAAGCACCCGTGGATGCTATGCGGCATGACCGCGTTCGAGCCATCCGGGTTTTTTGCCTGGCTGCCCCAGGCGTTCGCCACGTTGCCCTCGCGATCGTACTCGACCACCGGGGGAGACGGCACCGCGACGACGGTCTCGGGAGAGATCAGGCCTCCTGTCTGGAAGCCCCGGTTGACGGTGAAGACGTGGTCGTGCGAGTCGATGCAGGTTCCGCCGACCTCGCCGGTGACCCACGGCTTCGGCTTGCCGGTCGTGGCGGAGATCTGCGTC
>WNFA01000422.1_pt1 | contig 33560 bp, 22 predicted proteins | sample 5400481 | NCBI WGS metagenome assembly WNFA01 (sample SAMN13153340, study PRJNA577476) | soil metagenome | isolation source: 120 cm saprolite under Douglas fir tree site 2 hole 1 replicate 2 | place: USA:California | collected 2015-04-18 | reverse complement strand
GAACTTTCGACAAGGTGGTCTGGGACGACGAAGCGCTCAAGGGAAAGAATGGTGTTGCTTTCTCCTATCTCAGCAAGGACGGCGAAGAAGGCTTCCCGGGGAATCTGAAGATCAAGGTCACGTACACGCTCACGGATTCGAATGAACTGGTCATCAATTACGAAGCTACGACCGACAAAGCCACGCCGATCAATGTAAGCCAGCACAGTTATTTCAATCTTGCCGGCGAAGGTACGGGCGACATTCTTGGTCACGAACTTATGCTGAATGCGGATCGCTTTACTCCCGTGGACAAGAATTTGATCCCGACGGGCGAACTGCGTCCGGTCAAGGGAACGCCGCTGGACTTCACGACGCCGACCAGGATCGGAGCGCGGCTCGACGAGAATTATGAACAGCTCGTGCTCGGGAAGGGCTACGACCACAATTTCGTGATCAATCACAAGGGTAGCGGCATGGAGCCGGCCGCGCGCGCTTACGAGCCCGGTAGCGGCAGGGTTCTGGAGGTCTCGACGGACCAGCCGGGCGTGCAGTTCTACAGCGGCAATTTTCTGGATGGCACGGTCACCGGGAAGCAAGGACATGTCTACAAGCGGCGCTACGGATTCTGCCTGGAGACGCAGCACTTCCCGGATTCGCCCAATCATCCGGAATTCCCGTCGACGATCTTGAAGCCGGGCGAGACGTTTCACACTAAGACGGTATTCAAGTTCTCGACGAAGTAGGTACGTTGAGATTCGACAGTGCGTGGACAGCCGAGGCGGCTGTCTCTAAGTTTTTCTATTCGGTCTTCAACTCATCGAGCGGTGCCTTTTCCATCTGTTGGCAGTGCTCTGGCGTAAGCTTGGCGCCTTTTTCAGGGCGGAGAAGCACGAAGCGATCCGGTGCGGCAGCTGCTGTGGACCTCGATCGCGCATCTCCCTTCTCTCCGAAGCGGAAAGTAATCCCAAAGGAAATGCGGTAATTATCTTGCCAGCCGCTGAGCGTGGGAAACTGGCCTTGGGCAGGCGAGAAGTTGAGGTTGTCCCGGCTCAGTTTCGTGTGCAGCCAGTCAAACTGGAACACCCTGACTGAAATTACCGGGTTGTTCGTCCAGTCCAGCCCTCCCCCGACACCCCAAGCGAAGCCAGTTTCCCGGGCGACTGAGAGACTATCCTCGTAACAGATTGGGGGAAATCCCGAGCAGAACCAGTTCCCGGTAGGAACCGCGTAGTCACGGAATGCGACGCCGGCCAACCCGTGGGCAAACGGAGTCCAGCGCGAGCGGTTTCGTATCTTCAGCTCCGGGCCGAACAAGAACTGGAAAGAGTCCGCCTCCGCTTTCTTGCCATTGGTCCAGACTATGTTCGTGTTGTGAAACTGTGCTCCGAGATCGCCCACGACTTGCAGATAACGGGCAACGTTGTACCCAAGGTTGAACTGCAGTCCCGGTGAGTTGTGGCGGGTGGTTCCGTACTCGTTGTTGTAGAGGGAAAAGCCCACGTACCCTTCCGCCACCGGATAGGTTTGTGCACTGGCTGACGCAGCAGTGATCACTGTGCCGAACAGGCAAACTGCAACAGCCCGGAGAATGTTATGCATGACCTTCCCCCCTTTGTCTGAACAACTGACGGCATGATGACCGTCATGATCCACGGTAGCCGGCTTCATGATCTCGGCGATCCTAGTTCTCTATTCCCCTCATCTCACGCCCCCGGCGAATAACTTCCTCATGTACTGTCTTACTTGTTGCACGTCGCTCGACATGACGTATGCGTTGTATGTGCTGGATCCGGCCGGGAGGTCGGCCGACCGAATCACGTCCATTCGACTGTACGTTCCGTCGTTACAAGAGTGGCGGAGCAGGTTCAAGGCAGTAATCGAGCCGCCTTGCGAGACGTTCACTGCGTAGATTCCCATCGCGTACTGAGCGCTCTGGTCAGAGAGGATGATGCCACCGAAGCCAGGGAAGAATGGATGAGAGTCTTCGCAAGCGTCGGCGAGCGTAACTTCCTGGAGGTCATCGGTCTCCGCGTCGTAGGTCCAATACCGGTTGAACTCCGGGTTCACTAAGGTAATGGGGTGATAAAAGTCCACGGCCGAGAGCGGACCCGGTAGCCAGAGTGATGTAGTGTACTTTGCTACTGGACCCAAGCCGCGAAAATTCAGCCTCACCCGTTTACCGACAAGAGCGTCGATCCAGACTACCGGGTTTAAACATGGGTCCCCGCCCGGGTGTGCGAAAGAATTCGCCAGCGGAACCGCAGTCGTAGATTGAGTACTTCCCTCATTGACTGCCAGGGTGATGGGAGCATGGTTTTGGCAGTCGTCCACGTTTTCGTTGAGGAAGTCAGCATAGTTGTTCAGAAACAGGATGCTGTAGGATCCACTCGAAGCATCCACGTCGCTTAAAAACTGCTTTCCGTTCCAGGTCCAGCGCCGCAAGGCTCCGCCGTTAACGCGGTTTGATTCAATGCGCACACCGCCGGCGGTGAGAGCCAGCATGGACTCGGTCGTATTCCCGAAACGCGGATACCCGTAGACCCCAAGGCTCCGCCGGGTATAGTCCGGCAAACTTTCCATGGGCGAGACCAGCGCGTGATCCCCGGTGGTTTGGTTGAAACCATCGAGCAGCGGGGACAAGCCAGGCAACACTTGCCCTTTCCAAGGAAAGCCGTTCGGACCCTCGTTTACATACCCTGGAATCTCGGTCTTTGGGGAGTCTCGATGGTCCGGCCCATTGTTGTGGCGATATAGGGTGAGGGTCCCGGTCACCGCCCCAGAGGGAACATAGAACATCGGCCCTTCGCTGGGGCACGTTTCCGAGGTACAGCCTTCGGTGGCGGGATCGGTCGACGTCATTCGATCCGTGCCGTTGACATTGAGCCTGTAGAGCTTGTTCATGGTGACGGCGGTTTGAGCGGAGGTAAGGTGGCCCAGACCTACCACCAAAAGCACCAACATCCCGAGCCGGTGTGACTTATTGATAAGAAGCAATCGCTGTTTCATAGTCAGCCTCCAGAATTATTTTCAATTTCGACTGTTGTTCGCGTTCAGCACGCTTGATACTCACGCTCGCGGGGTGCCCGGGTTTACTTCTCCGACCGGTAGATCACCTCGTCACGCTTGCCAACTCTGCTTAAGGCGTAGCCGACTGCTGCCCCCGCGCCGGCTCCCGCTGCTCCTGCCGCGCCGATCTTGCCATTCGCCTTGGTGGCGTCATCAAACGCTCGGAAGCCAAGCAAAAAACCCGCACCCAGACCCGCCGCCGACACGCCGACGACCCATGCCGCGGTGTGTCTCGACTTGTGTCTTGTCACACTTTTTACGGACTCGAACGCGATTGGTTTGGGGCGTCCGGCCTCGTAGACGACAATCCTGCTGTCCTCGACGCGCAGAAGCTGGCCCGTCACCAGTCCATCCTGGGTGTCCACGGTGACCTGCTTGTTAATGTGCTTTCGGATATTGGAAAGGTCGCCAGAGCTCTGCGCGACCCCGCACGCAGCAGCAGCCAGCAGAAAAACCAGCGTGGACAGAACGATCACTGCAGTGCACGGTTTTGTTGAAATCTGTGAGTTCATGTTTCCTCCATTTCCGAAGTCCCCACTTTGGAAATCGGAACTGGACGCGGATATTCGAGCACTCACAGAAAAATGGCAATACACCGCCGCTCAACTGAAACTCAAGCCAATGTCAACAGCTAAGTTGTTGATTTTGATGCAGGTTTCGACAGCAAGTCACTTAGGGCATCGAGGAAACTCGAGGGTGTCTAGCGGGACGAACACGGGGTATCCTTCAGATCGAACAGCAGGAAGGAGGTAAGGGGCGAGATTACCATCAGGTCCTATCAGCGTGGTCGAATCACAGCTCTTAGGGAGGAGGCGAGGCCCCGTCTGTGCAGGCATTTGTTCCGAGTCCAGAAATCGGAACGGCAGTGGCCTGGTTTCGGAATAGGATACAGGCTACTGACTATCTCTCGCGCTCTTTAATCAGTCTTCAACTCTTGCAGTAACGCCTTTTCTACTTGCTGGCAGTGCTCTGGTGTAAGTTTGGCGGCCTCCGACGTCAGGTAGAAGGCGTCGATGGCCATCTGGCCTTCAGTGTCGATCAGCGCGATCTCGATGTTGCACTTCTGCGCGGAGAAGCAGGAGGCGATGCGGTGCAACAGGCGGGGACGATCCTGGGCAATGACTTGCACCAGCGTGCTGGTGGAAGAGCATGCGTCATCGAACTCGATTTTTGTTTCTACCTTTACCTTTGCTGCGGGGCTCTTTTCTCCGCGCTGGCGATCGCGCAGCATGCGGTCGAGGTCGGCTTCGCCGAGCAAAACTTCCGTGACGCTGCGCTTGAACCGATCCCACTCGGAGAGATTCAATTCCAGCGTGCGAAAGCGGTCGGTGAAGTAGAGAGTATCGACCACGGTTCCCGCGCCGTTGGAGAACGCGTTGGCTTTTACGATGTTCATTCCCCAGGCGGCGAGTACTCCGGCGAGCGTTGCGAACAGTGCGGGACGGTCCCTGGTGACCAGCGTCAGCTCGTACCAGTGGCGGCCGCGTTTCAGGTCAACCTGGACGGGGTCCTCGGCAAGTTCGTCGGCCATTTTGAGGTGTTGCATCACTTCTTCCGCGGAGTGCACGCGCAAATAGCGCTGCGGGAAGCCTTCTAGAAAGGCCTTGAATTTGCTGCTGGTAACGGAGGCAAGCGAGCGCAGCCGCGCCAGCTTTTCGTCATGAAGATCGCCGTGCACGCGCTGGTCGGCGCTGCGATTCAGGTAGTTCGCGGCGGAAATGTAGAGTTGCCAGACGTTTTCAGCCTTCCACGGGGTCAGGGCCTCGGGATTCACAGCCTTGATGTCGGCGTAAGTGAGCAGGCATAGCATCTTCAGCCGCTCGGGAGTGCCAACTTTTTCCGCGAAGGCGGCGACGGTCTCAGGATTGAAAATGTCGCGCCGCATCGCTGCCGACATCTCCAGGTGGCTGCCGATCAGGGATAGAACGATCGCACGTTCGCTGGGATCTACGTCGAGACGGTCCATGCAGCGGTTGGCGATTTCGAGGCTGCCCACGACGTGGTTGCTGCCGGGTACGCCTTTTCCCGTGTCATGCAAAAGCAGCGCGAGGTAGAGTAGTTCGGGATCTTCCAACTCGCCAAGCAATTCGGCGTAGCGCTGGTCCCACTCGGACTTTGACTGGCGCAGCCAGTGCAGGCTCTCGATGGCGAGGAAAGAATGTTCGTCGACGGTGAAGCGATGATAGAAATCGCGCACGACCAGCGAGTCGATCGGCTTCAATTCCGGCAGCAACAGGGTAAGCAGGTGCAGCGAGTGCATGGCTCGCAAGGCTTCAGCGGCGTGCGGCTGCAGCAGAGTTTCCTGCAGGTAGAGCCAGAGTTCGGCACCCCGTGGCGGAGTTGCCGCGAGCGCGGGCAATGCCTGCTCAATACGATATTCGGTGGTTGTACTCAGCTTCAGGCCATGATGGGCCATGAAGTGAAAAAGCCGCAGCAGGGCCTCGGGATCTTGCAGTGACGCAGATTGCTGCAGGTAGATGAGGCCATCGACGACCGAGAAGTCGGAGGTCGAAAGCCGCGAGCGCCAGCTCTGAAATTGGCGATAGACGGACGACCACGCCTCGGGAATTTCCTCTAAAAGCTGGGTTACGGTGCGCTGCACCGGGCGCGCGTGGCGGAAATAAACACGCATCCAGTCGGCAGCCGTGAGCTCGGGAGAATCGGGCACCCCAATCTTACGTTCCGCTGCGGCGTCCTGGGCTTCCCAGCTCAAGGTGTTGTCGTCGCGGCCGTGGCGGAAGTGCAGGAAGCAGCGCGTAGCCATCAGAAACTCGAGCGCGGATTCGAGTTGCTTGCGCACCGGAGCGCGGAGCGAACTGGCGTCAGGCCAGTCGTGCAGCTTGTCCATGGCCGAGATCAGCGCCAGCCAGCACGCCACGTTGTAGTCGCGCAGTCCGCCGGGAGTTTCCTTGAGGTTAGGTTCGAGATGAAAAACGGTGTGGCCGAACTTGCCATGCCGCGCGCGCGTGACCTCAGCTAGTCCCTGGATGAGCGGCTTCGACTCGCGCATGACCAGCTTAGGGATGACCTTGTCGTGGAGGCGCTTGAACAGATCGCGGTCCCCTGCCAGATAGCGGCAATCGAGCAGGGAGATGGTGAATTCGGTGTTGTTGGCGTCGAAGCGGTCGCATTCTGCAAGGGTGCGCGTCGCGGGACTCACTTTCAGACGAAGGTCCCAGAGTTCCTGCGAGAGGCGGCGCACAGAGTCCCTGGCGGCCTGCTCGCTGTCGCGGTCGGCAAAGAGGAAGAGCAGGTCCACATCGGAGTACGGGAACATCCAGCCCCGGCCGAATCCGCCGGTGGCCACGAGGGCAAAGTTGTGCGGCGCGTTTTCTTCGGGAGAGATCAGGTCCTGCCAGAGCCGTTTGATGATGTCTTCGATTAGCCGGGTGCGCTGAGCAACGGCGGCGCGACCGTCCCCGGAGGTTTCGAAGTCGCGCTGGATGCGCACCGACTCGTCCCCAAGGAAGCCTCGCAATTCGCCGATCAAGGTGGACGCTGCCGTCATGAAAGTAAGTCAGTACCCGAGTGCCACGAGTTACGGGGAGAGCTTTTCTACAGCTGCCTTTCAAACGCTCTTCAGTCGCGTCCCGCTGGAAAACTTAACCGGATCGTGCCGCTTTCGGCCCCAGCTACTGGATTTACTCCCTGACCGCATCGCCCGCCCAGGCCAGATCCTTCGCTCCGCCTAAAAACCGGCTACGCTCAGGATGGCGCCCCAGGAAACGTTTTCACGGCACAAGTGATGTTTCACAATCGCTCGCTGCTTCACAGAGCTCCTTCACCGCGTTCGTCGTTACGAATACGAATTGCCTCATCCACGCGGGAGAGGAATATCTTGCCGTCGCCGATTTTCCCGGTGCGCGCCGCACCAAGGATTGCCTGCACGGCTTTTTCCACGAGGGGATCCGGCAAAACGACCTCCAGCTTGGTCTTGGGAATTAGGTCCACACTGTATTCTCGACCGCGGTAGACCTCGGTGTGACCTTTCTGCCGTCCGTGGCCGCGGACCTCGATCACGGTCATGCCCTCGACTCCAACCTCCTGGAGTGCACTCTTCACGGCTTCGACCCTGGAGTTTTGAATGACTGCCTCGACCTTCGTCATGATTTTCTTCTCAAGTCCTGCTACGACTTTGCGCGTTTTACGTCAGCTCAGGCCGCCGGTCTCCACAGCGACGCTCAAGCTGACGCCCTCTCAATAATAGCCCTCTTCGCCGTGTTGAGAGAGATCCTTGGTTTCGGCGGTTTGTCGCTCGGGCTTGGCCAGATGGGCAGTAGCGTCGGGTGACGGGCTGGGTGCTGTAGCAGGCTTGCGCGCAAAGATATTGCGCCAGGGTCGAGGACGAACAAGGCGATTGCGAGCCAGGCAGTCAGCCATTTGCTCATCGACAATGGTACGTTGCTCCTGTGAGCCGAATTCACGTTCCCACAGAATTCACGAACCCTTACTTTACCGTCCGCGACAAGTTACCGGAAATTGAAACTATTTATCGTGCCTATCAGGTTTCGTTATTGCAAAGATGAGAGCTTGTTCCCGCTCGATTGAATCGGTGACAGCACGTCGAGAGTGCCAGCCGGATTGATGCCTGTTAATCCCGATCCAAGATCACAGCCGGGCATCCAGTTTGCTTTCGAAAACTTATAGTTGGACACCATAGCCCCTGTCTCAGTGTCGAACTCCGCGAATGATTGCTGGAAACTACCAGTAGGTTCAAAGGGCGCCATTCGGGCGATCAGGCGGTTGCCTATCAAGCGAGAGAAGTCCAGCGCTTGTCCACGCGGCACGGCGAGGGTAGTAATCCGAATCGCGGTCCCCTCCGGCGAAATAACCGCCAGCGCCGGGGTTGCTCCCTCTTTCACGACATACACGTCGCCATCCGCTCCAAGCATGGGCAAGGGAGTAGGAGACGGGATCCGCGACTTGCCCGAGACCGTGTTGAGGAAGAAGTCCGGCAGAGTCACGGAATGAAGCAACACGCCATCGCGAGAAAAGACTCCGGCGACTACCATCCACAGCGGGAGATCACCCAGCCGTACTTGATGGTTGTTGGTTCCGTAACTCAGAACGAAAAGTTCGCCCGACGGGAAAACCGCGAAGCGTACTCTAGAGGCCGCATTGACTTGCTTCTTATCAACAAAGTCGCCATTCTTGTCGTAGCGAACCAGCCAGACCTCCGGGTAGTCGGCGCGTCCACTTGGAGCGACTTGCCCATGTTCATCACGGAAGTAGTACTGCTTGAAAACCCGCCTGGCCATCAGGTAGGTCTCGCCGTTGGGCCCCGGCGCGAAATCCTCGATTGAGGTTCTTCCGAGGCCCGGAACCCGTTCTGCATCCACCACCGCCAAAAGAGTCCCATTCGCAGATAACCTCGCGATAATTGGTGCGGCTCTCTCTGTGCCGAATGATTGCGGCAGTAGAAACGTACCGTCCTGTCCGCATCCCATGGGAAACGCATCTGAACCCTCCTGAGCGGGCCTCAAAGCCACAGTCTATCCTAGTTGCAGATTACTTGCTTGGGCCCTTCTGTTCCTCCGCCGCCGGAATCAGGAATCGACAGTTATTCTTTCGCGACCTCTGCGGCCGTTCTCCGCGTTCTCTGCGATTATGGTTTGATGCCAACCCAAAAAAGTGTGAGGCCACTCACGACTCAGGGCCGGTTGCCGTACACAAACTTTCCCGAAGCCTGTGCCACGACGAAGCGGTTGGGCAGAAGCGCATCCACTCTTTCCTTCTGGTGAGGCGGCACAAAGAGAAACACCCGGCTTTCGCCAGCCCATTGCGATTGCAGGTCCGCATCAGTCAAGTAAATCTTCGGAGCGTCGGGAAAGGTAGAACCGAACCACATCGAGGTCGTGCGCCCTTCGACCAGTTGGATCGGGCGCTGCAGGTAGAAGAGAAGGGATGAACCGAAGGCCTGATCTCCATAGATCATGACCTTGTCGGCTGGCTGCGCCCGTGCTGCAATCTCGCGAGCAAGGTCTTTGGACGACAAGTAAGGTCCGAACCGGCCCAAAGCGATGTGCGCAGCGATCAGAAAAGTCGCCATACCCAAAGCGAGTACAGATGTCGCCAAATAGAGCCTTCGCCGAAGCCTCAGCAAGAACGAAGCCGATGGGGCCAGAGCCAACGTGATCGCGGCCAGCACCGCGGGCAGGCGCAACGCGGCGAACGAGGCATAGCTCAAGTCCAGCATGTGGGAAGTCGAGAGCGTGTCTTCCGCGATGTTGTGCTTGGCCAGCACGGTTCCGATGTGCGGCTCAAACGGCAGATTGCGAGACTGCCACAACGTCGCGAATAACATCGCGCTGGCTGCGATTCCGACAGCGGCCAGCATTGCCGACGAGGCACGCAGCCAACCACCACGAACTCCGCGGCTGCACTCAGTCCATTCCCAGCGAGCGATTCCGTCGGCAATCAAAAGCAGGAGTGGCAGGTAAGCGGGGAACGTGTAGTACTCCTGGTTGGTCGAGATCGCAAAGAAAATGAGGACAGTGACCGCGAGAATCCAACACAGTAAGCGCGTGTGAGAGGCGAAGGTGGCTTGCGTCCTTCCATTCGTATCCTGACTGTTTGCGATCCGCTTCGTTCGCGAGACTCGATATTCGTCGATGGCCGTACGAACCGTTGCTGGCAGATACAAACTCCACGGAAACAGCCACACCAGATGCAGCGACCAGTAAAGCGCCCAGGGTAACTTGTTGTAGTCCCGCGGATACCGCTTCCCCAGGAACCGCAAAAAATGTTCGTTGACGAAATAGAACCAGAAAAAGCCGTGATTGCGGACTCCTGCGAGAATGTGCCATGGTGCGGCAATCGCCAGAAACAGAACGACTCCTGACAGCAGCCGGAACTCACGCCAGCGGCGCCATTCGCCGGTGAGGATGAGATAGAGAAATGCTACTGCCCCGGTGAATAGGAGGGCGATCAGTCCCTTGGTCAAAACCCCGAGGGCCGCACATGCGTATGCGGCATACCAGCGCCATGTTGGCTCGCCCGGTTCCAAGGTGGTGAGGAAGAAATACAGTGACGACGCAATCAGCAAGCTGAGCAAGACGTCAGGAATCAAGATGCGGGTAAACAGATACACTCCGGCGCAGGTGTACACGAAGGCCGCGGCATAGATTCCGGTCCGCTCGCCGAACGCCCGCCGCCCCCATCGCATCGCCAGTAACCCCAGCAGCAGGACCGACAGCGCCATGGGCAGCCGAGTGGCAAATTCATTCACTCCAAAGATGCGATAGCTGAAGGCCACCAGCCAGTACGGCAGAGGGGCTTTCTCCAGGTAGCGGATGCCATTGATGTGCAGAGTGACATAGTCGCCGCTGACAAACATTTCGCGCGCGGCTTCGGCATGTGTGCTGTCGGCATCGTCGAGTAGGGCGGGGGAAAAAAGTGATCCGCCGTACACGGCGACGAACAGAAGCGTCAAAACAAGGTAAGAAAGACCGCGCCTCGGTGCCGGCACGCGATCCTGAAGGCCCGAGTTGGAGAGAAATGTTGGAGTAGCGCTCAATGCGAAACCCTATCCAGTTTACAGAGGAAAAGCGGTGAGGCAAGCGGCCGCACGATTACGGCAAAAATCAGTAACCACCAAGGACACGAAGTTACACGAAGGACAACGACGATGAAAAGTAATGTTGCCCGGGCTCCGATTTCGTGTCGATCTTCTTCCCATGCCGAATGAAGAACTGCCGCTTGTCCATTCCCGCGGGCACGGCCACATCGAAGAATCCCACCATCATCTCGTCCGATGTCTGGTCGCCCCAGGTCACTGTCCTGTCCGGATCAGGATTGTGCGGATTATTTTTCGAATTGTCATACCACGCGATCGCTCGGAGCTTCGTACCGCCCTTTAGCGCGCGCGGTTCAGCCAGTTTGTAGCTTAACTGCCAATGGAAGTGGTAATTCACGCGCAGCAGCGTTTCCACGCTGCCGTCGTCGTGGACAATGTCGTACTCGAAGCATTTGCCCCTCAGATGCATGTGGGGAAAAAGGCTCATCAGCGTGGCGTCGTTAGGCAGCGTTCCTTGCACCTCCACCCGGAAATCGTCCGCACCGGGAGGGATCAGCAGAGCGTGATTGTTCAGTTGGAGCGTGATCACGCGCTGCTTCGGTGGAGTTTTGGCAAAGACCAGGCCAATGCCGGTTTGGTCTTTCGCCTCCTTGCCATTGGTCGTGTAGTGCATCTGGAAAACAAGATCGGAGCCCGCTGGAACAAACTTTGCCATGCCCTTCGGCCATTGATCGGGGGCGCTACCCGGTGCGTACACCAGGAGCAGGTCGCTGGTGGTTTCGTGGGCCTGGCGGCGCTCCTCCGGGTCGGTCAGCGATGACGCAGTGAAAGGCCTCCCCACCGGCGCGTGCCGGAGCCATTGCCAGTCGGGAGGACGAATGTAGACCACGGCATGGTGCACGTGCGCTGCGCTCGAGGGCCGCAGTTCGGACATCTGCACCCAGCGGTCTTCGACGAAGTGCGTAGGGACGATCTCGTAGGTGTATTCGATTTCGCCGTGCGCAGGAATCTCAACTGGGACGGGCATTTTCACGACGACATCCGGTTCAGGAATGTTCCAGCCGTCGGTCCATTTTGGCGGAACAGGCGCATCGTGGGCATCTCCAGCGGGAGCACCAACCGCCGCCCACTGCGAGATCGTCGCAATCTGTTGCTCCGTGAGCGATGCATCGTTGGCAAAGTGCCCGTAGCGCGGATCGGCGAACCACGGGGGCATCATTTTCATCTCGACTGTATGTGCTATTTGCGACGCCCAAGGCCGCGCCTGCTCGTAGGTCACCAGCGGCATGGGAGCGATTTCGCTGGGGCGATGGCAGCTTTGACAATGGTTTTGCAGGATGGGGAGTATGTCTTTGTAGAAAGTGGGAGGAGAAGAAGTGGTTGATATTTTCTCTTGGGAAGCGGCAGCGAGAAGAATGGTGAGTCCAGCCAAAGCCGCGAGGCTTAACGCTTTCGACCGCATCTCAGAATTCTACAGGGGGCTGTGCACCGCAGGCCTTGAGCGGGCGGGGTGCCCGCTCCACCACTCACACAAGCGCATTCCAAAAATGCTACAGTTGGCAGTTCATGTCTGCGCCCAATTCCATCTTTGTGCGTGCGTGCAAATCCCAGCCGGTGGAGCGCACTCCGGTGTGGTTCATGCGTCAGGCGGGACGCTACATGGCCGAATACCGTGCAGTGCGCAAGCAGCATTCGCTGCTCGAAATCTGCAAGAAGCCGTCGCTTGCCGCGGAGGTCACGATTACCGCCGCCGAGGCCTTGGGTGTCGACGCCGCGATCATCTTCGCCGACCTCTTGCTGCCGCTCGAAGTCATGGGGCTGCCATTTCACTTCTCGGCGGGGGAAGGTCCCGTCATCGAGAAGCCGATTCGCACTAGGGAAGACATCGCTAATTTGCGAACCGACCGCGCCGCCGAACTGGGCTATGTGTCCGAAGCTGTGGCCTTGGTGGCGAAGCACTTTGGCGACCGGTTGCCGGTGATCGGATTCTGCGGTGCGCCCTTCACGCTGGCGAGCTACATGATCGAAGGGGGTGGCTCGCGCAACTACGTTCATGCCAAGAAGATGATGTACAACTCACCAGCGGAGTGGGATCAGTTGATGCGCAAGCTGGTGGCGGTGACGGCCGAGTACTCGGCGGCGCAGGTTCGTGCGGGGGCTGATGCGATCCAGGTTTTCGACAGCTGGGTCGGATGTTTGAGTGTGGACGACTATCGCCGGTATGTCCTGGCGCATGCCACCGACCTGGTGAAGCGTTTGCAGAAGAGCAATGTGCCTGTGATTTATTTCGGCACCGACAGCGCCACGCTGCTGCCCGCGATGAAAGAAACGGCGGCCGAGGTGATCGGCCTCGACTGGCGGATTCCGCTCGATGAAGGGTGGCGCAGCCTCGGACATGGTTGCGCTGTACAGGGCAATCTTGATCCGGTGCTGCTGTTCGCCGAGTGGAAGGAAATCAAGTCACGCGCTGAGGATATTTTGCGCCGCGCCGGCCGACGCCATGGACACATCTTCAATCTGGGACACGGCATCCTGCCCGAGACTCCGGTCGAGAACGTGAAAAACCTCGCTCGGTTTGTGCAGGAGGAGTCTGCAAAAGCGGCTTCGGGCTCCGGGCTTCGGGCTTCGGCGGACCCCAAGCCCAAGGCTGGAAGCCGTTCCTGATGAGACGTATTGCGATCATCGGCGGGGGGATCTCAGGACTGTCCGCCGCCTACGCGCTCGAAGAGCACCGCCGCAAGACGGGCACGGCTCTCGAATACACCCTGTACGAATCTTCCTCGCAGCTGGGCGGAGTCCTCCGCACCGAACCGATCGATGGCTGCATCGTCGAGGCCGGTCCTGATTCTTTCATCACCGAGAAGCCCTGGGCCGCGGACCTGTGTAGAAGTCTCGGCCTCGACGACCAACTTATTGGCTCGAACGATGCGGATCGCAAGACTTACATTCTGGTTCGCGGGCGGCTGATCGCCATGCCGGACGGCTTGATGTTCATGGTGCCGACGAAAACCCTTCCGACTGGATTGTCTCCGCTATTCTCGTGGAAGACGAAGCTGCGCATGGGCCTCGAATTGTTTCATCCGCCGCGTGCGGTTGATGGGGACGAGAGCGTGGCCGCGTTCGTCGAGCGTCACTACGGCGCGGAGATGGTCGATCGCCTCGCCGACCCACTACTCTCCGGCGTGTATGGCGGCGAAGCGGCCTCACTCAGCGTGCGTGCCGTGCTGCCGCGCTTTGCCGAGATGGAGCGAAGCCATGGCAGTCTGGGTCGCGCCATGCTGGCCGCGCGCAAGAAAATGTCGAAGGCTGCGAAGAATCCAGCGCCTCCGTTGTTCACTTCGCTAAAGAATGGCATGCAGCATATGGCGGAGGCGGTCGTGTCGCGCCTTTCGCCGACATCTCTGCAGACCAAAGCGTTGGTGCAGGCCGTTCAACCTGAAGCGGGCGGATGGGTGGTCTCGGCGGGCATGCAGTCGGACCACTTCGATGCGATCATTCTGGCCGTGCCTACGCACAGCGCGGCACAACTGCTTTCGATCTGCAGCCCGGAGCTTTCCGCGGAACTTGCGGCGATTCGATACACTTCATCGATTACCGTCGGCTTGGGATTCGATCGCGAGGTCCGCCAATCGCTCCCTCCGGGATTCGGATTTCTCGTGCCCCGCAGCGAGGGTAAGCAGATGCTGGCGGCAACCTTCGTTCACAACAAATTTCCGCATCGTGCGCCGGCAGATCGCGCGCTGCTGCGTTGCTTTTTTGCGGGGAAGAGCGCGGAGAGCGTGTGGCAACTCTCTGACAATCAGATTGTCGGGATCATTCGCAACGAACTGCAGCAGATTCTCGGGCTACATGCCGAGCCGCTGTTCGCGCGGGTCTACAGGTGGAAGGCGGCGATGGCGCAATACGGTGTGGGCCACCTCGATCGCCTGGATCGCATTGAGCGCCTGCGTCAGAAGTTACCGGGACTTGCGCTGGCGGGAAACGGGTATCGCGGAATCGGAGTACCAGATTGCGTCCGCTCCGGGCGCGACGCCGCCAGAGAACTGGCACCCACTCAGTGAATGGGACTTCGCTGGTTCAGCGACTTTCGCAAGGGCACGGGCTCCGTAGCCCACGCAGGCCATTCACGATTCCTGCTCGACCTAACCTTCGTAATTTTCTTTCAAAGCGACGACAAGTTCTAATAGAATCACGCGCTCCCCTGGAATTACACATGAATAATCTGGTCTTGGGCCTTCTTGTGCAAGTGTTTCTGGCATTCGGAGTGGCCGGACTTCTCTGGCCGGACAAACTAATGCCGCTTTTTGGTATATTGCTGTTCCCTTGGCGCGCAAGCGAGCGCCTGATTCGCGCCCACGGCATTGTCGGATCGGAGCCTACCTGTTAGTTCTCGGCAAACTGCTAGTCTTTGGTCATTGAGCTCGATGGTCGTTTGAGATCGACGAGCAGGCTCCTTTTTGGTAGTGGAGCATGACTATGCTGATGCAGTGCCTATTCGCAGTTTGCATACTGGCAATCGTGATCGTCGGCCTCTCGTCATGACGCAGGTGATCAGCCTCGAAGAAATGGGCAATAGGATTTGGCGAGCTTTCCTGACGGTTCTCGTTCGTGCTCATCGCGATCTGCGTCCTGAAAGGGGACCTGCTACCGATATTGATTTACTGGCTTGTAAGGTTGAAACAGACGCTTTGGTGGATCGAAGGGCAGCGGTCGCCCGCGGGTTCACCCAGGGTCCACTATCCCGCTGATAGGAAATGGGATGGCAACTTCCGCAAAATTCGCGCCTGTTAGTTCGCGGTACTCGGTCTCCGGAACCCGAGCGGTCAATTCCTTCCTACTCCCGCGGAGGAGATAATTTCAGCGCGAACCTTTGCCTGGAGCGACTTGCGCATGGATGTGTGGAGCAAAGCGACCTTGAAGTCCCTCCTGCCGGGCGGCACATTGCTGTTTGTGGTCGCGATGCTGTTGGAGACGGGGTGGGTTACGCTCGCGCTGCCGACGCTTATCCTTGTGTATTACGCGTCTCTCGTGACTGGCTTGTTGCTAGCCTGGAGGTTTCACTCCAGCCGGGTCTTCTTCGCGCTCGTCGTGCTGATGCTCGGTCACCAGGCTCTTGCCGTCTTCTCACCTGGAAGATCCTCGCCTGCTGCCTTCGATCAATCCGCGCAATCAGCGGTTGCCGTCCTTTTGCCGCTGAACTTTGTTCTGCTCTCGCTCGACCAGGAGCGAGGCTTCACCATGTCCGGCGTAACTGCCAGAAGTACCTTCCTGTTCGTGCAGATGATAGTGGTTACTGTCGTCGGTCACGTCAGCAGCGCATCCGTAACGGCGCACCGCGCACACTATCCCGCAGCCTCAGTTCCGTTACCCGGATATGTCTGGTTTGCATTTGGAGCGGCGGCAGTCATTCTGGTGACGCGCTTCTTACTGTTTCGCAAACCGGTGGAAAGCGCTTTGTTCTGGTCTTTGGGAGCATTCTTTCTGGCGATTCATTTTGGAGGCACGGGTCGAGTCTCGACCGCTTATTTTGGGGTATCGGCATTCATTCTCGCGGTCTCTATCATTGAGACCTCCTACATTCTTGCCTACCATGACGAATTGACCACTCTGCCTTCACGCCGCGCATTCAATGACGCACTATTACGTCTGCAGGCTCCTTATTCGATTGCCATCGTCGACATCGATCACTTCAAGAACTTCAACGACACCTACGGGCACGACACTGGAGACGAGGTTCTGCGTCTGGTCGCGTCCAAGTTGGCGCGGGTCACCGGCGGCGGCGAGGTGTACCGCTGCGGAGGAGAAGAATTCGCCATCGTATTCTCTGGTGGGACCACCGCCGAGGTGGCAGACCATCTCGAGCAGTTGCGGGCGACGATCGAAGTCTCCTCGTTCCGCATGCGAGGAAATGATCGCCGGGAAACGCCGCGAGGTCCCGACCGCCGAAACCAGCGTACCCGCGGACGAACCTTGCCGGGACACGCAATTCGCAAGCTTGCGCAGTCGCCTCCGAACGACCGCACTTCGCTTTCCGTGACCGTCAGCATCGGGGTAGCTACGTCAGCCGGGGAGAATGCCGATGCCGAGGCGGTGGTTCGTGCTGCCGACAAAGCCTTGTACCGAGCCAAGGCGGCGGGCAGAAACCGCGTGGAGACTGCAAACCGTTCCCGCCGCCGCAATCGAGTCAAGGCTGCCGGGATCGCCTGAACGTGCTTTCCGCGACAGAATTAACAGGAACCAGAAGTGTAAATAGGATGAGTGCTGGTGAAGCGGGAGTAACGTCCCGCCCGAACCGCCACTTTAGGGCGGGACCTGTGACGGTTCGGAGCTGGTACGTTGTCGCAAGCACCGCAGGCCGTGCGGTCAGCCCGCAGTAGTAGGTGGGATAGGGCGCTTCCGGCCAGTGCCCGCGCAGACGGTACACTTCGTGCGGATAAACGCGACGCCGTCCGACTTACCGTTCAAGTCTACCGGCTTCGCGACATATCCCGTACCGCCGCAATTCGGACAGTCGTCCGGGCTCACTCCTGATCCCCCCAAGTTGAACAGATTCTCCATGAGGAAAGGAAAAGATTTGCACCAAACTTGTTCCCGTTACGAATCACGAACAGAGTTTTGAGGCGAACAGATACTACGAGCGGGATGCGACAAGCTGCTGCTTGCGTTCTTGAGGTGCAGATTCGATGCGAGAGAGAGTCAGACTGACCACTACGGCCTTCGAGGTCGGGGTATTGCTCCGTAGGGCTACGCTTCCGATCGGCACCAGCACGTTTGCCTCTGGGAAGTAGGTTGCCACGCAATTTCGCGGAATGTCGTAGGGCACAGCAACGAATTGAACCGCTTTGCGCAGTTCCTCGTCGCCACCTGTATCTCGAAAGTGACTCGTTATATCCAGCCGATCGCCCTGCTTCCAGCCGCGTTCCCGCAGGTCCTCCGGATTCATCAGAACAACCCTCCGACCGTGGAAGATACCCCGATACCGATCGTCAAGCCCGTAAATCGTAGTGTTGTACTGGTCGTGGCTACGCAAGGTGGTCATCAAGAACTGGCCAGGAGCAACCTGAATGGGTTCCATTTTCGAGACGGTGAAGTGCGCTCTGCCCGTCGGCGTTTTGTACACATCGTCCCTGGCCGAATTCGGCAGATAGAATCCGGCCTTGCTTCGAACCTTGCGATTCATCTCGTCACAACCCGGCACAACCTTTGCGATCAGGTCGCGGATGCGATCGTAGTCCTCAACGAGATCTACCCAATCCAATTTCGTACGACTCCCCAGCGTCAACACCGCAAGCTGCGCCACGATCGCCGGTTCACTCAGCAAGTGCTCGGATGGTGGTTCCAGATTACCTCGCGAAGTGTGCACGATGCCCATAGAGTTCTCAACACTCACGAACTGAGGACCTGTCGCCTGCAGATCCCGGTCGGTGCGGCCGAGGCAAGGCAGGATCAACGCCTGCCGCCCAGTAATCACGTGTGCCCGGTTCAACTTAGTGGAAACGTGCACCGTCAGGCTGCACCGAGACAGGGCCTCCGCTGTGAATTCGGTGTCGGGTGTCGCGGAAAGAAAATTCCCGCCCATGGCGAAGAACACTTTCGCTTCTCCGCGATGCATGGCTTTGATTGCATCCACCACGTCCCACCCATGCTTTCTTGGTGGCTCAAACCCGAACGTTTCCCCCAGTTTGTCGAGGAAAGCGTCCGGCATTTTCTCCGAGATCCCCATGGTGCGATCGCCCTGAACATTGGAGTGTCCACGCACCGGGCAAACGCCCGCGCCCGGCCGCCCGATGTGCCCTCCCAACAGCATTAGGTTGACGATTTCCTGGATGGTCGCGACCGCATGGCGCTGTTGGGTCAGTCCCATGGCCCAGCACGTAATCATTGCTTTCGAGCGCAATACCACGTCGGCAATCTCTCGAATCTGGGCGCGAGGGATTCCGCTCTGCTCGACGATCTCCTCCCAGGACACTGCAGAGACTACGCTTCGAAATTGCTCAAAGCCGTGGGTCTTCGTGGCGATGAAAGCCTGGTTGATTACCTGTCCGGGCCTACGCGCCTCTTCCTCGAGAATCTCCTTGCACAATCCCTTGAGAAAGGCGAGGTCTCCGCTCAAACGCACTTGGACGAAGTGCTTGGCGATTTTCGTGCCCGGACCGAAGAGATGCAGCACGTCCTTGGGATGTTTGAAACGGTTTAACCCAACCTCTGCCAGCGGATTCACGCTGACGATGGTCGCCCCGCGCCGGACGGCTTTTTGCAGAGTGGAGAGCATCCGCGGGTGGTTGGTCCCTGGATTCTGCCCAATAATAAGGATAGTGTCGGCTAGTTCGAAGTCCTCGAGTTTGACTGTGCCTTTGCCGACGCCAATCACTTCTTTCAGCGCAGTGCCGGAGGACTCATGGCACATGTTCGAGCAGTCGGGAAGGTTATTCGTGCCGAACTGACGCACAAACAGCTGATAAAGAAACGCGGCCTCATTGCTGGTGCGGCCGGAGGTATAGAAGATGGCCTGGTCAGGAGTGTCCAGGGAATTGAGTTCGCGCGCGATCATCGCGAATGCGTCCTTCCAGGAGATCTGCTGGTAATGCTCGCTCCCGGTGCGGAGGACCATGGGATGCGTCAGTCGCCCCTGGTGGCCGAGCCAATAGTCCGACTGCCGCGATAGCTCCGCAACACTCCACTTGCGAAAAAAGTCAGTCGTGACCCGCTGCGACGTAGCCTCTTCGGCGATCGCCTTGACTCCGTTTTCGCAGAACTCATTCAGGGAACGATGCTCGTCGGGATCGGGCCAGGCGCATCCCGGGCAATCCGTGCCCTCAAATTGATTGAGGCGAGAGAGGGCTGCCACTCCACGCACGATCCCGGGTTCTCTTAGCGTAACTTCGACTGACTTGAGGACAGACTTAACGCCGGCGGCTACCTTCGCGGGCTTTTCGATAGAGATCGAGTCAGTGTCAACGGGCGTCTGTGAGTTCCGACTCGCAGGATCTTTGAAATCCTCACCACTTCGGCAAGAAGAGTTCCTCAAATCTCCAGTCTTTCTTCCACCCGTGTTGGGAACCTTCGAAGGCATCTTCACGAAACAAGTTTACGATACTCGTCGCGTGCGTACATTTAGCTCGATCGCCGGTGCTAAGATGCTTGCGCTTCTGTTGCACCAAACGTAAATGGAGAGCTAAAGATGAACGCGCTTTCGGGGAAAGTGGCCCTGATTACGGGCGGCGCTGCGGGCATTGGGCGGGCCACAGCTCTGTTACTAGCCCGCGAAGGTGCGGCCGTGGCCATTGCCGATATGAATGGCGAGGCTGGACAGTCCGTCGTTGCCGAAATCATGAAAGCCGGTGGACGCGCCATCTTCGAACGTGTGGATGTGACGCGGGTCGCGGATTGCAAGCGCGTCGCTCAGCGCACGATTGGCGAGTTCGGCAGGATTGATATTCTGTTCAACAACGCGGGCATCATTCGCCGAGCCACTATTCTCGACCTGAGCGAAGAAGACTGGGATCGGGTGATGGCAGTCAATGTAAAGGCTATCTATCTGCTGTCGCGAGAGGTAATTCCGCTCATGCAGAAGCAGAGCAGCGGTTCTATTATCAATACCGCGTCGGGATGGGGGCTGTCAGGAGGAGTAAAGGCCGCGGTATATTGCGCTTCCAAGGGCGCAGTCGTGCTGCTGACCAAGGCCATGGCCGTGGATCACGGGCCACAGAACATTCGCGTGAACTGTATCTGCCCGGGCGACACCGATACTGGCATGCTGCGTAACGAAGCGCAGCAGCTTGGAGAACCGAGCGATCGTTTCCTTTCCGATGCGGCAAAGCGACCGTTGGGCCGCGTGGGATCGCCAGAGGAGATCGCCCAAGCTGTGCTCTACCTGGCTAGCGACGCGTCTTCATTCGTAACGGGGACTGCGCTGGTCATAGACGGAGGCGGGCTGGCCGGATCGGTCTGACATCAGCTGGGCGTGTATATCCTTCTGCTGATTCGTTAGAGGGATGAGAATGATCACGAAGACGGATAACCGGCAGCGTTCGCGCGAATGGTATATGCGCGCTCAACAGTCGTTGGTTGAAGGCGTCAACTCGCCTTCCCGCGGGGCCGCCGTGTACTCATCCGGACCGATCGTGCTCGAACGCGGGCGCGGATCACACGTCTGGGATCTGGACGGGAACGAATACGTGGATTTCATGATGTCGTTCGGCGCGTTGATCCAGGGACATGCACATCCAAAGATTGTGGAAGTTGTTTCACAGACGATCGCCGAAGGCTCACATTTCGCTGCGGCCACATCGGCGGAGACGGAAGCCGCTGAGCGCTTCCAGCGTATGGTTCCCACGGCCGAAGCAGTCCGATTCACCAACAGCGGAAGCGAAGCGACGATGCTGGCGTTGCGCCTGGCGCGCGCGCACACCGGGCGCACCAAATTTCTCAAATTCGAAGGCCACTATCATGGCTGGTACGACCCATATTGTTTGAATGGGCACAGCCATCCCGCCAATCAGCTTGGGCCGAAGGAGAATCCGACGGGCCTTCCCGATTCTGAAGGTATTCCTCCATCTGTGTTTGATGATGTCGTCTTAGCGCCGTGGAACGACGTCGAGGTGCTGGAAAGCATTCTTCGGCGTCACGGTCTCGAACTCGCAGCGGTCATTACTGAGCCGATCATGGCCAACATGGGCTGCATCCTGCCTCGCGACGGCTATCTGCAACGACTTTGCGATCTCGCGCATCAGTATGGGGCGCTCTTCATCCTCGATGAAGTCGTGACGGGGTTTCGTTATGCTCCGGGCGGATGCCAGCAATATTACGGTGTGAAGCCCGATCTCAGTACGTTTGGGAAGGCGTTAGGGGCAGGATTTCCAATCGGCGCGGTCTCAGGGCCAAGAGCCATTCTTGATCGCATGCGCTGGGGTAGCGGCATGGTGCTGCACTACGGAACATTCAATGGGCACCGGCTAACCATGCGCGTGGTTGCGGCAAATCTAGACTTGCTCTCGGCAAACAATGCGGCGGTGTACAAACAAATCTTCGCGATAGGCGATTCTGCGATCGGCGGTTTGAAGGAAGTATTCGAGAGGAGAAATATCGGGGCCATTGTGCAGGGCTTTGGGCCGATGTTTCAGATCTACTTCACGAGTCGCGATGTCATCCACGACTACCGCGATTACTGCCAGTATGCTGACACGGCGAAGTATTCCCGCTTCGCCCATGCGTTGCTGAATCGCGGGATTTACATGACGCCCTCTAACGGCTTGCACTGGATTATTTCTACCGCCCATACGCCGCTCGATGTGGAGGCGCTCCTGAGTGCGGTTGACGATGCTTGCGTGGAGATCACATGAGTACCGTCGTTTTCCTGGGGGGTGGGCGGATCACTTCCGCTATGCTGGCCGGCCTCCGTCTGGGCAGGATTAACGACCGCCTTCTGGTACACGACCGCAACCCTGCAAAACTGCGCCGGCTTAAAAAAAGTTACAGCGTGGCGATTGAGCCCAATCTGCAGCGTGCCGTGGCAGAGGCTGACCTGTTGATTGTTGCCGTGAGGCCGGATTCAGTTCGAGAACTGCTGCAAGCCCTCGGCAAGGTCAAACGACCTTTACTGGCGGTTAGTCTGGCGGCAGGAGTTCCGCTGCGAAGATTGAAGGCCGCGTTCGACGCTCCGGTGCGGTGGGCGCGGGCCATGCCGAGTCCGGCCTGCCGTAGTGGACGCGGCTTGACGGCTCTAACATTTTCGCGTGAAGTTTTGCCTCGGGAGCGCAAGCGAGTCCGGGAATTCTTCTCCCGCTTCGGGCAAGTACTCGATATTCCCGAACACAAGTTCGATGCCTTCACCGTAGTGTTCTCACCGAGCCATGGCATTCACGCTCTGGCCACTCTCGCTGCGGCCGCAGAGCGCATTGGGCTCGATCGCAAGACCGCGCTGCTGGCGAGCGCTCACGCGCTAGCGGATAGCATTAGCGCCTGGCGAGAAGGCGAGCAATCGCTCCCGTCAATGCTTGAGGAAGCGGCTACTCCAGGAGGGATCGCCGCCACCACAATGACAGGCATGGATGCCGCCGGATATCGCCGTGCAGTGCAGCGGGGAGTGCTGGATGGCTTACGCCGCGCTCGGGCCAACGCCCGATAGTGGTTCTGAAATAGGGCCAGACGTATTGCTCTTTGTTGCTATATTCTTGTGGCCCAGAGACGAGGTTCCTTCTCATCTTCCTTCTTTTTTCTGGAAACGGACGAAACAGGCGCATAACCTATCGTGATGTGGTGAGGAGATAGAGATGTCGATGCGAATTGGCCGTCGTGAATTTCTGCTCAAAGCGGGCGCAATAGCAGGCGCCATAACTGCCTCCCCTGGAATCAATGCCCTGGCGCATGAGTCGGAAGCCGGGGCAATGGATCCCCCGGCCTCGGATCGGCAAGCTGCGCCTGCACCATCGGCTGGAACTCCCACGCTGACTTCGCCATTTCGGGTTTCCATTATCAATGATGAAATCTCGCAGGATTTTGGCCGCGCCTGCGAAGTGGCCTCCCGCGAGTTTGGGATGAAGTGGATCGAGCTGCGGGGAATGTGGAAGAAAAACATCGTTAACCTTGACGCGAAGGAAATTGCCGAAGCGCGGCGCATTATCGACAAATATGGATTGCGGGTGACCGATATTGCCAGCCCGCTGTTCAAAGTCGATTGGGCGGGCGCACCGCGATCGAAGTACAGCGAACACAATGATTTTCACGCCGATTTTACGTTCAACCAGCAGGACGAAGTACTAGAGCGTGCGATTGAGTTAGCGAAAACCTTCGGTACGGACCGCGTACGATGCTTTGATTTTTGGAGACTCGATGATCAGGCTCCGTATCGCGCTGCCATCAACGAGAAGCTATTGGAGGCGGCCAACAAAGCCGGCAAGAAGGGCATCATTCTGCTTCTCGAGAATGATGGTGGCCTGAATACCGCAACAGGAGCCGAAGCTGCCAGCGTCCTGGATGCGGTGAAATCTCCTTACCTCATGCTGAACTGGGACCCGGGCAATGCGGCAGCTTGGGGAGAGAAAGCGTATCCCGATGGCTACAACCTTCTGCCCAAGGATCGGATCGGGCACTGCCATTGCAAAGATGCGATTAAGAGTGCCAAAGGCTATGACTGGGCTCCTATGGGGAAGGGGATTGTCGATTGGACCGGGCAGTTCAAAGCACTAAAGCGAGATGGCTATCGCTTCGCGGTGAGTCTGGAAACCCACTGGAATGGCGGCGGCACGCCCGAAGAATCCTCGCGCCAGAGTTGGGCCGGAATGACGAAGCTTCTACAGCAGGCAGATGCCTTGTGACTAATCGAGGAACTTTACTCATGACGAACAGTACGAGACGAGATTTCTTGCAGAAAGCGGCTCTAGGGGCGGCGGTCCTTCTAGCATATCCGCCGTCTCGCGTTCTTGGCGCCAACGATCGGCTGCGGGTTGGCATGATTGGGGTGGGAAACCGTGGGCAAGATTTGCTCAAGGAGATTATGGCAGTTCCTAATACTCAAGTGGTCGCGATAGCCGACGTCTACAGTCGTCGCCACGATGAGGCCAAGAAGATGGCGCCCGGAATTTCGACGTTTAACGACCATCGGCGCCTACTTGACATGAAGGATCTGGACGCGGTCATCGTGGCCAGCCCGCTGCACACGCACGCCCGTCATTTCATCGATACTCTAGCAGCGGGCAAGGACCTCTATTCCGAAAAAACGATGACATGGTCCATTCCGGAAGCTGACCAATGCATGGCCGCCGCGAAGGAATCGGAGCGGGTCATCCAAATCGGACTGCAGTGGGAAAGTTCGGGCACGTTGGCCGAGGCCAAAAAGTGGGTCAAAGATGGAATCGTGGGGAAAGTTACGCAAGTGAATTCGTGGATGAGCCGCAACACGCCCCACGGCAAGGGCCAGTGGGTGCGTGGTGTTCCGTCCGACTGCACCGCGCAAAACGTGAACTGGAGCGCCTTCCTCAACGGCCGGCCGGAGCGGCCATTCGATCCTTTCCGCCTGATCAACTGGCGCTTGTTCTGGGAATTTTCCGGCGGGAACGTAACCGAGAACGCAGTTCATCAATTCGCATGGATCATGAGCGCTCTGGATCTGCCGCTGCCAAGCGCCGCGTACATGTCCGGGGGAATATTTTCAGAAAGAGACGGTCGCGAAGTGCCCGACACAATCGCGATCACGTTGGATTTCCCCAATGACATGGTGGTGACCTGGCAGTCCACCTTTAGCAACAGTCACTACGGATTAGGCGAACACATCCTGGGCAGCGACGGAACAATCGACCATACCTGGGGAGAATCGGACATGGTGACGGGGGAAACGGGAGAAATCATTCGCTATTTCCCGGAGAAAGTTAACCGTCCCCATGGAGCAGCGCTCACCGGGAAAACTCCGGGCCAGGATCACATGACGAACTGGGTGGATTGCATCCGCAGCCGCAAGACTCCGAACGCATCCGTCGAGATTGGCTACCGCTCGGCGATCGCCGTACACATGGCCAACCTGGCTTACCGGCAGAAGCAGCGCGTCACGCTGGAGATGGCAAAAGCGAGCAAACCGGACTTCTGAGGTACGCAGGCGACGCCCTTCCAAAGGACGCGCGAATTATAGCGTCTTGCGCCTGCGTCATTCCCCAAGATTGGGTTAGTGGTTTGCAGCCAGTGTAACGTGATTGGTGAGAATTTGTGCCGCGTCTGCTAGCGTAAGGTCATCTGGCAACTTGCGGAAATTACGGCGGTACTCTTTTTGCTGCACCGCAATGTTTTTGAAAAATAGTGCCTTTCCTTTCATGTTCACGTCCATCGCAACCAACATCCATTGGGCAGGCCCAAGCGCGGCTCGTCTGACACTGAAGGTGCCGCCCTTCTCAAGGTGTCCCAGCAGGCCGCCCCCGAACTTCACTTCCTCCACGAGACGACCGCTTATGGCTGCGAGCCTCTGCTCTTTAGCCTGGACAAGAATCTGGCCTTCCATGGCGTGAAGGACATGGGCTGCTCGTGAAGAAGGCTGAAAGCTCGGGTTAGGCTTAAAACTCAACTTTACAAACGGGCCTTCCTGTCCCTGGTACGTGAAGAGGAGGGAGTCGGGAATCATTCTCAAGAACGCCTCACACTCTTTGGCGTCCTTCTTGCGAAGTTCTTCCTGCCTCTGGCGCTCCTGAGGATTCTTCAAAAGATTTTCGATTCTAATCGCCTCTTCTTGCTGTTTCCCGGAAGAAAGAATGTGTCCGTCGGTCGCGATCAAGCGTTCCAGAGAGCCTTCCCGCGTCTGCGCCACTTCTTTGGACTGCTTCTGGCCGTCTTCGTCTTTCTCCACTTCATACATCCAGTGATTGGCGTCCGACGTCGGCTTAAGCTCATTTGCAATAACCGCCCGCATCAACTCGTTCGGGGAAATTGCTGGGTCGGGGCCGGGCGATTGGGCCCTGCCGGCTTGTCCAAGTAACAGACTTGCAACCGCAATGAGAGCCCAACGTTCTGCGACGCGCATTCTCGCTTACTCCATTCCGGCACAGAGTTCTTCATGGCAACATCAGCACCGTACGGGACGCTGCCGTGGCCAACCATACCAAGCACCTCGTAAACCTTCACCCGGAAGGCTGTAAATGTCCGTCGTGAAGTCCGCCACTCTCGCGCACTGCAGAATCTTCAGGGGACCTCTACAGTATCTTGTGTATAGATTAAGGGTCCTGCAGAAGTATTATTCGAGGAGTCTCATAGCTTTTGTTATTGCGTGGATCACGACTCCGAATGTCCGAAGGTGAGCTATTGGGGGCCACGATTCCTGGTCGCACTCAAGAGGTAGTCCCGAATTGCTATTGGTATGAATACCCGTCCCACCCTTGATCGCGAATCATTCCAGAAGCTCCTGGCAAATGCATTTGCGGTGCAGAACAGCCAGTTGGACCCTCAGTCCCTGTCAGCCGTTATCGAAATCCCGCGCCTGATCCAAAGCGGACAGCTTGACTTGGATGGGACTGCCCAGTTGATCGCTGACTGTGCGCGTGATGTAGCCGACGCCACTGGAATCTGTATCGGTCTGCTAAAGGGAAATCAACTGGGCTTCCGGGCTGGAAGTGGAACTGGCGCAGCATACGTTGGGCAGCATGTGATGGCTTCCTTGACAGTCTCGGCGGACAGCAATGCGAGCGGAGAGATTTTGCGCGTCGAGAATGCCGAGGCGGACACCCGAATCGACGCAGCAATCTGCCGGCAGTTCGGCGCCAAGGCGCTCCTGATCCTGCCGATTTATCACGACCGTACCGTCGCCGGTGTGCTGGAAGTCCTGTTTAGTGAGCCGCACGCCTTCGAAGATCAAGAGCTGCGCACCTACCGACTCATGGCTGGATTGGTCGGGGAAGTGATGTCACATGGTGCCCAGGTTGAAGCAGCGAAGAACCTGACGGTGGAACTACCACCCAATTTGCTCGCTGATCGGCAATCGGGTTCTCAGAGCGAAAAGGCTCTGAAAGACGCTGGACCGATGCCGGTCCAAGCAGAGAACGCGATCCGCCAACCCTACGAAACCTTGATGGGAAGTACCAGGAACGCCCCGGTACTCGGGCACGTCACGCTGGGTACAATCATCATCGAACAAGCGAAGCGCGTCTTCCAAACCCCCCGCCGATGGGGCACGAGCGTCGTAGCGGCTGTCCTCGTACTCGTAATAGCTTGCTGGATTGCTTTCAGCGCTCGCCGCATGGCTTCACCCTTGCAATCCTCAGCGACGCCGAGATCGGTTAGCGTCGAGCAACAACCAGTTCTACCCGCGAAGATGGTGCAGTCGGAAGCTGTGGCCAAGCCTCGAAGCGCGCCACCGAACCGCCAGCGTAGACAGATGGGGAACACGGAAGTCGAATATATCGGAGACGATGTGATCGTCCGCCATTTCACACCCAGACCCGCGCCCAACGGGGTATTGGTCGGGTCGAATGATATCCACCGTATCGGAGATGACGTGACCGTGCGTTATTTCACGCCCAAACCATCGGTGGTACAGGCGAAGCAGCCGGTCGCGCGCTAGTTCGTCCGTTGCCTGCACCTGCGTTCGCTGAGATCATCCCTTCCTATTGCGTCTTCAGCAGGATAGGTTTATCCCAAGCCGGGCCCCAATCCTCGGGTGTTCCCCCGGGTTAGCCGAAGATCCCCCCGACCTCAGCCCCCCGGCGCCGGAACATTTTTACCGTCTGTGAGGTATTGAAGAAGGATTATTCCCAACTGAACTCGCTCAGTCACTGTGGCGTGCTGGTTCGGAATTTCTCAAGGGACCTCAGGCTCTTTCCTCGCATCATCGTTCGTTTCCTGTTCCGTGCTTGGGGAGTCGTTCGTCTCCCGCTGGTTCTTGAACTCGGCAAGAGCGCGCGTCGATGCCTCGCTTTCTCCGAGCCTGGCGCGACAAGAATGCCCAAGTGGCAATTTTCACTGCATGAAAGTTCTATAGAAGCTTTTCATTGCAGCAAAGAGAGAAGCGAGCTTCTGCTGTATCGGTGCTTGACAAGATTCCAAGTGGTGGAATATGTTTTCGCGCCATGGGAATGGCTGTCCATCGCGTTGCGTCTGAAAGTTTTGGAGTCATCAGGTAAGCCAGCGCAGATTTTCAGAAGGGGAATTCCAAAAGCAAGAGTCATTGGGCAGGCATGTCGAGGCAGACTGCCGCCCCGGGAGGTGGGTGATGAGAAATGGTCACAGGTTTTTGGCTCCGATTTTTCTTATCATGACGGTGCTTTTGACCCCAGGCATATTGCGTGCTGATGTCACGGGCTCCATTCTTGGGGTAGTGCGCGATCAATCCCAGGCCGCGATCAAGGGAGCGCGCGTTACGGTCACTAACACGCAGACCAACCTCTCGCAGCAAACGGTTTCGGCTGAGGATGGCTCCTACCATTTTCTGGCGCTACCCGCCGGTACCTACAAGCTCAATGTCACGAGCCCCGGGTTCGAGCAATTCAATGCAACCGATATCGTGCTAAAGGTCAACGATCAACTCCGCGTTGACGCTTCTATGAAGGTCGGTAACGTAATGGAAGAGGTGAGCGTCGCCGCTGGCGCGGTCCAGGTAGAGCCGGAGAGCACCCAACTGGGCGATGTGATCGATTCGAAGAAGATGCTCTCCCTGCCGCTGAACGGTCGCAGCTACTTGGATCTTCTCGGGCTGCAGGCCGGAGTTGTGCCCGTCACGTCCGGGTCCATTCAGCAGGACCGTCCGGTTTCAGGCTACATATCTTCGCCCGGAAACCTGTCGGTCAATGGCCAGCGAGAGACCTCAAATGCCTTCCTCGTGAATGGAGGAGACGTCAGCGAGGGACGCAATCTTGGCGCGGGATTAGTTCCAAATCTGGATTCAGTCGAAGAGTTCCGGCTGATTACCAACAGCTTCGACGCCGAATACGGAAAGTTCAGCGGCTCGGTAATGAACGCGATTACCAAGTCGGGAACCAACGGTATTCACGGAGATGTGTTCGAGTTCTTGCGGAACGATAAATTCGACGGCACGAACTACTTTGATCAGTCGAAAGCCGAATTGCGGCGCAACCAGTTCGGCTATGCCGTTGGCGGTCCCCTGTGGAAGAACAAGATTTTCTGGTTTACGGATTACCAGGGAACACGGCAGGTCATAGGTGCCAGCACCGGACAAGTACAGCTACCCACGGTCAATCAGCGAAGTGGCGCTTTTAGCGGAAGCGATTTTCTTGACGCAGACGGCAATCCACTTACATCCGGTGTGCAAGGAGCATACTGGGCGCAGGTACTTTCAACCCGCCTGGGATACGCGGTTTCAAACGGCGAGCCCTATTATGTTCAGGGTTGTACCACCAGTGCTCAGTGCGTGTTTCCTAACGCGACGATTCCCTCCTCCGCGTTCGCTCCGCCTGCGGTGGGGATACTGCCTTACATTCCTCTTCCGAACGTCCCCGGGACGGTCGACCAATTCTCCGACAACAGCGAGAAAAATCGCGTTCGTGACGACAAGATCGGCGAGCGCATCGATTTCATCAATCAGAAGACCGGCAATTGGTCGTTTTACTACCACTACGATGACTCGACTGTTGTGAACGCCCTAAACGCCAGCGTGCCGGGTTTTTCCAGTCTCACACCCTCCCGCGCTCAACAGTTTGTAATCAGTAACACCAAGAACTTCGGCCAGACGGCTGTAAACCAATGGCGCGCGAGTTTCTTCCGGACTGCTACGATCACAGACAAGCCGCAGAGCAGCTTCGCACAACTTGCCGACCTGGGGTTTGTGACTGGCGTGGGAACCCTGGGGATTAATCCATCCGGTCCGAAGGGATTCCCCCAGACTGTGCCACCCGAGTACTTCAACAACTTCTCTCTCGGAGTGAACACACTCACGACCTTTCAGCCCAACAACACTTTTCATGTTTCCGACGGCTACTCTAGGCTCGTGGGACCTCACACCCTGAAGTTCGGCGGCGAGTTTCGATATCTCCAGATCAATGAGCGCAATACCTGCGCCCCTAACGGGGACTTCTCCTTCAACGGCAGCGAGACCGGATCAGATATCGCTGACTTTTTGATTGGGGCGCCATCCAGTTACAACCAGTGCAGCCAGCAGTTCCTGGACTCCCGCACGCGCTACGGCGGAGTCTATTTTCAGGATACGTACAAAATGAGGCCGAATATCACATTGAACCTGGGCTTGCGCTGGGAAGTGAGCATGCCCTGGTATGACACCCAGGGCAAAATCGAGACTATCGTGCCCGGGCTGCAATCGACCCAATTCCCCACGGCGCCCAAAGGCTGGGTAGTTCCCGGCGATCCCGGCATCCCGAGCACACTCGCCCCGACGCGATACAACAACTTCTCTCCCCGCCTGGGCCTGGCTTATTCGCCCGGCTTCTCGGACGGACTGGCGGGCAAGATTTTCGGCGGCCCGGGCAAGACGAGCATCCGCGTCGCTTACGGCCTTTACTACACTTCGATCGAGGACCTGAACCTCTTCTACGAGGTAGGCGATGCTCCCTTCGGCTTGTATTGGGTTTCGCCAACCCCCACGATGTTTGATGAGCCTTTCCGGACCCGTGCTGACGGCAGCTCCCAGACCGAGCGCTTCCCATTTACGTTCCCGACTCCCGGGAGTCCAGCGAATAAGACGCTGGATTACTCCATCTATCTTCCGATCTCGTATTCGCCCGGCTTCGACGTTCACAACCGGCTCCCGTACGCTGAACACTACGATCTCTCAATTCAGCGGGAGCTCTCGAAATCTACGGTGCTGACCCTCTCCTACGTAGGAACGCAGGGCCATCGCTTGATCTCGCAGTACGACGCCAATCCCGGGGATGCCGCGCTTTGTTTGCAGCTCAATGCGCAAGGAGCCGTGGACCTGAACACCGGCCTGTCCAATCCTGCGTGCGGGCCGAATACGGAGCTGGATACCTTCCAGCTTCCTAGCGGTTCGTTGGTCTATGGTACCCGCGACAAACTCAATGACCTTTCGAAGCCGGCTGCTTTCGGCGTCAATAACAGTTTTACCGTCAATATCGCCAACTCGAATTACAACGCGGCGCAGGTCACCCTGGAACGAAAGGCCTCGGATATGACCTTCCTGGCCGCATACACCTACGCAAAAGCAATCGACAACTCTTCCGGCTTCGGTCAATGGGTCAATTTCATGAATCCGCGGCTGACTCGTTCACTCGCCTCGTTCGACGTTACGCATAACTTTGTATTCAGTTATACCTGGGCCATTCCCTTCGACCGGGCTTTTGGCAGGATGCCAAAACGTCTGACGCAAGGCTGGAACTTCACTGGCATAACGCGATTCACGGGTGGCTTGCCCGTCGCTATCAGCCAGAACTCGGATGACGTCTCCCTGTCTGGCAGCGGGAACACCGACGTGCCGAATCTCGTGGGCAAGGTTCATATCCAGGATCCGCGCAAAGTAGATGCAAACGGTAATCACATTTTCTTCAACCGCGACGCATTCGACTCTGGACCAGTGGGGGCGTTCGGCAACGCCAATCGGCAGTTCTTCCACGGCCCCGGCATTAACAATTTCGACGTCGGCCTGATGAAGCGGACCGCTATTACGGAATCCACAGCCTTCGAAATACGCGCGGAGTTCTTTAACCTCTTTAACCACGCGCAATTCAGCAACCCGGATGGCAACTTCAGCATCTTCGGCGATCAGATGGGCGCGGTGACCTCGGCGCGCGAACCACGCATCGGGCAACTCAGCGCGAAATTCTACTGGTAGTGTGAGCTAGCACGGCGCAGGATAAACCAACGGAAGACAAGCCGGCGCTGCTGGAAACAATTCCGCATAACTTGCCGCGTGTCCATACGCGGGCCGTTTGATGCGTTCTGATAGGGATGTAGGCCCAATGATGTTTCTGCTGATTCTGTGCATGCTGTGTGCGTCCCCATCGTTTGCGCAGAATGCCGAAACCTACCGCCAGCGCGCGATCCAATTTTCTCGCGACAAATCGTGGGACCAGGCAATTGCCAGCTACCGCACCGCGCTAACCCTTGAACCCGGCGATCCGGTCACACACTACAACCTGGCGTTGGCGCTCAAATACAAAGGAGAGAACAGGGAGGCCGCCAAGGAGTTCGAGGCCGCGCTAAAGCTCCGGCCGAAATGGGCGGACACACACTACGCGTTGGGCGCAGCCTTGTACGACCTGCAGGATCAGGCCGCATCTATGAAGGAACTGCGCATTGCCGTGGCACTCGATCCAGCCCATGCCGCTGCACATCGCCTGTTGGCCCGCATCTTATCCCAGCAGAACAATCTTGTGGATGCCGAGCACGAACTGAGTCTGGCCCTCAGATTGAAACCCTCGGCGGAGACTCATCTGGAACTTGGAGTAGTCGAGGGACAACTCGGCAAGCTGAATGACGCCATTATCCAATTTCGTCACGCCATCCGCGCCGACCCTCGGCTTGCGGCCGCTCACCTCATGCTGGGTGTGGCTTTGCGTCGGCAGGGTGACCGCAGTGGAGCGCTGGAACAGTTTCGAATGGCCGTGGTGCTGAATCCCGATGATGCGGAGGCCCAGTATGATCTGGGCCGGGAGTTGAGGGCAGGGGGTGACACCCCTGGAGCGATCGCCGCTTTTCGTCGCGCTATCGAACTGAAACCGGACTTCGAGCAAGCCCACTACAATCTCGGCATAGCCTTGCGCACCCAGGGCGATGCGAGCAGCGCCAACAAGGAATTCGATGAACTGTCGGGGCTGCACGAATTTCGTGCCCGCCTGGCACAATCAAAGCTGCTCATCGTGCAGGGCGTGGAGGCGCTAAGGCAACGGAAACTCGACCAGTCCATGGCGCTCTTCCGGAAATCCGCAGACCTGACGCCCGATCTTCCAACCAGCTACTACTACCTCGGGGTCGCCTGGGAGAGCAAGAACGAAGCGACGCGTGCGAGAGAAGCGTATGAAAAAGCGATTGAACTGAAGCAGGATTACGCTCAGGCGCACACGAGCCTTGGATTGCTTCTTTGGAAGTCAGGAGATCAAACGAAAGGGCTGGAGGAATTCCAGCGGGCGGTCATGTGCGATCCGGATCTGGCCGAGGCGCATTACAACCTCGGGCTTGCGCTGGCACAACTACAACGCCCGCAAGAAGCCGTTCGGGAGTTGACTGAGGCGGTCAGCCTTGATCCTCACAATGTCGATGCGCGAGTGCAACTGGGATTGGCCCTGAGCCAAAACAACGATCCCGCTGCCGCAGCCAATGTCTTTCGTGGTCTCGTGCGACACGACCCGAAATTTGCCGAGGGCCACAATAACCTCGGGCTCGTACTATTGCAGTCCGGGGAGCTCCGCAGGGCAGAGGCGGAGTTTGCAGAGGCGGCGCGGCTGAAGCCACGCTACGCCGAAGCGCACTACAATCTCGCCTTGGCGTTTCGCCAGGAAGGTAAGAACGCGGAGGCACAGCACGAGTTCGAGAGGGCGTATGAGCTCGCGCCGGAACTGAAGAGCCTGCCGCTCCCATAACAGTGAAGAGCCCTTCTCCC
>WNFA01002322.1_pt1 | contig 33563 bp, 21 predicted proteins | sample 5400481 | NCBI WGS metagenome assembly WNFA01 (sample SAMN13153340, study PRJNA577476) | soil metagenome | isolation source: 120 cm saprolite under Douglas fir tree site 2 hole 1 replicate 2 | place: USA:California | collected 2015-04-18 | reverse complement strand
CCGATATGGATTTCGCCGGGTACCCCGATGGGGGCGGGCTGCCCGTGCGCATCGAGGATGTAGACCTGGGTATTGCCGATCGGGCGTCCGATCGGGACCGAATCGGTGGGGGATGCCACCGGATGCGTGGTGGACCAGACGGTCGTTTCCGTGGGGCCATACATGTTGCGCAGGTCCCCGCCAATGGCGTCCTCGAGCTCGCGCGCCAGCGCCGCCGGGAGTGCCTCGCCGCCGACCAGCATCTGGCGGATCTTCGCCAGTGAAGCCCAGGTTGGTCGATCCAGCAGCAGCATCCGGGCGAGGGAAGGCGTGCATTGCAGATGGGTAACGCCATGCCGCTCGATCTGCGCTGCAACCGAGAAGCGCTCCCGAGAGTGCGCGATGCGAGCGGCATCGGCCTTCGCGTTCGCCTGCGCGCGGACCTCATTCAGGTACGGCAAGCTCGCCAGGACTCGCTCGGTCGGCACCCCGAAATCCAGCAGACAGGCGATCTCGTCGACACCCGCGCGCTTGCAGCGCTGCACCATCCCCGCGCAGGTCGACGGCGTGCCGAAAAGCCCGCTGGTCTCGAAGTAGCGCTCAAACGCGAAATCGAGAATGGCATCGATCTCGCTCTCCGGCAGGCTGCGCAGGTCCACGTCTTCCGGTTTCACGGCGCCGCCGCCGGGCCGCTTGAAAGCCGCGAACGACCAGGCGAAAGTCAGCATCAGCTTGATCGAGCTGCGCAGGTATTCCTTCATCGGCCGGCGAACCAGCTCGCGCACTGCTCCGTCGTCGTCGCCTACGAACGTGTGCAGCATGAGCGTCACCCTGCCGGTGGCCGGGTCGTGGCCTGCAGCCGCCCGTGCCTGGCGATAGATGGCGATTTTTCCGGCCACTTCGTCGACCGATTGACCCAGCAGGTGAGTGAGGACATTCGCGCCAAGCTCGCCGGCCTGGCGATAAGTGTCAGGATTGCCCGCGGTGGTGACCCAGATCGGCAGCTCGGGCTGCACCGGACGCGGCAAGGTTCCAATCGCGACATCCTGCCCGAGCGCGTTGCGGAGGGACACTTTCTCGCCCCGCCACAATCGCCTGACCTGGTCGATCTGTTCCAGCATCACGCCCTTGCTGTTGGCATAGTTTTCGGGGCGCAGGACGAAATCGTTGGCCTGCCAGCCGGAAGCGAAGGCCAGCCCTACCCGGCCGTTGCTGAGGTTGTCGACGACGGCCCATTCCTCGGCGATACGGATCGGATGGTGCAGGGGCGAGACGCAGCTGCCGGCGCGGATTCCTATGTTTTCGGTGACGGCTGCGAGCGCGGCGCCGGTGACTGACGGATTCGGATAGGGACCGCCAAACGCGTGAAAGTGGCGCTCGGGGATCCACACGGCCTCAAAACCGTTACGATCAAAATACTTCGCCCCTTCCAGCATCAAACGGTACTTGTCGCGGCCCGGCGCATCATCGTTGCCCCACATGAACAAGCTGAAGCCCAAAGGGAGGTTCTCGAGCTTCGCGTCCGGTGCAAAATGGTCTTCCACGTTGCCCTGGACGACGACTTTGAAGCCGCGCGCCAGAGTCCAGAACAACTCGAGCACGGAGATATCGAACGAGAGGCTGGTCACGGCGAGCCAGGTACCGGGCGGATCGTGGTCTACGCACGCGTCCATGGCGGCGAAGAAGTTCATCACATTGCGGTGCTCCACCATCACGCCTTTGGGTCGCCCGGTAGAACCCGAGGTGTACATGACGTAGGCGAGGTTTGCGGCAGTCGCCGCCGTGGCGGGATTGCCGGTCGGCAGTGCCGCATCAGCGAGTAACCCATCGTCTACAAAGACGACTTGCGCAGCGGTGTCGCCGAACTCGGGCCGCAGCTTCTTCTGCGACAGGATGACAGCCAGCGCGGCGTCCTCGATCATGTAGCGGATGCGTTCAGCCGGAAACCCGGGATCGAGCGGCACATAGGCTCCACCGGCCTTGAGCACCGCAAGCGTCGCGACCACCATTTCGATCGAGCGGGCAAGGTGCACGCCGACCAGCCGGTCTGGTCCCACGCCGAGTTCGATAAGACGCGCGGCGAGCCGGTTGGCGCGCTCGTTCAGTGCGCGATAGCTGAGCTGGATGTCCTCGAATACCAGCGCAATCCGTTCCGGGGTCCGCTCGGCCTGTGCCTCGATCTGCGAATGGACGCAAGCGGACACTGGGTACGGCATTTCGGTCTGGTTCCACTCGACCAGCATCTGATGCCGCTCGGCTTGCGTGAGCAGCGGCAGGTCTTTTAGCCTCGCCTGGGGCTGCGCGGCCATTCCTTCGAGGAGCGTCTGTAGATGGAGCAGCATCCGCGCGACGACGTCGTCATCGAAGCGCCGGCGCGAATACTCGATCTGTAGCAGGAGCTCCTGGCCGGCATAGGCGAAGACCGTCAGCGGATAGTTGGTCTGGCTGAAAGGTTCAAAGTGGCGCTCGCTCCAGGGCCCGCCCGGCGCACGCACCTTCGCATCGAACGTCTGGTTGTCGAACAACAGGATGCTCTCGAAGAGGGGCATGCCCCGGGGCACCTCGCTCCAGCCCTGCACCTTGACCAGCGGCGTGTGTTCGTAGTCGCGCGACGCCACCTGCTGGGCGCGCAATTGCCCCAGCCACGGCACAAGCTGCGCTTCAGGATCGACGCGCACCCGCAGGGGCAGCGTATTGATGAATAGGCCGACCATGTTATTGGCGCCGGAGACCGTCGATCTGCGACCGGCGCGGAGGGTGCCGAACACGATGTCCGATTCGCCGCTGTAGCGGTGCAGGAGCAGCGCCCAAGCGCCCTGCAGCAGCATGTTGAGCGTGACCGACGCCTCACGCGCACGTTTTTTTAGAGCGCTCGTGAGTGAGGGCGACAGCCGGACTTCATGAGTGCCTGATGCGCTGCCCGTGAGCTGCACGGTCTCTCGATCGTGCGCCACAACCAAGGGGGTAGGCGCCCCGAAGCCGGAAAGTACGTCTTGCCAGTACTGCTTGGCAGTGTCCTGATCGAGCGTGCGCAGCCACTCGATGTAGTCGCGATACGGGCGCGGCCGCGGGAGCTCGACGTCCTCGCCGCGCGAGTAGGCCTCGTAGAAAGCAAAAACCTCGTGCAGTACCAGAAGGCTTGACCGCGCGTCGAGAAGGGTGTGATGAAACGTCCACAGCGCCCAATGCTCGCGCTCGCCGGCACGTACGAGCGCAAGGCGCATGAGGGGCGCCTGATCGAGCTCGAAGCCACGGGTACGGTCATCACCCAGGAGCGCCTGGAAGCGCTCGCGGCGCTCGGCTTCCGCGAGAGCCCGCCAATCCAACCGTTCGACGGGGATCTCGACTCGGTCGAGCACCTCGTTCACGGGTTCCGCGACACCTTCCCAGCGATAGCGGCTGCGCAGGACCGCATGTCGCTCGACAACTCGCTGCCACGCGCGAAGGAAGGGAGCTTCCTCCAACGGCTCGTGCAGCGTCGCTACCACCTGCTCGAGGTCGACGCCGCGATCCACTCCGCTGACGGCGTGGAACAGCATCCCCGCCTGAATCGGCGAGAGTTCATAGGTATCGATCACACGCGTCATAGCACGTCCCTGCCAATTCTCTGAGCGAAGAATTTCGTGCGAGCCGAACGCGGCGCGGCGGCCGTGGAACCGGCGCGACGTCTCCCGCTCTCGACGACGATCGCCGCTACGAAGCCCGGAGCCGGGGAAAAACTCTCCACGTGCCAGCCACAGCAGTCTCCCGGCGTGTTTTCGACGCGGAGGATCCTGGCCGGTTCACCCGGCGCGAGCGAAACGTCGAAGCGGTCGAGCGGATGGTAAAGGCCGTCGCCGAGCGCCTTGATGAAGGCTTCCTTGCGCGTCCAGCAATTGAAAAATCCCAGCGGCCTGTCGCGCCGGTCGAGGGCCAAGTAAGCCTCATTCTCGTGGCGGGAAAAAAAGCGTGCCGCGATGTCGTCGGCGTCGCGGATCACACGCACAGCTTCAACGTCGATTCCGATCTCGCGTCCGGGTGAAAAAGCGTACACAGCGACATCATCGGAGTGCGATACGTTGAATCGCAGGTCCGAGCCTGCGTGTCCTCGCGCGAGCGCAGGTTTGCCGCGTTCTCCGTACACCAGCTCGACTGATTCAGGCCGCACATCCAACCGTAACCCGAGCAATTGGCGCAGTCGCGCACGCGTAACGACGAATCGGCGACGGTCGCGATCGAAGGCAAAGCGACTCGCTCTTATTCGCTCCGCGTCCGAGAGCCACACTGCTAGAGCACGAACCGCCGTGGGCCTCAGGTCCAGCCGAGTTACCACGACGTCAATTGCGCCATCCGCGAAATACACAGTCGCCCGACGGGGCAGCGGCACAACCGCTCCGCCTTCTGACGGGCTTGACTCGAAGTCCTTCATCATATGAGGGGCAGATTCACCGGTCTTTGCCGGAAAGTACCTGGACGAGCCAACTGGTCGCGAACTAACACCATGATCCAAGCAGGATAGACAAGTCCTAGTTGAATCATGCCGTCCAAGTACTTATCGCATCGTGAGCCGAATGGACTAGGCGTTCAGGATGTCCTGACAAAGTGCTGTCTTCGAGGGGGCCTACGATGCGTGCTTAGGTGCGCTGCTTGACCAGCTGCCAGCAAAGGCAGCACGCCGTGAGTTGCCGTCCGGTTCCTAGACCAAGCGTGAGCATTCAACTATGCCAACTGCCGCTCCCGATCACGGACTGAAGCTTTTCACCACCTGCCTGCGCATCGCGCAGCGGCCGATTCTTCGGTGGCGCGACCATCTTTCCGCGGAGCCGAGCGGCCGGACTCTACGGATAACGTGCGGTAAGGAAATCGGCCGTCCGCCCCGAACTCCTGCCGTGGCCACGCGCCGTATCCTTGTCGAGAACGATATCCCCGCCGTTGACGCGCCCGATGCAGTTCCGAGGGCGCCCGATCCGCGTGGCGATGAACTGTCGGTTGAGAACGCATCGCCTGGGATACCTTGAACGATGAGTCTCAGTAGAGCCAATATTCTTGCCGCGACTGCGGAGTCGCCAGTACTGCCGATAATGGTCTTGGTCGCAGCTGTGTCGGCGTCCGCGGGATTGGTTACGGCAATTGTCGGCAGCCTGGCTGGCTACCGCGCCATTTACTACGTTGCTGTCTTCGCTCTTATCGTCACGGGGACTATCGTAGCGGTTACACGAAGGGAGCCGTTGCGTTTTGTCTTTCTGACGCTGATTGCCTGCTTTCCGGTTGCGGCCGCCGAAGTCCCGCCGGGACGCATCGGACTTACGATCTTCGATGTGGTCATGATCGCGCTCACGATCGGGTTGGTTGGGAAAAAGATGCTTGCCCCCTCCATGGCGAGCGAGCCGCTTTTCCCGACGAAATCGTTACCGATTGCGTGGCTGATTTCTATTCCTTGCGTGGTGTTTTCCCAGTTTCCGCTGCTGTCTCTGCAGATATTCATCATGAATTTTGCGGTTTACGTTTTCTTTCTATTCGCGCTTTACGAGTTAGGGCGGGAGGGAGGGTTCGAACGCCTTGTTCTTCTATTGTCGATCGTATTGCTTTTCATGGCGGCCGGCCTCTTTGTCGACCACGTCCTGCACGTGAATCTGAGCCTGCGGGGCAGCAACCTGAACCAGTTGAGCTACGTTGCCGGCATGGAAGTGTGGCGGGCAGGCGGTTTCTTTCAGGACCCGCAAAAGGCCGGCGCGTTTCTCGCGTGCATGATCACATTTCTGCTGCTCCTGTCCATCCGGGGCCGGTTCCGCGACATGAAGATGCGCTTCGTGGTGTGGGCCGCGATTATGTTCGGTTTGGCCGCACTGGCAGCGACGATTTCCCGCAGCGCCATATTGGCGTGCCTGTCGGTATCCGGGTTGGCTCTCTTTGCATTCAACAAATGGAATGCTGCCGCCAAACTAGTGATCGCGGGAGGCATGGCTTCGATTGCCCTGCTTGCGGCGCTAACGCCCATGGAAACGTGGCTGAACGTCGTTCCCGCGGCTGTTGCGGAGCGCTTTCTGCAGTCACGCACGGGATTCGAGGACCGTCTCTTCATCTGGCTCGATACGTGGAACATATTTGTCGATCATCCGGTTGCCGGCATTGGCCTTGGCAGCTTCCAGCCTTACCTCGTCGAAACACAGCCGACGGTTTTCAATTACTACGGCCTCGGCGAGGCGGAAGGTGTCGTTTACATTCCCGACCAGCCAGAAAGCGGCTATCTCAAGATACTTTACGAAGGTGGAATTGCCGGGTCCCTGGCAGCGCTGTTGGTAGCCGGCGACGCCCTCAGACGAGCAATTACTGTCGTCGTCGCCGGCAGCAACGTAAATCCGGATGCCCGCACCGAGGGCATCGCCGCGCTTGCGGGGCTCATGACCTTTGCCGTGACGTTCGTAACCCTCTTTACCGTGAGCGACGGAAGGATTGCAGGGATTCTCGCTTTTTTTCTTGCCGTAATCTGGCATCGCTCGCTACAGGGTGCGCATATTACGCCTAAGGCGTAACGGTTTGGCGATGGAAAACGGAACAGACGAATCCGGACCGCGCAAGCTGATCGGTCGCGCTTCGATCGTAGCTGCTGGAGCCGTATACCGGCAGGGCATATCGTTTATTTCAGGGCTCATCGTGGCCCGTGTCATTGGCGCATCGGATTACGGAATCTTCAATCTAGCCCGTAACCTTGTGGAAGTGACGGGAATTTTTACGCGGTTGGGGCTTGATTTAGGACTTCAACGGTACTTTGGCGAGAGCAGCGCAGCGCGAGACCGCGCCTCGCGCACCGTAGTGCTACTGCGGGTCCGTATGCTGGCCTGCACGCTCGCCCTGTTGCCGGTGGTTGCCGTTGCGCTCGGCTTGGGTCGGTTCCTCGAGGCAAATGTCTATCACTATTCCCGCTTTGCGGAAGTCCTGCTGTGTTTAGCTCTGGGGCTTCCATTTTTGACCGATATTGGGGTACTAGGAGGCGCGTACCGGGGTATTCTCAAACTGTCTCCAAGCGTGATTGCGGAGTCCGTCTTGTTGCCGACCGTCCGGCTCGCGGCAATTGTCATTCTCTTTATGGCCGGGTGGCGCCTCTGGGCCGTGGTCGCGGGGACAACGCTGGGGTCCTTCCTGGCTGCGGTCTTTCTCGCGATGCGCGCACGCTCTGATTTCCGTGACGACGCTCCTGCTCAGCCACATTCGTGGATCGACGCGTTCCGGGTGGTAGGTTACTCGAGTGTTTTGGCAGGATCGATGATCGTTACTTCACTGACCACGAGCATGGATACGTTGATGTTAGGCCATTTCGCGACGGCGCAAGACTTAGGACAGTATTCACTGGTGAAGACGCTGCTGATCCTGACGGGGGTGCTCGGTGTGGCATGTGGCCAAGGTCTAGAAGCATTGGTCGCCGATCGGTATTTTCGCGGAGACCTTGATGGAATGGTCCACGTAATGTCTGTGACCGCTAGGTTGATCACCTTGGTTACGGTGCCAATTTTTGCGATTTTTCTGTTCTGGGGCGCGCAGATTACGCACCTTTTTGGCCCATCGTTTGTAGCATCTCAAGCCGTAGTCAGTTGGCTGGCCGCCGGCCCGTTTGTCGCCATGATTTTCTGGCCTACCGCTACCGGCCTGTCGATGACGGGCAAGCACTTCCTCGAGCTGAAGATCCTTTCTGTAGGCCTGGTCATTGCCACACTCCTGTGCTTGGTTGCGGTGCCGGCGTTCGGCCAGCTCGGGGCGGCAGTCGCGACGTGTACCTCAGTGGTAATCGCAAATCTCGCGCGGGTGCTGTTCGTCCGCCGCTCCATAGGAGTATTCCCGTTTGGCAGTGACATTTTCCTCATCACGGCGGCGGGAATCGGGCTTGCGTGGGGCAGCAGCGTAGTCGTGGCGCAGTTTCCGCTGTCTTCACTTTGGAACGTTGTCTGCGGAATCGGGTGCTTTGTTCTGGCATACGGTGTTGCCAGTTGGACGCACTTGCTGAGCGAATCAGAAAAGACCGGTATCTATGGGGCGGTTAGAAGTACAGCACCCATACTCTTTAGCAAAGGGACTTGAGCGAATTTGCATAAACGGTCACATGGCAGGTGACCGCAGTGTCGCAGGGAGCAATGAAGAGGACAGGTATGTCGACAAGTCGCACAACGCCTCGCGCATCGCCGCCTTGGCCCCTTGAGTGGCCGGAACGAGGCGCGACCGGGATGGACCTTCTTATTCGTTACAGGTCCGCGGCATGACACTTCGACTCATGGTCGTCGGCTGCGGAACGATGTTCGACCAATACTACCAAGGCGCGCTGAAAAAGCTCGAGTCGCGTGGCGTCGCCCGGGCTGTCGCCCTCGTCGATTCCAACCCGGGCCGGATCGCCGCCATCGAGAAACACTTCCCGTCGGCCTGCGCGTTTGCCACCCCCGCCGAGGCGCTCGCGCGGACGACGCCGGATCTCACGATTGTTGCGTCCCCGCCGAGCTTGCACGCCGAACACGCGGTCGCCGCCTTCGGCGCCGGTAGCCACGTGCTCTGTGAGAAGCCGATGGCTGCCAGCGTTGACGATGCCGAACGCATGGTGGCGGCCGCCCGCGCCGCGCGGCGCGTCCTGGCTGTCGGGATGACCCGGCGGATGTACCCGTGTCTGGCCGAGGCGCGGGCGCTTCTCGCCGCCGGAGCCCTTGGTGATCACCTCAGCTTCGTGTGCCGCGAGGGTAATGTGTACGGGTGGCCGGTGAGTACTGATTTCCCTTTTCGCCGAGCTGCTGCCGGCGGCGGTGTGCTCATCGACAAGGGCACGCACGTGCTCGACTTCCTGGCCGCACTGTTCGGCGAGCCCAAAGCCGCCGCTTACGCGGACGATGGCCACACCGATGGCGTCGAAACGAACTGCCAGATCAGCGTCGTCTTTCCCGGCGCCAGCGGCAAGGTGCAGCTGTCCTGGAGCCAGCCGCTGGTGAACGGCCTCCACATCACCGGCTCAGCTGGGCAGCTGACACTGCACCCGTGGCGGCTCGATGCGGTGCGGTGGCGGCGAAATGGCGGCGCCTGGGAGACCCGCGTAAGCGCGGCGACCTGGCCGTGCGACCTCCGGCAGGGGGGACGGCGGGGGACGCCCCGGACCTACGACGAGTGCGTGTACTACCAGCTCGTACAGTCGCTACGAGCGGTGGTCCACGGGGAGCCGGTGCCAGTCACTGGCGAAGATGGGCTGGCGGTCATGCAGGCGATCGACGCGTGCTACCGGCAGGCCACTCCGCTGCGGCTTTCGTGGCTGACGGAGGCCGAGCAGACGCAGGCGGACGCCCGTCACTGGAGTCGGCAGCGATGAGTGGCGGAGTGGCGATCCTGGGCGCCGGCGGGTTCGTCGGGGCCCGGGTGCTCGAGATGGCCGTCCTCGGCGGCCGGACGGACATCGTCCCCCTCGTCCGCGCCTTTCGGAGCGTCGCCCGGATCGCGAACCTCGGTATGTCGCACAGACTCGGCGATGCCTCCTGTGCCGACTCGCTCGAGCGGGCACTCACCGGGTGCGACGCCGTGGTGAATCTCACGACAGGAAACCCAGCGGACATCCTACGCACGACCCAGAGCATATACACCGCGGCCGTCGCCGCCGGCGCGCGTCTTCTGGTCCACCTCAGCTCGGCCACCGTCTACGGCCAGGTCGAGCGGCCCGATCTTGCGGACGACGCGCCGCCCCAGCTCGACCACTGGATGCCCTACGCGCGGGAAAAGGGCCTCGCGGAGAATTTCCTGCGTGAGCGGATGGCCGACGGGCGCCTCGCGATCGTAGTGCTGCGACCCGGCTTGATCTGGGGTCCCCGCTCGCCGTGGGTCCTTCGGCCGGCCACCGAGCTCGTCGGCGGCAGCGCCTATCTGGTCGGGGGCGGGGGCGGAATCTGCAACTTGCTGTACGTGGACAATCTAGTACGCAGTATCGACGCGGTGGTCGCACATCCCACGCAGGTCTCGGGTTTTTACCACGTCGCCGACGACGAGACGACGACGTGGCACGCGTACTACGCTGCCCTGGCCGCGGGTCTCGGCGTGGACCTGGCGACGGTCCACATGGTGCCGGGCGACCGCTATCGCGCCGGCCTCGGCGGCCTGCTGGAAAAAATCAAGAAGTTTCCCCCCTACCAGTGGCTCAAATACCGCTTGTCGCACGAGACGAAAGAAGCCATCAAGCTCCGACTCAAGCTCGCCCTCGGGCGCGACCGACCAGCGCAGCAAGGCGCCAACGCCAACCCGATCGTGACGCGCGACATGTGGTACCTGCAGACCACGCGGTATCCGTTGCCGACTGCCAAGTTCCGGGCGACGTTTGGCCACCAGAACCTAAACTCCTTTGCCTCCGGGCTGGCCGCGTCGCTCGCCTGGCTCCGCTTCATCGGCCTCGACGAGCGCGGCGCCGCGGCGGAGCCGGTCCGGGGCACGGTCGGCGTCACCGCACTCACTGCCGGACGCGGGCACTGAGCTCAGCTCCATGGCTGCGAAACGCGCAGGGGTGAGCGGATTTGCAGGACGAATATTGTTCGGGAGACCCCGGTGAGAATCGCCCTCCTGGCGCTCCATTTCGCCGAGTACGCCAGCCGCCTTGCCGTCGCGTTGTCGGCCAAACACGAGGTGCTGCTCGTGCTGCGTTCGGGTAATGCTCAAAATGAATTGTCAGAGGACTTACGCGCACTACTCTACAAAACAGTTGCCGTACGATCCCTCGAACTTCGCAGGATGCGAGACCCGCGCGTTCTGGGTACCAGTCTCTCAATAAACCGGATTCTCCGGGATTTCGCCCCGGAGATACTGCACATCCAGGAGATTCATCCTGTGCTCGGTGGATGGACATTTCTCTCGTTTCGCAAACGCATTCCAGTCGTTGTTACGATACACGATCCTGTCCAACACTCCGGGGGGCTTTCCAGGCATGGATGGAAATGGAAAGTCGTTACATGGTTCCGCCGTAAGGCAAGCCGGGTGATAGTTCACGGACCCCGGATGCGAGCCGAACTCGAAGAACTGGACGCACGCATTGCAGGGCGGATCGACGTGATCCCTCACGGGATACTCGGCCGGGCAAGCACCGACGATGATATTTCGGGATACGAGCCGGGTACGTTTTTGTTCTTCGGCCGCATCGAGACCTATAAAGGCCTGCGTTATTTCCTGGACGCCGGTGATGTTCTGCATAGCCGAGGGCATGTTTTCCGGCTGGTCGTGGCCGGAACGGGCAGCGACCTGGAACATCATCGAAAACGAATTGCATCGACCGCCTGGGTTGAATTGATCGATCGATACATTTCCGCTGCGGAAGTCCCTGCCCTGTTCCGCCGCGCTATGGGTATCGTCCTGCCGTACACCGACGCAACCCAGAGCGGCGTGAGCGCCATGGCATTTGCCTGTTCAAGGCCAGTCATCGCAACCTCCGTAGGCGATGTGCCGGATGTTGTGGTCGACGGCCAGACCGGATTGATTGTCCCCCCGCGGGATGGGAACGCGCTCGCGGATGCCATGGAAAAGCTTCTTCTCGACCGCGGACTACGCGATTCCCTCGCGACAAATGCCACCCAATTCGCGAAAGAGAAATTGTCCTGGCCGCGCATCGCCGATGCGACTTACGGCGCCTACTGTCGCGCGACCAACTCGCATTGACTCAAACGAATCAAAATGATTGCGGCTCGACGGCGGGCCAAACCGGAAGCCCTGTCACGCTTGGCGTCATGCTCGACGGGAGGATCCAAGATCGCTGGGTGCTCGAATCCTTGAAACGTGCTGTGGCTGTGCCGGGCGTAAGCTTGGCGGCCGTAGCCGTCGCCCCCGGGAATTCCCGCGAATCGTTTGCCTCTCGCCTCCATCGGCGTTTCGACCGGCTCGAGGAGCGGGTGCGATGCCGAAAGGAGCGATTGTTTGTCCCCACCGACGTGGCCGCCGAACTCGGGGTGCCACTGCTGAATGTTGAAGTCGCTCGCCACAGCGACGGCTGGTGTCCGGACGAGGCGGGGGTCGCGACGCTGCGGCGGTGTAACGTCGACGTATGGCTGTGTTTCACCGCCACTCCGCCGCGCCGACCGCTGTGTCCTGTTTCCCGCTTGGGGGTATGGGGCATTGAGATTGGACGGAGCGTATCAGCAGCGAGCGTTTGGGCCGGCGCAATCGAAGTCGGTGCCGACAGCCCGGTGACCATGGTTAGCGTCGTCAATTACGCGGAGTCCGGAAACGGTCCGTTATACCGGTCCTTCGGCGCGACCCTTGGAAACTCAGTTCGCCTTAGTCGCCTTGCTGCCCTGCGCAAAGGGATGAGTTTTTTCCAGCGGTTGCTGGAATGCTTGACTCGCAATGGGAGTACCCGGTTCTGCGCGCCAGCGACGCTGGCCGTCCCCGCAGACTATCCGGCACTGCCCGCGCCGACGGTTCCGGCTTTAGTCCGGCTGTGCTGGCGTTTGGTGTCGCATGTGGCGGCTAACCAATTGCGCCTACTGCGCATGCTGGACCAGTGGCAGGTGGCCTATTACTTTGCTGACGAGAGCGACGCGGGCTGTCAATTTGAGCGATTGCGCCGCCTGGTACCCCCCAAGGACTGCTTCTGGGCGGATCCGTTCGCCCTCGAACACCAGGGTCGGTACTTTATCTTCTTCGAGGAACTGCCTTATCGCACGCAGAAGGCGCGCATCATGGCGATCGAAATCTTCGAGGACGCCGAACCCGGCGAGGCGCAAGTCGTTCTCGAGCGGCCCTACCATCTGTCGTATCCGTTCGTCTTCGAATGGGAGGGTTCGCTGTACATGCTGCCGGAGACGGCCGAGAACCGCACGGTTGAGCTATACCGCTGCGAGGCGTTTCCACATCGTTGGCAGCCTCACCAGGTTATCCTTGAGAATCTCAGCGCGTTCGACGCCACCTTGTGGCGGGAAGGCGATCGATGGTGGATGTTCGTCACCGTCGCAGAAGCGGGGGCGGACAGCAGCGACGAGCTCCATCTTTATTGGAGCACGACGCCGTTCGGGCCCTGGACAGCTCATCGTGGCAACCCAGTCGTTTCCGACGTGCGTTCGGCTCGTCCCGCCGGACCGCTGTTCTCACGCGACGGGAAGCTGTATCGACCGAGCCAGGATTGCTCTTCAGCCTACGGCCACTCCGTGCTGATCAATCGCGTGGATGTGCTGAACGACGACGATTATCGGGAGACAGTCGTGCAACGGATCGCGCCAGGATGGCAGAAGGGTATTTTGCGCGTCCACACCTTCGGCGGGAGCAAGCGCTTGCGGGTCGTCGACTACCTGGTAAACCGACAACGGCAGCTCTAGAGATTCGTTCTCGAATCGATCGGAGAGCGCTAAGGCTCCAGAAGGCAGAGCCGATCACCGCGAGGAATACCCTGAACATCACGACCCGCCAGCCGTCGAGAAGCGCCCCTGCATAGGCGATGCGGGGTTGTCCCTCGACGCCGCGTTGCGGCCGAGAAGTTTCTTCACCATGGATTTTCCGCGATGAACTCCGCGGTAGATCCAGTAATCTCCCGCGGAGCGAAACGCGATCATTCGATTGACGGAACGAATCCGGTTAGCAAACCGATATTTGAAAGGTTCCGACCCGACCGTGAAATCGAACTCCTCGAGCTTCTTTTCTATCGCGTCTTCCAGCAGGAATTTGATCAGCACTTCTCCGGGAGATCTGGACGCGAATTGAACGTCGAAAGTCGGCTTATACCAGATGAAGCGGCGCCGATATTCGAACCCGAAATGAAAAGCTAGCGGAGCGCCATTGAATAGAACCACGTCGAATCTGAGCCAGCCGCAGGGGAAGACCTCCCGCACCAGCTCTCTGTAGAAACCTCGCTGGGCCGGATCGAAAAACTGACTCGGCGAGTCCGTTCGTGCCCATCGGGACCTGTGCTGCTCAAAAAACTCCTCCAAATACCCGAGAATTTCCTCTTCGCTTCCGCACCGATGGAAGCAAAGCTCTCCCGATTTCCGGAAGAAACCGGTGTGCCTCTTCAGGCTGGACTTGTTTGCCGCCTTCAAATCCGCCTGACGGTCCCCCAAGATCCGGGCGGGGGCGTCCAAAAGAAATTGAACGGACGCTCTCATGCCGCGGCTCTTGAAATATTCCAGCGTTCTGACCTGATTCGGAGAGTGGCTCGGGAAGTGAGATAGATCGACCCGGTAAAACGCCTCTGAACCGACGCACAGATTTTCCAGGAGCGCGTCCAACGCCTCTGGAACATCGGGATCGGTTATGAAATCGCAGTAGTCAGATGCGTGGTTTTCGCTTCCGATAAAGCGAACTTGACTTTGCTCCCGACCCATCGGCCCCCTTTTCCGGGTAATCATCATCGGCGCAATTCCAACCAGCCTAGAGCCCGTATATCCGAGGATCACAAGGAGTTCATGGGGATCGCCGAAGGCCCTCCACCAACAGACGTGCCACGGGAACGTCTGGAATACGCTATGGCCCGGAGAGCGGTCCAGGAGACCGTTCCACCCGGATTCCAGATCGGGAATGTCGTCCCAGCTCCTCAATCGAATCGTGCGAACCCGCGTCGGATCAAAGGTCAACGGTTCCCTCCCTGAGTCGAGGAATCTGAAAGTGCTGCGGGACGGCTGCGGTCCATGGGAGCAGGCTTAGCATACCGATCCAGTTTTGCCGCCAAGTACGGCCTCATGAGCCGAATGGACCAAGGTTTTCGCGCGTCTCGATGAAGCCCCGTCTTCGAGCGAGTCTATGATCCTCGACGTTATCAGGCGCGAGCATTCCCGGCGGACTTCCGGATAACTCGTAGTAGAAGGATCAGCCCTGCCCGAGGGCGGTTTCCGACAGCGAAGGACGGATCCTGTGCCATGGCCACGCTTCGCATCCTTGCCGAGAACGACATTCCCGCCGTTGCCGCGCTCTTCGGGCGTGTATACCCCGAACACCGCTGGACTTCGCAGGCCGCGTGCGAGTCCTACTTCCGGGAGATGCTGTTCGACAATCCGTGGCGCGACCTCCAGTTGCCTTCCTGGGTGGCCGAGGAGAACGGCCGCATCGCCGGCTTCCAGGCCGTAGTGCCGCGGCCGATGCAATTGCGCGGGCGGCCGATCCGCGTCGCCGTGAGCTGCCAATTCATAGTGGACCCGGGCGAGCGCCGCGGCCTTACGGCGCTGCAGTTGGCGAAAACGTGTATTTCGGGACCGCAGGATCTCACGCTCGCCGATGGCGCAAACGACCTGTCTCGACGCATGTGGATCGGGCTCGGCGGAACGGCGCCGCTGCTCTACAATCTTCACTGGGTCCGGCCGCTCCGCCCCGTCCGGTACATGTTGTCGCGCCTGCAAGAACGCGCGGCGTTCCCTCTTCCCTTGACGTTGGCGGCGCGCCCTCTGGGCGCCTTGGCAGAGGTACTTGGGGCCCGGTTGCGCCCAAACCAGTTCCTTCGGGAACAGGCCGAATTGGCGGAGGATGCACTCGATCCGACCACGATGTTGGCACATCTGCCAGACGTCATGGACGGCAGCGCGCTGCAGCCGACGTACGACGCGCACTCGCTCGCCTGGCTACTCGAGCAGGCCGCTCGCAAGAAGCGTCATGGAACTCTACGTGCGCGTGCCGTGCGCGACGGCGAGCGGGGGCTGATCGGCTGGTACCTCTACTACGTACGGGCAGGCTGGACGGGCGAAGTCGTCCAGATTGCAGCCAGGAACGGGTGGTTCGGCCGCGTGCTGCAGCGGTTCCTAGCCGATGCCTGGCGACATGGCGCGGTGGCGGTGCGGGGGCGTCTCGATCCGCGTTATGTTCAGGAGCTGTCGGACCAGCACTGCTGGTTGCGACAGGAAGGCCCATGCACCTTGGTCCATTCCCGCCACGCCGAAGTCATGGCGGCCATCCAACAAGGGGACGCCATGCTCAGTCGCCTCGAAGGCGAGTGGTGGCTGCGGTTCCAGGGTGGATAAGGCGGCATGTTCTCTGTCTCAGGGGTGAATCTCACCCGGCGGCAGAAACCGCGCCCATCGGCTAGTCCAAGCGCGCGCTACGGGGTTCAGGTTGCGACATCGGCCCTGTATCTTCGTAGAGGGGAGGTCGGAGCCAGCCTCACTGGTGGCTCAAGCGCTTTGTCGAACTCACGCCGAGTACCGTGTCGAGCGGTTCGACCCAAAAGCCGTAGTCCCGGCAGGCACTGGTCGCGTAAGTGAAAGAGCGGGTGCCCGCCCGGAGCACGTACGCCTCGCCGAAGATCCGATAGCCCATGCGCATCACGGAGCGCAAGGAGGCGAAGTTGTTCGAGAATACCCACGAGATCAGCCCGTTCCTGCCTTCTTCGGTGACTGCCCGCAGCGCCCGGCACATCCCGACCGCGTGCAGCCGCTTGCCGCGGTAGGCCGGCACCGTGTAGCCCTTGTACATGTACGTCCAGGCGGGGTCGAAATGGAGCACGAAGTGCTCGTCGATCGGGGTGGGCAAATCGGAGTACCAGCCATACGCGGCGAGTGCCTCGCCATCGAAGAGCGCATAGCAGCGATCGCCGCGTGCGCGCGCCCTGCGCAAAAAATCGAGGGAGACGTCGTGGGCGCCGTCGTGTGCGAACCTCGCGAGCTCGTCCTCGCCGACAAAGCGTGCATCGAATCCCTGCGCCTCGAAGAGACCGGGATCTTTTACGTCCTGCATCCGAACGGTCATTCCCTTCAAGATCTCGAAATGGACAATTTTGTTGACCATCCGGCACTCGATATCATGCAGCGTGGCCCCCATGCCGTACGTACGGACGTTTTCCCGAATGTAGTCGACGATCTTCCGCATTTCCATGGGACCTCCGCAGTTAGCATCTTGGAGGCTGCGACAGCGCTCCAGTGCATGTAGCGTATATCTTCGGGCTTTCGCCGACAAACCAGCCCGTAGGCCGAATGGATCAGGGCCACCGCGCATCCCGGTCTCGGGATCGGCAGTGAACTGGTTGGTCTGCGTGAACTGCATCGGGGGGCCGGCGAGCATATCCACGCACAGGCTCTGGCCATTGTTCTGAATGGAGATCCGTTGATTGGAAACGACAGTCATAGCGTTCAGCGCGTGGATGTTCCATTCCCATTGCCGCGGAACGCCCGAAGCGAGTGCGTCGTAGACCAGAATCAGGTTTGGGCGCAGAGCAGCGCAAAGGCGGCAGTGCATATCGCAATCGCCGGAGGCTTGCCTTCCGGTGTGAACCGCGCCCCCGGAATCATTCTCAGCCGCCGTATTTCCACGGCGTCTCCGCTATGGTCAAGGGTCGGACGGGTTCCCGGCACTCGGCCTCGACCACGCGCAAAATCACGACCGCATGATCCCCGTCCGTATCCACGATCCGCTCTACCTGGCATTCGACGTGCGCCGGCAAATTGGGCAATACGGGCGCGGCGGTCCTTCCTTCCATGAACGCTTCGCCGTTGATCGTTCCGCCGGCGGCGCGGGTCGGGGAGAAAAATCGCCGGGCGATCTCCTGCTGCCGGTCGCCCACGATGTGAAGAACCGCGCTCCCGCTTTCCGCCAGGCATCTGAACACGTTGCTTTCCCTGCGGACCGCCGCCATGATCAACGGCGGCCTGAAGGACGCCTGGGAGACCCAAGTGACGGTCGCCGCCCCGTAGCGGCCTTCGCTGCGTGACGTCAGCACGTACACTCCGTTCGACAGCATCTGGAGCGCCTTCCGTCTGACTTTCGCATCCACCGCCGCCTCCTGGGCCGGACTCGCTGCTACTCGTACACCGCTTCCCGTTGCGCTTTATCGATCCGGCGCAACCGCATCTCATCGAGATCCCGAAACTCGGAAGCGAGGAGATCGAACAGCAGCCGATCGTGCGGGCGGCCATCGATGGTGTGGCACTGCCGCTGCCTGCCGACAAAGCGGAAGCCGAGACGTTCTATGGTCCGGATCGACGGGTTATGGGCCACAGCCCAGGTATTGACCGAGTGAAGGCCAAGATCGCGTCCCGATCCGACGTATACGCCCTCATGAAATGCGTTTCCCGCTGCGCCATGATCTTGAGAAGGGCGGGCGTGACGACCTGTCTTCCGTTCCCTAAATCCAGCCACTGGTAGTTCTCTTTTTGCGCGAGCCAGCCCGCGACCAGCTCGAGAATTTCAATCCTGTCGAGGGGCAGCAGCTTCATGTCGCCAGATACGGCACCGTTACCGGACTCCCAGGCCGCCTGCAGCGGGCGAGACCCGGGCACGATGCCAAAGCGCTTCGTAAGCGGCGAGCAGTTTGGGCACTTCGTGGCGCCATTCGAGTTCGCTCTCCACGCGCCTGCGCCCGAATTCGCCCATCTCCGCGCGCCGTACCGGGTCGTCCAGCAGCTCGACGATCTTTGCGGCAAGATCCAGAGCGTCATTTTTCCTGGCATATAGAGACGCGCGCTGAGCCGAGTGACGTCCTTCCGCGAGATCGAATTGCACGATCGGCTTGCCGAGCGCCATGTACTCCATGATCTTGTTCATGGTGGACTTGTCGTTCATCTCGTTGACGGCGTCGGGATTGACGCAGACGTCAGCGGTGTTGAGCATTGCCAGCATTTCATCGTCCGGAATTCGGCCGGTAAAAGTCACAAAATCGGCGACTCCCAGCTCCGTACCAAGCGTCTTCATCTCGTCAACCGAGGTCCCCCCTCCGACCAGTCCGAAATGGACGTCGGTCCGCCCGAGGTCCAGTACGATGTGCCGCACCGCTCGAAGCAGGTAGTCGATCCCTTCCTGCCTTCCCATCACGCCGACGTAAGCGACCAGGTAACGGCGGCCGCACTTGAGCCGCTCGTCGGGAGGCAGGATCTTCATGCGCTTGAGGCTCGGGCCGCTGCGCACGACGAACACGCGCTCACGGGGCATCCGGCCGCGCCCGAGCGCGATACGCCGGTAAGACTCGTTGGTGGCGATCGATACATCAGCGGTTCGAAAAGTCCAGTATTCGAGTTTCAGCAGAACGCGATGGAAACAATCGCGGCGGCCGAATTTCGCCTCATACAATTCAGGGCTGATGTCGTGATGATCGAAGACAAACTTCTTGCCGAACAGCTTGAAGAACCCACCGATCAGAAAGAAAAGATCGGGTGGATTACAAGCGTGAACGATATCGAAACCGCGTACCAGCAGAACTCGCCAGGACAGAAGAAAGGTCCAAAACAACGCCGCGGAGTATTCGATCGCGTAGCCGAGCGCGCCCTTGCCTTCGACCGGCAGATCGTAGCGCCAGATAGCGATACCGTCGACCACTTCGAATTTCTTCTCGCAACCCTTTCCAGTGGGGCAAATGATCGACACCACGTAACTGGCGTCCCGCAGCGCGCAAGCTTCCTGCCAGACGCGGCGGTCGAACGGGCTGGGGAGGTTTTCGACCAGCATCAACACGCGTTTTGGCCGGCTCCCATTTACTTTCACGGTCGAATCACGCATTACCAACAGATCCCTTCATAGACGCCGGACACGGTGCGCGAATCGGTCACGCGCACAAAATCGACGATGGTCTGGCCGTCGGTCAGCCGCCTAGGAACATCGCGGAACTCCGGCGCGGCGTTGCCGATGACGATGGTGCCGGCATGATCGAGAACCTCGTCGACGCTGGGAACCATCAGGCGCGAAATATGGGGGATGTGGTTGAGGATGTAGTCGCGGTTGGCCCCATGGATGACCGCGAGCCTGACGTTGCTATCGTAGATTCTCAAGTCGTAACCCTTGCCTATCAGACGCTCAGTCAGCTCCACCACCGGGCTCTCGCGCAGATCGTCCGTCCCCGCCTTGAAGCTAAAGCCGAGCACGCCGACTTTCTTATTGCCCTTCTCGATAACGGCCCGCACCCCGCGCTCGATCTGCTGCTCGTTGCTCGGCAGGATCGCCGCGAGGATGGGAAGCGAAACGTCGAGCGTTTTCGCCTTGTACAGCAATGCGCGCAGATCCTTGGGCAGGCACGAACCGCCGAACGCAAAGCCGGGCTTCAGGTAATACGGCGAGAGATTGAGCGTGATGTCCCGGCAGAAAATGTCCATGACGCGGTGACTGTCCACCTCAAGCCCTTTGCAGAGGTTGCCGATCTCGTTGGCGAAACCCACCTTGAGCGCATGCCATGCATTGTCCGCGTACTTGACCATCTCGGCGGTCTCGATGTCGGTCCGGATGAGCGGCGCTGCGATCCGGGCGTAAAGACTTGCCGGCAGATCCCCGCTTGCCCGGTTGAGCTCGCCGATGACGGTCTTCGGCGGATTGAAGAAATCGTGCACGGCGGTTCCCTCGCGCAGGAACTCCGGGTTGATGCAGACCCCGAATTCGGCGCCGGCGCGCCGGCCCGAGCACGCTTCAAGCGTCGGGATGACCACGTCGCGCATGGTTCCGGGCAGCATGGTGCTGCGAATCACCACGACCGGAGCGCCTTGATGGCTGCGCAGGGCGGCGCCGATCTGCTCGCATACGCGCTTCAGGTATTTCAATTCGATATCGCCGTTGACGCGGCTGGGCGTTCCCACGCAGATCAGAAACAGATCGGTCCGCTGGACCGCGACGGCAGCATCGGTCGTCGCGAACAACCGGCCGGCCGTCACCTGCCGCTCTATGATCTGGCCGATGTCTTTTTCGATGATTGGAGTCTTGCCGGCGTTGATCAGATCAACCTTCGTCTGCTCCGAATCGACGCCGATGACCTCATGACCTTCCTGCGCTAGGCAACCCGCCGAAACGGTCCCGACATATCCGAGACCCCAAACGCTAAGCTTCATGACCGCTTCCCATGGTTGCAACGAATCGACCGGCGAGCCCGCGCTGCAGGACACCGAGCGCCGTATGCGCGCCCGGCCGCGTAAACACTTTCCACAGCATAGAAGGGGTTGTTGACGCTCGTGGTGCGACTGCAAGGCGGGGATGTAGTCCGATCGGCTCAGCAGAGCCTGGCTAACAGTGGTCCGACCGGCGTATCGAATTGTCTGACGTTGCGCAATAGGACGCCGTAATGCTGGTGCTCCACATAACAACACCGACCAGCAACATGAAGCAACAGCACCAGTCTAGGAGGAGCCGACATGAAGTACCTATGGTCTGGCGTCACGATGTCCTGTTGGTCTCCCGTCAATTCGTGCGGGTTGATCCAAGAGCAACGGATTCCAATCGCGCAAGCGCCCGTCGCGATCGGCAAGGCCGTGGCTTGCACGATCCGCGCAGCCGCATTTGGGTTTCTGCTGGCCGCGGGCTTGCCGCTCGTGGCCCAGGCCCAGATCCCGAGCCTGTTGTTCCAGTCGGGTTATGAGCCTTCCACGACTATCAACGCTGTCTCTCCGAGCGACTGCTGGCTGACGCCTAGCGGTTGCTGGCAACACATCTCCGGTACCGACACCACCACCGGTTTTACTTGGCCCCCAAGTATCTGGGGCGGAGGCGGCAGCGCCTTCCTGCTCCTTGCCGACACGCCGGGGGTGACGGCTGAGAACATCGGTGATTACATGTTCAATCAAATCGTGACCGTGAAAGGGCATACCGGAAACCTGAGCAACCAAGCCCTCTACAGCCAGGTCACGAAGGGTCCCAGCGGACAAAATCCGATGGGCACCGCTTCCACCACGAACCTCTTCGAACTCACCCCGAGCAGCGAAACAAGCGACCTCTACATCAGCTACTGGCTCAAGTTCCCGCCGGGTACGGCGAAGAACATGAGCGGCCTGGACGCGGGACCGGGCATCGCCAATGACGGCGGAACCTGGCGCACCTTGTGGGCGTTCAAAACCGGAACGCCGCCGGCACATGACGATGGCGATTATCGCGTGGAAGCGTATGTGAGTACTCAGAACAGTGCAGGAACGCTTTACTGGGCTATCGGCGCGGACAACAACGCCGGTGGCAATTATCCTGTGGTGAATAGCTGGTCTTATACGAATAGTTCCGTCCCGGTACCTGAAGGGGTGTGGTTCAAACTGGAGTTTTTCTGGCATCGCAGCCCTAACGCTGATGGCCGAGTTTGGATGGCTGTCAACGGTACACAGATCTTTAATGTCCTCGGGGCAAACATGGGCTCCGCCAACCTTCCCATTAATCGGGTCACCGTGAATTCGCTTTACAGCGGGGGGCTTTTACCTATCTACCAGTGGGTAGACGACCTGCAAATCTGGGATGGTTTCCCTCCAGCTTGTACGGTCCCCCCTCCCGTTTGGTGTGACCCTCCGTATGCTCCCCACTAGCCCTCAGGCGCGGAACTTGACCGTGTAACTAGCGGCACGACAAGGGACATCGTTTCATCGACGCCGTCGAGCTTGCCTCGGCGCCGCTTGAAGCGGTCACGTTCCAGAGCTACGGTCCGGGAAGCGAATAGAGCGTTCAGCCGTCGGGACAGTGCCCGTTTCCTGAACGTTTTCTACGACTTCCTGGATGTAACCCGATCGACTAACCAGCCTGATCATCATTTAGGGCTTGGAGCGCGAGGCCGCGTAGAGAAGGCGCCGGTCCGGGCTCACCGCCATCAAAATGCTGTCCGGGATCAAGTTGCGCCGATTGTAATTCTGATGACCGTCAGCAGGCCGGTATTGCCGGCAACGCGCCCTTGGCAAACGATTACGGGCGAGGGCTTTTTTTCGTCCAGGCGCCGAGATATCCAGCCGAGCGGCGGGTCGTCCCGACCGGCGACCACCTCCGGCTTGCCCAGCTCACGCGGACACTCGACCCGCAGGCGCACGTTCGCGCATTCAACTTCCACCGCATGACCGGAAACTTGTACCGTGCAGCCCTCCGCCAGATGCCAGTGGGTCTCCACGAAATGCTCTTCGCGGCATTCCAGCGCGTCCCTCACCTCGATGCGCATGTCGCGTTTGTCGAACTCGATGCGCCGTCGGTGGAGCACCGGATCGTCCAGCCGCAGGTAACCGTCGTGCACGCCTTCGAACGCGTCCCGCTCCGCGCCGGTTTCAAAGCGCTCGAGCCGGGCGCGGGCGTGGGCAAGCCACATGAAATTGCCGCCGGGCACCGACTGCTCTTTCCCGTCCACTCGTAATGTGTTGTGCGCCGAGGCACCACGAAAATAGTCGCGCCAGCGTTTCTGGCCGTGGTAGGCGTAGGTGCCGGGGTCGACTAAGACCTCGTTACCGCCGACGGACAAGGTCAAGGCGAGCGCATCGGCATGCCCGTGTGCGGCAATCGAAAGGTAACCCAGGGGCCCCGCATCCACTACGGCTTTCACCTCGCGGGGCGTGCCGAAGTCACGTCCCAGGATGTAGTACCCGCCCTCGGAGAACTCGCGCTTCCCCTCCACCGGGGTCGAAACCGGTAAGCCGTCAAACCGTGCTGCAGCTGCATCACCCAGAAGCCAGCGGCTCTTATCGTCGAAGCGTCCCGCTTTGGCCTTGAAGTCGCCCCGCCTGAACAGCACCGCCCCGGTGGCAAGGAGCGACCGATAGGGGCAGAATCCCGGCTCGCGCGAAAAGTGCACCATCACGGCGTCGTCGGCATCGCCGATCATGGGCACATGCCCGCCCGCATCCATGACGGCGGCGATGAATTCGAGCATCAGTTCGAGCCGCTTCGCGAACTCACCGGAAAACCTGATCCCGTTCGCCTGCCCGAAGAGCAGGCACAGCAGCATCATGTCCGCCACCTCATGGTGGTACCAGAGCGCCTGCTCGCGGTTGGTGCCATCGGCGCCGTTCTGCTTCACGGCTTGCGCTTCCAGCTCATCCTTCGCCTGCTCGCGCCAGCGGGCCGACTCGGGCCACAGCGGCCAGGTGACGGACGCGACGAACAAGCCCGTCAGTTCGCCGAACAGATGGTTGTTGGCCGACGAATGCCGCGACAGGTTATGCGCTATGAAATGGCAGTGCTGGCGGATAGCGCCCAGCCAGCCGCGCAGGAACGAATCGCCTTCCCCACCCTCGAGCAGCGGCGAGCTTTCACCGCCGAGCAGCTGCCACGCGCAGGCCCAGTTGACCAGGCGCACCTCCGCTTCGAGAGCGCTCGTCCAGTTCGGGCCCAGAGGGTACGGACACTGTTCGAACCAGGACGCGAGAAGCGCGCGCGCACCGTCGGCATAGCGTCGCTCGCGCGTGAGGTGCCACGCCTGCGCCAGGGTCACCAGTTCCAGGTGACGGTTCAGCTCCCAGAGATACTTGATATCGCCGACGACGCGCTCGTCCCGGTAATCGATCGCCTTGCCGTAGCCGAGGGCGACCTCGATGCCGGTCCTGGGATCGCGGTTCCAGCGCGGCGGGAAACCGAGGACGTGGTCGCGCAGCGAAAATATCTCCCAGCGGCCGGCGAGGATGCGTTCGGCAGCTTCGACGTACCAGTGAGTTTGAAACCCCACCGGCATTACCGAAGTCCATGGCCGACCGGCGCCGCCTGCAGCCGGATCGACTTGGCGCACCAGGCCGAAGCCTCGGCGCTCAAGCGCCGCGGCGATGGCGCGGCGGGTCCGCCACAGGACCTCGGCGAAGCCCATGGTTCGGAGGCGATTGAGCCTCCAGGTCAGCGTCGCGCTCATGCGGTGCCAGCGGTAACCAACGCGTATATCAGGAGGGAGCTGAGCACGCGCTTGTCTATCCGGTTGCCGACGCAAGCCGGTTCACGTGCTTGTCGGCCACCAGCGTGGGAGAAATAGTCTGCTGTTTCTTCCGCAGAAACGGCCTTTCGACGGCGATCCAAGACAGATAACCGACAAGGTAGGTGCAAGCAGCCACCATCCAGAATTCAACACGGTCCGCGAGCCGCAGCTCGACGATCATGTTGACCAGCAGTCCGTGATAAATGTAGACGCCGTAGGAGATATCATTGCCTCGCAATATCTTCAGCGAGATGCCTGGCGCCGTATAAGCCATCGATACCGTGACGATGCCAAGCAGCAACGTCGTCGGTACATAGGCCAGAGGCGCCTTCGGCAGAGCGAAGTAGAGCGCCAGATATGCCGCCAGCCAATAGGCTGCCTTGCCCGCGATCCATTTCGACTGGTGGGCCTTCAGCCGCTGCAGGAGCACGCCGCTCATGAACAGGTAAAAATGCGGCAGAAACGAGTACCGGATCAGCTTATGCAGCGTCGGCTCACCTGCTGACCCGTCCAGCGGAGTAAACATCACACTGGCCGCGAAGCCGATAGCCACAAAAGTAAGCCATGCCAGCCAGAAGTAGGTCGTCTGATTCCTTGCTCCTTGACGGGGCAGCCAATAGAGGGCCGGAAGAACGAAGTAGAACTGGAGTTCCACTGGAATCGTCCAGAGGCTGCCGTTGTAGGACCCGACCCCGAAGCTCTTCAGGAACTCCGGGGTGTAGATCGCCCCTGCCAACTGGCCCGCTGCCCAGACGACCGCCTGGCCGCTCGCAAAGCTGTAGCCGAAGAGCGCGGCGACCAATATTGTTGACAGGATGCAGCACCAAAGCCCGGGGTAAATTCGCAGCACGCGATTGCGGCAGTAGCTTTTCAGTCCCGAACTCCGTTCGTACGAAAGCGAGATCAGAAATCCGCTGATCACAAAAAAGATGGGGACACCCGGAAACGCGTATATCAGCTTCATCAACCACTGCGGTGCGAAAACATGCAGATGCAGGACCGTGTGGCATACCAGCACCTGCGATGCGGCGAAAATTCGCAGCAGGTCGAAATTATTGAGCTTGAATTCTTGCTTCACAAATTAGCGCGTCCGTTATCGCCTGCGCCACCTCGGTGCACCCGACCTCGATCGCGAATTCGCGCGGCGCCCGTTGCCGTACCCGCTGGCTCATCCGCAGGCGCAGATCGTCGTCCCCCAGAAGCCTGCACACGCGGTTTGCCAGCTCCAGCGGCGCCCTGGGCGCGATCAGGAAGCCGTCCTCGCCGTCCTTCACAAAATCCGGTATCGCGCCCACGGCGGTGGCGATGACGGGAAGCCCTGCGGCCATCGCTTCCGGGATGACAAGCGGAAACCCCTCGGTCCACGACGGCACCACAATCATTTGCGAAGCCGCATACGCCGCCGCCTTGTCGCGGCCTTCGAGGGAGCCGAGGAACGTGACGCGCGCAGCAATGCCGCGACGCTCCGCTTCGGCGCGGACCACGGGCTCCATCGCGTCGCTCTCGGCGACGCCGGCCAGCACGAAGCGCGCCTCGGGGTGGCGCTTGACGACATGGGGAATCGCGTCGAACAGGTCGTAAATGCCCTTCGGTGCGGACAGCCTGCCGACGAACAGGACCGCGCGTTCGCCCGGCGCCAGCCACGTCGCCGGGGTGTCGGCAGACATGCTCCGAAACAAAGCAATGTCGGCCATATTGGGAGCCCAGACCAGATCGTCGCGCTTCCACGCCTTGCCCATCTCGCGCCGATAAGTGGGCCCGAGCACGATCACCCGGTGCGCCACAGACATTAGGAATCTTCCGATTGCACGGCCGCGCCGCGTTTCGCCCGATGGAAAACGGGCATGCAGGGTGCCGTGGTAGTGGCAGACGACCTTTGCGCCCGCCAGGCGCACGGTCAGCATCAGCACCCAATCGCGCAGGAACGAAACGCCTGCTGCGGCGTGGAGCAGCACGGCGGCTGGCCGCACTCGAATGAGCATCCGGATCAACCGGGTGAGGTCGCGCACGAAGTAGAACGGCGTCCGCCAGGTCGGATTTTCAACCGCCCAGCGCAGCCGCCGCTTCGAGGTGTCCACCATGTGCAGCTCGAATTCGCGCGCGAGACTCGACTGCAGCTGCATATTCACGGTGAGCTGCACGCCGCCGAGCGGCGGCGGGAGCGGACCGACGAGGAGGAGACGGGGGCGCGGCACAGCTATGTCAGTCGATCCTGAACGGAAATCGCGGCTCCATCTTCACGATCCGGCGCTCCGTGATGGACCGCTGCGCGGCGAGCAGCGCCTGCGCCGACACGAGAAAGCTCTCGGTGTAGTCAACCGCGCCGGGCGCGTGGGAAAACTGGGCGACCATCGTCTGGAGCATCGCTTTCTGGCCGAGGTCGGGCTGGAGCTGACGCCTGCCGCCGCCCGCGCCGCCGCGAAGGATCAGCCGGCGAAAATCGATGATCTGGGCCGAGCGCCCGCCGCCGAGGACGTCGATGGTCTCGTGGTCCAGTCCTTTCTGGCTGCCGCACACGTAATGCACCACCGCGAGGCCCCCGTTCGCGAAATGCAGCGTGATCGCCCAGCTCTCTTCGCGGTGTCCGGGGTCGGGCGTGGCGAAAGCAGCGACCCCGACCGGCAGGCTCTGTGCGAAGTAGATCGCGAGATCGATGAAGTGGCAGACATCGCCGAAAAGAATTCCGCCGCCCTCGATCTTGTCCTGGTACCAGCTGTCGGCCGGCACGCTCGCCGAGCGCACGGTACAGGTCACCTGCCGCACCTCGACGCTCTTGAAGTGGGCGAGCGCACACTGGCTCAAGGGGCTGAAGCGGCGGTTATGGCCGATCCAGAGCGTCGGGCCGTCCGTGCCGCGCTTGCCGAGCGCGGCGGCGATGGGCGCGAGCTGCTCCTCGGTCATGGCGAGCGGCTTCTCGACGTAGGCGTGCTTGCCGGCTTGAAGCGCCAGAGCGGCGTAGCGGGCGTGGCTATCGTGACGGGTCGCCACCATGATCGCGTTGATCTCGCGATCGCGAAGCAGCTCGCCCGCGTCGGTGGTGGCCTTGCGGAAGCCGTATCGCTTGGCGAGCGCCTCGGCGTTGGGGCCTTTGGTCGTGCAGATGCCTTCGAGGCTCAGGTCCGCGAGCGAGGGAAAACACGGCATGAGCATGGACTTTGCGTAATTGCCCGCGCCGATCTGCCCGAGCCGCACCGCGCCGCGCGGCTGTTCGCCCCCGAAGGTGAGCGTGCGCGGCTGCAATTCGAACACGCCTTTCTCGGGCTCGGGGTACTCGAAGACGATCCCCACCGCCTGATTCAGCTCGCCGCTCGCGATCCTGTCGAACACCGAGATCGCGTCCGAGAACGGGAACCGGTGGGTGATGAGCCGCGGCACCGTGAGCTTGCCCTGCGCGATCAGATCGAGGAAGGCTTGCATGTTCCGGTTGGCCGTCCAGCGCACGTAGCCGATCGGATAGTCCTTGCCGCGCGCGAAATAGTCGGGCTCGTTGATGCCGGCCCCCATCGCGCGGCTGAAGAGGAAGTCGATCTCCTTGCCGAACCAGGTGCGCCATTCCAATTGGATCGCGGTGTTGCCCAGGCACACCACCCGACCGCGGTCGCGCACGAGTGTGGCGGCGAGCTCGATCGGGCCGAGGTCCTTGGTGGAGGCGGTGAGCAACACCGCATCGACACCGAGACCGCCACTTGCGCGCAGCGCGTGGTGGAGGGCCTCGTCGGTCTCCGGACCGCAAGCCGCCTCGGCGCCGTTCTCCAAGGCCAGCGCGCACTTCCCCGGGTCGAGGTCCACTCCGATCACGCGGCATCCGTTCGCGCGGCAAAGCTGCACGAGGAACTGCCCGAGCAGCCCGAGCCCGATGATGGCGACGCTTTCGCCCAGCTCGAGCTTCGCCTGGCGTATTGCCTGGAGCGCGATCGCGCCGACCGCACTCGAGCTGGCGGCCTCGAGGCTCACGTTGGCCGGAACGCGCACCACCAGGTTCCGCGGCACGGCGTTGTACTCGGCGTGCGTCGCTACGCCTTCCCCGATGCAGGCTACGCGGTCATCCACGCGGAACTCGTCCACCTCGGAACCCGCTTCCACCACGGTTCCGGCGCAACTGTAACCGAGAGTGGCCGGAGCCTTGAGTCGCTCCTGCACCTTGCGGAACGTGGGAACCAGGCCCTGCTCGCGCAGCGTGTTAAGCACCAGCCTGACCTGATCGGGGCGCTGCTTCGCCTTCTCCACGAGGCTCATGCGCGCCTGCGAGACCTTCATCTTTTCGGTGCCCACGCTCACGAACGAGTAGTGATTGCGCACGAGCACGTCGCCGGGGCCGACCGCGGGGATGGGCACCTCGCCGATATCCAGGGCGCCATCGCGCAGGTAATGGCGGACTTGTTTCATGCCGCCACCGCGAGCGGGCGCAGCGAGCGCGCGAAGTCAGCCTTGACCCTGCCGACCACCGCTTCGCTGCCGTCCTCGTCCACGAATAGCCGGTGCCAGATTTCCAGGGCAAGCAGGAGCCAGATCCCCTGTTCCCGATCGACGCGGCCGTTGACATGGTCGCTCACGATGCCGCGTACCACGTCGGTGTCGTAGTAACCCCGACCCAGGCAGCGGTCCGAGAGCAGCACGTCGTTGATCAGGCCGCGCCACGGTCCCGCGAACCAGCGGGTCAGCGGGACGGTGAAACCCACTTTGCGGCGGTAGATGGTCTCGTGGGGGATATAGCGCTCGGCGAGCCGCTTGAGAACGATCTTCGAGCTCAAGCCGCTGACCTTCAGGTGCTGCGGCAGGCTTGCGGCGAACTCGACCAGCTTGTGGTCGAGGAAAGGCACGCGGGCCTCGATGCCGGCCCCCATGCTCATCCGGTCGCTCTTGACCAGGATGTCGTCCACCAGTCGGGTATGAACGTCGCAGTAAAGGAAACGATCGAGGGCGCTGCTGCTGCCGCAGGCATTGACGATTTCGTCGAACGCCTGGGCCAATCCGCCATCACCAATCTCGTTTCTCATCGAGTCGGAAAGCACACGGGCTTGAAGCTTCGTGTCGAAGCCTCCGTACCACGACGCGAAACGGCTCGGAGCATCGGCGATCGCGAGGATCTCCGCCATGCTGCGCAGACGCCGGCCTTTGAACGGCAGGCCGCTCGCGACACCGCGCAGGAGACCATTGCGAACCCCGGACGGCATCCAGTCGAATGCCGCGGAGAATTGGTCGAACATGTACTTGGAATAGCCGCCGAATTGCTCGTCGGCCCCCTCCCCGCACAGCATCACGCTCACGTGCTTCTTCGCCTCGCGGCACATGAAGTACGTGGGGATTCCCGGAGGCTCCCCCATCGGTTCGTCGTAAATCCAGGCGAGGAAGGGCAATTCCTCGGCGAATTCCCTGAAGCCCACCGTGATTTCATGGTGCTCGGTGCCGTAGCGTTCCGCCACCTTGCGCGCGTAGCCGAGCTCGCTGAACTCAGGGATATCGAAGCCGACGGAAAAGGTCTTCACCGGTACGGGATCTCCCTTCTCCCGGCGCAGGGTTTCCATCAGAGCGACCACCAGACTGCTGTCCACGCCCCCGGAGAGCTGCACGCCCAGGGGCACATCCGACATCAACTGCATATCCACCGTGCGCTTGAGCAGCGCATCGAGTTGCTCGGTGGCCTCTTCGAGACCGACATGCTCGGATCGGTGACGCACGTCCCAGTAACGCAGCGGCGCCGCCGGCAGCCCGCTGTCCACGGCGAGCCCCATGCAGCATCCTTCCGGCAGGCGCGACACGCCCTCGAACAAAGTGGCCGGTCGCGAGACGTAACGGGTCACGAGAACCTGCGCGACACCCGCCCGGTTCACCTTGCGGTCGCGCAAGGCGGGATGGCGCAGCAAAGACTTCATCTCGCTCGCAAAGAGCAGCGCATTGCCGTCGCTCCACCAGTAAAGCGGCTTGACCCCCATCGGATCACGGGCGAGCGACAGGGTGCGCTTGACGACATCGTATACAGCGAACGCGAAGATGCCCTGCAAACGCTCGGCCAGCCTTCGAAGACCCCACTGCTCGTAGCCGTGCACCAGAACCTCGGTATCGCTGCGAGTCTTGAAGCGATGACCCTGCGCCTCGAGCTCCGCGCGCAGGGCAGCGTAGTTGTAGATCTCGCCGTTGAAGACGGTCCAGATCGTCCCGTCCTCGTTGCACATCGGCTGGTCGCCGGTATGCAGGTCGATGATGGCGAGGCGCCGGTGGCCGAGCCAGCAGAGATCGTCGGCGGAGCGCCACTGGCCTTCTCCGTCCGGTCCCCGCCGGCGGATCGCCGCCAGCATCTCCCTCGCCACAAGAGGCGAGATCGGCGCGGAGTTTTCCGGACGCAACCTCAGATAACCGGCGATCCCGCACATGGCATCACTTCTTGGTCGCGACGGGCGTGCGGGCCGGCGGGAAGCTATTCCAGATTTCCAGGTCATCGATCCATTGGTACACAGGCATACGGCTTCCGGTGTAGACCGTGGGCATCGAGATGCGATTAATAGGAAGGTTCCAGGCTCCCATGTTAGGCCCGTAGTGGTTACAGATTACGTTCCCGTTGACAGCCGCCCAGACGCGACCATCGGCTCCGTTACTGCGGTGCCAGAAGATCTCGAACTTGAACCATTCACCCACCGGCACCGGAACGGCGCGATTCCGCACGACCCAGCTGTTGACCAGTGGAGCACCGCCGCCGGCATTGTTGTCCGCAAGGACCTGCCAATAAGGCGTGCCGCCGCCATATGTCATCACATAGACTTCTACGCGGTAGTCACCGTTGTTCATTGGATCGTTGAGAGGACCTGCGACGGCTTTTTGACCGCCGGTCTTAAACGCGAAGAATGCGCGCCAGGTCCCCCCGTTAACGATGCCCGGTCCCGCAGGCAGGTTGTTCATCTTTTCCACGAGGTCCGGCTGGAACTTGATCCAATAGCTGACGTAGAGATCGCTCGTTTCGCCAGTAGGATTGACGCTGAATAGATTTGTGGTGGGCGATGTCCCCATCGGCTCTGTGCCGTTTACATTCCGCGAGATTTGCTGGTAAAGGGCTTGGGTCTGGTTCCCCTTAGGTCCAGCCACGGTCTGGATTTGATTGAACATATAACTGCCGATGTCGGCGGCGCTCACTACCAGAGGGTCGGTAAGAAACAGGAACCGCCCACCCCCCCCACCCCAAATATTAGGTGGCCAGGTGAAACCCGTGGTGGCGTCGGTGCCAGTGATGTCGGTCCATCCGCCTGCTCCCCAAAAGTTAGCCTGATTAGGAGGCACTATCGCGGTAGCGCCCTCGAAGCCGGAGGCGAACAGGCGTTGAGCCCTCGTGGGCGCAGGCGCCGTCTGGGCCACAAGCGGCAAAGCCGCGCCCAGGATAAGCGCAACCGCGGCGGCGCGTATCCCAACAGCGGCTCGCCTGCAACCAGAGGTGATCGAAGAAATCCCCAATTTGCTCCCGACACGACAGCTCCGTTGCGAATTCTGGGAAAGCAGCTTGAGTTCCATCGGATCGCGCGCGAGCGACAAGGTGCGCTTGACGACATCGTATATCGTGAGGACTAAGGTCATTCGCCAGCGTGGGACCACTCATTCACCACCCATCGGAACTTTCCAGACGCCGTGCAGGGTATTTCGTCCCTTAGGACTACGTCGACGTTCACACCGGGATCGACCAGGTTGTGAATGTTGTCGACGAGCTTGTGCTGATCATCCGCTCCAAATGCCGGGGCCGGGACGAGTCGGATTTCCCAGCGTTCGGGAGCAACTTGGGCAACCTGCGATTTCTTGATGTTCTGCACTCCTTTAAACGCGAAGGTGAGCACCGATGGACTGACGAACACGCCGTTGCTGCCGAAAATGCTGTCCTCCATTTTTCCAGTGACTGGCTCGATCATCGGAAAGGGTCGTCCGCAGCGGCATCCGCCTGATATCCAACGAGTGCGGTCCGAAAGTTTATAGCGCACCAGTGGCATTGCAAGATTGTGGAAAGTAGTTCCGACGACGTAACCGATATCTCGAGTGGGCTGTCCGTCCGAATCGACCAATTCCACATATGAATAATCCGGATTGACGTGCATCGATCCAAACTCACACTCCGTGGCAAACGCCACTCGCTCCGCCATTCCGTACATGTCCATGACTTTTGCGCCGAATCTCTCTGCTATCAATTCCCGCTGATGAGGATAGAGCAGTTCGGAAGCGGTAAATACCACTGGAATGCTAAGACGGCGATTCCGGTGTGCCATGAGCTGGGCGAGGGTAAATGCGGTCGACGGATACGCTTGCAACATCACCGGTGAAAACCGCTCCAATTCGTCGATGATTGCATCCGCGCAAGCATCCCTGAGATGTCGGGAAGAAATCAGAAGCTGGTTGTTGTACCGATTCCAAAACCAGAACGGTGGAGCGGTACGATCCAAAGGCACGATCATTTCGCCGCGGAGCGTCGCACGCGGCATGCCGTGCTGATACCCGCCCCACTCCCAGTGCCTTCCTAAAAACGCGTTCTCCATCAGCACCGACTTCGGGTTTCTAAACACGGAGAGGGGAGTTCCCGTTGTGCCGCTGGTTTTTCCTATGGAGTTCCACGGCCTAGGCTTTCCGGCGTTCGGGTACAGTTTGTCCCGGTTCTCTAGCAGGGTCTCCTTGCTGATGATCGGGAAGTGCCGATGCAATACTTCAACCGACCGCGCGACCGGAAAACGATTCGGGATCTGGCTGTAGTACGGTAATTTCGATATGGTCGAAACCAGAGCTCTGTGAAGGGAAACCATGCGCAATGCGTCGATTTCCTCCTCTGTCATCGTTTCATGGCGTCGCAAATCCTTGATGATGCGTTTACATAACCAATTGTCCCGTAAGAGCGACCGGCTGCCGAATGAGGTTTCAAGATGGAAGCTATTTAATTTAACAGCCATCTCCACCTCGGCCTAGTTCATGGAGTGACGTCAAAGGCATCTATCAGGATCCAAGCATTCGTTGAAAGCGGGTTTTTGCCTATCACCTGGATCGTCAGCGTATGGGTCCCCGCTGCTAGGCCCGTCGCTGTGAAATCGGTATGTTGGGGCCCCTCCGTAAGCGCATACGTATCGATGTCCTCGACGAAGGCTCC
>WNFA01001208.1_pt1 | contig 33595 bp, 30 predicted proteins | sample 5400481 | NCBI WGS metagenome assembly WNFA01 (sample SAMN13153340, study PRJNA577476) | soil metagenome | isolation source: 120 cm saprolite under Douglas fir tree site 2 hole 1 replicate 2 | place: USA:California | collected 2015-04-18 | reverse complement strand
TCCCGCCCTATCTGCGCGGGCCGCGCGCCACCATGTACGCCAACCGGCCCTGGACCATCCGGCAATATGCGGGATTCTCGACGGCGGAGGAGTCGAACCGGTTCTACCGCGAGAATTTGAAAGCCGGGCAGATGGGCCTCTCCGTCGCCTTCGACCTCGCGACCCATCGCGGCTATGACAGCGACCATCCGCGCGTCGTCGGCGATGTCGGCAAGGCCGGCGTCGCCATCGACAGCGTCGAGGACATGAAGACGCTGTTCGACGGCATTCCGCTCGACCAGATGAGCGTGTCGATGACCATGAACGGCGCGGTGCTGCCGGTGCTCGCCGGCTTCATCGTCGCCGCCGAGGAGCAGGGCGTGCCCCAGGCGAAGCTCCAGGGCACGATCCAGAACGACATCCTCAAGGAGTTCATGGTCCGCAACACCTACATCTATCCGCCGGCGCCCTCCATGCGCATCGTCGCCGACATCATCGAGCACACGGCGCAGCACATGCCGAAATTCAACTCGATCTCGATCTCCGGCTACCACATGCAGGAGGCGGGGGCGACGGCGGTGCAGGAGCTCGCCTTCACGCTCGCCGACGGGCTCGAATATGTCCGCGCGGCGATGTCGAAGGGTTTGAAGATCGACGATTTCGCGCCGCGGCTCTCCTTCTTCTTCTGCATCGGCATGAATTTCTTCATGGAGATCGCCAAGCTGCGCGCCGCGCGCTATCTCTGGGCGCGGCTGATCAAGCCGTTCGAGCCGCAGAACCCCGCGAGCCTGGCGCTGCGCACGCATTGCCAGACCTCCGGCGTGAGCCTGACCGAGCAGGATCCCTACAACAACGTCGTGCGCACCACGATCGAGGCGCTCGCCGCCGTGCTCGGCGGCACGCAGTCGCTGCACACCAACTCCTTCGACGAGGCGATGGCGCTGCCGACGCCGCAATCGGCGCGCATCGCCCGCAACACGCAGCTCATCCTCGCCGAGGAGAGCGGCATCCCCAATGTCATCGACCCGCTGGGCGGCAGCTACTACGTCGAGAGCCTGACGCATGCGGTGGCCGAAGCGGCGTGGGAGCTCATCCAGGAAGTCGAGGGCTTGGGCGGCATGACCAAGGCGGTCGAGAGCGGCATGCCCAAGCTCAAGATCGAGGAATCGGCGGCGCGGCGCCAGGCGCGCATCGATCGCGGCGAGGAAGCGATCGTCGGCGTCAACAAATACCGCTCCGACAGCGCCGAGAAAGTCGACATCCTCGACATCGACAACAGCAAGGTGCGCGAGCAGCAGGTGGCGCGGCTCAAGCAGATCCGCGAAGCGCGCGACGGCAAGCGGGTGGCGGCGGCACTCGGCGCGCTCACCGACGCGGCGCGCAGCGGCAACGGCAACCTCCTCGCGCTCGCCATCGCGGCGGCGCGCGCGCGCGCCACGGTGGGCGAGATCTCCGACGCGCTCGAGACGGTGTTCACGCGCCATCGCGCCACCATCCGCTCGGTCTCCGGCGTCTATGGCGCGCTGCATGAGGGCGACGAAAGCTATCGCCGCATCCAGCGCGAGGTCGAGGCTTTCGCGCGCAGCGAAGGGCGGCGGCCGCGCATGCTCGTCGTCAAGCTCGGCCAGGACGGCCACGACCGCGGCGCCAAGGTGATCGCCACCGCCTTCGCCGATATCGGCTTCGACGTCGATGTCGGGCCCTTGTTCCAGACGCCCGAGGAAGCCGCGCGCCAGGCGGTCGAGAACGACGTCCATGTCGTCGGCGTGTCGAGCCAGGCGGCCGGCCACAAGACCCTGGTGCCCGCGCTCATCGCCGCGCTGCGCAAGGAAGGCGCCGACGGCGTGCTGGTGATCTGCGGCGGCGTCATCCCGCCGCAGGACTATGATTTCCTGAAGCAAGGCGGGGTCGCCGCCATCTTCGGCCCCGGCACCAACATCCCCGCCGCCGCCGGCGAGATCTTGCGCCTCATCGAGAAGCAGCGGCTGGCGGCGTAGGCCAAGGCGACGGCCTCCATCTCTCCCGTTGAGCTCTGTGCATGTCCGCCCTGGACCGGCGTTAAATCTCCGCCTTCTTCGATCTTGAACATCACCAAATAGAGCGCGCCGCGCCGCGGGCATGCCGGGCCGGACGGCCACCGCAGGCTTTCCAGCAACGCGACGGCGGCCCCCTCGTCGTGAAAGTAGGGCTTACGCAGGACGCTTACGGCCGCCTCTAATGTCGCTTTTTGCAAAGTACGGCGCGCCAGATCGCCCGCTCAGAATCGGGCCAATCGAAATCCCCTGTTACGTCCTTGCGGACGGAAGCCGCGTCGCGCGGGCCGTCTTTCCCTGTCAGTCGGGCGGGGCCAGCGAAGATTGAAGTATACACCGAAGATTGAAGTATACACCGACGCACATCAACGGCAGAGTGAGTTCAGAGTCATCATTCAGAATGACTCGCAGGGAGGAGAAACCAACATGTGCATCCTGTGCGATGCCGGCAAGCCGCAGAACCATTCAGCTTCGCGGCGCAACTTTCTCAAAGGGGCGGCGGCGACCGGGGTTGCCGCGGCCGGGCTCAACCTGTTCGCGGCACGCCCCGCCGCGGCAGATTCCGACGATGCGCCCAAGGGCGGGCCGGCGCTACGTCATTCGCGGCGGTTCGGTGATGTCGATGGATCCGAAGGTGGGCGACTTCGCCGAGGCCGACGTGCTGGTCGAGGGCAAGAAGATCCTCGCCGTCGGACCGAACCTGCACGCGGGCGACGCGGCGGAGATCGACGCGCGCGGCCGCATCGTCATGCCGGGCTTCATCGATACGCACCACCACCAGTTCGAGACCGTGCTGCGCAGCTTCCTCGCCGACGGGGTACTCATCAACGACGGGTCGGGCTCGCCGAGCGGGAGCACGACCTACTTCGAATTCATTCTGCTGAAGTTCGCGCCTGTGTACCGGCCGCAGGACGTGTACATCAACGAGCTGTTCGGCGGTCTCTCCCAGCTCGATGACGGCGTCACCACGGTGCACGACGTCTCGCAGATCCATCACTCGCCGCAGCACTCGGACGCCGCCATCCAGGCGCTCTTCGATACCGGCCGCCGTGCCGCCTTCGGCTATTTCGAGAGCGCGGGTGCCGCCATTATCGGCAGCAATCCCGGCAACCAATATCCGACCGACGCGATCCGCATCAAGAAGCAGTGGTTCTCCTCGACGGACCAGCTCGTCACCATGATCATGGGCGGCGAGGTCTACCTTCCGGGCTACGAGAAAGCTTGGAAGATCGGGCGCCAGCTCGGGCTCCAGGTCGCGGCGCATATCCTCTCTCCGTTCAGCATTCGCCCCACCCTGGACTTGCTCGCCCAAGGCAAGGGTGGCGACAGCGGTACGCTCGGGCTCGGGCCCGACAATTTGTTCATCCACATGACCGGGATGTCCGACATGGGCTGGCAGGCGGTCAAGAACGCGGGCGCCCAGGTCTCGATCGCGTTCCCGATCGAGATGAACATGCGCCACGGCATCCCGCCCATCATCAAGATGCAGAGCCTGGGCATGGAGCCGTCGCTCTCCGTGGACGTGGAGTGCACGATGACGGCGGACTTCTTCACCCAGATGCGCGTCTGCATGAACATGCAGCGCATGGTCGTGAACCAGATGATCCTCGAGCAAGGCAATTTCCTGCCGCCCCAGCAGTGGCCGACGCCGGCCCCTGGCACGCCGCCCCTGCTCACGACGCGCGACGTGCTGCGCTACGGCACCATGAACGGTGCCAAGGGCCTGAGGCTCGACGGCAAGGTCGGGTCGCTCACGCCGGGCAAGGAGGCCGACATCCTCATCCTCGACGCGACCAGGATCAACGTGGCGCCGCTCAACCAGGTGCCGGGAGCGGTCGTCTCGCTGATGGATCGCACCAATGTCGAGACCGTTATCGTCGCGGGCAAGGTGCGCAAGTGGAAGGGGCACTTGCTCGACGTCGACCTCGACCACCTGCGCCAGCAGCTCGAGGCCTCGCGCGATTTCGTCTTCGCCGCGGCCGGCATCCCGCAGGATCTGTTCCGCAGCAACTGAGGGCGACTGGTCGTCAGCAGGACAGGGGGCGGCTCCGGCCGCCCCACCTGCCCGCTCGCGCGGCCGGCTCGCCACGGCCGACCACGAACGCAATGCACGGCCGGCCTTGGAAAGCAGCCTTTGCGGCCCCTTCCGCGTGCAGGAAAACACGCGGGACTAGCCGATCCCAGGATCAAGGCGCGGCTTGCCGACTTGGGCACCACACCGTTCATGGGTTCGCCCGGCGAGTTCGGCAACTTCATCGCGGACGAAACCGAGAAGTGGGCCAAGGTGATCAAGGTGCGGGCCCAAGCGTGTCTACTCGGGGTCCAGAGTGCGAAGTGGCGCGCTGGCCGATGAACGTCCGGAGTGACTCCGCAACCGGACTCACCTTCGCCTAACTCATTCGTGTCACATGCCACGAGCTGACATTCGCGGAGACTTCGCGAAAGTCGCATCCCGACCCCGTTGCCGACCTTTCCCTTGACCTCCCAAGCGCCTGTCTTGGATTCATGTTTCGCCAACAAGGTCGCTGTTGTGTGCGGTAGCCCTGTTGACAAGAGCACGGTCAAATTGTCGAGATGACCTGGTCAATCCGTTGCCGCGCCTAAGGGCGAACCTTGGGACTTTTCGCCGGCGGGCCAGAAAGTCTGCACTATCTCGTACATGCCCGGTTCGAACTTCGCGATGGTGAGCGCCTCCTCCAGGAACGGCAGCGGGCCGGGATGCTGCCGCATGGCCTGATAGTCTTCCGCGCTGCGCCACTGGGCATACATGGTCACCTTTGTGCCGTCGATGCTGCGATGGAGCGTCGAAGAAATGAAGCCCGGCGCGCGGTTGACCGAGCCATCGGTTGCGCGAGTGAGAAGATCGACAAGTCGCTTCTGGTTGACCGGCTCGACCGTGAAGACATTTATCAGCGCGACGATGCTGTCTTTCTCGGGCGTTTGATTCATGAGACACCTCCTAACGATCATTAGGGAGTAGCTTTGGGACCCTATGACAGGATCGTGCCATGAAAGGCCGCTCTGGGGTCAATTCGCGACTACGCTCACCGCTCTCTCGGTGGTCCCAATTGGGATCGGGTCCGGACATCAGCTGGACGCGACCTTCTGTTCATTTATGAGTACACGTCCCAGGCAGGAGCGCACTGCCGATAGGCTTTGGGTCTGCAAAATCCCACATCGCGAAAAATCAAAGGTCGTGTGGCTGCCGCTTGACCGACGCACCGGTCCGGCCAATATAGGACTGTACGCAAACAGCGTTCATCAGGGAGGAGTCATGGTCGATGGCGAGCGCGGCACAGGAGGCGAACCACCGGAGCGTACAGGATGGCGCGGCGCGCCGGCCGGCAAAGATTAAAATTACGAAACGAAGCCAATTCCGCCGGGCGTGGGAGGAGGGGCGTTGCGCGCCGATCCAGCCCAAAGCGATGGCGCCGCCCGCGAGGGCAGGGGTGGAGGCGCGCGTGCTGGCCAGGGGTATGCGCGGCCGGCGAAACGCACTATCTATCGCCCATCCATGCCCATCCTCTTTCTGATCGTCTTCATCGATCTGCTCGGCTTCGGCGTCATCATCCCGCTGCTCCCGTTCTACGGCGTGCATTTCGGCGCGTCGCCGACCGCGGTCACCTGGATGATGGCGTGCTATTCGCTGGCGCAATTCTTCTTCTCGCCCATCCTCGGCCGGCTCAGCGACAGACTCGGGCGCCGGCCGGTTCTGCTCGCCAGCCTGGTCGCCTCGGTCGCCTCCTATCTCTGGCTCGGCTTCGCCGATGCGCTGTGGATGCTGTTCGCGGCGCGGCTGCTCTCGGGCGCCGGCGCGGGCAACCTCGCGGCGGCGCAGGCCTACATCACCGACATCACGCCGCCCGAGGCGCGCGCCAAGGGCATGGGCATGCTCGGCGCCGCCTTCGGCCTGGGCTTCACCATCGGCCCGGCGCTGGGCGGCCTCGTCGCCGGCAGCGATCCGAGCCAAACCGACCTGTCGCGGCCGGCTTTCGTCGCCGCCGCCCTCTCCGCGCTCGCCTTCGTCCTCGCCTTCGCGCTGCTCAAGGAAAGCCTGCCGCCCGATTCGCGCAAGGCGCGGTCCGGGCCGAGCCGGCTCCAGGCGGCGCGCGACGTGCTGCGACGGCCGCTGCTGCGCCAGCTCGTCCTGCTGTTCTTCGCCGCCATCAGCGCCTTCGCGGCGATGGAGACGACCTATGCGCTGTGGACCAACAGCGCCTTCGGCTGGGGTCCGGCGCAGGTCGGGCTGGTCTTCCTCTATGTCGGATCCGTGCTCGTGGTGGTGCAGGCCGCGCTCATCGGCCGATTGTCGCGCCGCTTCGGCGAGGCGCGGCTGGTCGTGGCGGGATCGGCGCTGATCGCGCTCGGGCTCATCGGCCTGCCCTTCGCGCTGACCCTGCCGCGGCTGATGCTGGTCAACACGCTGCTGCCGCTGGGCATGGCGCTGCTCAGCCCGTCGATCAACAGCCTCATCTCGAAGCAGGCGGCGGCGGATGAGCGCGGCGGCGTGCTCGGCGTCGCGCAAGCGGCCGGCAGCCTCGCGCGCATCGTCGGGCCGGGCTTCGCCGGGCCGCTGTTCTCGGCCTTTGGCCGCGACGCGCCCTATTACGCGGGCGCCGCGGTGATGGTGCTGGCGGTGGCGATGGCGCTGCGCCTGCCGCGGCCGAAGATCGAGCGCAGCGCCGCGGCGCAAGGCGAGCCGCGCGCGTCATGAGGGGCGCGCGCACCGCCAAGCCCGTTCGCGGCACGGCGTCGGAAGTGGGCTTAAGGCAGGAGCTCAAGGCCGTGCGCGGCCTCGCCCCCTATCTCTGGCCGCGCGACTGGGATTTGCGCGCCCGGGTCCTGGTGTCGCTCGCCTTCCTCATCGTCGCCAAGCTGGTCAATGTCTACGTGCCGCTGCTCTACAAGGGCGCCATCGATGCGCTGTCGCCCGGAATCGTCACCGCGACGGCGGCGGTGCCGATCGGGCTCATCGTCGCCTATGGCGGCGCCCGCATCGGCGCGCAGCTCTTCGCCGAGCTGCGCGATGCGGTCTTCGCCAAGGTCGGGCAGCGCGCGGTCAGGCGGGTCGCGCTCGCCACCTTCCGCCACCTGCACGCGCTGTCGCTGCGCTTCCACCTGGAGCGGCAGACGGGCGGGCTGTCGCGCGCCATCGAGCGCGGCATCCGCGGCACCGAGTTCCTGCTCTCCTACATGCTCTTCAACGTCGTGCCGACGCTGTTCGAGATCCTGCTGGTGTGCGGCATCCTCTGGGGCTTCTACGAGGCGAGCTTCGCCCTCGCCACGCTCGCGACCATCGTCGCCTACATCACCTTCACCTTCACGGTGACCGACTGGCGGGTGAAGTTCCGCCGCGAGATGAACGAGCGCGACAGCGAGGCCAACACCAAGGCGATCGACAGCCTGTTGAATTTCGAGACGGTCAAGTATTTCGCCAATGAGGAGCATGAGGCTGAGCGCTTCGACAAGGCGCTGCGCGCCTATGAGCGTGCCGCGGTCAAGAGCCAGACGACGCTCTCGGCCCTCAATATCGGCCAGGGCGCCATCATCGCCGCCGGGCTGGTCACGGTCATGCTGCTGGCGGCGCGGGGTGTGACCCGGGGCACCATGACGGTGGGCGATTTCGTGCTGGTTAATTCCTACCTGGTGCAGCTCTACTCGCCGCTCAACGTTCTCGGCATGGTCTATCGCAACATCAAGCAGTCGCTGACCGACCTTGAATCGATGTTCCGCCTCCTCGGCGTGCCGGCCGAGATCGAGGATCGCGCCGGCGCGCCGGCGCTCGGCGTTATCGGCGGCGAGATCGTCTTCGACCACGTCTCCTTCAGCTACGATCCGCGCCGCGCCATCCTCGAGGACGTCTCGTTCCGCGTGCCGCCCGGCGGCACCGTCGCCATCGTCGGCCCGAGCGGCGCCGGCAAGTCGACCATCGCCCGGCTGCTGTTCCGCTTCTACGACGTCGACGAGGGCGCGATCCGCATCGACGGCCACGATCTGCGCGACGTGACGCAGGAGAGCGTGCGCCGCGCCATCGGCGTCGTGCCGCAGGACACCGTGCTGTTCAACGACACCGTGCGCTACAACATCGCCTATGGCCGGCCCGGCGCCGACAAGGCCGAGATCGTCGACGCGGCGCGGCATGCGCGCATCCACGATTTCATCTCGGCACTGCCGGACGGCTATGCCAGCATGGTCGGCGAGCGCGGCTTGAAGCTCTCGGGCGGCGAGAAGCAACGCGTCGCCATCGCCCGCGTCATCCTCAAGGAGCCGCGCATCCTCGTCTTCGACGAGGCGACCTCGGCGCTCGACACCAAGACCGAGCAGGAGATCCAGGCCAATCTCGACGAATTGCGCGCGCAGCGCACCACGCTGGTAATTGCCCACCGCCTCTCGACGGTGGTCGGCGCCGACGAGATCCTCGTGCTCGACCAGGGCCGCATCGTCGAGCGCGGCGACCATGCCTCGCTGCTGGCGCAAGGCGGCGTCTACGCCGCCATGTGGGCGCGCCAGCAGGAGGCGGATGAACGTGCCGCCGCGCTCGCCGCGGTGGCGGAGTGAAGGTGATGGCCAAGACCAAGACCGCAGACGATACGCGCACCGTCAATCTCGCGCTGCAGGGCGGTGGCGCCCACGGCGCCTTCACCTGGGGCGTGCTCGACCGGCTGCTCGAGGACGGCCACATCCGCATCGAGGGGATCAGCGGCACCAGCGCCGGCGCCATCAACGCGGCGGTGCTGGCGCAGGGCCACATCAAGGGCGGCGCCGCCGGCGCGCGCGCCGAGCTCGACCGCTTCTGGCGCCGCTTGAGCGAGCTCGGCTGGCTCTCGCCGGTGCATCGCGGCTGGTACGAGCGCGCGATGGGCACGTGGAACCTCGACGAATCGCCGAGCTCGGTCTGGCTCGACCAGCTGAGCCACATCGTCTCGCCCTACCAGAGCAACCCGCTCAACCTGTCGCCGCTGCGCGATTTGCTGGCGAGCATGCTCGATTGGGAGGCGCTGCGGGCGCCCGACGCGATCAAGCTCTTCATCACCGCGACCAAGGTGCGGACGGGCCAGCCGCGCATCTTCGGGCGCGCCGGCCTCACCCTCGACGCGCTGCTGGCCTCGACCTGCCTGCCGCAATTCTTCCAGGCGGTGATCATCGACGGCGAGCCCTATTGGGACGGCGGCTACATGGGCAATCCGTCGCTCTGGCCGCTGATCTACAAATGCGTCTCGCGCGACATCGTCATCGTCGAGGTGAACCCGCTGACGCGCGAAGGCGTGCCGCGCACCGCCGCCGAGATCACCAACCGCCTCAACGAGATCACCTTCAACGCCTCGCTCATCCGCGAGCTGCGCGCGATCGCCTTCGCCGCACGGCTGGTCGACGGCCAGGCCAGCGGGCCCGAGATCGACCGCCTGAAGAAGATGCACGTGCACATGATCGAGGCGGAGGAAGCGATGGAGACGCTGGGCGTCGCGAGCAAGCTCAACACCGATCTCGATTTCCTGCTCTACCTGAAAGAGCTCGGCCGGCGCACCACCGGACGCTGGCTCGAGCAGAATTTCGCTGCCCTCAACCACCGCTCCAGCATCGATATCGGCAAGACCTTCCTCACCGACCCGCTCGCGGACTGAGGCGCGCGCCTATCCGGCGCCGCCGCTTCCATGCTATTGACGCGGGCCATGGGGGAAGCCGCCATCGACGCCGGGAAGCTCGCCGCCGCGCTCAGGGCCGGCGATCGGCGCGCGCTGGCGCGGGCGATCACGCTGGTCGAATCGACGCGCGAGGATCACCGCGCTGAAGCCGAGGAGCTGCTCGCCCGGGTGCTGCCGGCGTCCGGCAATTCGCTGCGCATCGGCGTCTCCGGCGCGCCCGGCGTCGGCAAGTCGACCTTCATCGAGGCGTTCGGCCTCACCGTCACCGGCGCCGGCCACCGCGTCGCCGTGCTCGCCGTCGATCCCTCCTCGAAGCGCGGCGGCGGCTCGATCCTCGGCGACAAGACGCGCATGCCCGAGCTGGCGCGGCGCGCGGACGCGTTCATCCGCCCCTCGCCGGCGGGGAAGACGCTGGGCGGCGTGGCGCGGCGCACGCGCGAGGCGATCCTGGTCGCCGAGGCGGCCGGCTTCGACGTCATTATCGTGGAGACGGTCGGCGTCGGCCAGTCGGAGACCGCGGTCGCCGACATGGTCGACCTGTTCCTGCTGCTGCTCGCGCCCGGCGGCGGCGACGACCTGCAGGGCATCAAGAAAGGCATCGTCGAGCTTGCCGACCTGCTGGTGGTCAACAAGGCCGATGGCGACCTGAAGCCGGCGGCGCTGCGCGCGGTCGCCGACTACCGCCACGCTATGCGCATGCTGCGCCCGGCCGCGGCCGAAGGCGATGCGCCGGTGCTCGCGGTCTCCGCCCTGGCGCGCGAGGGCATCGACAAGGTATGGCACACGGTCGAGCGCGAACTCGCGGCGCAGCGCGCGAGCGGCGCGCGCGACCGCCGCCGCGCCGCCCAGGCGCGCGCCGCGCTGTGGAGCGAGATCGGCGAGGGCCTGGTCGACCTCTTCAAGGCCGATGCGCGCGTCGCCAAGCGCCTAGGCGAGCTCGAAGCCAACGTCGCCGCCGGCGGCGTGACCCCGACAGCCGCCGCCCGCGCGGCGCTCGCGGCTTTTCGGGGACGGTCGCGCGCGACTTGACGGCAGCAGGGCGGATGGCCTAGAAAGCCGCCTTTCGCGCGGTCCTTCCGGCCAGGAGGGGCCGTGCCGCGTTCCGAGGATGGGTCATGGCCAAGCGGTGCATCGTTTCCGGCAAGGGCGTTCAGGTCGGCAACAACGTCAGCCACGCCAACAACAAGACGAAGCGGCGCTTCCTGCCCAACCTGCAGCGCACCTCGCTGCTGTCCGATGTCCTCGGCGCTTCGATCCGCATCCGCGTGTCGACCCGCGGGATCCGCACCATCGAGCACAATGGCGGCATCGACGCCTGGCTGCTCGGCACCTCGGACGCCAAGCTCAGCGCCGAGGCGCGCCGCCTGAAGCGGCGCATCGAAACCGCCGCGGCGCGCAAGGCGGCCACTGCGGCCTCCTGATCCGCCCACCGCTCATCCGGATATGCTGAAGAGGGTCTAAGCCGCCGAGCCGCGCGACAACCCGGTCTCGGCCGGCTCGTCGCGATAGTAGAGCGCGCCCATCAGCATCGAGATCGTGCTGCCGTCTTCCGCCAGCGGCAGCCAGAGCACCTCGAACCAGAGCGTGCTGCGGCCCAGCAGGCGATTGTCGGTCATGGCCAGCGGCCGGCGCTGCTCGACGACGGTGCGGCAGCGCTCGATCAGCATGGCTCGGTTCTTCGCGTTGGGCAGCTCGTCCGCCAGTTTGCCGGTCATGTCGTAGCCGGCGCGCAGCGTCAGCGCCGTGCCGTGCAGACGGAAGCGGAAGCGCAGCGGCTGATGGAGCACGTCGAGCAGCATGACGTGGCCCAGCGCGTAGCGAAAATCGAGCGGATCGATGTCGCGCCGCGCCGGGAATTCGCGCCCGCGACGCAACCCTTCCCAATAGGCGTAGAGCCGCTGCAGATCCGGCGTTTCGATGTTGTCGGTCAGGCTGTGCATGAGGCCGGCGATCATGTGAGGGGTCAGCATCATCGCCGAAAGTCATGAAATGAGCATGAACGGGTGGGCACCCGTCGTGCCGCAATTGAGGCGAATGTGCGGGATCGGGCTCCGCTTGCGAGCGGAGCGGATGCGGCGCACGTCTCTCCGCCATAGTGCTCGCGGAAGGCGCCGTCCGCACCGGACGCGTTTTGCGAAAATTGCACCAAGCATTCACCGGCGATTAACGCCACCGCGTCATGCTACGCGGTACGGGGAATTCGGCGAATCGCAGGTCGCACGATGGACGAGGAATCAATCGGCTTGCTGGGCGTGCTGCTGATCGTCACGGGTCTGGTGCTGACCCATCAGGTCCAGACCAGCCACACGCTGCCGCACCTGAACGACATGCACTGGCCGGATGTCGTCGAGGTTCTCGGCTGCAGCAACGAGGCGTCCGAGCGGGGTTGCACGGTCGCCCAGGCGCGCTGACGCGGCGCCGCTTTCCTCAGCGTCCCGACGGATAATCCAGCTGATAGCCCAGAGCCGCGCCGCCCGCAGCGCCGAGCGCGCAACCCAGCATCATCGCATTGGGCGTCGCCGCGATCGTCGCGCCGCCGGTCGGCACCGCCAGCGCCATGGTCGAGCCCATGCCCGTCGCGGCACCCAGCGTGCAGCCGACCGCACCGCCGCTGATGGCGTTGCGGTTCTGCGAGACGATGATGCCGCCGATGATGATGGCATCATGCGCCGCCGCCGCGAAATCATCGGCGCGGTCGGCGAGCCGGTCCGCCCAGCCTTCGGCTGCGGCGAAGGCCTGGTGGATCAGGTCGTGCGTATCGGCCCTAGCCTGCGCCGCCGACAGCGGCAGCAGGGTGGCAAGCGCGAGCGGAACGGCAGTCAACCAACGCATCACATAACCTCCCACAATCTCACAGCCTACTAACACGCGCGCCCACGGATCGGATCACGCGTGGGCCGACCCGACACATATCCGCGTAGCGGATCGACATCACGCCATCTTACTCCGATACTGGGGCGCGACATCCACCAATATCCTCGTCCGACCAGCGCGAGAAAAAAGCATGCGCATCCTCGACGTCCGCGAGAAAACCGTCTCGATCGCCTCGCCGATCGCCAACGCCTATGTCGATTTCTCGAAGATGACCACCTCGGTGGTGGCGGTCGTCACCGATGTCATCCGCGACGGCCGGCGTGTCGTCGGCTACGGCTTCAATTCCAACGGCCGCTACGGCCAGGGCGCGCTGCTGCGCGAGCGCTTCATCCCGCGCCTGCTCGCCGCCGCTCCCGACGCGCTGATCGACGCGGCGCACGGCAACCTCGATCCCTTCCGCATCTGGGCGGCGATGATGAGCAACGAGAAGCCCGGCGGTCATGGCGACCGCTCGGTCGCGGTCGGCACCGTCGACATGGCCGTCTGGGACGCGGTAGCGAAGATCGAGGAAAAGCCGCTCTACCGCCTGCTCGCCGAGCGCTATCGCGGCGGCACGGCCGACGACAAGGTCTGGGTTTACGCCGCCGGCGGCTACTACCAGCCGGGCAAGGATTTGTCGGCGCTCAAGGCGGAGATGAAAAGTTATCGCGAGCGCGGCTATCGCGTCGTCAAGATGAAGATCGGCGGCGCGCCGCTCGCCGAGGATATCCGCCGCATCGAGGCGGTGCTCGAGGTGGTGGGCGACGGCAAGCATCTCGCCGTCGACGCCAATGGCCGCTTCGACCTCAAGACCGCGCTCGCCTATGCCGAGGCGCTCGCGCCCTATGGCCTGTTCTGGTACGAGGAAGCGGGCGATCCGCTCGACTATGCCCTTCAGGCCGAGCTGTGCCGCCGCTACGCCGGCGCCACCGCCACCGGCGAGAACCTGTTCTCGCATCAGGATGCGCGCAACCTGCTGCGCTATGGCGGCATGCGCCCCGACCGCGACTTCCTGCAATTCGACTGCGCCCTCTCCTACGGGCTGGTCGAGTATCTGCGCACGCTCGAGGTGCTGGCGGAGCACGGCTGGTCGAGCCGGCGCGTCGTGCCCCATGGCGGGCACCAGATGTCGCTCAACATCGCCGCCGGGCTCCATCTTGGCGGCAACGAATCATATCCCGATGTGTTCGAGCCGTTCGGCGGCTTCGCCGACAGCATCGCGGTCGCGGACGGCTATGTCGGTCTGCCGGACATTCCCGGCATCGGCTTCGAAGCGAAGGCCGCGCTGTACCAGGTGATGAAGCCGCTCGCCGCGTAAGGGTCGAGGCGGCGTCGGCCGCTACTCCGCCGCGACGCGTCGCGCCCCGCGCCGCTCGATCTCGGCCAGCGTCTGTTCGAGCCGCTCGCCCTCGGGATCGGCCAGCGCCGCGGTGCGTGCGGCGGTAACGGCGTCGATCGCGACGGGAATGGTGTAGCTTCCGGCGAGCGCCGGGCGAATGATTCGCGTTTCGATCTTGCGGTAATTGGCGCCGCCGCGCGCGTGGGTCGCGCCATAGCCTTTGATCAGTCGCGCGCAGTCGGCGACCTCGAGCGCGAGATCGGTTGACTGCGTCGCCGCGGCGCCGACGAGAACGAGCCACGCCTTGATCGCCGCCTGCTCCTCGGCGAAGCGATGCGTGAATCGCCGCCACCGCCGCAATTTGGCGAGCAGCTTGAGGCGCAGAAAGCCGGCGACGGAATTGCTGCGCACTTCCATGCCCCAATACACCTTGCCCAGCCAGCCGCGCCGCGCCGACATAGCGAGGATCGGCCGCGCCAGGAAGGGTGGCAGGATCGAACAGAATTCCTCGATGCCCGGCTTGAAGAAATCGATGACCGCGAGCGGCTCGTCGGCGGCGGGCTGCATGTCCGCGCGGATGCGGGCGAGGCGCGCCGGATCGGTCTTGGCCTGCGCGACGCGGATCACGTCCTCGAACGACATGCGCACGGCGAGATGCCGCGCCGTCTCGCGGAGCAGCTTGCCGCCGGCGGCGGCGCCGAGATCGGCCTCGCGGATCGGCGCGAGCCGGTCGAGATAGAGCTGCGCGTAGGCGAGATCCTGGTAGGCGGCGAGGCGCCGCACGCCCTCGAGGATGATCTCGATCGCCGCGCGCGGCATCGTCTCGATCGCCTGGCGCTCCAGCTCTTCCAGCGTGGCGCGCGCCGGCTGGCGGCGCTTCTCCCAGGGCGCCGGCTGGCTCGCCTCCGTCCCGCGCCGCACGGCCTCGAGCCCGGCGGTGAAGCCGCGCAGATTGGCGTCGACCGCCTTGCCTTCGGCGCGGATCGCCGCGGCGAAAGCCTCCGGCGGGATCGGCAGCCGGCCGGTGCCGGCGATGGCGCCGAGCATGACCGCGCTAATCACGCTGCCGGACTGCCGCGCTGTGTCCTCCATGTCGAACAGCACATGGGCCTGCGCATGCTCCTCGACCGCCTTGAGGAGGCGGCCGATATCGAACTGCCCATCGCCGCCCGCCATTTTCTCGGTCATGGCGAGGATGCGATGGGTCGAGGCGATGAGCGTCGTGCGCTCGGGCGTGACGAAGGCGCCGGCGATGGCGCGGCCGGCCTCGAGCAGCTCGCTCGCCACCATCACGTCGATATCGCCGGCGCCGGGCACCAGCGACAGCACCGGCCGCCGCTCGCCGAGCTCGCTCCAGCGCGCCGGCAGGATCTCGATGTAGTAGGTGGTGGCGCCGGTGCGCTGCGCGACGCCGGGGATCGAGGTGCTCTGCACGGGAAGACCCAGCGCGCCCGCGGCGTCGACGATCCAGCCGGTGAGCACGCCGCCGCCCTCGCCGCCGAGTGCCGCGATGAGCAGCGTCAAGGGCCGCGCCGGCGCGCTCACGCGGCAGCCTCCGCACCGCCCAATGCGGCGATAGCGCGGCGGCGCACGCGGTCGAGCGCGCGGTCCCAGCGGTTCGGGTTGCGGATCACCTCGGCGCGGTAGAAGGAAGGGCAGAGCACCGCGGCATGGGCGACTTCGCCGCACAGGCCGCAGCCGACGCAGCTCTCGATGACGCTGGCGACGGGATCGGTGCGCAGCGGATCGGGATTGGGCTTGACGGTCAGCGACGGGCAGCCGGAGAGGCGGATGCAGGAATGGTCGCCGGTGCAGATCTCGTCGTCGACGCCGTAGCGCACCTTGACCACGCGCTCGCCGCGCGCCAGCTTGCCCGCATCCTCCGCGCGCACCCGGCGCTGGCGCGCGAGCTGGCATTCGCCGTCGGCGATGATCACCTTGAGGCCGCGCTCGGCGGTGCTCATCGCCTCCTTCAGCGTCTTCAACATGGCGGCGACGCCGTAGGTGCGCACCTTGCGCAGCCAGCGCACACCCATGGCGCGCAGCGTCGCCTCGATGCTCATGCCGGGAGCCGCGCCGTTGCGGGTCGTGCTGCTCGATGGCATGAATTGCTGCCCGGTGGCCGAGGTGTAGCCGTTCTGCATGATGACGAGCACGCCATCGCCCTGGTTGAAGAGGTTGCTGGCGACTCCGGTGATGACGCCGTTGTGCCAGAACCCGCCATCGCCCATCACCGCGATCGGGCGCGTGGCAAGGTTGGGCCCGACGCCCGCGGCGCTGGCGAGGCTCATGCCGTAGCCGAGGATCGAGTTGCCCATCGCGAAGGGCGCGAAGGTGGCGAAGGAGTGGCAGCCGATATCGGCGCTGATATGCGTCGGCCCGATCTCTTGCTGCATGAGCTTCAACGCGCTGAACACCGGCCGCTCCGGGCAACCCGTGCAGAAAGTCGGCGGTCGCGCCGGCAACTCGCCGACCGCGGCAGCCGCGGCCCGCTTCAGCGCGGCGACACGCTCCGCCGCCGCCGCGACCGGGGCCAGATCGAGCCCGGTCGGGCGTGCCTCGGCCAGGAAGGACGCGATGCCCGCGAGCAGCACCTCGCCGGTATATTCGCCGACATCGGGCAGCGCGCCTTTGCCGAGCACGCGCGTCTGCAGATCGGCGCGGCGCAGCAAGACGTTGACCTGCTGCTCGATGTAATCGGGATAGCCCTCCTCGACGACGAGCACGGCGCGCTTGCCGGCGCAGAACTCGGTCACCTCTTCCGGCACCAGCGGGTAGACGACGTTGAGCACGTAGAGCGGCACGCGCGTCGTGCCATAGGCGTCGGCGAGGCCGAGCCGTTCCAGCGCGCGCAGCACGCTGTTGTAGAGGCCGCCCTGGACGATGATGCCGATATCCGCGAGGTCGCCGGCGAAATGCTCGTTGAGCGCGTGCGCGCGGATGAAGGCTTGCGCCGCCGGCAGGCGCTCGCCGATCTTGCGCTTCTCCTGGGCGAAGGTCGCCGGCGGATGGGCGAGGCGGTCGTAGTTGAAGCGCGCCGGCGCGGCGATCGGGTCGAGATGCGAATGCGCGGCGCGGACGTTGTCCTTGGCGATGAACGCGCCGCTGACATGGCAGGCGCGGATGCGCAGCTCCATCATGACCGGGGCGTGGGTCGCCTCGGAGAGCTCGAAGCCATTTTCCACCATGCGCACGATCACCGGCAGGTCGGGGCGCGGATCGAGCAGCCAGATCGAGGATTTCATGGCGAAGGCGTGCGAGCGCTCCTGGATCACGCTGGCGCCCTCGCCATAATCCTCGCCGACGATGATCAGCGCGCCGCCCATGACACCGGGCGAGGCGAGGTTCGAGAGCGCGTCCGAGGCGACGTTGGTGCCGACGATCGATTTCCACGTCACCGCGCCGCGCAGCGGGTAATTGATGGAGGCGCCGAGCATGGCCGCCGCCGAGGCCTCGTTGGTGCAGGTCTCCAGATGGACGCCCAGCCCGCCGATGATGTCCTCGGCTTCGACGAGCACGTCGAGGAGATGCGACACCGGTGCGCCCTGATAGCCGCCGACATAGCTGACGCCGGACTGCAGCAGCGCCTTGGTCACCGCCAGGATGCCCTCGCCGCGGAACATTTCGCCGTCGCCGAGCTTCAGCGCCTCTATCTCCTTCTTGAACGACCGTTCCATGGCGGGCCTCTTTCAGCGATTCTCTAGCGCATGTGCTCGGGCAGGTAGGTGGCGATGACGGGGAAGGCGATGAGAATGATCAGGCGCAGGATGTCGGTGGCGATGAAGGGGAGCACGCCGGTGAAGATGGTGAGGAAGCTCACTTCCGGCACCACCGACTTGATGACGAAGACGTTCATGCCGACCGGCGGATGGATCAGCCCCAGCTCCACGGTCATCACGATGATGACGCCGAACCAGATCGGGTCGAAGCCCAGCGCCGTGATCACGGGAAAGATGATGGGCACCGTCAGGATGATCATCGCCAGTGCGTCCATCAGGCAACCCAGCGCGAGATACATCAGCATGATCAGGGCGAGCACGCCGTAGCGGCCGAGGCCGAGGCTGGTGAGGAACGCCGTCACGTTCTGCGGCGTCTGCGTCACCGTGAGGAAATAGCCGAACAGCAGCGCGCCGATGAGGACGGTGAAGATCGCCGCGGCGGTGCGCGTCGCCTGCAGCAGCGACTGCAGCAGCTGCGCCGGCGACAGGCGTCCGCGCAGCGCGCCGATGATGATGGCGCCGCCGGCGCCGACGCCGCCCGCCTCGGTCGGCGTGAACACGCCGCCATAGAGCCCGCCGATCACCAGCACGAACAGCAGCAGCGGCGCCCACACTTGGCGCAAGGCGGCGAGGCGCTCGCTCCACGAGCTGCGCCGCCCGGCCGGAAGAAAGTCCGGCCGGACGAAGCCGATGACGGCGATGGTGGCGATGTACATGGACACCGCAAGGAGGCCCGGAAGAATCCCGGCGATGAACAGCTTGCCGATGTCCTGCTGCGTGATGAGGCCGTAGACGGCGAGCACGGTCGAGGGCGGGAACATGGCGCCGAGCGTGCCGCCGGCGGCGATGACGCCGGTCGAGAAGGATTGCGGGTAGCGGTATTGCCGCATCTCCGGATAGGCCACGGTCGAGAAGGTCGCCGCCGTCGCCACCGACGAGCCGCTGATCGCGGCGAAGCCGGCGCAGGCGGCGATCGTGGCGATGCCGAGCCCGCCCTTGAAATGCCCGGTCAAGGTGTTGCCGGCGCGGAACAGCTCGCGGCTCATGCCGGAGGTCGAGACCACCGCGCCCATCACCAGGAACATCGGGATGATGCCGAAGGAATAGTCGGCGACGGTGCGCATCGAGGTCTGGCCGACCATCTTGAGCGCCGGCAGGCCGCCGACGATGTAGCCGAAGCCGGTGACGCCGACCAGGCCCATGGCCATGCCGACGGGCACGCGCAGCAGCATCAGCGCGAACAGCACGACGAAACCAATGACGGCGGTGGCGTCGGCGCCCATCGCCGCTCACTCGACCATCTTGATCGGCATTGCCGCGAGCGACTCGGGCCGGACGATCAGGCGGAAGGTGCGCACGGCGATGAGCAGCACCGCCGAGACGTCGCCGAGCCAGGCGACCGCGAAGAACGGCCATACCGGCAGGTTCAGATCGTAGGTCAGCACATGGTCGGCGCGCGTCAGGCGCACCTTGTCGAACAGCATGATGGTCTGCGTCGTCACCACCAGCAGCAGGACGAGGGTGGCGAACACGTCGATCACCCGCTTCCAGCGCGGGCTTGCCACCGACCACACGAGGTCGACGGTGATGTGCGTGCCGCGGTAGCTGGTCGCGGCGATGCCCCAGAAGATCAGGATCCCCAGCAGCAGCCGTCCGAAATCGTAGCTGTCGGGGATCGACACGCTGAAGAATTTGCGCAGCACGACCGAGACGAAGATGTCGATGGCGACGATGCCGACGAAGATCGCCGCCAGCAGTTCGATCGCGTCGATGAACCGGTCCATGCGATTGCGCCGCGGGGGGAAGCTGCCCCCGCGCGCGCTCGGCTCGGCCACCGTTTCGCTCACTCAAGCGGGCCTAGTACGCCGATTGGTACTGGGCCAGATCGGCCTTGAGCGCGGCCAGCGTCTTGTCGGGATCGACGCCGGCGCGCTTGGCGCCCTCGGCCCATTGCGCGGTCAGCGGCGCCGCCGCCTTGCGCCAGGCGGCGAGCTGCTCGGCGGTGAGCTGATAGACCTCGTGTCCCGATTCTTCCTTGATCTTGGCGCGGCCGGCCATTTCCCATTCGGCCCAGGGCGCGGCGATCTTCTCGGCCCAGGCGGTGTTGCAGTGATCGTCGATCACCTTCTTCTGCGCCGGCGACATCGCGTCGTATTTCGCCTGGTTCAGCACCCAGACGAAGGTCGTGACGTAGAGCGCCGAATCCATATGGTACTTGGTCGCCTTGTCGATGCCGAACAGAACGGTCGAGTTCCACGGAAAGGTGATGGCGTCGGCGACGCCGCGCTCGAGCACGTCGCGCGCCTCGGGCGCCGAAGCCTGGACATTGGTGCCGCCGAGCAAGCTCACGAGCTGGCCGATCGTCGCGTCGGCCGGGCGCACCTTGAGGCCGCTGATATCGCTGGGCAGCACGATCTTCTTGCTGCGCGAATGGAGGCCGCCGGGATCGTGCACGAAGGCGAAGCAGAAATGCACGTCCTTCATCTCCTTGGCGGCGTAGTAGCGGTACCAGGCGTCGAGCGCCTCGGAACCACCGATGCCGTTGGCCATGAGGAAGGGCAGTTCGCCGGCGGCGATGATCGGAAAGCGGCCGGGCTGGTAGCCGGGATTGACATAGGCGCCGTCGGCGATGCCGTCGCGCACCATGTCGTAATGGTCGACCGCCTTGCCCAGCTGCTGCGCCGGGAAGAGCGTCGACTTGATGGTGCCGCCCGACTCCTTCTCGATATCCGTGGCCCAGGCCTGGAACGCCGGGTGCAGCGGATGCGCCGCCGGGACCCAATGCGACAGCTTCAGCTGTACCGTCTGATCCGCCGCCAGCGCGCTCCCGGCCAGCAGCGTCGTCAAGGCAAGTGCGATCCCCAGTCTCTTCATGGCGTTCTCCCGACGCGGTCGTTGCCGATAATTGTTTGTGTTCAAACTAATTTACCGCAATGCGCCGCAGGGCGGCAACATGCGACCCCGCCGCCACTCATACTAACGCCATGGCGATGCGGCGCAGAGTGCGGATGAACTCCGCCTTGTTGCGCATGCCGACGATGGCGTCGAGCCGGCGATCATGCGCGCGCGCATGCGCCAGCAGCGTCGCCAGCAGACGCTCGCCCTTGGGCGTCAGCGACAACGCATAGCTGCGCCGGTCGCGCGCGACACGGCGGCGATGGATGAGGGAGCGGCCGGCGAGATCGTCGAGCGCCGGCGTCAGGCTCGACTTGTCGCGGCCGCTGGCGCGCCCGAGCGCCGTCTGCGAGATCCCCGGGTTCTCGCCGATCAGCGCCAGCACGGCGAAACGGCCAGGGCGAAGATCGAGATCGCGCACGCGGCGCGCGAAGGCCTGGAACGAGGCCTCCTGCGCCAGCCGCAGGTGAAAACCGACGAAATCGGCGAGCGGGCCGAGGCGCAGCGGCTCCGCCGCCGGAATCGTCTTGTGCCGCCTCGCCTTGGCCAGGCTTGCCGTCATCCGCGTGCCTTCCGCTCCCGCTCGAACCTATCACAGCTCCCGGCCGATGCGACGGGAGACTCCTAGCGATCGTCGTCCGGGCCCGGCACCGGCACGATGCTGTCGAGCCGCCGGTCGATCTCAGCATCGGGGAGCCGGCGCTCAGCGCGGGCGAAGCCGGGCTCGGCGAGATGCGCCAGCGGCGGATAGGCGAGCGTCAACCCGAGCACCAGCAGCTGCAGGGCGAGGAACGGCAGCAGCGCCGTCGTGAGCCGACCCAGCCGCCCGGCCTCTCCCGTCGCGCTTCGCGCCATCATCACGGCATAGCCGAAAGGCGGGATGAGGAAGCTCGCCTGCAGCGCCAGAAGGGTCAGCGCCGACACCCAGACCGCGTCGGGCTCGCGCATCAGCAGCGCCGGCATGAGCAGCGGGATGACCACCAGGATGATCTCGAAGGCGTCGAGCACGAAGGCGCAGAGGCCGAGCACCAGCAGCACCGCCGCCACCGCCCCGGCGCCGCCGCCAGGGATGGCCGCGACCAGCGCCGCCAGCAGACGGTCGCTGCCGAAGGCGCGGAACACCAGGGTGAAGGTGGTGGCGGCGATGAAGAGCGCGAACAGGGCGCCGGTCACCGCCATGGTATTGCGCAGCACCAGCGCCAGCACCGGCGGCGTGAGCGCGCGCGTGACGAGGCCGAAGGCGAAGAGCGCGACGGCGCCGGCGGCCGCCGCCTCGACGGCGTAGAGATAGCCGGCAGTGACCGCCGACAAGAGGCCGAGGATCAGGACGAAGGTCGCGCCCGCCGCCAGCCAGCCGCGCGCGCCGACGCGCTCCGCGCCGGCCGGTGGCGCGCGCCGTCCCGTCCACCACGCCCAGGCAAAGCAGGCGAGCAGGAAGATCGCGGCCGGGGTGAGCGCGCCGCGGAACACGTCCTGCGTGTTGATCACCCGCTCCAGGCGCCCCATCTGGGTGACCGCCTGGGTGTGGGCGCCGAGCATGGCGTCGCCGAGCAGGATCAGCACCAGCGAGGGCGGCACGACGACGCCGAGGGTGCTGGCGACGCAGACGATCGCCAGGCTTTGCTCGGCGGCGACGCCGCGGGCGAGGAGACGCGGATGGACGACGCGCGACAGCGTCGCCACCCCGGCGCCGACCGAGCCGTTCATCGGCGCGAGGAGCGCGCCGAGGCCCAGCGCCGACAGCAGCGGCGCCGCGGGCGTGCGCGCGAAGAGGGCATTGCCGGCGCGGAACAGGATGTCGGCCAGCGGCAGCCGGTTGAGCAGCGCGCCCATCAGCACGTAAAGCGGCAGCGCCTGCAGCAGGTCGTTCTCGAGCAGGCCGAGCACGCGCGGCGGCAGCGCCGTGAACAGCGCGTAGGGCAACGCACCGGTGGCGATGCCGATGATCGCGAACAGCACGGCGACGCCGATCAGCGCGACGAAGGCGGGCAGGCCGGTGGCGATCATGACGACCGCGACCAGGGCCAGCATCCACAAGCCCGCGCCCGCCATGCGCTAGGTCCCGTTGTCCGACATCCGTGCTGCCGCTGCACCCCCCTCCCTACCCTCCCCCTCAAGGGGAGAGGGGGAACTCGGCGCGCGCCCTCCCCCCTTGAGGGGGAGGGGTGGGGAGGGGGGTGAGACACGCACCGTGTTTCCTAGCGTGGCCGCGGGCGCAGCAGATCGAGCATCGCCTGGACGAGCATCAGCAGCGCGAGGAGACAGACGCTGCCCTTGATGATGAAATAGCCGGGATTGTAGGTCTCGGGGAATTGCTCGAGCCCGCGCACCGATCGCCACAGCGTCGGCGCCCCGGCGACGAGCACGAAGAGCGACCACGGCAGCAGGCACAGCGCGGCGCCCGCGCGCCCGATGCGATCGCGCCACGCCGGCGCATAGCGCTGGGCGAGGGCTCCCGCCGCGAGATGCGCGCGCTCGCGCGTCGCATCGGTGAGGGCGACGCTGACATAGAGGGCGAAGAGCCATTGCGCGAGGTCGTTGGCCTCGCGCGACCAGGCGTGCAGCAGATCGCGCAGCGGCCATTGCAGGAACAGCAGCAGGCTCACCGGCAGCACCAGCCAGCGCGCCGCGGCGATGATGGCGCCGACGGCGCGATCCGCCTGATCGAGCAGGCGCGCGCGCATGCCCGCGCTCAATCGAGCGGGCAGAGCGGCGGCGGCGCGCTCCGCTCGTAAGCCCGCGCCGCGCGCAGCACCAGCGCGTCCTCATGCATGCGGCCGACGATGTGCAGGCCGATCGGCAGCCCGGCTTCGGTCAAGCCGCAGGGCACGCTCGCCGCCGGCTGGCGCGTCAGGTTGAAGGGATGTCGACGTCGCCCTTGGCCGACCAGGATTCGCGCGTCAGCCACTCGGCCGGCTCGGGCACGCTGGTGACGAAGTAGATCTCGCTCTTCGCGCGCGTCGTGTAATAGATGACGATGTGCCGGTCGACGCCCCACCATTTGGTGCGCGACGGGCCGATGTCCTTGGCCCCCATCAGCGACGCCGGGAACACCGCGCGATAGGCGATGCGCCCCTTCGAGCCGCCGGCGCTCCGCGGTCGAGAACACGCTCATCGCCTTGGCCGCGCCCGCCCACCACAGGGTGAGCCAGGCCTGCGCGGGGTCGTCGAAGCCGGGATCGACGGTCTCGACCGCGGCGCCGAGCTCGGCGAAGCGCCGCGCCGCGCGCTCGACTGCGGCCGCGACTTCCGCATCGACGCGGCCATAGCCCAGCGCCGGGCTGAAGGCGATGCGCAGGCGCTTGACCCCGTCATCGAGCCCTTGCGTGTAGTCGCGCCCGTCGGGCGGCAAGCCGTAGACGTCGCGGTCGTCGGCGCCGGCGATGACGTTCAGCAGCAGCGCCAGGTCGGCAACGCTGCGCGCCATCGGCCCGTTATGCGCGACAAGGCCGAAGACGCTCGGCGGGTAGGCCGGGACGCGGCCGAAGCTTGGCTTCAAACCGGCCAGGCCCGTGAAGCCGCAGGGAATGCGGATCGAGCCGCCGCCATCGGTGCCGAGCGCCAGCGGGCCGATGCCGGCGGCGAGGGCGGCCGCCGCCCCAGCGCTCGATCCGCCCGGCGTGTGGGCGAGATTCCAGGGGTTGCGCGTGATGCCCGTGAGCGGGCTGTCGCCCAAGGCCTTCCAGCCGAATTCCGGCATGGTGGTCTTGCCCAGCAGCACCGCGCCGTGCTCCCGGAGCCGCGCCACCGGCGGCGCGTCCTCTTCCCAGGGCTGGTCGCGCTTGACCAGGGTCGAGCCGCGCAGGGTGGGCCAGCCCTTGGTGAGGAAGAGATCCTTGATGGTCACGGGCACGCCGTCGAGCAGGCCCATCGGCGTGCCCTTCATCCAGCGCGCCTCCGCCGCGCGCGCCTCGTCGAGCGCGCTCTCCCGCGCCACCAGCACAAAAGCGTTGATCTTGGGCTCGAGCCGCTCCAGGCGCCGCAGCAGGGTCGTCGTCACCTCGACCGGCGACAGGGTCTTGCGGCGATAGGCGGCGACGAGCTCGGTCGCCGAGAGGAAGGCGACTTCGCGATCCGACGATGGGCTCAAGGGCATGCTCCGCGGCTCGGGCTTTCGCCCACTATCCGGCAAAGAGGCGTGCGGCGACAAGCGGGCTTGGCCATTGTTGCCGGGCGGCGCCATGGCGTAAGGTGCCCGGCACCGAACTTGCAAAAGACTGCGGGAAATCAAAGCCGCGTGGGACGGGAGGCGGGATGATGACGAAGGTTTCGGCGAGGTTTGTGCGCGTGGCGGCGGCCGTTGCGCTGGCGGCGCTCGTGGCCGCGCCGGCGGCGCATGCCCAATATTCGGGCAAGACCATCAAATTCATTCCCGAAGCCGATCTGCGCAGCCTCGATCCGATCTGGACGACGGCCTACATCACGCGCAATCACGGCTACATGGTCTACGACACGCTGTTCGCGCTCGACGAGCATTTCAAGCCGCAGCCGCAGATGGTCGACACCTGGAAGGTCAGCGACGACAAGCTCACCTACACCTTCACCTTGCGCGACAAGCTCAAATTCCATGACGGCCAGCCGGTGCGCTCGGCGGATTGCATCGCCTCGCTCGAGCGCTGGATGAAGCGCGACGTGCTGGGACAACAGATGGCCGAGGCGGTCGGCGAGATGAAGGCGCAGGACGACCGCACCTTCGCCATCAACCTCAAGAAGCCGTTCCCGCTGCTGCTCGACGCCATCGGCAAGCTCTCCAGCAACGTGCCCTTCATCATGCCGGAGCGCATCGCCAAGACCGACGCCAACACGCAAATCACCGATCCCACCGGCTCCGGGCCGTTCAAATTCGTCAAGGAGGAATGGGTCCCCGGCAACAAGGCGGTCTACGTCAAGAACCCGGATTACGTGCCGCGCAAGGAGCCGCCGAGCTGGGCCGCCGGCGGCAAAATCGCCAAGGTCGACCGCGTCGAGTGGGTCTACATCCCCGACAGCGCCACGGCGGCCGCGGCGATCAATGCCGGCGAGGTCGATTGGTGGCAGCAGCTGCCGCCCGACCTCGTGCCGCTGCTGCAGAAGAACAAGGACGTGGTCGTCGCCAGCGTCGATCCGCTCGGCAGCATCGGCATCATGCGCTTCAACCACCGGCAGCCGCCCTTCAACAACGAGAAGATGCGCCAGGCGCTGCTCTATGTCGTCGATCAGAAGGACGTGATGACGGCGCTGGCCGGCGACGAGAAGAACTGGCGCACCTGCTACGCCTACTATACCTGCGGCACGCCGATGGCGAGCGAGGCGGGCGCCGACGCGCTCAAGGGCAAGCGCGACGCCGCCAAGGCGAAGGCGCTGCTCAAGGACGCCGGCTACAACGGCGAGCGCATCGTCATGATGACCGCGACCGACCAGCCGATCGTCAATGCGCAGGCGCAGGTCGTGTCGGAAGAGCTGCGCCAAGCCGGCGTGAATGTCGACCTTCAGGCCATGGACTGGGGCACGCTGATCACGCGCCGCGCGTCGAAGGAGCCGATCGACAAGGGCGGCTGGAACATCTTCTTCACCTGGTTCATCGGCGCCGATCTTGCCAACCCCGCGCTCAGCCTGCCGCTGCGCGGCAATGGCGAGAAGGCGTGGTTCGGCTGGCCGACCAACGAGAAGCTCGAGGCGCTGCGCACGCAATGGTTCGCCGCTGCCGACCTCGAGGCGCAGAAGAGGGTCGCCGCCGAGATCCAGACCGAGGCGTTCCAGGGCGTGCCCTATATCCCGACCGGCCAGTTCGTCATCCCCACCGCCTACCGCAAGAACCTCAAGGGCGTGACGGTCGCGCCGGTGGTGTTCCTGTGGAACGTGGAGAAGGAGTGAGCGGGTCGATGGAGTAGCGCCCGCGCGCCGCCATGTTCGCCTACATCATCCGCCGCCTCGTCGCGACCATTCCGGTGATGGGGGTGGTGGCGATCTTCGTCTTCTCGCTGCTCTATATCGCGCCGGGCGATCCCGCCGCCGTGATCGCCGGCGATCTCGCGACATCCGACGACATCGCCCGCATCCACGCCCAGCTCGGCCTCGACGAGCCCTTCCTGTGGCGCTTCGGCCATTGGCTGTGGGGCGTGCTGCATGGCGATCTCGGCACGTCGATCTTCACCAACCTGCCGGTGACGCAGCTCATCGCGCAGCGGCTCGAGCCGACCATCGCGCTGACGCTGACCACGCTGCTCGTGACCATCGCCTTCGCCATCCCGCTCGGCGTCATCGCCGCGTGGAAGGTCGGCACCTGGATCGACCGCCTGGTGATGCTGATCGCCGTGCTGGGCTTTTCGCTGCCCTCCTTCGTGCTGGCCTATGTGCTGATCCTGGTGTTCTCGGTCGAGCTCGACCTGCTGCCGGTGCAGGGCTATGTCAGCATGCGCGAGGGCTTCGTCCCCTTCATCCAGCATCTGATCCTGCCCAGCATCGCGCTCGGCCTCATCTATGGCGCGCTCATCGCCCGCATCACCCGCGCCAGCATGCTCGAGGTGCTGAGCCAGGATTACATCCGCACCGCCCAGGCCAAGGGCCTCGCCAGCAGCGACGTGCTGATCCGCCACGCGCTCAAGAACGCGGCGGTGCCGATCGCCACGGTGATCGGCATCGGCCTGGCGCTGCTCATCAGCGGCGTCATCGTCACCGAGACGGTGTTCGCCATCCCCGGCATCGGCCGGCTCACTGTCGACGCCATCCTGCGCCGCGACTACCCGATCATCCAGGGCGTGATCCTGCTGTTCTCGGCGGCCTACGTGCTGGTCAATCTCGCGGTCGACATCAGCTACACGCTGCTCGATCCGCGCGTGAGATATTGACGTGGCCGTCGCACCCATCGACATCGCCGTCCCCGTCGCGCCGCGCCATTGGCTGCGCGAGGCGGTGCACCGCCACCCGACGGTGATCGCGGGCTCGCTGCTGCTGCTGCTCATGGGCGCGATGGCGCTGCTGGCGCCTCATCTCGGCACGGTCGATCCGCTGGCGGTGGCGCCGATCAAGCGGCTGCGCTTCCCGTCGGAGACCTACTGGTTCGGCACCGACGCCTATGGCCGCGACGTCTACAGCCGCACGCTCTATGGCGCGCGCGTGTCGCTCGCGGTCGGGCTCGGCGTCGCCTCGCTCAGCACGGTGATCGGCCTCGCCATCGGCCTCGTCACCGGCTTCAGCCGCCTCGCCGATGCCATCATCATGCGCGTCATGGACGGGCTCATGTCGATCCCGCCGGTGCTGCTGGCGATCGCGCTCATGGCGCTGACCAAGGCGAGCCTCGGCAACGTCGTCCTCGCCATCACCATCGCGGAAGTGCCGCGCGTTGCGCGCCTCGTCCGCGGCGTCGTGCTGAGCTTGCGCGAGCAGCCCTTCGTCGAGGCGGCGATGGCGGCGGGCACCGGGTTCTTCCGCACGCTGTGGCGCCACATCCTGCCCAACACCCTCGCGCCGGTGCTGGTGCAGGCGACCTATATCTGCGCCTCCGCCATGATCACCGAGGCCGTCCTGAGCTTCATCGGCGCCGGCACGCCGCCGCAGATCCCGAGCTGGGGCAACATCATGGCGGAGGGGCGCAGCTATTTTCAGATCAAGCCCTACCTCATCATCTTCCCCGGCATCTTCCTGTCGCTCACCGTGCTCGCGGTGAACCTGGTCGGCGACGGCCTGCGCGACGCGCTCGATCCCAGGCTCGCGCGGCGCATGTGAGGGCGCCTCCCGTGAGCGCACCGCTCCTCGCCATCGAAGATCTCAGGACACATTTCTTCACCCGCGACGGCGTCGTGCGCGCTGTCGACGGCGTGTCCTTGAGCGTCGCCGCCGGCGAGACGCTGGCGGTGGTCGGCGAGTCCGGCTGCGGCAAGAGCGTGACGGCGCTCTCCATCCTGCGCCTGGTGCCGTCGCCGCCCGGCCGCATCGTCGGCGGCGCCATCCGCTTCGACGGCACCGACCTGCTGACCTTGAGCGAGGCGGGGATGCGGCGCATCCGCGGCAACGCCATCTCCATGATCTTCCAGGAGCCGATGACCTCGCTCAATCCGGTGCTCACCGTGGCGCGGCAGATCGGCGAGACCGTGGTGCTGCATCAGGGCCTCGATGCGCGCGCGGCGGGGCAGCGCGCCGTCGAGATGCTGCGGCTGGTGCGCATCTCCGAGCCGGAGCGGCGCGCGCGGCAATACCCGCACGAGCTCTCCGGCGGCATGCGGCAGCGCGTGATGATCGCCATGGCGCTCGCCTGCCATCCCAAGCTGCTCATCGCCGACGAGCCGACGACCGCGCTCGACGTCACCATCCAGGCGCAGATCCTCGACCTCATGCGCGAGCTCAAGACCAGGATCGGCGCCGCCATCATCCTCATCACGCACGATCTGGGCGTCGTCGCCGAGATGGCCGCGCGCGTCGTCGTCATGTATGCCGGGCGCAAGGTCGAGGAGGCGCCGGTGCGCGATCTCTTCCGCCGCCCGCGCCACCCCTACACGCTGGGGCTGCTCGCCTCGGTGCCGCGGCTCGGCGCCACTCTCGGCCGCGCCGACCCGCCGCGGCTCGCCGAGATTCCCGGCACGGTGCCCTCGCTGCGCGAGCCGATCACCGGCTGCGCTTTCGCGCCGCGCTGCGCCTGGGCCGTCGCGCGCTGCCGCGCCGAGGCGCCGCCGCTCGAGGCGAAGGCGCCGGAGCATTTCGCCGCCTGCTTCGAATCCGACCGGTTGCCGCTGCCATGAGAGCGCCGCCGCCGCTGCTCGAGGTCGACGGCCTCAAGAAGCATTTCCCGGTGCGCAAGGGCTTGCTGTCGCGCACCGTGGGCCAGGTCTACGCCGTCGATGGCATCAGCTTCCACATCGCTGCGGGCGAGACGCTCGGCCTCGTCGGCGAGTCCGGCTGCGGCAAGTCGACGGCGGGCAAAACGATCCTCAAGCTGATCGAGCCGACCGCCGGCACGATCAAGCTGCGCGGCGAGCGCATCGATCATCTGCGGCCGCACCAGATGCGGCCCTACCGGCGCGAAATGCAGGTCGTGTTCCAGGATCCCTACTCGTCGCTCAACCCGCGTCTCTCCGTCGGCGACATCGTCGCCGAACCGCTGGTCAACTACGACGTGGCGCGCGGTGCCGTGCTGAAGGAGCGCGTCGCCGCCATCCTCGCCAAGGTCGGCTTGCGCGCCGAAGCGATGCGGCGCTACCCGCACGAATTCTCGGGCGGGCAGCGCCAGCGCATCGGCATCGCCCGCGCGCTCGCGGTGAACCCGAGCCTCATCGTCTGCGACGAGCCGGTCTCGGCGCTCGACGTCTCCGTCCAGGCGCAGGTGGTGAACCTGCTCAAGGATTTGCAGCGCGAATTCCGCCTGTCCTACCTCTTCGTCGCGCACGACCTCGCGGTGGTCGAGCACATCAGCCACCGCATCGCCGTCATGTATCTCGGCAAGATCGTCGAGATCACCGACAAGGATTCGCTGTTCCGCGCGCCGCTCCATCCCTATACCGAGGCGCTGCTGTCGGCGGTGCCGCTGCCCGACCCGGACGCGCAGCGCAAGCGCATCATCCTCGCCGGCGACGTGCCGAGCCCGATCAACCCGCCGTCGGGATGCCGCTTCCACACGCGCTGCCCCTACGCCGAGGCGCGCTGCCGGGTCGAGGAGCCGGCGATGCGCGAAGTGCGCCCCGGCCATTCCGTCGCCTGCCACCTGCGCGACGTGGAGACGGCGGCGTTTGCCGCTGCAGGTGCTGCAATCCCGCCCGTGCGTCCTTCGACAGGCTCAGGATGAGGTAAACCGAGGGTGGCATCGTTGTCGATGCCACAAAGAAAACCGCCTCATCCTGAGCCTGTCGAAGGACGCAAGATGTTATTGCACCGCGTATCGGGCGCGACAATGATAGGGCCATGACCGCCCTCGGCCCCAACGCCCGCCTCATCGGCAAGCCGGGCAGCCGCGCGGCGCTCGACACGCCGGCGCTGCTCGTCGACCGCGACGCGCTCGAGCGCAACATCGCAGCGATGGCGGCGCATGCGCGCGCCGTCGGCGTCGTACTGCGGCCGCACGCCAAGACGCATAAATCCGCGCGCATCGCGCAGCTGCAGGTCGAGGCGGGCGCGCTCGGCGTCTGCTGCGCGACGCTGGGCGAGGCGGAGGTCATGGTCGCCGCCGGCATCCCCGGCGTGCACATCACCTCGCCGCAGGTGACCGAGCCCAAGATCGCGCGCCTCATCGCGCTGCACGCCCGGCCGCATGACGGGTTGAGCATCGTCGTCGATCATCCCGGCAACCTCGCGGCGCTGGCGCGCGCGGCGCGCCAGGCCGGCAAGCCGCTCGACGTGCTCGTCGATTTCTCCGCCGGGCATGGCCGCACCGGCTGCGCCGACGAGGCGTCGCTGGCGTCGCTGGCGCGCGAGGCGGTCAATACGGACGGGATCATCCTCCGCGGCATCCAGTCCTATTCCGGCAACCTGCAGCACATTCCCATGCGCGACGAGCGCCGCAGCCGCGCCCTGGCGCAGCTCGAGCGGCTGCGCGGCATGGTTACGCGGCTGCGCGACGCCGGCATCGACGTGCCGATCGTCAGCGGCGCCGGCACCGGCACCTTCGACCTCGATCCCGCGGCGCACGTCTTCACCGAGCTGCAGGTCGGCTCCTACGTGTTCATGGATGTCGACTACCTGCGCGCGATGAAGGACGGGCGCAACGCGCCGCCCTTCGAGACCGCGCTCTTCGTCGCCACGGCGGTGGTGAGCGCCAATGCGCCGGGTTATGTCACCACCGATGGCGGCCTCAAATGCTTCGCCACCGACGGTCCCGCGCCGGATGTGGCGCGCGGCGCGCCGCCCGGCAGCCGCTACGAGTTCTTCGGCGACGAGCACGGCAAGCTGATCCTGGCGCCGGGCGCGCCGCGCCCGCCGCTCGGCGCGATGATCGAATGCGTGACGCCGCACTGCGACCCGACCGTCAACCTGCACGATGTCTATCACGTGGTCAGCGGCGACACGCTGGTCGAGATCTGGCCGGTCGACGCCCGCGGCAGGAGATGACCGCCTTCGACCCGGCCTTCCGCGACGCGCTGCGCGACCTCATCGTGTGGCGGCGCGACGTGCGCCGCTTCCGTCGCGATGCCCCGCCGCCGGGCACCATAGAGCGCCTGCTGCAGCTCGCCTCGCTCGCCCCGTCGGTGGGATTGAGCCAGCCCTGGCGCTTTGTCGTCGTGGAAGATGCGGCGCGGCGCGCGGCCGTGCGCGAGAATTTCCATCGCTGCAACGAGGCGGCGCTCGCCGCTTACGCCGGCGAGCGCGCCCAGCGTTACGCCACGCTCAAGCTGGCCGGCCTCGACGAGGCTCCGATGCACCTCGCCGCCTTCACCGATCGCGGCACGCCGCAAGGCCATGATCTAGGCCGCCGCACCATGCCGGAGATGGCCGAATATTCGACGGTGATGGCGATCCACACGATATGGCTCGTGGCCCGCGCCGAGGGCCTGGGGCTTGGCTGGGTGTCGATCCTCGATCCCGCCGAGGTCGCGCGCATCCTCGAGGTGCCGCCCGAGTGGATCTTCCTGGGATATTTCTGCCTTGGCTATCCGCAGCGCGAGGAAACGACGCCCGAGCTCGAGCGCGAAGCCTGGGAGCAGCGGCGCGCCTGGGAGAGCTTCGTGGTGAGGCGCTGAGGCTATCACGTGGTCAGCGGCGATACGCTGGTCGACATCTGGCCGGTCGACGCTCGCGGCAGGCGGTGACGCCCATGACCGGCCATCGGCGCAAGCCGATACGTCAGGCGGTTGGCGGCGCCGTGCCCGGCCGATCGGCGCGATGATAAGGGCGCAGCGCGGCCTCCATCACGCGCCAATAGACGTTGCTATCGAATCGTCGCCCGACGATCGGGAGACTGCCGATCCTGCGGCCGTCGCTCAGGGCGAAGATGCGCAGCACGTCCTGGGTGGTGTAGCCGCCCCATTCCATCGTGTAGAACGTCGCGGCAAGCATCGTGACTCTGATCGGCGCCTTCAGGCTCCGCACTTCGTCTTCGCCGAAGCCAAGCTCGGCAAGCCAGCGATAATCGCGCGCCTTGTCCTGGGCGGTGTATTCGGTGTCAAGATACTCATTCGTGAGGATCGACCAGACTTCGAGAATCTTTGGATCGCGGATGCCGTTTGTCGTCGCGAATTCCCGGAACGGTTCTTTCAGAGCCCGCGGGAGAAACATCACCTCCTTGCCGTCGAGGACAAAGGCGACGTCGTAAGACGAGAAGACCGAGGTGATCCGCGACGTCGGGATCAGCAGATTCCCGGGGTACACGGACGAATGCCGGAACGGATAGCGGACGATCTGGATACCGCCCTCTCGTATCTCGGCTTCCGGCCAGCCGGTGTCGCGTGGCGGCAGGATGGCGCTGGCGCGCGTCGGTGTTTCCGCGCCGCTGAGCTTCGCCACGATCGCGGGCACACGTTCCCAAAGATAGATGAAACCGAATATCAGGGCGAATAGCCCGAGCGGGATCGCGACGGGCGCAAGCTTTGGCGGCAGCGACCGAGCGAGGGGCTCGATCGACAGGATGAATCCGCCGATCGCCACGACATAGAGCAGTCCCGCCAAGACATAGGCAAGAGCGCGGTAGATGAAGTTGCGCATGGCAGCATGCGGACGATACACCGGCTCGTCCGCGGCGTCGATGATCGCCGCTCGGCGAGGATCAGCGCCCCTTGCGCCGCGATGCCCGAACGGTGTTCTCGGCCAGCAGCATCGCCAGGCCGAGAAACAAGATGGCGCCGTTCCATCCGGTGGGCGGCAGCAGCCGCGGCAGGACGAGGGCGCAGACGGCGATCCAGACGAGCACCGCCAGCACCAGGCTGCCGTCAGCGACGAAAAGCCCGATCAACTCGCGCAAGGCGGCGACGATGGCGCCCATGTCAGTCGCCTTGCGCGGCAAGCGCGGCGTGACGGCTGCGGCAGAGCGGCACCGTCGACAGCGCGACGAGCGCGAAACCGGCGATGAGGCCGAGAACGGCCCAATCCTCGCCGGTCCAGGCAATGCCGATGCCTTCGCCGGTCCAGAACGTGCCGAAGGCCGCGAGCAGCACGCCGACGGCGAATTTGAGCGCGTTCTCCGGGATGCGCGCGAGCGGACGATGCAGCGCCGCGCCGAGGGCGACGACCACGAGC
>WNFA01004099.1_pt1 | contig 33616 bp, 30 predicted proteins | sample 5400481 | NCBI WGS metagenome assembly WNFA01 (sample SAMN13153340, study PRJNA577476) | soil metagenome | isolation source: 120 cm saprolite under Douglas fir tree site 2 hole 1 replicate 2 | place: USA:California | collected 2015-04-18 | reverse complement strand
ACGATAGGGTGCGTTCAAGGCGGGGCGCGGCGAAACCGTTCCTAATCAAGGCGAACCGGAGAAATCTACTCCAAATTCTTCCGTTTCAGAAGATTTCAGCCACGTTTCAGCCGCCTAAAGGACTGAATCGGCCCGGCAATCGGAACCTACGCTCTGCAATACCAGTGGCAGTGCCATTCCGACCAATTCAATATGAGGAGATTGCCATGAGCGCCCAAGCAAACTTCGCCTCCACCAACCCGACCCAGACCGTCGCCACCGCGGCCCTTGCCACCATCATCGCCTTCGGTATTCTGTTGGCCGTCGTCACTCTGTTCCAGAGCCGGGGCGCGCCGTTGGCACGGCTCGCCGCCGCTGAGCGCGCCTGCGCTCATACCACTTACCTTTCGGAGCGTCAGGCCTGCATGAATGAATGGCTGGCCGCAACGCAGCCGGTGTCGATAGCCCATCATAGTGCGAACCATTAAATCGCTTCGTGGCGCTTCGCGAATTGTGTTCGGTACGGACGGCTGCTTTGGGTCGTTTCCGGAATTTGACGTTCGGACACGGTCTGTCGAGAAAGACGGTGCCCCTCCGTAGCGTTTTTTTTAACGCCCTCCCTAGCCCAGTCCGCGGGCGAGGTCGTTCTGCAGATCGCGTACCGATTCCAGTCCCACCGCGACGCGCAGCAGGCCTTCCGTGATCCCGGCGCGCGCACGCGCTTCGGCGCTTATCCTCCCGTGCGTGGTCGTGGCGGGATGCGTGATCGTGGTCTTCGTGTCGCCCAGGTTCGCCGTGATCGAGATCATCCGCGTGGAATCGATCACCCGCCACGCCGCCTCGCGCCCGCCTTTCACGACGAACGAGACTATGGCGCCTCCCGAGCGCTGCTGGCGCATCGCAAGCGCGTGCTGCGGGTGGGACGCGAGCCCCGGGTAGTACACGCGCTCCACCCGCGGATGAGACTCGAGCCACCGGGCGAGTTCGAGCGCGCCTCGCGATTGCGCCTCCATCCGGATCCTGAGCGTCTCTATTCCTTTCAGCAGTACCCAGGCGTTGAAGGGCGAGAGGGTGGGGCCCGCCGTGCGCAGGAAGGAAAAGACCGCGTCCATCACCGAACCGTTCGGGCCGAGCACCGCTCCGCCCAGCACCCTGCCCTGACCGTCGAGATACTTGGTCGCCGAATGGATCACAAGGTCGGCGCCGAGCTCGAAGGGCCTCTGCAGGGCCGGCGTGCAGAAGCAGTTGTCGACCGCGAGTAGCGCGCCTTTTTCCCGGGCGATCTGCGCTAGCGCCGCGATATCGAACACCTCAGTCAGAGGGTTCGACGGCGTCTCAAGGAATAAAAGGCGCGTGTTCGGTCTGATCGCCGCCTTCCATACCGAGGGCTCGGTGCCGTCCGCGTACGTCGTCTCGATTCCGAACTTGGAAAGGACCGTGCTGAACAATTGCACCGTCGCCCCGAAGACCCCGGAGGAGCACACGACGTGGTCGCCGGCTTTCAGCGTGGCCATCGCGGTCGCGAGGATGGCCGACATTCCGGAGGCGGTCGCGACGCAGGCCTGCGCGCCTTCGAGGGCCGCGAGCCGCTCCTGGAACGCAGTCACGGTGGGATTGGTGAAGCGCGAATAGATGTTTCCGGGGGCGTTGTTGCAGAAACGGTCCGCGGCTTGAGCGGCATTCTCGAACACGAAGCTCGAAGTGAGGTAGAGCCCCTCGGAGTGCTCGTTGAACTGGCTGCGATGGATGCCCGAGCGCACCGCCAGCGTTTCGATATCGTAATCCTGCATTGTGCAACTCCAAATAAAAAAACCCGTCCAGCTTTCGCTAAGACGGGTCTTCACCACGCTTTAGCCGTATTTTTTACGCGCCCGCAAGCTGTCGATCAAATCGGCGCAGTCCGCACCTTACTATTCCGCCGCGGCGATGTCAAACCCGCCTCTCGGTCCAAGCGTCGTGCGGAGGCCGCTAGGCCGCGTTGAGGTCGAGCTGGTTGTTCTCGGCGTCCTCTTCGCTTTCCTGGCGGCTGGCACGCTGCCGCTCGATCGAGGCGAGGTACTCGCTGGTGACGTCGCCGGTGATGTACACCCCGTCGAAACACGAGGTCTCGAACTGCGTGAGCTTCGGATTGACCGCACGCACCGCGGCCTTGAGCGCGTCCAGATCCTGATAGATGACCGCGTCTGCGCCGATCTCGCGCGCGATCTGTTCGTCAGTCCGCCCGGTGGCGATGAGCTCGGTGCGCGTCGGCATATCGATTCCATACACGTTGGGAAATCGCACCGGCGGCGCTGCCGAGGCGAAAAACACCTTGTTGGCGCCGGCCTCACGCGCCATCTGGACGATTTCGCGGCTCGTCGTTCCCCGCACGATCGAGTCGTCGACGATCAGGACATTCTTGCCCTTGAATTCGAGGCCGACGACGCTCAGCTTCTGGCGTACGGATTTCTTGCGAATCGTCTGGCCGGGCATGATGAAAGTGCGGCCGATGTAGCGATTGCGGATAAAGCCCTCTCTGTACGTCACGTTGAGGCCGTGAGCCAGCTCGAGCGCGGCCGGCCTGCTTGTGTCGGGAACCGGGATCACGACATCGACTTTAAGCTGTGGCATCGTGCGCCTGATTTTTTCAGAAAGCTTCCGCCCCATGTGGAGCCGGCTCTCGTACACCGAAACCGCCTCCATGACCGAGTCGGGCCGCGCAAGATACACGTATTCGAAGATGCAGGGCGCAAGCACCGGTTTGGCCGCACACTGGCGGCTGTTGAACGTACCGCTTTCATCGATAAAGATGGCCTCGCCGGGCAGAACGTCACGCACGAGCTCGAAGCCGAACGCGGTCAGCGCGACGCTTTCGGAAGCGACCAGATACTCGGGTCCTTGGTCCGTGTGACTGCGGCCGAATACGAGCGGACGGATTCCGTACGGGTCGCGGAACGCAAGCAACCCGTAGCCCGCTATCAAGGCCACCACCGCATACGCCCCGCGGCAACGCCGATGCACGTTCGCCACCGCGGCAAAGATGGTCTCGGGGTCGAGCTTCTGACCTTTTGCCGCGAGCTCCAGTTCGTGCGCGAGTACATTGAGCAGCACTTCCGAGTCGGAGTTGGTATTGATGTGGCGCAAATCCTGACGGAACATCTCCTGCTTGAGGGCTTCCGAATTGGTCAGGTTGCCGTTGTGCCCGAGGACGATCCCGAACGGGGAATTGACATAGAAAGGTTGTGCCTCACCGGCGTTGAAGGCCGAGCCCGCGGTGGGATAGCGGCAATGCCCGATGCCGACTTCGCCGGGAAGCGAGCGCATGTTCCGCGTGCGGAACACGTCGCGCACCATCCCAGGCCCCTTGTGCATGTGAAACGCCTTGTGCTCCGAGGTGACGATCCCGGCTGCGTCCTGGCCCCGGTGCTGCAGCAGCAGGAGCCCGTCGTACAGCAGCTGATTGACGGGGGTCTTCGCCACGATTCCGAGAATGCCGCACATCTGCGCTATTCCTCCCGACTCATCGGTACTTCAGGCGCTGCATCAGACCCGCCGGCAAATAGGGCCGCAGCGCGAGCGCCGCGGTCTCGAACGGTCCCGAAAGCGCCGCCTCGCGCCAGAAAGGTTCGCGTGGAAGCGGCGTCAAGCCTGCCAGCAGCACCACGACGAGCACGATGATCAACCCTCTTACCAAACCGAAGACCGATCCCAGCGCGCGATCCGCGGGACCCAGGCCCGACGCCCGGACCGCGGACGAAAGCGCGAGCCCGACAATCCAGCCGATCACCAGTACCACGCCGAACACGATCAGGAAACCCATGAGCGCGCTCAGCAACGGGCTCAGACTTTGCGGCAGGAGGCCTGCGACCTGCCCTCCGAAAAGGGTCGACAGTATGAACCCGCCGACCCACACTCCGAGCGAAACCATCTCGCGCGCCAAGCCGTGGAGCAGGCTGATCGCGACCGATACGACCAAGACGCTCAGTACGCCGAAATCGAACCAAGTCATCGCTGTGCCACCTGCCCGACCTCGAGGCCGAGCGATTTGAGTTTGTCCCGCGCCTTTTCCGCGGCGCCGCGGCTCGCGAACGGTCCGGCGCGCACGCGCGTTTGCTCGCCCTGCTGGCCTTTGACGCTCTCGGTATAGCTTTTGACGCCTGCGGAAGCCGCCCGCTCCTGTACCTGCTTCGCGTTGTCGGGGTTGGTGAAGGCACCGAGTGGGACGACAAACCCTTCGTCGTTCAACAGCGCCTGAGCGCGACGAGCCTCGGCCACACGGGGCGTCGCGCCGTCCGCGGTCCTCGCGCTCTCCTTCTTCGGAGCACGAGACCGCGAGGCAGATTCGGACTCGGCTTGAGGGGCTCTATTCGACGGATCTTTCGCAGCCTGCGTCGAGTCGGCCTTCCGCGGCGCTATAGGGGGCGACTGCAGGGGCGGGAGAACCCGGGTCTTGAACGGCCCTCCGTCCTGGCTGGGAATCTGCACGGTGAGGGCTTGGGGCACAGGCCTGGGTTGCTGGTCCAGTATGACAGGCAGAACCACGACGATGAGCACCACCAGCGCGATCGCGCCGATCAGCCGCCGGCGCGCGCGGCGCTTAAGGAGGTTGGCGTCGTCTGCCAATGGAAAAGACCCCAAATAAGCTGCGAACTGCATCGCAGGACCGGCCGCGATAAGGCGCTATCCGCCGGATACATTGATATGCGCCGATCCGGGCGACGCTCCCGAAATATCCTGTTCAGACTTTCCTCAAGACCCTTGTCGCGCCCCCCGAATCCCGGTCCGGGAGGCCTCGATCCCCTGCATGACCTCGGCTACAGTGTGGAACGATCCAAACACCACGATTCTATCATTTTCGTTTGCCCGCTTCCTTGCGGCGGCATAGGCTTCGAGAGGGTTCCTGAAGCAAAGCACATCGCCTGCCGCACTCGCGCTCGCGAGGGCATCCGCAAGCACCTGCGCGCCAGCGCCGCGTGGCACCGAAAGGTCCGCCGCGAACCAAGCCGAAATTCTGTTTTTCAAGGCCCGGCAGACCCCGACAATGTCCTTGTCCCGCAACATGCCGAAAACGGCATAGGTCTCCGGATAAAAGCCCATCCCGGCGAGGTTCTCCGCGAGCACGGCCGCGGCCTGCGGATTGTGCGCGACGTCCAAAACGACCGTCGGTCGACCGGGAAGTACCTGGAACCGCGCAGGAAGGTCCACGTGCGCAAGACCGTTTCGGATGTCCTGCATGCCGACCGGAAGACGCGCGCGCGACGCATCGAGCGCGGCAAGGGCCGCGCTCGCGTTCGCTAGCTGGCGGTCGCCCCTGAGCGCGGGGGGGGCAAGCCCGCCTCGGCGCACCCCCCGTCCCCAAAACATCCACTGCTGCCCCTGTTTCCGGTAGCCAAAATCCCGGCCGATCAACCAAAGGTCCGCACCCACCGCCCCCGCGTGGTCGAGAACGCTGCGGGGCGGATCCGGATCCGCGACGACAGCGGGTTTACCCCTACGGAAAATCCCGGCCTTTTCGGACCCGATGCGCTCGCGCGTGTCGCCGAGGTAGTCCGTGTGATCCAGATCAACGGAGGTCAACAACGCGCAGTCTGTTTCGAAGGCGTTGACCGCATCCAGGCGCCCTCCCAGGCCGACCTCCAGTATCACGGCGTCGAGCGCCTCGACCGCGAAAATCTCCCACGCAGCCAGGGTACCGAACTCGAAGTACGTGAGCGTGATCTCACCGCGGGCACGCTCGATCGTCTCGAACGCCGCACACAGGCGCGCGTCGCTGAGAGGCACGCCGTCGAGGCGAACGCGCTCGTTGTAACGAAGGAGGTGCGGCGAAGTGTACAGACCCACCCTGTATCCGGCGGCGATCAAAATCGCTTCCAGCATCGCGCAGGTCGAGCCCTTGCCGTTGGTGCCGGCGACGGTGAAAAACGCCGCCGAGCTCGACCTTCCGAGCATGTCGCGCACTTTCGCCACGCGTTCCAGCCCCAGCTGGATGGATTTCGGATGGATGCGCTCGATGTAGTCGAGCCACTCGGCGAGACTCCGGCCGGGCATGAAACGGCGATGAGGATCAGTTTGCCGCGGGAGCTTGCCGCTGCAGGAGCGTGAGAAGATTCGCTAGCTTGTCGCGCATCTGACGCCGGTCGACGATCATGTCGATCGCCCCCTTCTCGAGCAGGAATTCAGCGCGCTGAAAGCCCTCGGGCAGCTTTTCGCGCACAGTCTGCTCGATGACGCGCGGCCCTGCGAAACCGATGAGAGCGCGCGGTTCGGCAATCACCACATCACCGATCATGGCGAAGCTTGCCGATACCCCGCCCATGGTCGGGTCGGTGAGAACCGTGATGAACGGGAGCTTGCGCGCCGTGAGTTGCGTCAAGGCTGCGGTGGTCTTGGCCATCTGCATGAGCGAAAAAAGCCCTTCCTGCATGCGCGCACCGCCGGTCGCCGTGACGCACACCAGAGGCAGTTGCTGGTCGAGGCACGCGTGCACACCGCGCACGAAGCGCTCCCCCACCGCCGACCCCATCGACCCGCCCATGAACTCGAACTCGAAAGCGGCGACGATGAGGGGTACGTTTTTTATGGCCCCCTGCATCACGACCAAGGCTTCGGTTTCGCCCGTGGTCTTTTCGGCTTCCTCGAGCCGTTCCGGATAGCGCCTGTCGTCCTTGAATTTCAGGCTGTCGATCGATGCGATCTCGACGCCGATCTCGAAGCGCCCTTCCGGGTCAAGAAGCAGGTCGAGCCGTCCCCGTGCCGAAATACGGTTGTGATAGCCGCATTTGGGGCAGACATTGGCGTTCTTTTCCAGATCGGTTGCGTACAGTACCGCCGAGCAAGAGGGGCACTTGCTCCACAGACCTTCCGGGACATTTTTCTTCGCGCCGGTTGCGGTGCGGTTGATCTTGGGGGGCAGCAGCTTCTGGAGCCAACTCATGCGTCGATCGCCCTGCGAATTTCCTTGAGGAAGTTCGCGCCCTTCTCCACGCAAGTCTCGGGAGAGGCCTGCTCCATTTCCTGGATTATTCGGCTGCCGATCACGACAGCGTCGGCGATCTGGGCCACGGCACGTGCGGTCTTTCCATCGCGGATGCCGAATCCTACCCCTATCGGAAGCCTCGTCTTGGCGCGAATCGCCGGCAACTTGGCGGCAACATCGTCCAAATCAAGGTGATTGGCCCCGGTCACGCCGCGCAGCGACACATAGTAGATGTAGCCGCTGGCAAGTTTTGCCACCTGCCCGATGCGCGCCTCGGTGGAAGTCGGTGCAAGCAAGAAAATCATATCGATACCACGCGCGCGGAGCATGGTCGCGAACTCGGCACTCTCCTCGGGCGGATAGTCGACCACCAGGACTCCGTCCACTCCCGCCTTGCGCGCGGCGTCAGCGAAGCGCTCCAGCCCCATTGCCTCGATTGGATTTGCATACCCCATCAGTACGATCGGGGTCGAAGGGTCACTGTCGCGGAATTCCGCCACGAACGCAAGCACGTGGTCCAGCCCGATATGGTTTTTCAGCGCCCTTTCGCTCGAGCGCTGGATCACAGGCCCATCGGCCATGGGATCGGAAAACGGCACGCCCAGCTCGATGACGTCGGCTCCCGCCGCAATCAGCGCGTGCAGGAGCGGCACCGTCACCTCGGACCGTGGGTCTCCGGCCGTTACGTAGGGAATGAGCGCCTTGCGGTGCTCGCGCGCGAGCCGTTCGAAAGCAGACCGGATCCTGGACACCGCGGCTTTCATACCGCCGCAGCGCTTCGGATCGAGGTCGTGACGGGTTCGACATCCGATTTGCACAAACGGGCCACGCGGCGCTTCGCGCGCGCGCAGTATTCCGGATTGATCTCGAAGCCCACAAATTGCCGGCCATGCCTCAGCGCCGCAACCGCCACAGTGCCGCTTCCCATGAACGGATCGAGGACGAGCCCCTCGGCGGGGCAGCTCGCCAACACCATGCGTTCGACGATCTCGAGCGGCTTTTGAGTGGGATGATCCTCGCGCTCCGGATCCTGACGGTGAATCCGCGTCACGCTCCACACGTCCTTCGGGTTATACCCCACCTCGAGCCATTTTTTGCCGACGAAAATCGAGCGCGTTCGCGCACGCTTTGTTTCTGCGTCGTAGGGAATGCGCACGCCGTCGATATCGAAAAAGTAGTCCTTCGAGCGGGCGAACAGGCCGATCGTGTCGTGGACGGAGGAGAATTTCCGCGTGCTGCCGCCCATGCTCGGCACTTTCCGGTCCCAGACGATCTCGTTCACCATCGTCAGACGCGTCTTCAGATAGCTGAAAACTTCCGGACTGTGCTGCCAGGTCAGAAAAACGTAGAGGCTGCCGCTTGGCTTGAGCTTCGGAATCACGGCGTCGATCCAGCGCCGGCTGAAGGCGAGATAGGCTTCCCCGCTCAGGTGGTCCGAGTCGTTCCCGTAGTCCTTGCCGAGCCCGTACGGCGGATCGGCGACGACGAGATCCACGCTCGCCTCAGGCACGCGGACGATGCAATCGAACAGATCTCCGTTGAGGAGCGTTGCGCGCGGGTCGCTCAAAACTGGATTCCCGATTTTTCCGCCACGGTGTGCATATCCTTGTCGCCCCTTCCCGAGAGATTCACTAGGAGGATCCTGTCACTTGACAACGTCGGCGCAAGCTTCGCCGCGTGGGCGAGCGCATGCGCGGACTCGAGCGCCGGAATGATGCCCTCGCAGCGGCACAGATCGTGGAACGCGGCGACGGCTTCTGCGTCGTCGATGGTGACGTACTGAGCCCGGCCGGTGTCCTTGAGCCAGGCGTGCTCGGGACCCACGCCCGGGTAATCAAGCCCCGCCGAGATCGAATGCGTCTCGCTGATCTGGCCGTGTTCGTCCTGAAGCAGGTAGGTGCGGTTTCCGTGCAGCACGCCCGGCCTGCCTGCGCACAACGACGCCGCATGCTTGCCGCTCGCTATACCCAATCCACCCGCCTCCACGCCGATAAGCTTGACCTCTCCATAGGGAATATAGGGAAAGAAGATTCCCATGGCATTCGACCCCCCCCCGACGCACGCGATCACCGCGTCCGGCTGGCGGCCACACAGCTCCGGCATCTGGGTCAGACACTCGCGACCGATGACCGACTGAAAGTCGCGCACCATCATCGGGTACGGGTGCGGACCGGCGACGGTGCCGATGATGTAGAAGGTGTTATTGACGTTGGTGACCCAGTCGCGCATCGCCTCGTTGAGGGCGTCCTTCAGCGTTTTCGACCCCGATTCGACCGGCACGACCGCCGCTCCGAGAAGCTTCATCCGATAGACGTTCTGCACCTGGCGCTTGATATCCTCCGAGCCCATGTACACCACGCATTCCATGCCGTAACGCGCCGCCACCGTCGCGGCCGCCACGCCGTGCATTCCGGCGCCGGTTTCGGCGATCACGCGCGGCTTGCCCATGCGCCGCGCGAGAAGCGCTTGGCCGATGGTGTTGTTGATCTTGTGGGCACCGGTATGGTTGAGGTCCTCGCGCTTGATGTAGATCTGGGCTCCGCCGAGCCTCTGGGACCAACGCCTGGCGTGATAAACGGGGCTCGGGCGACCGACGTAGTGCTTGAGCTCGTACTCGAATTCGGCGACGAAGTCCGGATCCTTGCGGCAGGCCTCGTAGGCGCGTCTGAGATCATCGAGCGCGTGCACCAGCGTCTCGGCGACGAATACCCCGCCATACCGGCCGAAATGCCCCTGCTCGTCCGGAAGCTCATGCATCTTCATGCTTCACCGCTCCGATAAAAGCCGCGATTTTCGCCGCGTCCTTGATTCCCTTGGACGCCTCGACGCCGCTCGAAACGTCGACGGCGTAGGGCCTGGTGTGGCGTATGGCGCCGGCGACGTTGTCGGCAGTCAGGCCGCCCGAGAGGATGATCGGCCTCGCCATGCGTTCCGGCACGAGGCTCCAATCGAACGAGCCGCCCGTTCCACCCCAGAGATCCTCGTGGAAAGCATCGAGCATCCACGCCGCGGCAGCTCCGTAAGGCGAGAGGTATTTTAGCAAATCCAGCCCCGGCCGAATGCGCGCAGCCTTGATGTACGGCCGGGAGAAACTCGAGCAGAACTCCGGGGGTTCGTCGCCGTGAAACTGCAGCAGCGTTACGCCGCACTCGCCGATCACGCGCTCGACCTCATCGCGAGAGGGGTTGACGAACACCGCCACGGTCGCGACAAAGGGCGGAGCGCTCGTCGCGATCTCCCGCGCTCGATCGAGGGTCACGCAGTGTAACGCCGCAAATCTTGACTCGCGTTCTCATCGCCCGGATTCCAAATCGAAGGGCATCATAGGGGTAAAAGCCGGCAGGTTCCAGCGCGCGTCGTATCGAACTCCGAAGAGATACAGGCCCTCGGCGGAGAAGGTCGGCGCCGCGAGTCGCCGGTCCTGCGCGGCAATCAGCTCCGAGATCCATTGCGGCGGATGCTTGCCCTTGCCGACATACACTAGGCATCCGACGATATTGCGCACCATGTGATGCAGAAACGCGTTTGCGGTGAAATCGAACAGGAAATAGGCGCCGCTCGCGCGTATTCCTGCGCCTTGGATGATCCGCACAGGAGTCTTCGCCTGGCACTCCGCGGACCGAAAGCTGGAGAAATCATGCTCTCCGATCAGGAAATCGACGGCTTTGCGCATCCTCTCCAGGTCGAGCGGCAGATGAAACCACCCGGTGCGCCCCGCGAGCAGCGCCGGCCGCACCGGGTGGTTGTAGAGAACATAGCGGTAGCTTCGCGAGAGCGCCGAGTAGCGCGCGTGAAAATCCCCGGGTACCGGAGTCGCCCATTGCACGGCGATCTCCTTGGGAAGCAGCGAGTTTGCGCCGCGCACCCACGCCGACTCGGGGCGCTCCACCGAGGTTTCGAAATGCGCCACCTGGGCGTTTGCGTGCACGCCCGCGTCGGTGCGTCCGGCGCCGGTCACGGCGATCGGCTCGCCGCCTATTTCCGAAAGCACGCGCGCGAGATGATCCTGCACGGTGTTGCCGGAGGGCTGCGATTGCCAGCCTTCCAGACCCGTACCGCAGTAGCTCACTCCGATGGCAAATTTCATTCTACGATCCCGAAAACAACGATCGGCGCACGAGGCGCCGATCGTTCGAGGAGGACCCAGTGGAGATCAGCCGAGTGCCTGGAGCATCGTTTGGGCCTGTTGTTGCTGCGCCGTATCGCCTTCTTTCACCACTTCCTTCAGCAACTCCCGCGCCCCGTCCTTGTCGCCCATCTCTTCGTACGCCTTGGCGAGATCGAGTTTGGTCGCGACCTCCTGCCATCGCGCGTCCGGAGCACCGCCTGAACCGTTGCCGCCGCCGGGCGTACCGAGATCGAGACTGATGGCGGCCAGATCCATTGAGGGCGTCTTGGGCACATCGGTTTTCGCTTCACCGACATCAGACGGTGTTCCAAAGTCGAAATCAATCGCTGCCAAGCTCGGTGCACCATCGGCAGTGGATTGAGCCGGCTTGTCACCCATCGGCAAATCGAAATCGATGCTGAGTGCGGGCTCCGCTGCGGGAGGGGCTGACGGGGCGGCGCTCCCTGCCGCACCCCCGAAAGCAGCGGACTTGTCCGCGCCGAGACCGAGATCGAAATCCAGCCCCGCCGCGGACTGCGCGGAGGACGCCGATCCAAGACCCAGATCGAGGTCGGGCAGCGGAGCAGGACCTCCTGTCGTCGCCGTGCCGATGTCAAAATCGATGTTGAGCGGTGCAGCGGGCTCCAGCGTAGGTTCAGTGTTCATGCTGAAGGCCGGCATCTGCGCCGTCTCGTTGATCCCCAGCGGTGCGCCGGATTGCTTGCCCCCGTAAAGCGCGTTGGTCGGATCGATCGACAATCCCAAAGCGGCCACCTTTTCCCATTCCGCCCCGCGTCCCCCGGTCGCTGCCCGCAACTCGTTTGCGGCCGTCTCGAATGACCTTGCATCCTTTCGATTGGCGTAAATCTCGAGGAGCTTGACGCGGATCGCCTGGCGAGTGGAATCCTTGGCGAGCGCGTCTTTCAGGATCTCCTCGGCCTGGGCATCGCGGCCGTAGGCCATATAGACGTCGGCCTCCGCGATCGGATCGATCTCCTCGGTGTCGGCCTTGCCGACACCACCCTGACTGAAATCGCTCTGAACCGAGCTCGAGCTGGTGTCGACGTTACGACCTCCGGCGCTCCCCAGCACCGAGTCCGCGTCCGAAGGCACGACGCTCATGATGCTGTTCTCGAATTGCGAGTTGCGTTTCCTGCGCCAGCGGTAGGTCGCATAGCCCACCAGCAGGATCGCGGCGACGCCGGTGCCGCCCAGCTTCCAGGGGTCATCGAGCAACTCGTCGACCAAACTGGTTTCAATCGGCGGAGGCGCGGCGGGCGCCGCCTTGGCCTTGGGGGCGGCCTTCGCAACCTCGGGTTTCGCGGGTTCCGGCGCTTTGGCGACAGATTCGGGCGCCTTCGCCGCCTCGAGGGCCTTCGCGGTTTCGGGAGCCTTTGCCGCTTCCGGTGCCTTCGCAGGCTCCGGTGCTTTGGCGCCCTCGGGGGCCTTTGCGGCCGCGGATGCCTTGGCCGCTTCGGGAGCTTTGGCTGGTTCCGGAGCCTTCGCCGCCTCCGGCGCTTTTGCCGGCTCAGGGGCTTTCGCCGCCTCGGGAGCTTTGGGCGCTGCTTTGGCTGGCTCGGGTGCCTTGGGCGCTTCCGCCTTTGCCGCGGGCGCCGCCTTGGCGGGCGCGGCCTTTGCCGCTTCGGCTTGCTGCTGCAATTGGGTTCCGGTCTGGCTCTTGATCTGCGCCAGCTTCTGCATGTCCTGCAGATTCTTTTCCAGGAGAGCGATGCGCTCGTTGGCTTCTTTCAACGCATTGTTCTTTGCCGCCAGATCATCGGCCGCTGCGGTGCCCGCCGCCCCTGCGCCGCGCTTGGCGTCGTCTGCGCGGGAGAGGCGCAGCTCATCCTTGGGTGGTTCCTTGGACGGCACCGGCTTTTCTTCCTTGGGTGCACTGACCTGACCGGATGCCTGACGGCCCCCCTGAGGCGCGGGCGTCGACGCGACCGCGATTCCGAGGCTGCGGCGGTATTCGTTGAAGTCGGCGTACTGGGCGGAGACGATGCGGCGCGCATCGGCTGTTGCCACTGCCGCCGCCGCGTCTTTGTCCGGAATGCGGACGATCTTGCCTGCGCGCAAGCGGTTCATGTTGTCCGCCACAAACGCTTCTTGATTCGCGCGGAACAGGGCCACCAGCATCTGCTGGAAAGTGACGCCTTCGATTCGGTTTCGGATGGCAATCTTCGAGAGCGTGTCACCGCGGACGACCTCGTAGGTATCCGAAATTCCCGGCTCCTGGACCAGCTGGGTAAGTTCTGGAACGGCAGATTCCACGTCCACGGGAGCGAGCACAGGTTCGGCGGGCTTCACGTCGGCCGGCAGCACCTGAACGCCTGTTTGGGCAGGATCCGACCCGCCTCCTGCGTCCGGTGCCGGCGAGGCCAGCTCGACAACGGCTGTCTGCGAGGGAGCAATTGGCTCTGCAGGAGCGTCCGGTGACGCCGGGACCAGCTCCAGCAGGGGTAACGCCGGCGCGACGGGGCCATCCGATGCCGGTGGTGCCAATGCGATCACTTCGGGTCGCGCGGCTGCCGGCGGCTGCGCAGCCCGCAGCGGCTCAAGTTTTCGCGGACCGGCATACTCGGGGGGATCGAGCAGGAAAGTGTATTCGCGAACGAGACGTCCGTTCGCCCAGTTCAGCTCAACCAGCACGTCGATGAACGGCTCGTTGATCGGCTGTCCGGACGTGAGAGTCATCACGTACTCACCGCCGGGCCGGCGCTGAACGGTGAATTTCATCGACAGCAGCGCCGGATTCAAGTCTATGTTGGCTTGGCGGAAGAGCTCCCCAGGCGCGAGCCGCGCCCCCAGCGTGTCGCCTTCACCACGCTGCAGAGAAACGATCTCGATCTCCGCTCTGAGCGGCTGCCCAAGCTGGGAGAGAACCGACAACTTGCCCAAGCCCGCCGCCCAGGCGAGCGAGGGCAAAATCAGGCTCACGACCGCAGCTAGACAAGTTTTTGAGGCGACCTTCCCCACTTGCCACCCTAAGACCCTAAGTGGAAACAAATTAAAATACCATCATGGCCTTAGCCTTGCAAGCTCAACTTTCATCTCAGAAACTGCGTCAAGTGGCTATTTTTCCACAAAGTTTGATGGTTTCCCTCCTGAAAACCGGGGGTTGAGATCGTATCGGAGTCGCGAGGAGCTCGAGTAGCTAGCCTTCGAGCAGAATGCGCAGCATTCTCCGCAACGGCTCGGCGGCACCCCAAAGCAGCTGGTCCCCTACCGTAAAGGCAGCAAGGTAGGAACCGCTTTTTTCGAGGGCAAGCTTGCGTAGGCGTCCGATCGGCACTTGGAGCGTGCCGCTTACCGCTGCCGGGGTGAGCTCACGCAGGCTTGCCTCGCGCTCGTTCGGAACGACTCTCACCCAAGGGTTCGCCTCGGCGAGTATCTGCTCGATTTCGGCGACAGGCAGATCGCGCCTGAGTTTGACGGTGAGCGCCTGGCTGTGGCAACGCATTGCGCCGATGCGCACGCAGATTCCGTCGATCGGGACCGGGTTTGCTTCACGGCCGAGAATCTTGTTGCCTTCGGCCTGACCTTTCCATTCCTCGCGACTCTGGCCGTTGCCGAGGTCCTTGTCGATCCACGGCAGCAAGCTGCCCGCAAGCGGGAAACCGAAGTGCCGACTTGGCAAGGATTTGTCCCGCAGCGCCGAGCCCACCGCCCTATCCAACTCGAGGATAGCGGAGGCAGGGTCCTCCAGGGGCGATCTCGCGGCTTGGTGCACGAATGCGATCTGTTTCACCAGCTCACGCACGTGCTCGGCGCCCGCGCCGGAGGCAGCCTGATAGGTCATAGAGGTCACCCATTCGACCAGATCCCCTTTCAGCAGTCCATGCATGCCCATGAGCATCAAGCTCACCGTGCAGTTGCCGCCGATGTAGTTGCGCACGCCTCTGAAAAGCGCATCCTTGATCACGTTCATGTTGACCGGATCCAGGATGATGACGGCGTCGTCCTGCATGCGAAGCGCGGATGCAGCGTCTATCCAGTAGCCCTTCCATCCCGACGCGCGCAACCTGGGGAACACCTCGTTGGTGTAGTCGCTGCCCTGACATGAGATGACGATGTCCATCAACGCAAGCTCTCTCACGCTCTTCGCGTCCTTGAGCGGCGCCGTTTCCTTTCCGATGAACGGCCCGAGCTCGCCCACTCGGGAAGTCGAGAAAAACACCGGCTCCATCGATGCGAAGTCGCGCTCGGCGTGCATGCGCTGCAGCAGCACCGAACCGACCATTCCGCGCCAACCGACGAGTCCGACTCGTTTCATCGTATTTCCTGAATATCCGATCTGCGTATGCTAACGCACTGAGCCTTAAAAGGGTTGCGCCGCGTCAAGAAAGCGCCGCGACGACGGCATCGCCCATCTCGCGGGTGCCCACTCTGCGGGTTCCCTGCTGAAAAATATCCGCGGTGCGGTACCCCTGAGCAAGTACTTTCTTCACCGCGACTTCGACGCGAGCGGCGATGCCGTCTTGATCGAAGCTGTAGCGAAGCATCATCGCCGCAGACAGGATGGCCGCCAAAGGATTGGCGAGGTTCTTTCCTGCAATATCCGGCGCCGATCCATGGATCGGCTCGTACAGTCCCTTGCCTTTTTCGTCGAGCGAAGCCGAAGGCAGCATGCCGATCGAACCGGTCAGCATGGAAGCCTCGTCCGAAAGAATGTCGCCGAACATGTTGCCCGTGACGATCACGTCGAACTGCCTGGGATTCTTGAGGAGCTGCATCGCGGCATTGTCCACGTACATGTGAGTCAGTTCCACGGCGGCATATTCCCTGCCGACTGCGCTCACCACTTCCCGCCACAACTGCGAAGTTTCGAGCACGTTCGCCTTGTCGATCGAACACAGTCTTCTGCTGCGCTTCAGCGCGGCGCGAAATCCAGCGTGGGCTATGCGGCGGATCTCCGCCTCCGTGTAGTGCATGGTATCGAAGCCTTCGCGCATTCCGCCCTCGAGCTTGCGGATGCCGCGCGGCTCTCCGAAATAGATGTCGCCGGTCAGCTCGCGCAGGATCAGGATATCGAGGCCGGCCACCACTTCGGCCTTTAGGGTCGAGGCATCGGCGAGCTCCGGAAAAACGGATGCAGGCCGCATGTTGGCAAACAGACTGAGCTCCTTCCGTAGCCTCAGGATGGCCTGCTCCGGACGCTTCTCACGCGGTAAGGCATCGTAGCGGGGACCCCCGACCGCCCCGAAAAGGACCGCATCCGCCTTTCTCGCCAGCTCCAGCGTACGCTCGGGCAAGGGATCGCCTGAGGCGTCATACGCCGCTCCGCCGACCGGCGCTTGCTCCATCTGGAACGCCGGACCTTCACGCCCGAGGACGGTGAGCACCTTAACCGCCTCGGCGACGACCTCGGGGCCGACGCCGTCGCCGGGGAGTACCGCAATTTTCATGGAAAGACAGGACTAGCCGAACAGCCAGGGCTCTTCGATGCGCCGCCGCTCTTCGAAGACGCGGATTTTGTCCGCGTGGCGCAGAGTGAGCCCGATGTCGTCGAGGCCGTTGATCAGGCAGTATTTGCGGAAAGAGTCGATGTCGAAGCGCATCACCTTGCCACCGTCCGGGGTCGCGACGATTTGCTTCTCGAGGTCGACAACGAGCCGGAAGCCCGGAAAGGCGGCCACCTCATGAAACAGTCGATCCACTTCGGCTTCAGTGAGCGTGACCGGCAGCAACCCGTTCTTGCAGCAGTTGCTGAAGAATATGTCGCCGTAGGACGGCGCGATGATCGCTCGAAATCCGTATTCGGCGAGGGCCCAGGGGGCATGCTCCCGCGAGCTGCCGCAGCCGAAGTTTTTGCGCGCGAGCAATATGCCGGCGCCCTTGTAGCGCGGCTGGTTGAGGACGAAATCGGGGTTGAGCGTGCGGCTCGCGTGGGGCCGGTCAGGCTGACCTTCGTCGATATAGCGCCAGGCATCGAAGAGATTTGCCCCGAACCCGGTGCGCTTGATCGACTTCAGGAATTGCTTCGGGATGATCTGGTCGGTGTCGACATTGGCCCGGTCAAGCGGTGCCACAAGGCCGTTCAGTACGGTAAACCTTTCCATCTCATCTCCACTGGCGAACGTCGACGAAGTGCCCGGCGATCGCCGCCGCCGCAGCCATCTCCGGGCTCACGAGGTGCGTCCTGCCGCCGGTGCCCTGCCGGCCCTCGAAATTGCGGTTCGAAGTCGAAGCGCAGCGCTCGCCCGGCTCGAGCCGGTCTGCGTTCATGCCCAGGCACATGGAGCAGCCGGGTTCGCGCCACTCGAAACCGGCGTCCTTGAAGATCCGGTCAAGGCCTTCGTGCTCCGCCTGCGCTTTCACCAGGCCCGAGCCCGGCACGACCATCGCGAGCTTGATATTCGAGGCCAGGCGCCGCCCGCGCACGATCGCCCCAGCGGCGCGCAGGTCCTCGATGCGCGAATTGGTGCACGAGCCGATGAACACTTTATCGATACGGATGTCGGTCATCGGTGTATTGGGCTCGAGGCCCATGTACGCGAGCGCTCTCTCGATGCCCTCGCGGCGAGTCGCGTCCTTCTCTTTGTCGGGGTCGGGAACGCGCTCGTCCACCGTCACGACCATCTCGGGCGAGGTACCCCAAGTCACCTGCGGCTTGATCGAGCTCGCGTCGACCGTCATCTCCCGGTCGAATTTGGCCCCCGGATCGCTCTTCAGCGTGCGCCAATGCGCGACCGCCCGGTCCCATAGCGCGCCACGAGGCGCAAAGGGCCTGCCCTTCAGGTAGGCGACAGTCAGCTCATCGACCGCCACCAACCCGGCGCGCGCTCCCGCCTCGATCGACATGTTGCACAGGGTCATGCGGCCTTCCATCGTAAGGGAGCGCACCGTGCTGCCGGCGTATTCGATCGTGCAGCCGGTTCCTCCAGCGGAGCCGATTCTGCCGATCATTGCGAGTGCCACGTCCTTCGCCGTGACCCCGCGCGCGAGCGGCCCCTCGATGCGCACGAGCATGTTTTTCATCTTCTTCGCGAGCAGGCACTGCGTTGAAAGCACGTGCTCGACCTCGGAGGTCCCGATGCCGAACGCGAGGCAGCCGAACGCGCCGTGGGTGCTCGTGTGCGAATCGCCGCACACCACCGTCATTCCCGGTAGCGTCGCACCCTGTTCCGGGCCGATGACGTGCACGATGCCCTGGCGAGCGTCGTTCATCTTGAATTCGACGATGCCGTATTCCGCGCAATTCTTGTCGAGCGTATCGACTTGCAGGCGCGATACGGGGTCGACGATTCCGGCGGAGCGGTCGGTCGTCGGAACATTGTGATCGGCCACTGCGAGGTTCGCAGAGACGCGCCAGGGTTTGCGACGCGCGAGCTTCATGCCGTCGAACGCCTGGGGGCTCGTGACTTCGTGCACCAGGTGGCGATCGATATAGAGGAGCGTCGTGCCGTCTTCCTCGACGTGCACGGTGTGTGACTCCCACAGCCGGTCGTAAAGCGTGCGCGCGATCATTCGGCTCGCTGCCCAAAGGGAAAATTATACCGGATCGCCCCTTCGTTCCCTTTCAGCGGCGGTGCGCGGCCTCGTACAGCGGAATGACCCGGTCCGAGTAGTTCTGAAGATCGCGAATTCTGGTTTGGTCCGAGGGGTGGGTGGACATCCACTCGGGCGGCTTGCCGCCGCCCAGATTGCCCATCTTCTGCCACAGCGAAACGGCCGCCCGTGGGTCGTAGCCCGAGCGCGCGGCGAGCTCTACGCCGATGCGATCGGCCTCGGTCTCGTGAGTGCGCGAATGCGGCAGCGCAAGCGTCACGTCGAGCACGGTTTGCGTCAGCTGAGCGCCCAGATCGCCGAGTCCGAGCGCCGTGCTGAGCACGCTGACCCCGATCTGCTGGGCCATCTGCTCGCTCGCGCGCTCGCGCCCGTGTTCGCGCAACGCGTGGGCGATCTCGTGCCCCATGACCGCGGCCAGCTCGTCGTCGGTCGGATTCAGCTTGATCAGAAGCCCGGTGTAGACGGCGATCTTGCCCCCGGGCATGCACCAGGCGTTCACCTCGTCGGAGCTGATCACATTGACTTCCCAATTCCACTTCGGCGCATCGGCGCGGAACGCCGCCGTGCTCGGAATCAGTCGGTCGGCTATGCCGCGCACCCGCGCGACCTCAGCCGGATCCCGGTTGAGCTGATTCTTCTTGGCGGCTTCGGCGATGACCTGGCGGTAAGCCTGCGCGGCGCTGCGATCCATCTGAGAAGACGAGACCAGCGACGACATGGATTGCCGGCGCTCGACGCCGACGACGCCGCCTTGGGTCGTCTGTACCGTCTCGCAGGCGGCGAGCACCATCGCCGCGAAAAGACAGAACCACACTGAGAATTTCATATGCTCTCCGAAAGAAGTATTTTCCACTCTTCCGCGGCGTGCTCAAGCTGCGCGACACCCGCCCCGTATAATGCCAGCGCCCACCCACCCACGTCCGACGGTCCACATGAGCCGCATCCCCCGCAGCGTATTTTTTTTGCTGTTCACCGTATGCGGGTTTGCCGGGCTCATCTATGAGTCGATCTGGAGCCACTACCTTAAACTCTTTCTCGGCCACGCGGCCTACGCGCAGACACTGGTGCTGGCGCTTTTCATGGGCGGGATGGCGATCGGATCGTGGCTCTGCAGCCGGTGGTCGGCAGGCTGGGGAAATCTCCTTCGCGGTTACGCGGTCGCGGAAGGCTTGATCGGGATTGCGGCGCTCGCGTTCCACCCGGTTTTCGTGACCGCGACCGACGCGGCCTACGAAAGCATCCTGCCCGCGCTCGGGGGCGAGATTCCGGCGATGCTGTTCAAGTGGACGCTCGCCGGACTCCTGATCCTGCCGCAGTCGGTGCTGCTCGGCATGACCTTTCCGCTCATGAGCGCGGGGCTGATCCGGCGCTATCCGGCGGCGCCTGGCGAATCGCTCGCGATGCTCTATTTCACCAACAGCTTTGGGGCGTCGATCGGCGTGCTCGCGAGCGGATTCGTCATGATCGAAAAGCTGGGGCTGCCCGGCACGGTGCAGAGCGCCGGCGTCCTGAATCTCGCTCTCGCCGCCGTCGTATGGCTGCTCGCCGGCGGCACCGAGCAACCCATGAGAGCTCGCCCCGACGCGGGACGGGGTTCCGAAGCCGCGGCGCCTCTCCGGCTCTTCCTCGCGGTCGCGCTCCTGACGGGCGCGGCTTCATTCGCTTTCGAGATCGGCTGGATCCGCATGCTCTCGCTCGTCCTCGGGTCGTCGACGCACTCCTTCGAGCTGATGCTCTCGGCCTTCATCCTGGGTATCGCCTGCGGGGGCTACTGGGTGCGCCGGCGGATCGACTCGATCGCCGAACCGGTCCGGTTTCTCGGCGTGGTGCTGGTGACGATGGGCCTGCTCGCGCTCGCCACGCTGCCGCTCTACGGCCAGATGTTCGGATTGATGAAAAGCGTGATGAACGCGCTCGCGAAGACCGACACCGGATACGCGCTGTTCCTGCTCTCCAGCCACGGCATCGCCCTCGCCATCATGTTTCCCGCGACCTTCTGCGCGGGGATCACGCTGCCGCTCATCACCTATGCGCTGCTGCACGGGGGCCACGGGGAAAAGTCGATCGGCGCGGTGTATTCGGCCAATACGCTGGGTTCCATTCTCGGGGTGTTTTTCGCCGCGCACATCGGCATGCCCTTGCTCGGCCTGAAAGGCCTGATCGCGGCAGGAGCCGCGCTCGACGCGGGCCTCGGCCTCGTGCTCCTGTGGCGCCTTGCGGGCGCGCCGCGCCTGCGCCTGGGCGCAGCAGCGCTGTCTCTCGCCTGCTTCGCCGCGGTGCTCGCGGGCGTGCAGCTCGATTCCTACAAGATGGCCTCGGGGGTGTTCCGCCGCGGCGATTTGTACTCGGCGAACGACGCGGCCCTGCTCTTCCATCGCGACGGCAAGACGACGACGGTCAGTCTGATGGATTTCGGCACCGACCGGAGCCTGCGCACCAACGGCAAGTCCGACGGCGCGATCAACATGGACCCGAACGGCGCGCGCGTTTCGGACGAAATAACGATGACGCTCACCGCGGCGATTCCCCTGGCCTACAGACCCGATGCAACGAGCGCGGCGGTCATCGGAATCGGAACGGGCCTCACGACGCACACCCTCCTCGGCTCGAGTGCCCTGCGCTCGGTCGAGACGATCGAGATCGAGCCTGCAATGGCCGAGGCATCGCGGCGCTTTGCTCCGCGCAATACCAACGCCTTCGCCGATCCGCGCAGCCACGTCATCTTCGACGATGCGAAGACGTTCTTCTCGACTCACAATCGCAAGTACGACATCATCGTCTCGGAACCGTCCAACCCCTGGGTCAGCGGCGTCGCGAGCCTGTTCACCGGCGAGTTCTACAGGCTTGCGCGCCGCCACCTCAGTCCGGAGGGAATCTTGGTGCAATGGTTCCAGATGTACGAAATCGATGCGAGTCTCGTCGCCTCGGTGCTGCGCGCACTCGGGGAGAACTTTCCGGACTACGCTATTTACGCGGCTACCGGAAGCGATCTGCTGATCATCGCGGGCGAGACCCGGACGCTGGCGCGCCCGCTCGCCGACCTCGCCGCGATGCCCGGCGTCGCCCGGGAACTGCGCCGCGTGCACGTGAATTCGATGTGGGACATCGAAGTCCGCAGGGTCGGTGGAAAGGGGTCCCTTGCGCCGCTGTTCCTGACCTACGGCGTGCCGGCCAATTCGGACTTCCATCCGTACCTCGATCTGCACGCGGCAAAGTACCGTTTCCTGCAAAGGTCGGCCGAAGACCTAACCGGCCTGCTCGCCTACAGCATACCGGTCGTGGCTCTGCTCGAAGGGCGGAAAAAAAGCGAACCTCCGGAATCGATAATCGACGGCGACGAATACCTCGAGGCGCTGGAGCTCACGCGCCGCGCGCGCTACGCGAGAGACTTTCTACTGCTGCAGACAGCACCGGAACCCGTCGCCATCCCGCGCCCGTTCCAGAAGGACCTCGAGCTGACGCGCGCGAGGCTGGTCGAGTGCCGCGATCCGGGGCGCTCGGACATCTGGTTCCACTCGCTCTACCAGCTGGCGCGCAAAGGCGGTGGGCAACCGCTCTGCGCCGGACATGGCGCGGCTCGCCGAGGCCTTGCTTGCGAAACCGAGCGATCTTCCAGCCGGCCACCGGCAGTATCTGATGGCTGCGGGCATGGCGGGGTATCTCGCGCAGGGCAAGCGCGCCGAAGCGAGCGCGCTGTGGAACCGCTATCCGAAAGACGCCGACACGACCGGTGATGTGGGCCTGAGACTGCTTTACGCCCACGCGTTCGAACTCAAATAGCGGCGCAGGGATTTCTAGCGCGCGCTTCCGGGAATCGGCTCAAGCGGCGGTTTCACGTCGCCGCATTGCGCGCGATGGCGCAACGCGTGGTCCATCAGCACGCAGGCGAGCATCGCCTCGGCGATCGGCGTCGCGCGAATGCCCACGCAAGGGTCGTGGCGGCCGGTGGTCTGTACCGTGGTCGGCTCGCCTTTGCGGTCGATCGAGCGGCGCGGAAGGCGGATGCTGGAAGCGGGCTTGAGCGCGATGCTCACCAGGATGTCCTGGCCGGTCGAGATGCCGCCCAGCGTTCCGCCCGCGTTGTTCGAGAGAAAACCCCGGGGACTCAGCTCGTCGCCGTGCTCGGAGCCCTTCTGCTCGACCGCGGCGAAGCCGGCGCCGATTTCCACGCCTTTCACCGCGTTGATTCCCATCATCGCCGAAGCGATGTCGGAATCGAGCCTGCCGTAGACCGGCTCGCCCCAGCCCACCGGCACGCCGCTCGCGACCACGTTCACCCGCGCGCCGCAGGAATCGCCCGAGGCGCGCAGCTCGTCGATGAACTGCTCGAGCTTAGGCACGATCTCCGGGTCCGGAGAAAAAAAGGGATTCCGGCCGACGGCATCCCAGGATCTGAATGCGATCCTGTTCGGACCGAGCTGCGCGAGATGGCCGCGCACTTCGACCCCATAGCGCTCGCGCAGCCACTTTTTCGCGATCGCACCGGCGGCGACGCGGATCGTGGTCTCGCGCGCGGAGGCCCGGCCGCCGCCGCGGTAGTCGCGCAGGCCGTACTTCTGCCAGTACGTGTAGTCGGCGTGACCCGGGCGAAAGGTGTCGGCGAGCGCGCTGTAGTCCTTGCTGCGCTGGTCCTCGTTCCTGATGACGAAACCGATCGCCGTGCCCGTGGTCCTGCCCTCGAACACGCCCGAGAGGATCTCGATGCGGTCGGATTCCTGTCGTTGCGTGACGTGGCGCGAGGACCCCGGCTTCCTGCGGTCGAGCTCCTTCTGAATGTCCTCCTCGGTGAGCCCGAGCCCCGGGGGGCAGCCGTCCACGACGCCGCCGTACGCGGGACCGTGGCTCTCGCCAAACGAAGTCACGCAATACAACAGGCCGAAGGTGTTGCCGGACATGGAAACTCTCGCAAAGAACGCTCCGCGAGTTTAGCATAGGGAGGAAAGCGAACTTTTTGATCGGCATGGCAGAAAACGATCCCGACAAGCTGAAAGGCCCGGGCGGATTGACGCTGCGCCAGGTTCACGAGCAGGTGCAGAGATCCGTCGCGCGAGACCGCGAGGCGCAGAAAATGAAAAACCAGCTCGCGCAGAAGCCGAACCGCTGGCAGCGCTTCGTGCGCTACGTGTGGGACAAAAAGCGCGGCTAGTTTGAAGGCGTGGCGATCACCAGGTCGCGCACCACGCCTTCCAAACCTCTCACCACTCGCGCGAACCGGTCGTAGTCGAGTTTGTCCGGCGTGTCGCGCAACGTGTGGTAGTGCGGGTAGCGGAAAGGCGCGGTGTCGGTCACCATCACCGCGGGCCAGCCGAATTTCCAGTAGGCCCACTGGTCGGACCAGCTCACCCCCGCGATCGACTCCAGCCCCACCCCGCCCTCGGACGGAAACGCCGTGTGGCGCCTGAACGAAGCGATGACCCGGTGCAGCAGCCTTCTCGAGGGCGGATTGGCGACGAAACCGATGAAGTCGCCGGTGGAGGGGTACAGGAGATTGAAGGGAAACGGGTAGCGCTGGCTGCCCGGTTCGTCGCTGTACCAGCCGATGGTCTCGAGCGACAGCATCGCGACGACCTGCCTGTCCTCGCGGGCAAGGCCGCTCGCGTGCACGAGGCTGCCCATTTTTTCCGTCCCGAACCAGGGCAATTCCTCGTTGACGTAGAAGATGAGGCGCATCTCCAGCCCCTCGGCAGGCTGGACCGATTTGAGCAAGCGCGCAAGCTCGAGCAGCGCCGCCACGCCCGAGCCGTTGTCATCCGCCCCGACCGCGCCAAGCGCCGAGTCGTAGTGGGCTCCGATGACGATGATCCGCGGCTTGCCGGTGCCCGGGCCGGCGCGTCGTACCTCGAGGTTTCGAACCTTCACGCCCTCCGTCTCGAATTCCTGGCGGGAGACGGCGTAGCCCAGGCCCGAGAGCGTCGACTCGATGTAACGCGCGGAGCGCTCGAGCGCTTCGGGATGCCCGACGTTGTGTTCTTCGCTTGCAACGGCGAGGACGTGCGCTTTCAGATTCGCAAGCAGTTGCTGATCCTCGACACCGAGCGGCAGGAGAGAACCGTGGTGCCGCGTGCCGGGCATCGCGGTCATAAACCAGACGGCGAAGCCGACGAAAAGCGCGAGTGCTGCGGCGACGACGAGCACGAGGCGGCCGCGCAACAGCGTCATGGGCTCGAGGACGGACCTTCTATTCGGGCCAGTTCTTGATATAGCCCTTCAACATGCGGTTCTCGAAGTCCTGCTCCTCGAGCACCGCCTTGGCGACGTCGCGGAAGGAAATCACCCCGAGCAGCTTGTCGCGGTCCATCACCGGAAGGTAGCGCGCGCCGGAATCGATCATGGTGCGCCGCAGGTCGTTCATTTCCATGGAGGGGCTCGCGGTCACCGGATCGTGCTCCATGGTGTCGCCGACTCTTGCGTCATCGAGCGCGCCCCGGCTCTTGTCCAGGGCAATCAGGATTTCCTTGAAAGTGAGCATCCCGACCATGCGGCCCTTGTCGATCACCACAAGCGAGCCCATGTTGTGCTGGGCCATGACCGAAACGGCCTCGGTCAGCTTGCCCTCGGGCGCGATGGTAAAGAGCGCGTTGCCTTTGACCTTGAGGATTTCGCTGACCTGCATGATTCCCCCTCGTGCTGCGTATTTCCCCCGGGAATAATACTCCCGCGCACGGAGCGATGCCAAGCGCCGCTCGGGTCGTAGGCGAGAGCGCAATCTGGTAAGGTTGTTCAATGCGATTCGACTGGTCGAAAATGGGCAGAACGCCGCCGGTGGCCCTCGTCGAGGTCCGCAGTCTTGCGCATCACGCGGCGCAATGGGCCGCCAAGGCGGCGCGTGCGAACCTGAGCGCAGCCTCCGACGACAGCCACTCCGCCTTCATTTGGGACACGTTGCACGCCGCACTGGTCACTCAGGTGTTGCCGGCCAAAGGAGGCGGGGTTCGGGTCGGAATTCGCATTGCCCGGCTCGAACTCATCGTCACGAGCGGCAACAACGTCCTCGATGCGTACCAGTTCGACGGCAAGACCGACGCGGCGGCGGGCAACTGGATCGATTCCAAGCTGCACGCGCTCGGGCTCAAACCGGCAAGCAGCGCGAAGCTCCCGTATGCCTTGCCCGATCACCCGTCCGGCGGCCGGCCCCACGAGCTCGGCATGCTGGGCCGGGAATTCGGAGAACTCTCGCGCTGGTTCGCCGGCCCGGCCGATGCGCTGGAAGAATTCGCAGCGAAGCTCGCCGGTATGCGGCCCGGTCCCGGCCCGTTGCTGTGCTGGCCGCACCATTTCGATATGGCGACGCTGGTGCGGCTCGACGCGGGTGGAGGCGAGTCGGCGCGCTCGGTGGGCGTCGGGATGTCCCCCGGTGACGAGTTCTACGCGCAGCCCTATGTGTACGTCAGCCCCTGGCCGCGGTTTGAAGGAAGCCTGCCCGATCTGCCGCCGCCCGGTCATTGGCATAGCGAAGGTTTCTTCGGCGCGGTCGCGACCGGCGACGAAATCCTGGCAATGAGGGATCGCCGGAAGGCGCTTCTCGCGTTCATCACCGGGGCGTTCGAGATCGCACGCGCGCGTCTGGGCGCCTAAACTACGGCTCTGAGCGACATGCGCGCCATCGCCTTTCCGCTTGCACTCATCTTTTCGGCGCACATCGCCGCAGCCCTCGCCCAGTCTTACCCGAGCCGGCCGCCGCGGCTCATCGTCGGGTTCACCCCCGGCGGCGGAGTCGATATCAATGCGCGCGTGCTCGCGTCCAAGCTCTCCGAGCTCCTCCCGCAGCAGGTGATCGTCGAGAACCGTCCCGGGGCGGGCACCAATATCGCGAACGAATACGTCGCCAAAGCGGCGCCCGACGGATATACACTGCTCTTCAACAGCCCGGCGGTCGTCATCAACATGTCGCTCTACCGGAACCCGCCTTACGATGCCCTGCGGGATTTCGCCGGCGTGTCGGTGTTCTCTGAGAGCACCAATATCCTGGTGGTGCCGGCATCGCTTTCCGCGAAATCGGCGAAGGAGCTGGTCGCGCTCGCGCGCGAGCGTCCCGGAGCGCTCAACTACTCCTCGGCCGGCGCCGGGTCGACGCAGCACCTCGCCGCCGAGCTCTTCAAGCTACGCACCGGAACGAGTATCGTCCACGTCCCCTACAAAGGCAGCGCGCCCTCGATCGCGGCGCTCCTCGCCGGAGAAGTCCAGCTCTCCTTCATCAACCCCGTCGCGGTCGGCCCGCACGTGAAGTCGGTGCGCCTGCGCGCGCTCGCGGTGGCAGGCGCCAAACGCACGGAGCTGATGCCCGAACTGCCGACGATGAAGGAGGCGGGCGTCGAGGGCGTCGAAGTGCCGCTGTGGTTCGGACTGCTCGCGCCGGCCGCCACGCCGCGCGAGACCGTCCGCGCGCTCGCCGCCGCGGTGGCGAAGGCGGCAAACTCGCCCGACACGCGCAAACGGCTCCTCGAGCAGGGCGCTGAAGCCGTCGGCAATACGCCCGAGGAGTTCGACCGGCAACTGCGCGAGGAAGTGGCGCGCTGGGCCGAGGTGGTGAAGATTTCCGGCGCGCGCGCCGATTGAGGTTTCCTCACTCCCGCGAAAGCGGGAGTCCAGCGATCCAGCCGCGGCAACGGCGCAAGCAGTACTCGACCAGCTCCTCCTGCGTGTAGCCGAGCCCGCCCATCACCTGCGGGGCAGCAGCGACCGCATACGCTATCACGGCGTCCTGCCGTTAAACCACCGTAAGCACGCTGAAGCCACGAGCCGATTCGACCGCAAGAGTCGGAGTGTTTCGGCCAGCCAGGCGCACTACATTGGCCTAGCACCGAATCAAACACTCTTCGTGAAGGAGACTGAACATGGAACTCTTCTCAAACGGGATCGAATCGCCGCTGGGCGAAATGCTGCTCGTCACCGATAACCAGGGTATCGTGCGCGCTCTGGATTTCACCAACCACAAGGTGCGGCTGCATCGTGAGTTGCGCGAGCGCTTCGACGACGTTGAACTGCGCGAAGGCGTCGAGACCGAGGCCGTGAAAACGATTTCCGGGAAGCTCGATCGCTACTTCAAGGGCGATCTCACGGCACTGGACGATATTGCGGTGGCCGCCGACGGCAGCGACTTTCAAAACCAGGTCTGGACGGCGCTTCGCAAGATCCCGGCCGGAAAGACCACCAGCTACGGTGAGCTGAGCCGGTCTCTCGGTCATACCGATCCCCGCGTGGCCAAGGATATCGGTGCCGCGATCGGCGCCAATCCGATCGCGGTCATCGTTCCGTGCCATCGCGTGATTGGAAGGGATGGGGCGCTCAAGGGCTACGCCTGGGGCCTGCAACGCAAATACCGCCTGCTCATCCACGAGAAGGCGGATGTGCGCCGGAACGGGACCGCCGTGTTGCTTGGTCTCTAGGACGCTAGTCTGTTGGCCGCTGTGAGAACGTCCGCTCGAACACGGCCTCCGCGATCCGGTTCTTGAGGATCTCGATCGAGCCGCCTGCGATCATCCAGCCGCGACACCGGCGCACGCAGTACTCGACCAGCTCCTCCTGCGTGTAGCCGAGGCCGCCCATCACCTGCAGGGACTCGTTCGCCACGTCGAATCCCGCCTGGTTACAGAATGCCTTGGCGATCGCGGTCTCTTCGGCCGACGGGAATCCGCGGTCCGCATTCGCCGCCGCGCGGTAAAGCAGGAGTTGCCCCGCGTCGAGCTTCATTTTCATCTCGGCGAACTTCCATTGCAGTCCCTGGAATTCGCACAGCAGGCGCCCGAACTGCTTTCTCTGCATCGCCCACTCCCGCGCGCGTTCGTAGGCGTAGCGCCCGAGCGCGAGCGAGCGTGACGCGTTGCCGATGCGCTCGACGTTGAACCCGGCGATCTGTTTCTTGAAGCCACCTTCCTTGAGCACCACCATTTCGGCGGGAACGAAGACGTTCTCGAAGTAGATCTGCGCCCACTCCTCGCCCGACATGAACCGGGAGCGCTTGCCGAAGCGAACGCCTTTCGCTTTCGTGTCGACCAGGACCGACCCGATGCCGCCGACTCCCGGGCCGTAGCGCACGTAGGTGAGGATCACCTCCGCGTGTGGCGCGTGCGTGGTGAACACCTTGGAGCCGCTCACGCGGTAGCCGTCGCCTTCGGGCGTTGCCGTCGTTTGAAGATCGGTCACCGCGGAGCCGGCTTCCGGTTCGGTCATGCCGACGCTGATGACCGATTCGCCCGCGAGCAGGCGTTTCAGATATTTTCGTTTCTGCTCCGGCGTGCCGTACTCGGCGAGAACACGGATCGGTCCGAAATTGCCCGCCTGGACGACGTCGGCGCTTCTCGGGCACACCGAAGCGACCGTCTCGATCGCGATCACCGCATCGATCAGCGCACCGCCCTGGCCGCCGTCGGCTTCCGCGATCGTGATCCCGAGGAGCCCTTGCGTCGCCATAAGCTTGGCGACGTCCCAGGGATAATCGGGCGAGTGCGCGCGCTCGCGCGCGCCTTTCGCAAGATGTTTTTCGGCGAAGCGCCGCACCGATTCGCGGAACTGCTCCTGCTCGGAGGTGAAACGAAAGTCCATGTGATACCTCGTGCGTTTCCCTCCTTGGATAAGGAGGGGCGGCGTGCGCAGCACGCCGGGGTGGTTCGACTTACGCCTACCGTACCACCCCGCCGCCTCCGGCGGCACCCCTCCTCAATGAGGAGGGGAAAAGTCCTGTTCCTTCATCACCACGAGCCCGTCGACTGCGACGACGCCCTCGCGCTTCACGATCAGCGGATTGATCTCGCCCTCCGCGACCGGCCGGCCGGCGATGAGCGCAAGGCGCGAGAGCGCGGCGACGGCCTGCGCCAGCGCGCGCACATCGCCGCGCGGCAGCCCGCGGTAGCCGCGCACCGTCGCGAGGCCCTTCACTTCTCCGATCATAACCGCGGCCTCCTCCTCGCTCACCGGCGCGAGGCGCAGCGCGTAGTCCTTGTAGATTTCCGCGAGCGCGCCACCCGCCCCGACGAGCGCGATCGGCCCGACGACCGGATCGTCGCGGTAGCCTACGATCGCCTCGGCAAGGCCCGATTCCATCTTCTGTACCAATACGGCGCGGCCCGCGGGGACGCGCGCGATCATCGCGAGGACCTCGCGATCGAACTCGGCCCGGTCCGCGATGCCAAGACAGACCGCTCCGGCTTCGGTCTTGTGGAGGAGCTGGGCGGAAAGGGCTTTTGCCGCCACCGGATAGGGAATGGCGTGCGCATAGCCGGGAGGCTGCGCGATCGCGTGCTGCGCCACCGGGATTCCGAGCGAGGCAAACAGCGCCAGCGCTTGCGCTTCATCGAGTCGCCCGCGCCGCGACAAATCAGTCGGCCATTCGGTGGATGCGGCGGCGGCGCGGGTGCGGGGCGAGCGCCAGGCGAAGGTCGCGGCGAGCGCGTCCGCGCAGGCTTCAGGCGTGCGAAAGGCGGCGATACCCCGCCCGGCGAGCAGGGCGAGCGAGCGCTCCGCGTGCGGCGTGAGGAAGACCGCGAGCGGCTTCGCGTTCCGCTTCGAACGCACGATGGGTTCGACCGCGAGTTGCGGGTGGAACTGCGCCGAAGACCCGACTACGGCCAGCACGCCGTCGCACTGTGGAGACTCGAGCAGATCGTCGAGCACAGCGGTGTACTGCTCCGCGGTCGCCGTCATCGTCAGATCGACGATCGGCGATTTTGAGTTCGGCGCCACCGTCTCGATGCCGAACATACCCAGCCGATCCACCACGCTCGCGGCGCCGCCCCCCGTAGTGGTCACGACCGCAACGCGTGCCGCGCGCGGGAGGTCCGCCGGCGTGCGCCCGGCGAGGAGCGGCGCAATCTCGATAAGCGTCTCGATCATATCGACCCTCACGATGCCGCAGTCGCGGAAATACGCGGCCAGCGCCGCGTCCTCCCCCGCGAGCGCGCCCGTGTGCGAGCGCGCGAGCGCGGCGCCGAGCTGCGAGCGGCCGAGCTTGTACGCGACCACGGGTTTTCCAGCGGCGTGGGCTTTGCGCGCGGCGGCGGCAAGCTTCGCGCCGTCGCGTATCGTCTCGAGAAACAAGAGGATCACCTTCGTGCCGGGATCTTCGGCGAGCAGCTCGACCAGCTCCCCCATCCCGAGGTCGGCCTCGTTGCCGACCGAGACGAGCTTGGCGAAGCCCAAACCCCGCGCCGCGCCGCGCGAGAGCACGGTGCCGAGCATGGTACCGCTCTGCGACGCGAAGCTCGTCGTCCCCGCGGGCAATGCGTCCATCTCGAGCACGGCGTTCACGCTGAGCGCGACGCGGCCGGGAACGTCGACGAGCCCCATGCTGTTGGGGCCCAGCACGCGCACGCCGAGCGTTCGCGCGCGCGCGATGAGCCGCGCCTGCCGCGCCGCCCCCTCGGCCCCGGCGTCGGCGAAGCCATCGCTGAAAATCGTGGCGACGGAGACGCCGCGTGCTCCGCACTCCTCGAGCGCGCGCTCGACCGAATCACCCGGCGTCATGATGAAGGCGTGGTCGATTTCGCCGGGCGCCTCGGCGAGACTGCGGTACGCGCGCTCGCCGAGCACTTCACTTCGCGACGCGTTGATCGGGACGATACGCCCCGCGTAGCCGTGCTTGCGCAGGAAGCGCAAGGGGCGCGCGCTGTTCTTCGCCGCGTCGCCGGATGCGCCGACGAGCGCGACGGCGCGGGGAGCAAACAATGCCTGCGCGAGGTTCATGCGTCCAGGTGCGGTTCTTTTTCCAGCCGCCATAACCGCGCAAGCAGCCGGCGCGCGCGTTCCTCCCCGAGCACGGGCGAGACGAGCTCGAGATACTTGTGCTCGAGCTCGGCGTCGGAGAGCGGCATGTCCGGGTCGCCCTTGCGCGTGGCCTGGAGGTGCTCGCCGCGCCGTCCGTCGCGCGATTCGATCGCGACGCGCGCCGAGCGCCGCGCCGGAAATGCCGCGTCGATCCCGGGGTCGAGAGCCACCTCCACGCGCCGCATCAGCGAACGTGTTGCGGCGTCCTCGAGCCGCGCCGGCTCGAACGCGGCAAGCCGCACGCTTCCATGAGTGAGCGCGGTGGCGACGAGGTAGGGCGTGCTGAAGCGCGCCTCGGCCGCAGTCGCGGGCGCCGCGATCCCCGCGACCTCCAGCGTCGCCCGATAGCCCCCGACGCGCACGCGCGCGATCTCCGCGGCGGCCAGGCCCATCTGCGCCTTCAGCGCGAGGGCGCCGTCGATAGCGGCGAAGGCGTGGCCGCAGCAGGCGTGGTTCTTGAAAGTCATCTGCATGATGTGGAAATCCTCGCCGAGCGTGGCGAGCGAGCGCTCCCAATCCGGACCGTCTCCCATCGCCCGGCCGTAGCCCGCCTCGCCTTCCATGATATCGAGCGATCCGGTCACGCCCTCGGCTGCTGCAAGGGCCGCGGTGACGCCGGCCTCCGCCGCGCGCCCGGCGTGCATGGGCTTGGACATCGAATCGGTGCGAAACGCCTGCTGCAGACCGGCGGAGAAAGTGGCGACCGTGGCGAGCGCATGGGCGAAGCGTTTTCCGTCGAGGCCCAACAGCTCGGCTGCAGCGCTCGCCGCGCCGAAGCAGCCGATGGTTCCGGTGTTGTGCCAATACTTATAGTGGGCGCGGCCCATGGCCGCCGCGATGCGCGTGGAGATCTCGTAGCCGACGATCACCGCGCGCAGGAACTGCTCCCCCGAGGCGCGCCGCGACTGCGCGACAGCGAGCGCAGCGGCGATGGTCGGGGCGCCAGGATGGTAGATGCCCTCGCGGAAAATGTCGTCCACCTCGAGCGTGTGCGCGGCCGCGCCGTTGATAAGCGCGGCCGCTCGTACCGTCGCGCGCCTGCCCAGGGCGAGATGCGCGTCTCCGTGGTCCAGCTCTTCCGCGAGCGCGCGCTCCAGTGCGGTCGCGGGCGCGACCCTGGCCCCCGGAAAGAGCGCCGCATGCCAGTCGATCACCGCCCGCTTTGCGTGGTGCAGGACCTGCGGCGCGATCGGCTGCCCGCGATGGACCTGCGCGAATTCGGCGAGGCGCTCGACGACGTGCATCCCTCCCCCTCTACTCCGCTTGGATCCCCGCCTCTTTCATCAGCTTGGACCACTTCGCCTGATCGTCGCGTATGAAGCGCGCGAACTCCCCGGGCGTGTTGCCCGCGGGATCGGCCCCGAGGCCGAGCATTTTCTCGCGCACGTCGCTCATCGCGAGTACGCGATTCGCTTCGGCGGAGAGCTTCGTTACCGTCGCCTTCGGCGTCGCCGCCGGCGCTAGCAAGCCGAACCAGCCCAGCGCTTCGTAGCCCGGCAATCCCGACTCGGCGACGGTCGGAAGATCCGGCAAGGTCTCCGAGCGCTTCGAACCGGTGACGGCCAGCGCCTTCAGCCTGCCCGCACGCACGTAAGGCATCACCGTCTGCGCAGGTGCGAACATCAGGTTCACGTGCCCGGCGAGCAGATCGGTGAGCGCCTGCCCGGTGCCCTTGTACGGCACGTGCAGCAGATCGACGCCCGCCATCGCTTTGAAAAGCTCGGCCGAGAGATGCGAGGCGGCGCCCGTGCCCGAAGAACCAAAGGTGAGTTTCCCCGGGTTCGCTTTCGCGAGCGCGATCAGCTCCCGGACGTTCGCCGCCGCGACACCCGGGTTCGCGGTGACGATATAGGCCGAGGCCGAAACGAGCGACACCGGCGCGAACTGGTTCACGTTTTTTTCAGTGAGCGACGCGGTCGAGCTCATGAGGAGCGTATGACCGTCGGGCACGGACTTCGCCACGAAGTCGGCGCCGATATGGCCGCTCGCGCCCGGACGGTTCTCGACCACGATCGGCTGGGCCCAGATCCCGGCGAGCTTCGGCTCCAAGATGCGCGCGAGCGTGTCGGCGCCGCCGCCCGGCGGGAACGGCACGACGATGTGCACCGGCTTCGACGGAAATTCCTGGGAGAAGCCTCCTACGGCAGAGAAAAGTAACGCGAGGCCCGCGAGCGCGTCCCAGGCGCGCCGCATCAGGATGCCACTCCTAACGCGGCCACAGCACGCCCTGGCTCCCCCTCGCAACCGCACCTATGCCCTTGTAGACGAATTTCTGCACGCGCTTGCCTTCGTACGTTTCGGTC